>OGRU01001127.1_pt1 | contig 21510 bp, 21 predicted proteins | sample 1553541 | NCBI WGS metagenome assembly OGRU01 (sample SAMEA2580068, study PRJEB22360) | human gut metagenome | biome: human gut; feature: human-associated habitat; material: faeces | place: Denmark | collected 2008/2010
CTGATGACCGGCGTTTTTCTTTTGCACCTTATCGTAAATATCAATGTCGTTCCAGAATTCCAAGAAACTTGGTTCATTTTTTGGCAGGTTGCCACGCATTGGAAAATCTGTTTTTGGCAGATTCAATGTTTCACTATAATCTTTTTCCTCTTTGTTAGACATAATGTCACCTCTCATAAAAAATAAAAAAACTCATCCCACAAGGGACGAGTTTGAATCGCGGTACCACCCTCATATTTATGGCATGGCCATAAACACTCAGCAATCTTTAACGCAGATCACACGGCTTCCCTACTGTTGTTTCAGGTCGCGGCTCACGGATGATTCATAACAGCTTGCTTTATCCATCTTCCACCAACATGGATTCGCTAGAAAACAAGGCCCTGTTAACGGTTCCGCTCATTGCCTCTATCTATACAATAAAAAGTCTACTGGATACGGCTTTCTTTGTCAAGAACCCGCTACACATATTTACCAATACTCAATTTTATTTTGCCTTTTTTGCTCACACCTTCAATGTCCTGAAGGATGAATTTGCCTTTGCCGCGCACGGTGATGATTTGACCAGCGTCGCACATGCGGCTGACATTGGTCGTTGGCTGGTGATCCACCTGCACCAGCCCGGCGCGGATGTGTTCCACAGCCTGACTGCGCGACAAGTTGAACACCTTGGCAATGACAGCATCCAGACGCGTTTGCGCCACCAAAATGGACATCTCCTTGAGCTCCCGCTCCGGTGCCTGCCAGTTGCTCCAATCGATTTTTTTCGCGCGCATCGGCACACGCCGAATGCTCAGCTCGCTCATAAGCAGAAAATCATCGATCTCCGAGTTGGTCAGCACGTCGAAGCCGTTGTCGCGCACGATGATGTCGCCAATGCAGCGACGCTCAAAGCCGAGGCTCATCAGTGCGCCCAGGCAGTCACGGTGCGAGAAATTGATGAACTTCGTGTTGCCCGTAAAGGACACCACGCCAATGTTCATGTCGTCCGGCCCTGGCGGCACGTCATCAAACATCGTCATGAACAACCGCACCCGCTCAGCATCGTCGTAGCCGCCATCGATGCGGTAGTGCACCCCCGACTGAAGCAAAAGGTCGACTTTGTCGTCAATTTGTTCACGAGGCATAAAATCCGTCAGAACGTCCCGCCATTCAACGGTCGTCTGCCGGATTAAATCGAGTAAATATTTATCAAACATCAACATACTCAGTCATTCATCTCACATAAACAAGAACAGGAGACGATAGAGAAGGCTTTCTACCACGCTCAGAAGCAAAAATGCCACGATTGGTGAAAAGTTCAATGGTGCCAGCAAAGCCCGTGGCATGTATTGCTCAATTTTACCCAAAAACGGATCGGTCAGATCGCAGAGAAAACGCGCAATTTTACTGTTGTACGGACTGATGTTGGTCCATGTTAAGAGAATACGTGCCAAAAGGATGAACTCGTACAAACGGAAGGCGAGACGTATGGCTTTATAAATCGTAAAGACTGCGCCGCTGGTTAACATTCAACGTCCTCCATTTAGTCCTGGAATTCAGCCTTGGAATGCGTGCGATTGACCCAGTCTGCAATGTTCAGTCCATAGTCGTCTTCACCAAGCCCCATGCGCAGTTCGTTGTCCATGGAGACACTTGGAGGCACGGCCACGAAAATGGCGCCACGATCGTTGATTTTCTGGATGGAGCCATTGAGTGCGTAAATTGCCCCGCTGACAAAGTTGACAATGTTGATGGCGGTGTCCACGTCGCATTCCTGCAGATCGAACACAACCACCTTGTTGTCTAACAGGTAGCTGGCAATATTCTGTGCTTCTTCAAAACGGTTTGGCTGCAAGAGCACAATGCGCATGCCAGAGCCGGAATAACTGCTGCTGTAATCGCTGGACGAATTTTCCGACGAAGAACGGAACCCGAACATGGAAGACTTCTGCTGCGTCTGCTGCTTTGGTTCTTCTTCGTATTCTGGTTCATCGTACCCATAATCGTCTTCGTACTGGTAATCGTCGTCGTTTTGGTCTTGGAATCCTAATGAGTTCATCAATGTATCTTTAATCCCCATGGTCTACCTCCATTATTTTGTGTTAAACACTGCGCTGCCAACGCGAACCATATTAGCGCCTTCGGATACCGCCACGTTGTAGTCGCCGCTCATTCCCATCGACAACCACGTCATGTCCACATGCTCGATGTTCTGTTCCTTCAACTGATGGAACTTATCGTTCATCTTTTTAAAATATGGTCGCAAATCGTTCTTATCGTCTAAGTTTGGCGCAATAAACATGAGCCCTTTGAGAAAGACATGCGTCATCTTTGGCATTTCTGCCACAAAGGCGTCGATGTCTTCAAAGGCAATGCCCGATTTTTGCTCTTCCTGTGCCACGTTGACCTGCAGGAGAATGTTCACGTCGCAGTCGTGCTGAACGGCGCGTTTTTCAATTTCTTCCAGCAAGCCAATGCTGTCCACCGACTGAATCATGGCCACTTTTCCAACCACTTGCCGAACCTTGTTCTTCTGCAAGTGACCAATCAGATGCCATTCCACATCGGTGGCGCCAGCTTCCGCCATCGCATCAATTTTAGGCAGCAATTCCTGAACACGATTTTCGCCAAAAGCGCGCTGCCCATCTTTATACGCTTCTTTGATTTCTTCAATAGTATGGTATTTGCTGACGGCGATCAGTTTAACGTCGCCGTTGTCGGCGGCTGCTTTCTGACGGGCCGCTGCAATATGTTGATGAATGGTTTCAAGATTTTCTGCAATAGACATTTATATTACGATCCTTTCACAACATCCCCTGGTGATACCCGGTTTGGCGTCAAGACAATGACGGTCCCTTCTGGCAGGGTTTCGCATTCCACGCTGCTGTCCTTTTCTTTGATGATCGTCACGGACTGCCACTGAACGGTGCCGCCCGATACGACATACACGCCTGGATCGCCATCGTTATAAACGAGAACATCCTTCTCCAGTTTCAGCGTCGAGGTCTCAACCTGATAAATTTCCGCCTGTACCACTCGGTTCGTCAAAAATGTTTCACTCACAGGTCCGAGAACAATTTTACAAAACTTTGTTCCGTCCCCATTGTCAATAATTTCTTCGACGGTTCCTGTCGTTGATTCGTTTAGTTCTGGAAAACGAATGCGCAGCGAATCGCCTTCGTTGTCAAAGAAATGATTGTCCTCCGAATTGTAAGACATATAAATGTACGCCTCTTTCAGATTGTCAATCACTTTGGCATAGGCTTCGCCAGCCGTAGCCGTATCGCTTGCATTGGTTTTTCCATCTTTTGTGAACGTATCTTCATAAATGCCACGAAAATCAAGATCTTTAATTTCCTCAATGTCCGACATGTTTTCGTAGCCGTCAATGCGGTAGCTGACAATGCCGGAAATTGGTGCATAGTAAGGTTCTGTGGTGTTTTTACCATTATCTTTGGTGGTTGTCACCGAAAACACCTCATGGTTTTTCGGCACGCGCACCCCTTCTTCAACCGCAATCTCCACGTCGCCCGATCCCTTTGGCGTGATCAGCGATTCTTCGGCCTGAATGAAGCCATAATCGCTGTACACCACGTCGGTGTACTCGGCACCAACCGTCATCGTTTTAATCAGATGCTGGTGAATCATGCTGTAGGCGCTGTTGCCGGTCACAATAATGAAGCTAATCACAAAAAGACCGATCACCACTTTTTGCAGAAGGGATAACGCCTTAAATCTTTTTATTATCGTTTTGAATTTCATAGTATCCTCTCTAATGACAGGAATCATTAACATTATATACTATGAACTTTGATTTTTCGAGGGGTAATCGAAAAATCTCATCAAATATTGACATAAAAAAGCTTGAACGGTCCGTCCAAGCTTGACAAAAATAAATTTTCATTTGTTTTGCAAAAAAATTCATCGCTGTTGGCTGAACATTCGCCGCGTTTGTCCAGCAGCCAACAACACCGCAAGGCCCGACACCGCCATGATGCCGCGCAGCGACACCCCATCCGCCAAGGCACCAAAGACGACCATGCCGAAGGGCAGCGCCCCTGCATAGATACTACCGAGCAGCCCAAACAAACGCCCATGTTCGTCGGGCGCCACGCTCTCCTGAAAAAGGGTGGTCAGCGTGACCTGCACCATCGTCATGGCGACACCGTAGAAAAACATCGTGAACAGGTAGCCATCCAATCGAACCGCCAGGCCCAAAAGCATCGTCAGGCCGCCGAACAGGCCCAGCCCCAGCGTGAGCGTTCGCAGGCGGTCACGGAAGCCGCCCCAGGTGCTCATCAGCACGCCGCCAAACGTCATGCCGACAAAGCCAACCACCTCCACCAAGGACAGAGCCCAATAGGACGCCTGAAACGTGCGGCGGACAAAGAGCCCGGCCAGAAAACCCGCCGGCACACAAAATATCGTAAATAGTCCGTAGAGCCCCAGCATCGTCCGCAGCTGCCGCCGCTTCCAAAACCCACGCAGTGTCTCGCGCAGCACAGCGGTCGACGCCGTCGAGTCCGGACGCATCACCGGCAGGCGCAAGAACACCAACACCGTCGTCCCCAGAAGCGCCGTGAGCACATCAATCATCAGGGTCCATCGCAGCGACCACAGCGCCAGCACGGCACCAGCCGCAATCGGCGCCCCAAAGTTGACCAGTGCCTGCATCGTGGCGTTGATGCCATTGATCCGCATTCGGGAAGCCGGCGGCACCAGCTGCGGAATCACCGCCTGAACGGCTGGCGTCTGCACGCCTGCGCCGCAGGACCGCAGGAACGTCATGCCAAGCAGCGCCGGCAGCAGCACCCCGGCGTTTTCCGCCTGTTCCAAGGTTAACACCATGGCCAGGGTGACCAAGGCCGTTGCTGCATCGGCCCCAAGAATCATCCACTTCTTGTTCCAGCGATCGGCCCAGGCCCCCGCAAACAGCGACAACACAAACTGCGGCAGATAGGCCGCCGCTGAAAACGCCGCCACCCAAAGGCCGCTGGCGGTTTCCATCGTAATGGTCCAAACCACCGCCATTTGCACCAGCGTGGAGCCAAATAAGGTCACCGCCTGACTCGTCAGAAAGAGCAGCGCCGTTTTCTGCCACGCCTCCTGCATCAGTCGTCCTCCTTACTCAGCGACGACAGGCGCACCAGGCGCTGGGTGGGATAACCGTACTCCACCAGCGATTCCCGCGGCTGAAAGCCCAGGCTCAGGAGCAAAGCTCGCTGGCCGGTGTCGGCCTTATCGTTGGCGCGAAACGTCGTCATCTCAAGGGACTGTGCCGGCAAATGAACCGTGGTCAACACGTCCAACAGGCACCGTTCCACGCCGCAGGCGCGAAATTGTGGGTGCACACCGAGAAATTCCAGCAGGCCAGAGGATCGTGAAAACACCAGCGCGCCCAGCAAGCAGCCCTCGTTGTCGAGAACCAAGGCTTGACCTTGGCGAATGCGCGCCTGCAAATGCCGCAGAAAGGCTCCCTCGTCCATTTCCGGGTAGCCGTCGATGGCGGCCTTCATGAGTGCCAGGAGCGCCGGAACGTCGGCGTCGTTTGCCAGACGAACTTGCTGCCTTTCAACGATGGGCGCGGCAAGGTGTGCGTACAACGACACGCGGCATTGCAAGGGATAGGCGTCCGCTCGCCGACGAAACGCCCCTGGCGCCTGCTTATACAGGCTTTTAAAGGCGAGGCTGAAGGCCTGCTGGCTTTGATACCCGCTGAGCAAGGCAATGTCCAGAATGGACCGCCGCGAATGCACCAACAGCGACGCCGCCTCGCTCAGCCGACGTCGCTGCACGTACGTGTGCACCGGCAAACCAAGCACCGTCGTAAACGCGCGATGCAGATGAAATTTTGAATAATGGGTCGCCGCCACGAGGTCGTCCAAGGTCATGCGCTCGTGCAGGTGGGTGTCCACATGCTCCACGATGGCCTGCGCCAGTTCGATGTCTTGCACCTTCACGCCCATCGCCTCCTTTCATCGGTATTATAGCATGCGTTTCGCGCGTGTTTTTCATAAATCTTGCGATCATAAAAGGCGCACGATGCGAAAACATCGTGCGCCGAATGGTTAAGCTTAGTCCCAGAGGCTCTGGTAGATTTGTAAGATGTCGTCTTTGCCGATGGCTTTGCGGGACCCATTATTGGCGGAGGGCTTTGCGGGTGTTGGCGGGGCTGCCGCTGGCGAGGGCGTCGTCGGCCATTTTGTCCATCAGGGCAAAGAAGCGTGCGCGGTCGATGCCGTAAGCTTCCAGCGTTGGCACCTCGCAGGTCTTGCAAAGGGCGTCCACAGCGGCCAGGAAGCTGGCGGTGGCAGCGCGGTCGTCGTCGCTGGCATCCGCCACGCCGATGGCGCGGGCCAGGTCTGCGAAGCGGTCTTCGGCGCCGTCAGCGATGAAGGCCAGGCAGGCACTCAGGAGCATGGCGTTGGAAATGCCATGGGCGACATGGAAAAGGGCGCCGATCGGACGGCTCATGCCGTGCACGATGGTCACCGACGAGTTGGCGATGCCGACGCCTGCCTCATAGGCCGCAATGGCCATTTCGGCACGGGCTTCCGTGTCGGTGCCGTCGGCGACGGCGCGCGGCAGGTTGGCAAAGATGCGCTTCACCGCCGACAGGCAGAAAAGATCGCTTTCGCAGAAGGCCTTGCGGGAAGTGTAGGCTTCGATGGCGTGGGTCAGCGCGTCCAGCCCAGTGGCCACCGTGACGCTGCGCGGCGTCTGCTGGGAAAAGAGTGGGTCAACGATGGCCAGGGCAGGCATGAGGCCGTCGCCTTTGAGCAGGAGCTTTTCGTCGTTCACCGTGTCGGTGATGATGGTGAACGGCGTCGTCTCTGAGCCGGGCCCAGCCGTGGATGGAATGGCGGCCACTGGCGGCATCGTCGCCGGAATCATCTGCCCCTTGAACGAGGTGATGCCTTGGCCGGTCTTGGCCTCCACGACGATGGCTTTGGCCGCATCCAGGGCGCTGCCGCCGCCGAAACCAATGGCAAAGTCGCAGCCTTCCTGAGCGTACACCGCGGCTCCCTCGCGAATCATGGTGTCGGTGGGTTCACCGCTGATGCCGGAAAAGAGCGCGTACGCCACGCCGCCTTCTTCCAGCAGGGCGGTCAGAGTGGCCACATGCCCCTGGCGGATCATGGATTGACCGGTGACAATCAGCGCCTTGCGGCCCAGGGCGCACAGCGCCGCAGCAGCGTCGGGCAGAGCATTGGTGCCGATGAAAGTTTTATGGGGAATGCAAAACTGATGAGCCATGACAAGGTCCTCCTTTTGTGAAAAAACCAGCACCCAAGCGGATGCTGGTTGGTTTGATTAAAGTCGTGCGATGATCGCTTTGGTCAGCTCTTCGGTGCTGACAGCGGTCGCTGGGTCGGCAGCGATGTCGACGGTGCGGTAGCCGTCGTCAATGACCTGCTGCACCGCAGCTTCGATGGCGCCAGCTGCTTCTGGAGCGTCCAGAGAGAGGCGCAGCATGTAAGCCGCAGAGAGAATCGTCGCGATTGGGTTGGCAATGCCCTGACCAGCGATGTCTGGCGCAGAACCGTGAGCCGGTTCGTAGAGGCCGACGCTGCCGCCAAGGCTGGCCGATGGCACCATGCCCAGAGAGCCGGCCAACGCCGCAGACTCGTCGCTCAAAATGTCGCCGAAGCTGTTTTCGGTGACGATGACATCAAACTGCTTAGGGTTGAGCACCAGCTGCACCGCAGCGTTGTCCACGTACATGTGGTCGACGGTCACGTCTGGGTATTCCTGAGCGATTTCGTTGACCACTTCGCGCCAGAGGCGGGAGGTTTCGAGAACGTTGGCCTTGTCCACAGAGGTCAGGTGCTTGCGTGGACGCTGGTTGGCGAGCACGAAGGCGTCGCGCACGATGCGTTCGATTTCTTCACGGGTGTAAGCCATGACGTCGTAAGCGCGGTCCCCTTCGCGTTTCTTTTCGCCGAAGTAGATGCCGCTGGTCAGTTCGCGGTAGATGACGATGTCGACGCCTTCGACCACGTCTTTCTTGAAGACGAGGCGGTCCGCCAGGAAGTCGTAATACTTCGCTGGGCGAATGTTGCAGTACAGGCCCAGTTCCTTGCGGATGGCCAAAAGGCCGGTTTCCGGACGCTGTTCACGTGGCAGGGCATCGTACTTTGGTCCGCCAACGGAGCCCAAGAGCACGGCGTCCACGTCCTTGACAATGGCCTTGGTTTCTTCTGGGAATGGGTTGCCAACTTCGTCGATGGCAGCGCCGCCAAAGGCTGCGTCGACAAATTCCAAGCCGAGGTTGTACTTGCCATCAACGGCTTTCAGCACGTCCAGGGCAGAATTGACGATTTCCGGACCGATGCCGTCCCCGCGTAAAACCGCTACTTTTCTTCTCATTGCCCCACCTTCTCTTTCACATAGTTTAACAGGTTCCCAGATTCAACGATTTTCTGGATGAAGGCTGGGAATTTTTCAAAATGATAGGTTTCGTTCTTGGTCAGGTTGTTGATGATCCCTTCTTCGAGCTTGATCTCGAGCTCGTCGCCCTGGTCGATGGCCTTGGCGGCTTCTGGGGATTCGATGATTGGCAGGCCGATGTTGATGGCGTTGCGGTAGAAAATACGCGCAAAGCTTTCAGCGATGACGCAGCTGGTGCCTGCCACCTTAATGGAGATTGGCGCGTGTTCGCGGGAGCTGCCGCAGCCAAAGTTGCTGCCAGCCACCAACACGTCGCCCTGAGCGATGGTGTTGGCGTAATCCGGAATCACGTCCTCCATGCAATGGTTTCTCATATTTTCGTCGCTGGCGTCGTTGAGGTAACGCGCTGCGATAATGAGGTCTGTATCAATATTGTCGCCGACTTTCCAGGCTTTTGCACTCATAGATTATACCTCCTCTGGATTGGTAATGGTGCCAGTGATGGCACTTGCCGCCGCAACCGCTGGGTTGCAGAGATAAACTTCGCTTTCAGGGTCGCCCATGCGGCCGACGAAGTTGCGGTTGGTGGTGGACAGCGCACGTTCGCCTTTGGCCAGGATGCCCATGTAACCGCCCAGGCATGGGCCGCAGGTTGGGGTAGACACGACGCCGCCAGCATCGAGGATGGTCTGAGTGATGCCTTCCTTCATGCAGGCTTCGTACACGTCCTGAGTGCCAGGAATGACGATGAGGCGCAGATATGGTGCCACTTTCTTGCCCTTGAGAATCTCGCCAGCCACGCGCATGTCTTCGAGACGGCCGTTGGTGCAGCTGCCGATGACCACCTGGTCAATGGCGATCTTGTCGATCTGGTCCACTGGATGGGTGTTGCTTGGCAGATGTGGGAACGCCACCTGAGGCACGAGGGTCGCCAGGTCAATGGTGATTTCGCGCACGTATTCAGCGTCTGGGTCGGCTTCGTAGATGGTCATGTCGCCATCGAAGCGGCCGTTCATGTAATCCTTGGCGATGTCGTCGACTGGGAAGACGGCGTTCTTAGCGCCGCATTCGATGGCCATGTTAGCGATGGTGAGGCGGCCGTCCATGGAGAGATGCTGGAGGCCGTCGCCGACGAATTCCAGGCTCTGGTAGAGGGCACCGTCTACGCCGATCATGCCGATCAGGTAGAGGATGACGTCCTTACCGGAAACGTATTTGTTGGTTGGGGTGCCGGTCACAGTCACCTTGATGGCTTCCGGCACTTTCAGCCAGGTTTCGCCACTGATCATAGCTGCTGCGATGTCGGTGCTGCCCATGCCGGTGGAGAAGGCACCCAGCGCCCCGTAGGTGCAGGTGTGGCTGTCGGCGCCGATGATGAGCTGCCCAGCGCCAACGATGCCCTGTTCAGGCAGGAGGCAGTGTTCCACGCCCATCTTGCCCACTTCGTAGTAGTGCTTGATCTGGTGTTCCTTGGCAAAGTCGCGGATGGCTTTGCACTGTTCTGCGGACTTGATGTCCTTGGCTGGTGAGAAATGGTCTGGAATCATGGCCACTTTGGTGTTGTCAAACACGCAGTCCATGCCCACCTTTCTCATTTCACGAATGGCCACTGGGCCGGTGATGTCGTTGCTCAGCACCATGTCGACTTTCGCCGTAACGAGCTGACCAGCGTGTACTTCAGGAAGACCTGCGTGTGCCGCAATGATCTTCTGTGTCATTGTCATTCCCATATTAGTTGTTCTCCTTTTGATGATTCATTTCTTCCCAATGCAGGGCTTTATTGATGGCGTTCAAATAACTCTTGGCACTGGCTTCCAGTACGCTGGTGCTGAGGCCGTGGCCATTGAACGTTTTATTCTTGTAGAGCACTTTGATATTCACATCAGCCTGGGCGTCGGTGCCGCCGGTGATGGCTTCGATGCGGTAGGTCTGCATGTCGAACGCGCCCTTGTATTGTGGCCCGAGGATTTCTTCAACGGCTTTGCAAGCGGCGTCAACAGGGCCGTCGGACAAGGTGGCGATTTCTTTGACGTCTTCGTCGATCTTGACGCCGAGGGTGGCCGTGGAGGTCAGGTCGGTGCCGGTGAAGACATAGAGATGGTCAAAGACGTACTTGTCGTCGGCGGTGGCGATCTTCGCGTCGATCAGCGCGATGAGGTCGTCGTCCAACACTTCTTTCTTGCGGTCGCAGAGTTTCTTGAACTCTTCGAACGCTTCCAGCAGCGCATCGCCTTCGAGATCAAAGCCAAGTTCGCTCATGCGCACCTGGAAGGCATGACGGCCGGAATGTTTGCCGAGCACGAGGTTGTCGGCGTTGAGACCGATGGTTTCTGGGCTCATGATTTCGTAGGTTTCGCGTTTCTTCAGCACGCCGTCCTGATGAATGCCGGATTCATGCAGGAACGCGTTGCGGCCAACGATGGCCTTGTTGGCAGGAATTGGCATGTTGGTTGTCTGGCTGACGAGACGGCAGCTGCGATAGATTTCCTTGGTGTTGATGCCGGTTTCGCACTGAATGGCGTCCTTGCGGGTTTCCAGCGCCATGACCACTTCTTCGAGAGAGGTGTTGCCGGCACGTTCGCCAATGCCATTGAGGGCCACTTCAATCTGACGCGCACCCTGATGCACCGCAGCCAGAGAGTTGGCCACCGCCATGCCCAGGTCGTTGTGGCAGTGCACGCTGAAGATGGCCTTGTCGGAGTTTGGCGTGCCATCGATGACGGCTTTGACAAAGTCGCCGTATTCCCAAGGCACCGCATAGCCGACGGTGTCTGGCAGGTTGATGGTGGTTGCCCCAGCGTCGATGACGGCCTCTACGATGCGGCAGAGGAATGGAATTTCACTGCGGGACGCGTCTTCGCAGGAGAATTCAACGTCGTCGGTGTAGGTCTTAGCCAGCTTGACCGCAGCAACGGCCTTTTCAATGACCTTGTCCGGTTCCATTTTCAGCTTAAATTCCATGTGAATTGGGCTGGTGGCGATGAAGGTGTGAATGCGGGAGCGTTTCGCGCCCTTCAACGCTTCACCGCAAGCGCGAATGTCTTTTTCAGCCGCGCGTGCCAAGCCGCACACGGTGGATTCGGTGATGGTGTCGGCGATCATCTTGACGGATTCAAAGTCCCCTGGGGAGGAGATTGGGAAGCCGGCTTCGATGACGTCCACGCCCAGTTTTTCCAGCTGACGTGCCACGGCCAATTTTTCCTGCAAGTTCATGCTGCAGCCTGGAGACTGTTCGCCATCGCGCAGCGTGGTATCAAAAATGATGACTCTATCTTTACTCATGACTATGCAACCTTTCTTATCCAATATAAAATGCCCTTCTCGTCTCAAAATTTAGAGACGAAAAGGGCATGATTTCCGCGGTACCACTCTAATTGCCAAACGCTACTGCGTTTGACCACTCACATTGATAACGGTAATGAACCGGCGCCTGGGCGCAAAACTCAAAGGCGAGTTCGGAAATTAATCGTTCGCGCTTTTCACCAGCCAGCGCTTCTCTCTAACGACGCTTCTCTTACTACTCCTTGTCACTGTTTTTGTTGAACTATTTGTCTGCTACTATTTTAATCGCTGACAAAGTTTTTTGTCAAGTACAATGATACAACAGCAGCCATTTATCAAACAATATTATACAACAGCGCTGACACTGCGTGCTTATTCAACAGTAACACTCTTCGCAAGGTTGCGTGGCTTGTCGATGTTGCAGCCGCGTTCCAAAGCGGTGAAGTACGCGATCAGCTGCAGTGGAATCGCTGCCAGAACTGGTGAAATAAAGTCTGGGCAGGATGGAATTTCAATCACATGGTGAATCTTGCTGCTGATGTTGGTCTGTCCCTTCTGTACCACAGCGAGCACCTTGGCGTTGGTCACGTTGCCGTTTTCATCCACCATGCGAGAAATCATTTCTTCGGTGTTGCTCATGGTTTTATCGAAGGTCTTCTGCTGCAGCGCCACAGAAATGACCGGGGTTTCGTCGCTGACGAGAGCCAGGGTGCCGTGTTTCAATTCACCAGCGGCATAGGCTTCAGCATGAATGTAGGAGATTTCCTTGAGCTTCAAGGCCCCTTCCTGAGCCACGGCCCAGTCCATGCCACGGCCAATGTAGAACAGATCCTTGACGTTCACGTATTCCTTGGCGATGGTCTGGATCTTGTCCACGTTTTCCGGCATCAGGAGCTCTTCGGCCTGTTCCGGCAGTGCTTCCAGAGCGCGCAGCATGACCGGATACTGCTCCTGGTCGATGCGGCCGGAAAGATCGCCAAAATAGAAGCCGATCAGATACAGCGCGATGAGCATGGAGGTGTACGCCTTGGTGGAGGCCACGGAGATTTCCGGACCTGCCCAGAGGTAAACAACCATGTCGGACTCACGCGCAATGGAACTGCCCACCACGTTGGTGATGGCCAGCACGGTTGCGCCAGCCTGCTTGGCTTCGCGTGCCCCTTCCAGGGTGTCGGCGGTTTCGCCGGATTGGCTGATGACGATGACGAGGGTGTTTTCGTCGAGCATAGGCTCGCGATAACGGAACTCAGACGCCACTTCCACAAAGACTGGAATCTTCAGGGTCTTTTCAAGGATGGTCTTGCCGACGAGGCCTGCATGATACGCGGTCCCGCAAGCGACAATATAAATCTGATGCCATTTTTCAATGGTGGCTTTGTCGATATCAATGTCATTCAGCACCACACGGTCGTCCTGAATGCGGCCACTGAGCACGTTTTTGAAGGTTTCCACCTGTTCAAAGATTTCTTTGATCATGAAGTGTGGGTAGCCGCCCTTTTCAGCGGACTGCGCATCCCACTGAATCTCATCGACCATTGGGTGCTGTTCCACACCAGCCATGTCGGTGACCACGACGCGCCCTGCGTAAACCTGGGCGATTTCGCCGGAATCCAGGTAGATGCAGCGACGGGTATAAGCCAGCATGGCTGGCACGTCGGAGGCGATGATGGTTTCGTCGTCGCCAAGGCCGATGACCAGCGGGCTGTTCTTACGGGTGGCAATGATGCGGTCCGGTTCGTCCACCGACAGCACCACCAGGGCATAAGAGCCGGTGATGACCGCCAAAGCACGCTGCACGGCAGCAAAGAGATCGCCGTCGTAGAACATTTCAATCAGATGCGCCACCACTTCGGTGTCGGTTTCCGACTGGAACACGTGGTCCTTCAGGTACGTTTCTTTTAAATACTGGTAATTTTCAATGATGCCGTTGTGCACCACAGCGATTTTGCCTTCTGGGCCAAGATGCGGATGCGCGTTCTTGTCCGATGGCTGACCATGGGTGGCCCAGCGGGTGTGGCCAATGCCAAGGTGCCCTGGCAATGGCTGTTCAGCCAGAACGTTTTCCAGGTTCACCAATTCCCCTTTGCGTTTTTCCACCTTAATCGCGTGGTCGTTTAAGACAGCAATCCCCGCGGAATCATAGCCGCGGTATTCGAGTTTTTCTAAACCATTAATCAATACATCTTGTGCTTCTCTGGGGCCAATGTATCCAACAATTCCACACATTTGAACTCCTCCTACACATTTATTTCAAAGTGGAAGCCGCCGCTGCTTCGTCGAGCGACGCTTCTTTTAATTCAAAGTCAAAGTTTTGGCATTCGTCGTATTTTGGAAGGTCCTCAATGCGTTTTAAGCCGAACGCCACTAAAAAGGCCGTGGTTGTTCCAAACACCACCGGTCGTCCCGGCTGGTCCAGACGGCCCTGTTCTTCGATCAGACCGCGCTGCAGCAGCTGCTGAAGCGGACCATCCGATTTGACGCCGCGAATGTACTCAATCTGGCTGCGCGTCACAGGCTGTTTGTAGGCAACGATGGCCAGGGTTTCGTAGGCCGCGTGCGACAATTTGGTTTTCTTTTCTGCGAAAATCTTGTCGATGTACGGCGCCACAATCGGCGCGGTGGCGAATTGCCAGCCGCCGCCCACCTCGCGCAGCACGATGCCCCTGCTGGCTTCCGCGTACTCCTCCTGAAGCATCGCCAGCACATCGCGCACGTCGCCTTCGCTGATGTCGACAATCTTTGCCAGTTCCGACGCGCTCATCGGCCCCTCGGCAACAAACAGCAAGCCTTCAATGATGGCTTGGTACGAATTATCTATGAGCATTTCTATTCCTCAACACGCTTGCAGCCGCAGCCAAATATCGCCAAAAAGCTCATGCTGAACAGCCACAATCTCATTTTGTCGAATGCACTCCAATAATGCCAGAAAAAACGTGATCATTTCATCGGTCGAACCACAGGCTTTGAGCACGTTTTGGAAGGTTGGGAAGGACGACTCGCGGCAGAATTGCAGCAAGCTGTCTTTCAAGCCTTCGATAGAGAAACTCATTTTTTCAATCACCATGATCTGAGTTTTCTCTTCGGAATAGGCTTCCAACACTTCAAACGCCGTCAACAGCACCCGTGCGTCCAGTCCCACGGGCGGTTCGATTTTCTTATATTTCTCACTGAGCGCCTTCGTGTCCACTTTGCGCGTGTAATACTGCGCCGACGCGTCCCGCAATTCCTCCAAATCGCCGGACAGCTCCTTGAAAAAGCGATAGGCCACAATCTGATCCACCAGCGTTTGGCGGGGATCTTCTTCTTCCTCCTGATTTCTGCGTTTTGGCAGCAGCATCTTCACTTTGATGCGCACCAGCTGCGCCGCAAACAGCAGAAAATGGCTGGCAATTTCAAGGTTCATGCTTTGCGCGTCTTCCAAATACATCAAGTATTGGTCCGTCAGTTCGTTGATCGGAATGTCGTAGACATCGATGCGGTTTTTTTCCAGCAAATGCATCAATAAGTCCATCGGGCCATCGAAATGGTCCAGATGAAATTCGAGGGTTTGCAACACCCTTCCCTCCTACTATGGATAATCATTACTATTATAGCATATTAGACCCCATATACAAACCTTTACTTTGTTCAGTCGGCCAGCGACAGATAGAAGCGGTCTTTATGCTTGAAGACGTCCACCTCGGCACCGTAGAAATCGGACAGGTTTTCGTACTGAATCATGTCGTCGATGTTGCCTTGTGAGTGGACCTCGCCGTTTTTCAGGAGCAGGGCCTTGTTGAACACAGGCAGAATTTCATCGGTGTTGTGGGTAACAAGGATGAAGGTGATGTCGCTATCAGCCAGTTCGCCAATGGTCGTTTCCATGTCGCGGCGGGCAAAAATATCCAGCCCGTTGAAAGCTTCGTCAAAAATGATGATGTCCGGATTGTTCATCAGGGCGCGGCCAATGAGCACCTTCTGCTTTTCGCCCTGGCTCAGCATGCCGTACTTGCGCTCGGAAAGATGACGGATTTTGAGCTTGTCCAAAATCTCGTTGGCGCGTGCCACGTCGTCGTCGTCCACTTTTTCCCACAGGCCCAGGGAGGCAAACTTGCCGCTGAGCACGATGTGCAGCGGGTAGTCGTTCACTGGAATGTACTGCGAGAGCGCCGAGCTGACCCAGCCAATGCGCTTGCGCAGCTCGATGATGGACGAACGGCCAAATTCAAATTCCAGCACCTTCACGTGGCCTTCCGACGGAAAAATGTAGCCGTTGACCATGTTCAGGGTGGTGGTCTTCCCGGAGCCGTTTGGCCCTAAAATGACCCAATGTTCGCCGCGTTTAACGTGCCAGTTGACGTGTTTTAAGATGTGCTTCCCGTTTCTAATGTAGGAGACGTCATCCAAGCTGATAATTTCTTCCATGATTTACTTCATCCCTATCGAATCTATTTTTTCAAAATCGTCGTGTTCGCCTTTCTTTTGGCGTGTCATTAAGGTTTTCGTGCATTCGTTGACGTCGCCGTCTTCGAAGAGCACGTGATAAATCTGTTCCAGGATTGGCATTTCAATGTGTCGTTCCTGTGCAAGGGCATGAGCGGCCTTGGTGGTGGAAACGCCTTCCACGACCATGCCCATGTCGTTCAAAACATCGTTCAGTTTTTTGCCCTGGCCCAGCATGATGCCGGCACGGCGGTTGCGGCTGTGCTCGGAGGTGCAGGTAACAAACAAGTCGCCCACGCCCGTCAGGCCCAGGAAGGTGTATGGTTCGGCACCCAGTGCCACGCCCAGGCGGGTGATTTCCGCCAGACCGCGGGTCATGAGAGCCGCGCGTGCGTTGTCGCCATAGCCCAGGCCAATGGTCATGCCAATGGCCAGCGCGATGATGTTCTTCAAGGCGCCGCCCAGTTCCACACCGACGACGTCTTTGCCGGTGTAGACGCGCACGTTGTCGTTCATGAAGATGGTCTGCACGGCTTCAGCGGCCTCGGTGTTGGACGATGCGGCCACCAGCGCCGTTGGCATGTTGCGGCCAAATTCTTCGGCGTGACTTGGGCCGTAAAGCACCACGTAGCGATTCAGCGCGTCCTCGCCGAGCACGTCGCTGTACACTTCGTGCACGCATTTGCCGGTGGCGGTTTCAATCCCCTTGGCCACGTTGATGAGCACGCCGGATGCGGCGACAAATTCATCGCGGTGCTCTTCCAAAAGCCCACGCTGGCTCTGGGTTGGCACCCCAATCAAGAGAAAATCGTAGTCGCCAGCGGCTGGCCACTCGGCCGTCACGCGTAAAGTGTCGTGCAAGGTCACCCCCGGCAGGTACTTTTTATTTTCGCGGCTTGCTGCCATGTCCTCCATTTGTGCGGCGTTGCGGCCCCATAAGGTCACATCGTGGCCATTGAACGCCAATACCTGTGCCAGTGCTGTGCCCCAGCTGCCGGCACCATAAACAGCAACTTTTGCCATCTTAGGTCAACTCCTTTTCTGACCAATCTTGTTTTCCGTTCCGTTTAATAGTCGCTTAATGTTTCCACGGTGCAGCCAGATGATGTAGCAGACGCCGCAAGCGATGATTCCAATAACAATCGGTGGCTGTCCTTCAAAATACAGCAAAAATGGGCAAATGATCGCCACGGTGATGGATGCCAGCGACATGTATTTGGTGACTTTGACGATGATGGCCAAGATCACTAAAAGAATGGCCAGCGTCACCGGCGATACGTAGAGCAGCGCCCCACCGGCGGTGGCAATGCCTTTGCCGCCTTTGAAGTGGAGCATCCAGCTGAAGGAATGCCCGAAAATGGCGCAGACAAAGCCAATCATCATGCCCAGTTCGCCGCCCAGGTGGTAGCCGATGAAGGCGGAGAGATAGCCCTTGAGGCCATCCAGCACAAGCACCAGCGACGCCCACTTGATGCCCAGCGTGCGCCAGGCATTGGTGAAGCCTGGGTTGCCGCTGCCTTTTTCAAGGATGTTGACCCCGCGCAGGCGCGCAATCATCCAGCCGAAGGACAGCGATCCCAGAAAATACGCCACAACAACAATGATGATGATGTTCAAAAAGGAGACGGACTCCATCGTGTATCCCTCTTTTTACTCTTTTTTATTTCTTAATTCCAAACGAATCGTCGTGCCTTCAAAGGCAAAATGCTTGCGAATGCAGTTTTCCAGATAACGCAGGTAGGAGAAATGCATCAGCTCGGCATCGTTGACAAAGAGCGCGAAGGTTGGCGGCGCCACGTCCACTTGGGTGGCGTAGAAAATCTTCAGGCGCTTGCCTTTGTCGGCTGGCGGTGGGTTTTTGAGCACCGCGTCGCGCACGATTTCGTTGACCAGGCTGGTTGGCAGGCGCATGGTGCGCGTTTCTGCCACGGCCTTGACGATGTCAATAATACGCCCAACGCGCTGTCCCGTCAATGCTGAAACAAAAATGATCGGCGCGTAACTCATGAACAAGAGCTGGCTCTTGATTTTTTCAGTGTAGGTGTTGATGGTTTTGTCGTCTTTCTCGATGAGGTCCCACTTGTTGACAACGATGATGAGGCCCTTGCCCTGTTCGTGCACGTAGCCTGCCACGCGTTTGTCCTGTTCGATGAGGCCTTCTTCGGCGTTGATGACAAAGAGCGCCACGTCGCAGCGGTCAACGGCGCGCAGGGCGCGCATGACGCTGTAACGTTCGGTGGCCATCTCAATTTTGCCGCGCTTGCGCATGCCGGCGGTGTCAACGATGACAAACTCCTCGCCGTTGTACTTAAAGGTGGAGTCGATGGCATCGCGGGTGGTGCCGGCCACATTGCTGACAATGGAGCGGTCTTCGCCGATGATGGCGTTAGTCAAAGACGATTTGCCGACGTTTGGACGGCCCACCACGGCAATGTGCACGCGGTCGTCCTCTTCGTCCACGGCTTCCGGCAGCGCTTCCAGACGCGCATGCACCGCGTCCAAAAGGTCCCCGGTGTTGGTGCCGTGGGAAGCTGAAATAGGAATCAGCTCGTCCATGCCGAGACTGTAGAATTCGTAGACGTCGGAAAGATCGTCAAAGCGTTCCACCTTGTTGACCACAAGGATGACCGGCTTGCCGCTGCGGCGCAGCATCTGGGCGACTTCTTCGTCGTCGCTGGTGACGCCGGTGGTGGCATCGACCACGTAGAGAATCACGTCGGATTCATCAATGGCGATTTCTGCCTGGAAACGCACGTTTTTCAGAATTTCGTCGTTGCTTTTGAGTTCAATGCCGCCGGTGTCGATGAGGGTAAAGGTCTTGCCGCTCCAGGTCACGTCTTCGTAGAGACGGTCTCTGGTAACGCCGGCAAAGTCATCGACAATGGCGCGGCGGGGATGGGGGAGGCGGTTGAAAAGGGGGGATTTGCCAACGTTCGCCCTCCCGACGATCGCAACAATAGGTTTCATGTCCATACTCCTTTCAATAACGCGAAACGACAGCTTGAAACCAAGCTGTCGCTCGAGAGTCGTTTAAAATTTACGCATTGGCCAGCATGTTGGCGAACTGTTTCGCGCTGACGCCCTTGGTGGTGACGTCTTTGAAGAGCAGCGCGTTCAGTGGCTGCAGATAATGCTGTTCCTTTGGCCCGGTGGTCAGGGTGATCATGAAGAAGAGGTCCTTGATGAGGTCAAAGGCGGTGCCTTCACGCATTGGTGCCTTGAGGCCCTTCTTGAAGATTTCCTGATGAGCTGTGATGAGGTTTTCTTCCTTCATTTCGTCGATCAGCTGCTGCAGAGCAGTGATGTGATCTGGGTTGTACATGAGAGACTTGATCATCAGCACATACGCCATGTTCAGTGGGTATGGCACGCTGTCGACGTTGGTCAGGGTCATGCCGGTGTCGTCAAAGGAAACCATTGGCTTCACATAAGACAGCAGACGCAGGATGTCGTCACGGGTGATGCCGTCGGCGAAGACCTCTTCCACCTTCTTGTCGCCGGCTGGTGCGAGCGCGTCGCCGCTGTGCATGGCGATGGCTGGCGCATCCATGAGGAAGTCGGCAAAATCGGTGTATTTGAAATGTTCGCTCATGACGTCTTCCAGATGATAGAGGGTAGAGTCTGCAGCGAGAATGTTGTTGACGTTGTAAAGATCTTTGTCGTTTTCTTTGCCGTCAACCCAAGCCGCGTTGTCAAAGAACGCAGCCAGCGCTGGCTGAATGATGGCCGCAGCCTGGAAGCGCTTTTCGAAGTTGTCGACGTGCGCATATTGCATGCTGATGCTCATGCGAGCGCTGCAGGTGATGGCATCCATCAGCGCGGCGTTGTTTTCTGCATACGCAGCGAGGCATTTGTTTTCGGCTGTTGGCACGATTTCGATGTCCTTCGCGCCGCTGATTGGCTGATGGCCGGTAGCCAAGAGCGTCATGCCGCGACGGCGCAGTTCGTCGAAGAGGCCTTCAATGAAGCCGAGGTACGCCTGGTCGACGTCCTTCATGTCCATGAATGGGCCATACTTCCACTGCACCTGACCGCCCACGCCGAGGGTGACGCGTTCATTGTCTTTTTCCACGCCCACCAGCAGGCCGTCTTTTTCGATGCGGTCCCAGCCAGCACGGCTGAGGTATTCGAGGAGATCGCGGGTCCCCTGTTCGTCGCTATAGTTAACCGCCGTGAAATCCTTAGCGTGCAGAAGCACGTGTTCAAAAGTCACGTACAGCTTAAATTCATCGTGATCGCGTTCGTACGATTTCATAAAATCAATCAGTTGATCTTTTAACATTCAGTGCACCATCCTATTCATTTATTAATCTGCATTCAGCAATTCTAATAACAATGTGTTTTCTTCTTCAAGATTGAGAAGCTGCTGCGTGATGTTCAACGCAGCCAGCATCAGCCGTTCGCGCTGGGTGAGAAACTTCTGTTCCTCGCTCACCGCCGTCACTTCCTGAAGCAGCCGATCGAACACCGCCGTCACCACTGCCTCATCGTCACTGGAACGCACCTGATACGACTGGCCCAGCAATTCCAAGGTGTAGGAATGGACCTCCTCCATGCGCATTCTCCTCTCAATCATACTAGATGATATTATATCATAGCTACCCACGCAAGTCATCTATTTTAATGAAGAGTTTTTTCATTGCTGCGCGCCGTCCGCCAGAAGCACGCCCGAAAACACTACCCCACCCAGGAGCACCTATGCTATAATGAGGGGTAGACACAAAGGAGGATGCCTATGTCTTTAGACGGAATCGCGATGCGCGCTCTGGCGCAGGACCTTGCCAGCCAGCTTGCCGGCGGCCGCATCGATAAGATCACACAACCCAGTGCCACCACCATGACCATGACGGTGCGCGCTGGCGGACACAACCACAAATGCTTCGCCACCATCAATCCTCAGAGTGCGCGCGTCTCGCTGACCAAGCAAACCTTTGAAAGCCCGCTGACGCCGCCGCAGTTTTGCATGGTGATGCGCAAACATATTCAGGGCGCGGTCATCGAAGCCATCCACCAGGTGGACTGGGAACGCATGATTGCCTTCGACCTGCGCGGCCGCAACGAAATCGGCGAAGAAACCACCTTCACCCTGCTCTTTGAGCTCATGGGCAAAAACAGCAACATCGACCTCATCGACGACCACGGCACCATCCTCGACGCCATCAAGCGCGTCGGCATGGGCACCAACAACATTCGCCAGTTCCAGCCGGGGATTCCATTTCAAATGCCGCCGGCCCAGCACAAACATCCGCTGGACACCCTGGACGAAGCCACCCTCACCGAGGCCATGCTCGACGCCGGCCTGCAAAAGACCGCGTCCAAGGCGCTTTTGGCCAGCGTGGCCGGCTTTGGCCCACAGACCGTAACCGAGCTTTTGGTGCGCGCCAACATTGCCCCGGACACCCGCGTGGAATACCTGGGCGACATCGACTACAG
>OGRU01001137.1_pt1 | contig 21386 bp, 19 predicted proteins | sample 1553541 | NCBI WGS metagenome assembly OGRU01 (sample SAMEA2580068, study PRJEB22360) | human gut metagenome | biome: human gut; feature: human-associated habitat; material: faeces | place: Denmark | collected 2008/2010
AACATATCAAATAGGTTTGCAGAATACGTTTCTTTTTCCGTGCACCAAAATTTTGGGCAATAAAACTGGAACAGGCTGTATAAAAAGCAGCCATCATATCATATACAAGAGGATCTGCATTTGCAGCGGCAGAGTTTCCTTCTACAAGAACATGGTCAAAGGAATTGACACTGCTTTGCACAAACAAATTGGCGAAGGCAAATAGTGAGTACTGGAAAGCAGAAGGGATTCCAATTTGTAAAATACCGGCTGCTTTTCTTTTGTCAAAGCGAATTTCTGATAAACGCAGACAATATTTTTCCTTTCCTGTCAACAGCGCCCGCAAGATTAAAAATGCAGAGATGAACTGTGAAATCATACTTGCAAGTGCAACACCAGCAACACCAAGGTGACATACAATAACGAAGAATAAATTTAAAATGACATTTACAACACCTGCGAAAGCAAGATAATATAGCGGTCGTTTCGTATCTCCGGCAGCGCTAAGCACCGCATTTCCAAAGTTATATAATCCAAGTGCAGGCATACCAAGCAGATAAATTCGAAGGTACAATACAGCTCCATCAATAAGTTCATCCTTTGTATTCATTAAAGCAAGAATATTGTGAGAAAAAAGAATGCCAAATACAGTTATTAAAATACCACCTGCCAGACAGATAATTACCGCAGTATGTACAGTGCGCTTTACCCCTTCATCATCCTTTGATCCAATGTGAAGTGCAGTTAGTGCGTTTACACCGCTGGCAAGACCAAGCAAAATTCCAGTAAATAACGTGACAAGAATGCTGGTAGAACCAACAGCACCGAGTGCAATTGGTCCTGCAAATTTTCCTACTACTGCCACATCTGACATATTAAACAAAACCTGCAGGATGTTTGTGAACATCAGTGGAACGCTGTACACAAAAATTTTTTTCCAAAGGGATCCGCTGCATAGATCCATTTCATGTGATTTGCTGCTCATAAAAAATAGTTACTCCTTTTAGTAGATGCTCTCACTATCATAACGCTAAAATAAAAAAAAGCAAGCGAAAAAACAACAATATAATAATCGAAGAAAAATATCTCTTGTGCAACGCCTGTATTTATGTTATGATATTTTAGATAAAAACGAAAAAAGTTGAAATGGAGGAGAAGCAATGCGTATTTTGGTTGAAAATGGACGGCTTTTGGACCCTTCCAGGGAACTTGACGTTCAGGAAAGCCTGTGGATCGAGGATGGCATCATCTGCGAGAAACAGGCTTTTTCTGCGAATCAGGCTGATCGCGTGATTGATGCAGCCGGTGGTTGGGTTGTGCCAGGTTTGATCGATCTTCATGTTCACTTCCGTGATCCGGGACTTGAATATAAGGAAACTATTGAAACGGGATGCTTGGCAGCAGCACATGGCGGTTATACAACTGTATGCCCTATGCCAAACACAAAGCCTTCAACTGATTGCCCCGAGGTGGTAAAGGAAGTTCTTGACAAGGCATCAGCAGCATGTGGTGTTCATGTTCTTCCGGTTGGTGCTGTTACGGTAGGTCAAAAGGGTGAACAGCCAACTGATGTTGCAGCATTAAAGGCAGCTGGAATTGTTGCAATCAGCGAGGATGGAAAATCCGTTATGAATTCTGAGGTTTATCGTGAAGCAATGCTGCAGGCAGCTGAATGTGATATTCCAGTATTTGCTCATTGTGAGGATATTAATCTTGTTCACGGTGGCTGCATGAATGCAGGAAAGCGTGCAAAAGAACTGGGTCTTCCAGGTATCTCAAATGCAGTAGAGGATATTATTACAGCAAGAGATATTCTGCTTGCAAATGAAACAGGTGCACAGCTTCATTTGTGTCACTGCTCGACAAAAGAAAGCGTTAATCTGGTAAAGTGGGGCAAGGAGATGGGTGTTAAGCTGACGGCAGAAGTTTGCCCGCATCACTTTGCACTTTCAGATGAGGATATTCCATCAGCAGAAGATACGAACTATAAAATGAATCCGCCGCTTCGTTCTAAGGAAGATGTAGAGGCTATTAAGCAGGCATTAAAGGATGGTGTTATGGAGGTTATCTCAACAGACCATGCACCTCATCATGCTGACGAGAAGGCAAAGCCATTTACACAGGCACCATTTGGTATTGTTGGATTAGAGACAGCAGTTGCACTTACAATAACAAACCTTGTCCGTACAGGTTGGCTGACACCAATGCAGATGATCGCTTATATGAGTACAAATCCATCAAAGGTTCTTGGAATTGATAAGGGAACATTAAAGCCTGGAAGCTGTGCAGACGTCACAGTCATTATGCCAGATGAATCTTATGTCATTGATGCAGCTTCTTTTGCTTCAAAGGGAAAAAATACCCCGTTTGATGGTCAGAAGGTGTGGGGACGTGTTGCATTAACTATTGCCGATGGAAAAATCATTTATGAAAATGAGCAATAAAAATTGAAAATCAAATACAGGAAGGAGATAAAAAATGATTAACAAACTTGTTAGCAAAATCAAAAAAATGGGAGCACCAGTTGTAGTAGGCCTTGATCCAATGTTAAATTATGTGCCGGAATTTGTTCAGAAGAAGGCATTCGAGGAGTACGGAGAGACCTTAGAGGGAGCGGCAGAAGCAATCTGGCAGTTTAATAAGGCAATTGTAGACCAGATTTATGATATTGTACCTGCTGTAAAGCCGCAGATTGCTATGTATGAGCAGTTTGGTGTTCCGGGCGTTGCCGCATATAAGAAGACTGTTGATTACTGTAAGTCAAAGGATCTTGTTGTAATCGGTGATGTAAAGAGAGGCGATATCGGTTCTACCTCTGCTGCATATGCAGTTGGTCATCTGGGAAAAGTAACTGTTGGAAGCAAAAAAATTGCTGCATTTGATGAAGATTTCGCAACTGTAAATCCTTATCTTGGAACTGATGGCATCAAGCCGTTTGTTGATGTATGCAAGGAAGAAAAGAAGGGTATTTTTGTTCTTGTTAAGACTTCTAATCCTTCAAGTGGTGAGTTCCAGGATCGTCTGATCGATGGAAGACCGCTGTATGAGCTTGTTGGCGAGAAGGTTGCAGAATGGGGCGCTGATGCAATGGGCGACGAATACAGCTACGTTGGCTGCGTTGTTGGTGCAACATATCCAAAGATGGGTGAAATCTTACGTAAGGTAATGCCAAAGAGCTACATCCTTGTTCCAGGTTACGGTGCTCAGGGCGGTACTGCTGCAAGTCTTCGTCCATACTTTAATGAGGATGGTCTTGGTGCAATTGTAAACTCCTCAAGAGGAATTATTGCAGCTTATAAGCAGGAAGCATACAGCAAGTTTGGACCAGAGCATTTTGCAGAAGCATCAAGAGCAGCAGCAGAAGCAATGATCGCAGACATTGCATCCATCTTCTAAAATTGATTAGAAAGGGTTTTGATAACGTATGAAAAAGAAGGAACGTGCGGTTGTTCTCTCACAGGAATGTATCGCTACCGATATTTACAGCATGTGGATTGAGACACCGGACATCGCAGCAGAAGCGATTCCAGGTCAGTTTATAACATTATACACAAAGGATGCAGACAAGCTTCTTCCAAGACCAATCAGTCTGTGTGAAATTGATAAGGAAAATGGACGTTTGCGCATCGTATATCGAATTGCCGGAGCAGGAACAAAGGAGTTTTCTGCCTATAAGGCAGGCGATGCTGTCGATATTATGGGACCGCTTGGAAATGGCTTTTCGGAAACTGGAAAAAAGCCAATGGTAATCGGAGGTGGAATCGGTATTCCGCCAATGCTTGGTCTGGCAAAAAGCCTTAAGGAATCTGGAAGTGATGTGACTGCCGTTTTAGGCTATCGAAGCGAACTGTTTTTACAGGATGAGTTCGCATCCAGCAGCAGCGTTTACAATGCAACAGAGGATGGAAATAGCGGAACAAAGGGTACTGTAATTGACGCAATAAAGGAAAATAACCTTGATGCAGATATAATCTTTGCCTGTGGTCCAAAGCCAATGCTTCGTGCAATTAAAGAGCTTGCTGCACAAAAAAAGATTCCATGTTATATTTCTCTTGAGGAGCGTATGGCATGTGGAATCGGAGCTTGTCTTGCATGTGTATGTCAGACAAAAAATGTGGATGGTCATTCAAATGTGCATAACGCCAGAGTCTGCAAGGACGGTCCTGTATTTAAAGCAGAGGAGGTAGAGCTGTGAGTATGAATATGACTGCAGAAAAAAATGCACCTGCTTTTGATACAAGTGTTACAATCGCAGGTGTAACCTTAAAAAATCCAGTTATGACTGCATCAGGCACATTTGGTTCTGGTGCGGAATATAGTGAGTTTGTTGACTTAAACAAATTAGGAGCTGTTGTGACAAAGGGTGTAGCCAATGTACCGTGGCCGGGCAATCCAACACCAAGAATTGCAGAGACACATAGTGGTATGCTCAATGCGATTGGTCTTCAAAATCCTGGTATAGATCTGTTTTGCAAGCGCGATATTCCGTATTTAAAGCAGTTTGATACAAAGATCATCGTAAATGTGTGCGGAAGAAGTACAGAAGATTATTTAGAGGTAGTGGAGCGCCTTGGAAATGAGCCTGTTGATATGCTTGAGATTAATATTTCCTGCCCGAATGTTAAAGAGGGCGGAATTGCTTTTGGACAGGATCCAAAGGCAGTCGAGGCAATCACAAAGGCTGTAAAAGCAAAGGCAAAGCAGCCTGTAATTATGAAGTTAAGCCCTAATGTAACAGATATTACTGTTATGGCAAAGGCGGCAGAGGCCGGCGGTGCTGATGCAATTTCTCTTATTAATACTCTGACAGGAATGAAGATCGATATTAACCGTCAGTGCTTTGCACTTGCAAATAAGACAGGCGGTCTTTCAGGTCCGGCAATAAAACCTATTGCTGTACGTATGGTTTACCAGGCAGCAAATGCAGTTTCGATTCCTGTAATCGGAATGGGAGGTATTGCTTGTGCAGAGGATGCACTGGAATTTATTCTGGCAGGTGCAAGTGCAGTAAGCATTGGAACAGCAAACTTCTTTAATCCATATGCAGCAGAAGATACTGTGCAGGGAATTGAAGCATATATGCGCGAGAAAAAGGTTGCCCGTCTGACCGATCTGATCGGAATTGTAAAGTAAAAGATGGAAAGTCTTGAATATTAAGGTATTCTATGGTATAATCATTTGCCGTAAAACGCAAATAAAAAAGGAGATTTCTGGGATGGAACAGTACAAGAAGGAATTTATTGAATTTATGATTGACTGCCAGGTTTTAAAGTTTGGCGACTTTGTAACTAAGAGTGGCAGAAAGACACCATTTTTTGTAAACACAGGTTATTACCGCACAGGTTCTCAGTTAAAGAAGCTCGGTGAGTATTATGCAAAGGCAATTCATGAGAGCTTTGGCAGTGATTTTGATGTGCTGTTTGGACCTGCTTATAAGGGAATTCCACTGTCTGTAACAACTGCTATCGCTCTTAGTGATGAGTTCGATACCGATGTGCGCTACTGCTCTAATCGTAAGGAAGTAAAGGATCACGGCGATGTCGGCATTTTGCTTGGCGGTCCAATCAACGATGGCGACCGTGTTATGATGATCGAGGATGTAACTACATCTGGCAAGTCCATTAATGAGACAATGCCGATCATTCAGGCACAGGGCAACGTGACCGTAACTGGTCTTTGCGTTTCTGTTGACCGTATGGAGAGAGGAACAGGCGAGAAGAGCGCTATTGCAGAGCTTGAGGAGAAGTTTGGCATCCGTATCCGTGCTATTGTTACAATGCAGGAAGTAATTGAACATCTTTACAACAAGCCATACAAGGGCAAGATCATTATTGATGATACCATTAAGGCAGCAATTGATGAGTATTATAAGCAGTATGGTGCAAAATAAAAATCAAGCAAAAATTGAAGAAAGGTTTGGGTGATGATATGGAACAAAAGCTGTATAAAACGGTTAATTCCGCAGGAATCTCCAGTATTGTTACTGGTATCATTGCAGTAGTAGCAGGACTTGCCTGTGTGGCTGGCGGTATCCTGGCATTGATTCAGGGTGGCCGTCTCTTAGGGGCACGAAAGAATATCCTGTTCTGATAAGCCAAAGGGGTTTTTATGGAAGCACAGAAAGTTGAGCGCAGCAATGCCGCACGATACGGTGTGCGCAGAGTTTCCTGGCAGGGAATTGCTTCAAGTATACTTTTAATCATCCAGATCATTCTTCTTTTTTCTGCCGTTTATCTGTCATATCTGGCAGAAGGAAAGGGTGGACTTATTGTCGGTATACTAGGAGTAGCAGCCTTTGTTCTGGCGATTGTCAGTGTCGGACTTTCCATCTGGGGACTCTTAAAAAAAGAGCAAAATCATGCAGGCTGCATGGTCGGAGGAATCGGCAGCCTCTTGATTGCGGCAGGAATTATAATAATCTGTACGATATTGTAAATACATATTCGTTCAAACGATTTTAATTGAATTGAAAGGAAACTGTCTATGACATCAAATAGAAAGGAAAGGTTAGCACTCGTTACAAAAAGGCTGGAAGATGAACTTGTGCAGCAGAATGATTTTTTCCATTCCTGCTGTGAGCTGGCACTTGGCTGTAAAATCAGCGAAGAATCACACGCATACTTAAGCTATCGTGTATGCCGCGAAACACTAGGACATAAAAACGGTGTTTATCTGTGTCTTCTTTATGCACAGCTATACGCTGCAAACTGCCTGCTGACAACATACGGCAGCCAGATTGATGAGCAGCTGCGTGACGAGTTTACCTGCGTTAACAGGGAGCTTCTTTCACAGATTCTTTTGATGACAGCGCAGCATGACGGACCTGAGCAGATACGTGATGCACTGTATTGGTTTTACAGTGATTACTGTGAACTATTTGTACAGCTGCATGCGGTACTGCTTTCTAATAATGTTTCGCTTACATTTGGCGGTCCCTTTTTAATTAGTACATTACAGGACAACAATCTAAAACAATGGCAGCAGCATATGTGGGACTGTGGACTTTATCTGGGAAAACGCTTTGAGGAGCGCTTTTTTCAGTCAGTAAAAAGAGTCTTTTCTCAGCCTGAAAACACAAATTGTTTTGACTGCTATATAAACCTGTTTCCAAAGCAGGTATCTATTGATACACCTGTAAATGAAGGCTTTCTGCTGACTTTGTGGCAAAAAAAGCAGTGGGAGCAAATGACTACACAGCTTCGCCTTATGGCTAAGTGATAGATTAAGCAACACCAAAATAGCATTACCATCATAATAACAACTAGGAGGAATCAAAATGGAACCATTGGTAGGTATTATCATTGGCAGTGACTCTGACCTTGGTGTCATGAGTAAGACAGCAGAGATTTTAGACAAACTGGAGATCCCGTATGAGTTTAGCATCATCTCTGCACACCGGACTCCGGACAGAATGTATGAATATGCAAGACAGGCAAGAAAAAGAGGTTTAAAAGCAATCATTGCAGGAGCCGGCGGAGCAGCTCATGTTCCAGGCATGGTTGCCGCTATGACAACCGTTCCTGTAATTGGCGTTCCGATTCAGGCAAAAGCACTTGACGGCATGGATGCACTCTTCTCTATCTGCCAGATGCCTCCGGGAATCCCGGTTGCCACGGTTGCCATTAATGGTGCTTTAAATGCAGGTATTCTTGCAGCAAAAATCATTGCTACAAATGATGAAGCACTGGCAGACCGCCTTGAGGCTTACGCTACAAATATGAAGGAAACCGTTGAGAAAAAGGCTGCAAAGCTGGAAAGCATCGGTTACAGCGAGTATTTAAAGCAGATGCAGTCAAAATAATTATTAAAAATGACTCGCACAAATTAAAAATCACAAAACACGTATACCACATCACTACTACATAAGTGCTGCAAAAAGCAGCAGAAGGAGATCAACATGGATTACAAGCACGCTGGAGTTGACATTGAGGCAGGTTACAAGTCAGTTGAACTGATGAAGGAGCACGTTAAGAAAACACTTAGACCAGAGGTATTAACCGGACTTGGCGGATTTTCAGGAGCATTTTCTATGGAGCGTTTCAAGCAGATGGAAAAGCCAACTCTTGTTTCTGGAACAGATGGTGTTGGAACTAAGTTAAAGCTTGCTTTCTTAATGGACAAACATGACACGATCGGTATTGACTGCGTGGCAATGTGTGTAAATGATATTGCATGTGCTGGCGGTGAGCCGCTGTTTTTCCTTGACTATATCGCATGTGGAAAGAATTATCCGGAAAAAATTGCAGATATCGTAAAGGGTGTAGCTGAGGGCTGTTTACAGTCTGATGCAGCATTGATCGGCGGTGAGACTGCTGAGCATCCAGGTCTGATGCCAGAGGAAGAGTATGATCTGGCTGGCTTTGCAGTTGGTATTGTTGATGAAAAGGATATGATCACTGGCCAGGATCTTAAGGCAGGCGATGTTTTAATTGGCGTTGCTTCCAGTGGTGTTCATTCAAATGGATTCTCTCTTGTTCGTAAGATTTTTGAGATGACAAAGGAAAGTCTTGATACCTACTATGATGAATTAGGAAAGACTCTTGGTGAGGCACTGCTCACACCTACCCGCATCTATGTAAAGGCAATGAAGAGTATGAAGGATGCTGGCGTAAAGGTAAAGGCATGCAGCCATATTACTGGAGGCGGTTTCTACGAGAATATCCCGCGTATGCTCAAGGATGACACCGTTGCTGTAATCGAGAAGAACAGCTACCCGATTCCGCCAATCTTCACTTTAATGGCAAAGAAGGGAAACGTTGATGAGCAGATGATGTACAACACCTACAACATGGGTCTGGGACTTGTCATCGCAGTGGATCCGGCACAGGCAGATGCAGCCATCGCAGCTATCGAGGCAGCTGGTGAGAAGGCATACCGTGTTGGAAGCATTGAAGCTGGAGAGAAGGGTGTTATCTTAAAATGAGTAAGTTAAAGATCGCAGTGTTAGTCAGCGGCGGAGGCACCAATCTGCAGGCTATAATTGATAAGATCGCGTCTGGCGAAATCACAAACACCGAGATCGCACTCGTTTTTTCAAACAACCGTAAGGCATATGCATTGGAGCGCGCAAAAATGGCAGGGATTCCTGCCAAAGCGCTGTCTCCAAAGCAGTTTGAAAACAGAGAGGCATTTAACGATGCCGTGCTTGAGGTGATTGAAGAAAGCAAAGCTGATTTGATCGTACTTGCAGGCTGTCTTATGTATATCCCGCCAAAGCTGATTGAAAAATATCACAACCGGATTATCAATATTCATCCATCCTTAATCCCGTCCTTTTGCGGAAAGGGTTATTATGGCCTGACAGTACACGAAAAGGCACTAAAGCGCGGTGTGAAAGTGACAGGTGCTACAGTTCATTTTGTGGATGAGGTACTTGATAATGGACCAATCATTTTGCAAAAGGCAGTAATGATTGAAGAAGGCGATACGCCAGAAGTTTTGCAGCGCCGTGTTATGGAACAGGCAGAGTGGGTTATTTTGCCAAAGGCAATTGATTTGATTGCAAATGGAAAAATATCGGTTGAAAATGGAATTGCCCATATCAAAGAGTAAATAAAAAGTGAAGGAAGGTTGCAGGCAATATGAAGGTACTGATTATAGGAAGTGGCGGAAGAGAGCATGCCATTGCATGGAAGCTAAGTAAAAGCCCAAAGGTAACGAAATTATATTGTGCACCAGGAAATGCCGGAATTGGACAGATCGCTGAGTGTGTTCCGATTTCTGCCATGGAATTTGACAAGCTGGCTGATTTTGCACAGGAAAACGGCATTGATCTTACAGTTGTAGGTATGGATGATCCGCTTGTAGGCGGCATTGTTGATGTATTTGAGGCGAGAGGCCTGCGTGTATTTGGACCTCGCAAGAATGCAGCAATTTTGGAGGGTTCCAAGGCTTTTTCCAAGGATCTCATGAAAAAGTATGGTATTCCAACTGCCGCATATGAGAATTTCCATTCTCCAGAGGATGCAATCGAATATTTAAAAACTGCGAAAATGCCAATCGTATTAAAGGCTGATGGACTTGCACTTGGAAAGGGCGTTTTAATCTGCAATACAAGAGAAGAAGCCATGGAAGGTGTAAAGACACTGATGCTTGACAAGCAGTTTGGTGCTGCCGGTGATACTATTGTTGTTGAAGAATTTATGACAGGAAGAGAAGTTTCTGTTCTTACCTTTGTAGATGGAAATACCTATCGGGTAATGACAAGCGCACAGGATCACAAGCGTGCAAAAGACGGCGATCAGGGCTTAAACACGGGTGGTATGGGAACCTTCTCACCAAGTCCATTTTATACAAAAGAAGTTGATGCATACTGCAGAGAGCATATCTATCAGCCAACGGTTGATGCAATGCGTTCTGAAGGACGTACCTTCCAGGGTATCATTTTCTTTGGACTTATGTTGACCAAAGAAGGACCAAAGGTGCTTGAGTATAATGCGCGTTTCGGAGATCCAGAGACACAAGTTGTTCTTCCACGTATGAAGAATGATATTGTGGATCTGTTCGAAGCCTGCATTGATCAGACACTTGACAAAATTGATCTTCAGTTTGAGGATAATGCAGCTGTATGTGTTGTTTTGGCATCTGACGGCTATCCAGTTCACTACGAAAAGGGTCTTCCAATTTCCGGTCTTGAAGCTTTTGATGGCAAAGATGATTACTTTGTATTCCATGCTGGAACAAAGAAGCAGGGAGATACATTTGTGACAAACGGAGGACGAGTTCTTGGTGTGACAGCAACAGGAAAAGATCTAAAGGAAGCGCGTTCAAAAGCTTATCAGGCAACCGAGTGGATCTCATTTGACAATAAGTATATGAGACATGATATCGGAAAGGCTATTGATGAGGCATAATACAAAAAAGAACTCCTCTTTGAGGGGTTCTTTTTAATTCTGGTTTCTTGCAATTATCTTAACAATTCAAGCAAATCTATTGACAGAACACATTTTGTGCTTTAGTATAGACAAGTACGGTAAATGTTGATAAAACAAAGCAACACAAAAAAGAACAGATAATTTGGAGGATGAAAACATGAGACGTTTTGCAGGGCTGTTTATGGCAGCATGCATGACCGTAGCTGTTCCTGCAGCAACGGTTTTCGCAGACGAAGTCGCAACCGAGTCAGTTGAAGCATCAGCTGAGACTGATGGTGAGACAAACGCAGAAGAACAGGATTCAAACGCTGAGAGTCAGGAAGAATCTCAGGAAACAACAGATAATACGACACAGGAATTAAATATTGCACAGTCACTTGACGGAGTAACACTTCCGGCAGACTCTGAGCAAATTACGTATACTTATCATGGAAATGTATGCAACGCTGCTAAGACAGCAACAGGACTTTATCTGCTGCCAGTTGTACAGGATGATTCAAGCGTTGTATGGTATGTATACAATGAGGAGACGGATAAGGCTATCCCATATGTAGCATTTACATCTGTAACAACTTCTTATGCAATTGTTCTTCCTAATGATGATGTAACTGTTCCAAGCGGATATGAGCGTGTAGATATTAATGTCAGCGGCCGCGTTGTTCCAGCATGGTTTAAATCAGCAGCTGGTGACGAAAATATGTATCTGATTTATGCACAGGATTCTGATGGAAATCAGGGCTTTTATCGTTTTGATGGATCAAATGGTTCCTGCCTTCGCTATGTAGCTGATCCTGATACTGATCTGCAGGCATCAGCAGACAGCTTAAGTGCAGAGCTTTCAAGCTTACAGGAAGACTATAATTCCATGTCTTCCCAGAATAGTGATGAGATTGAGAAATTAAATAATTCTGCAAATCTGCAGCAGCAAAATTATAACAATCTGAAGGAAAAGGTAGAGAAGTATGGTATGATCGGTGTTGCAGCATTGGGAGCTGTGACATTACTGATGCTGATTTTCTTTATCCGTATGATCTCAAAGTCTTCTAAGCTTAAGAAAGCAAATAAGAAGGTTACTGAGCTTGAGAACGCAGCTAAGACACGTGCACAGCAGGCAAGACCAAGATCAAGCCAGCCATCTACAAGAAGAGTACGCAGCGAGCATATGGGTGATACAAGAATGACAGAAGGCCGTGAGGAGGGTACCTCCAGTGTACGTCGTGTGCCAAGAAATTCTGATAGAGGTTTCGAGCAGAGTACAACTACATCTAAGGTTACACGTGTATCAAGAGAAGAAAGTTCTGAGCGTACACAGGGGGCAAGACCTGTAAGACAGCAGCCTTCAAGCCAGGCAAGACCGGCTAGAAGATCAGAGACAGCTGCTCCAAGAGCACAGCGTCCGGCTAGACCGACAAATGCACAGCAAAGACCGCAGCGTCCGACTAGACCAGCTGATTCCCGTCCATCTGGCGAGACTAAGATTTTTGATAAGGCTCCTGCAGAGTTAAATGATCTTGATGATGTAACACAGAGCACATCTTCAACACAGTCAAACGTTGCAGCAGCTGATATTGATAAGATCAGCGAGCAGTTAAATAGTCTTCATGCAGCAGAAAGCTCACCGATTGAAGATGATTTCATCGAAGTAGAGAGCACAACTCCAGAAGATATTTATTCAGATGATGACGATGATGATTTTTCTTTAACAGATTTTAAGGATATCTGATTCTAATAAATTTTGATACTAATTTGATATTAAGAAGGAATTAAGCAAACCAATTGGTTGGCGAAATTCCTTCTTTTTTTTGTAACTATTTAAAGCAGTACAAAATTTACTGAAAGTAATCTTCTTTCTTAAACTTTTTGGATTCTTTTATACTTGCATTCTATGAAGATTTGTGTAATAATAAATTCGTTGCAGGCAAAAAATGCCGCTAGGAATAAAATAATCGAATATGCAGTTGAAACGAAGGAGAGGACAATGAGAGCATTAATCAGTGTATCAGACAAAACAGGCGTAGTAGAACTTGCCAAAGAGCTAGAGGCGCTTGGGATCGAACTTATTTCAACAGGAGGAACCTATAAGAAGTTAGCAGAGGCTGGCGTAAAGGCGATGGAGATCTCCGAACTTACAGGCTTCCCGGAATGCCTCGATGGCAGAGTAAAGACATTGCACCCAGTTGTACATGCTGGATTATTGGCAATGCGTTCAAACCCAGAGCATATGAAGCAGCTTAAGGAGTTAGGCATTGAGCCAATTGATCTGGTAATTGTAAATCTGTATCCATTCAAGGCTACTATTTTAAAGGATGGCGTAACAAGAGCAGAGGCTGTTGAAAACATCGATATCGGCGGACCAACCATGTTGCGTGCTGCTGCTAAGAACTATCAGGATGTTGCTGTTGTGACAGATCCATCTGATTATGAGAAGATTCTTGCAGAGCTTAAGGCAGACGGACAGGTAAGTCTTGATACAAAGTTTTATCTGATGCAGAAGGTATTTATGCATACCTCCAGTTATGACACAATGATTGCAGATTATTTAAAGAAGGAGCGCGGTGATCACAGTCTGCCAGAGACGCTGACTATGACCTTTGAAAAGGTTGAGGATATGCGTTATGGTGAAAACCCGCATCAGAAGGCTGCTTTCTACCGCGAAATCGGCAAGAAGAAGGGTTCTTTGGTTGATGCAAAGCAGTTAAATGGAAAGTCTCTTTCCTTTAATAACATCAATGATACAAATGGTGCATTAGAGCTTCTTAAGGAGTTTACAGAGCCAACTGTTGTTGCATGCAAGCATGGAAATCCATGTGGTGTTGGAAGTGCTGATACTATTGAGGAAGCATGGAAGAAGGCATTTGCAGCTGATAAGGTATCTATTTATGGTGGTATTGTTGTTTCAAATCGCGAAATCAATGAGACCATTGCAAAGGATATGAAGTCAATGTTTCTTGAGGTAATTGTTGCACCGTCTTATACAGAGGGCGCACTGAAGATGTTAAGCTTCAAGAAGGATGGTTCTATGAGAAATGTCCGTGTTCTTGAGCTTGCAGATATCAGTGAAAAGCAGCCAGCAGAGGCACTTGATTTAAAGAAGGTAAATGGCGGACTGATTGTTCAGAACATCGACAGCAAGCTTCTTGATGGAGATGTTAAGATAGTAACAGAAAAGGCACCGACTGAAAAGGAGATGGAAGATCTGCTCTTTGCATGGAAGGTTGTTAAGTTTGTTAAGTCAAATGGTATTGCAGTTGCAAAGGATCTTCAGACTGTCGGTATCGGACCTGGTCAGGTAAATCGTGTATGGGCGATTGAGCAGTGCTTCGAGCATGCAAATGAGCTGATCGGACCAGATGCAACAAAGGGTGCTGTATTGGCATCTGATGCATATTTCCCATTTGCTGATAATGTAGAGGCTGCTCATAAGGCAGGCATTACTGCAATTATTCAGCCAGGCGGATCTATTCGTGATAAGGACTGCATCGACAAGTGCAATGAATATGGAATTGCAATGGTGTTTACAGGAATGAGACACTTTAAGCACTAAAAATGAAATAATAAAAGTACCAAAGGAGGTGCTGCGAAACAGCAGCATCTCCTTTCTGTAAAGGAACAAGTAACGTATGGAAAATTTGAGTTTAAAAGAGTTTGCAGCGGCGCTTTCTGGAAAAGAACCAGTACCAGGCGGCGGCGGTGCAAGCGCCTGCACAGGTTCTTATGGATGTGCCTTAGGAATGATGGCTTGCGCACTGACCCATGGAAAGAAAAAGTATGCCTGCTATGAACAGGATATCAAAAGGATTGAGGGTGAGTTAGCAGTATGCAGGGACACACTTCTTAGCTGTATAAATGAGGATGCTCAAGGCTTTCTTCCGCTTTCAAAAGCGTATGGACTGCCAAAGGATACACCAGAGCAAAAAGCAAAAAAAGATGAGATTTTGGAGAAAGCACTGCATCAAGCCAGTCTTACTCCTATGAAAATTTTAAAAAATTCTGCTTATGCCATGACACTTTTGGATGAGCTTTCGGGAAAATGTTCGAAGCTGATTTTAAGTGATGTTGTAACAGGAGCAGCTCTTCTTGCAGCCTCTGCCAATGGCGGCTTTATAAATGTCGGTGCAAACACGGGGCTGATGAAAAACACTGAAATAGCGCAAAAGCTTAATGAAGAAGCTAAAATGCTTCTTTCTCAAACAATGAAGCTTCATGATAGCATCAGTCAGCTTATGTCATAAGAATAAATTAAAAAAGGAAGTGTGTCTATGCAAATCTTAAAAGGTGCGCCGGTCGCAGCAGCGATCCGCGATGAGATAAAAAAAGAACTAGAAGGGTGTGAGACAAAGCCTTGTCTTGCCATTGTTCGTGTAGGTGAAAAACAAGAGGATCTTTCCTATGAGAGAAGTGCCCTCAAGCGAATGAGCGGTGTTGGAATAGAGACAAAACTGTTTGTATTTCCGGCAGACATTTCAATGGATGATTTTTCAGCAGAATTTGCTGCCATAAATGATGATCCAACGATCGATGGCATTTTACTGTTTCGTCCGCTTCCGGCACAGCTTAATGAGTCACAGATTGTTGAATCAATTGCTCCAGAAAAGGATGTAGATGGTATATCTAGCGCAGCGCTTGGAAAGCTGTTTTCAGGAGATAAACACGCATTTGCTCCGTGTACTGCGCAGGCTGTCATGGAAATTCTCCATTTTTATGGCATTGAGCCGCAGGGAAAACGAGCAGTTGTACTTGGACGAAGTCTTGTAGTAGGAAAACCGCTATCTATGCTCTTATTAAACGAAAATGCGACAGTAACAATTTGTCATTCCCGCACAGCTTCACTGCCAGAGGTATGCCGTGAAGCCGACATTCTCGTAACGGCGATTGGCAAAGCAAAATGGGTAGATGAGCGTTTTGTTTCAGAAAAAACAATTGTTATTGATGTAGGAATTAATGTAGATGAAAATGGAATGCTTTGCGGCGACGTAAACTTTGGACAGATTGAAGATAAAGTTTTTATGGCAACGCCAGTTCCGGGCGGTGTAGGTGCCGTAACGACAGCAGTTTTAGCAAAGCATGTATTGGAGGCGGCAAAAGGACGCCGTGCTTTAAACAGCAAAGGAGGAAAAAATGGGCTTTCTGCCGATTAATCGCCGTGAAATGCAGCGGCTTGGCTGGGAACAGCCAGATTTTGTCTATGTGACAGGCGATGCCTATGTAGATCATCCATCCTTTGGACATGCCATAATAAGTCGTATTCTGGAATCTCACGGCTATAAAGTTGCTATATTACCGCAGCCTGACTGGCGTGACGATAATGCAATTCATGAGTTTGGCAAACCGCGCCTTGGTTTTTTAGTGTCCTCTGGAAATATGGATTCTATGGTAAACCACTATTCTGTTTCCAAAAAAAGACGTCAGATGGATGCATACACTCCAGGTGGTGTGATTGGAAAACGCCCAGATTATGCAGATGTTGTTTATGGAAATTATATACGCCGTAATTTTCCAGACAGTCCAATTATTTTAGGCGGAATCGAAGCATCTCTTCGCCGCCTGGCACATTACGACTATTGGTCAGATAAGTTAAAGCGTTCTATTTTGATAGAAGCACAGGCGGATATCATCTCGTATGGAATGGGAGAGCATTCCATTGTCGAGATTGCAGATGCATTAAACAGTGGTCTGCCTGTAAGTGAAATTACCTTTATACGCGGAACTGTATGTAAGGTGCGTTCACTTGACCGTGTGCCGGATGCCTTAGTGCTTCCGACATATGATGAGCTGACAAAAGATAAGAAACAATATGCAGCCAGCTTTTATAAGCAGTACTGCAATACTGATCCATTTACGGCAAAACAGCTTGCTGAGCCATACGGATCACATCTTTATGTCATTCAAAATCCACCTGCCTATCCGCTTACAACACAGGAGATGGATGACGTGTATGAGCTTCCTTATATGAGAACGTATCATCCGTCTTACGAGGCGCTAGGCGGTGTGCCGGCCATCTCAGAAATTAAATTTTCACTTTGCAGCAATCGCGGCTGCTTTGGCGGCTGCAGCTTCTGCGCTCTTACATTTCATCAGGGACGAATCATTCAGACAAGAAGTCATGAATCATTGATTCGCGAAGCAAAACTGATGACACAGGAAAAAGATTTTAAAGGATATATCCACGATGTAGGAGGCCCAACGGCAAACTTCCGTCATCCAGCCTGTCAAAAACAGCTGACTAAAGGTGTCTGCACGGGAAAGCAGTGCTTATTCCCGTCACCATGTAAAAACCTTACAGTTGACCATCAGGATTATATCCAGCTTCTTCGAAAACTGCGCGCTCTTCCAAAGGTAAAGAAAGTTTTTATCCGCTCAGGTATTCGTTTTGATTATGTGTTGGCAGATAAAAGCGACGCTTTCCTTAAGGAGCTTTGCCAGTATCATGTCAGTGGACAGCTTAAGGTTGCCCCGGAGCATGTTTCTGACCGCGTTTTAAAATATATGGGTAAACCAGAAAATGCCGTCTACAAGCGTTTTACACAGCGCTACAAAGCAATGAATGAAAAGCTTGGACTCAAGCAATATCTGGTTCCTTATTTAATGTCATCTCATCCAGGCTCCCAGCTTACGGATGCGGTGGAGATGGCAGAGCATCTGCGTGATTTAGGCTACATGCCGGAACAGGTTCAGGATTTTTATCCTACGCCGTCCACGATTTCAACCTGCATGTATTATACAGGCATTGATCCTCGTACAGGAGAGTCTGTTTATATTCCAAAGGATCCTCATGAAAAAGCCATGCAGCGTGCGCTTATCCAATACCGTGATCCAAAGCTTTATGATCTGGTAAAAGAGGCGCTTATAAAGTGTGGCCGTCAGGATTTGATTGGTTTTGGCAAGGAATGTCTGATTGCACCAAGAAATATCAAACAGGGCAGAAATACAAATACGCAGTATGCAAAGAAACACAATGACAGCAGCAATACAAGACAACATCGTAGTGACAGCAAAGGCAGATATTCTGCGGGCAAAAGGAGGAAGTAAACATGTTAGGATTTGAGGAAGTAGAAAAGTATGACCCTGAATTGGCACAGGCAATGTCGGATGAGCTAACAAGACAGCGTACCCATATTGAGCTGATTGCCTCTGAAAATCTTGTAAGCAAGGCCGTTATGGCAGCAATGGGCAGCGTTCTGACAAACAAATATGCAGAGGGTTATCCGGGAAAACGCTATTATGGTGGATGCGAATATGTTGACGTAGTAGAGGAGTTAGCAAGAGAGCGCGCAAAGAAACTTTTTGGTTGTGAGTATGTCAATGTGCAGCCGCACTCTGGAGCACAGGCAAATATGGCAGTCTTTTTTGCCGTATTAAATCCTGGTGATACCTTTATGGGCATGAGCCTCGACATGGGTGGTCATCTTACACATGGAAGCCCGGTAAACATGTCAGGAAAGTACTTTCACGCTGTTCCTTATGGAATTAATGCAGATGGCTTTATTGATTATGACGAAGTTCGCCGTATTGCACTTGAGTGCAAGCCAAAGATGATCGTAGCCGGTGCCTCTGCCTACGCAAGAAAGATCGACTTTAAGCGCTTCCGTGAGATCGCAGATGAAGTAGGCGCAGTTTTAATGGTTGATATGGCACATATCGCAGGTCTTGTCGCAGCTGGACTTCATGAAAGTCCAATTCCTTACGCACATGTAACTACTACAACCACTCATAAGACACTTCGCGGACCGCGAGGCGGCATGATCATGTGCAGCAACGAGGTTAACAAAAAGTACAACTTTAATAAGGCAATTTTCCCAGGCATTCAGGGCGGACCGCTTATGCATGTTATCGCAGGAAAGGCTGTTTGCTTTAAGGAAGCACTTGATCCGTCATTCAAGCTTTATGCACAGGGAATTATTGATAATGCGCAGGCACTTGCTTCTGGCCTTATGAATCGTGGCTTTGAGCTTGTATCAGGCGGAACAGATAATCATCTAATGCTTGTAAATCTGATAAATAAGGGTGTAACTGGAAAGCAGGCTGAAAAGATGCTTGATGCTGCCAACATTACATGCAATAAGAACACCGTACCGAATGACCCACAGTCTGCATTTACGACAAGTGGTATCCGTCTTGGAACAGCCGCTGTTACTACCAGAGGCTTTAATACAGCTGATATGGATGTTGTCGCACAGGCAATCTCTCTTGTTATCGACGATATGGAGAAAAACAAAGAAGAAGCAATGGCACTTGTTAAGAGCCTGACTGACAAATATCCGTTATACGAATAATTGTAATTTTAGTAATGAGGTATCATGGAAACATTAAAAATTCGCTATTTGAGTGACAAAATTGAAAAACTCCGTTTCATCGACGGAAAATCTGATTGGATTGATCTAAGAAGCGCAGAGGAAGTAAATATGAAGGCCGGAGAGGCTCGTCTTATTTCTCTTGGTATTGCAGTGCAGCTTCCAAAGGGCTACGAGGCACATGTTGTTCCAAGAAGCAGTACATTTAAGAATTTCGGTCTCATCCAGACAAATCATATGGGTGTGATTGATGAAAGCTACTGCGGTGATCATGACGAATGGAAAGTACCTGTTATGGCGGTACGCGACACATGTATTCACGTAAATGACAGAATTTGCCAGTTTCGTATTATGGCACATCAGCCAGCACTTCAATTTGAAGAAGTGGAGCATTTAGAAGGCTGTGACCGCGGCGGTTTTGGAACAACTGGAAAGCAATAATTGCTGCACAAAAATCTAAAAAAGGCGTCTCACAAAAACGTGAGGCGCTTTTTTAATAACAGCCATTTTAAGGCTCATTTAAGGCTCAAATGTTATAAGCTGTTCTGCATATGGAAGTGTTTCAATCCAATCACAGAATGTGTGCCACTCTGCCAGCTTATGATTCTTTCTTGCACGATAGATATTGATTAATGTCTCATAATTAAATGTGCAGGTGCGCATCTGGTTATAGCTACTTGGAAGAAGCTGGATCATATCATACCAGTCATCCTTTGATTTTGTCTCCTTAAAACGAAGACGGATGTTTTCAAGCTCGGCAACAACTGTTTCCATAAATTTTTTTGTACCGTCTGTCATATGATCGCAGGAGAAGTCATCCATTGAGAATGGTTTGCTGTGGATTTTATGCATAGTACTTGTTGAGTTAGCAACAGTAGCTACCTTATATGTATCATATTCCTTCCACCAGTAAAGTGGTGCAGTTACATCTACGCTGACAAAAACCATACGCAGATATTTTCTATGGTCAGAACCTGCCTTTGCAAGACGCATTGCCAGATCAAGATCATTTGGTCCAAAAACAAAGCTGCCGTCAGGCTCGGTATGGCTGTCCATACGGCCCCAGCTGTTTAAGGGATTTCTGGCTCCGCGGATGGCATTTTCAAAATTCATAACAGATGTATTTTTTAAAGTAAGCATTTATGTCATTCCTCCTGTTTTTTTGCATCTGACTTATCTTAACATATTCAGCCAATATCTGCAATATCATATTCAGTTTGCAGCAAAAGCATCACATATAAACTCTGCTGGTCCGCTTAAAAAAACAGCTTCTCCATTGCCATTCCAGCTAATAGTCAATGTTCCGCCTGGTACCTCTGCCAAAACCTTATTTTCCATTCCTTTTTGCTGTATGGCACAGACAGCTGCTGCACATGCACCTGTTCCGCATGAGAGTGTTTCTTTAGAACCTCGTTCCCAAATTCGAAGGCAAATCTTATTATGAGAAACTATCTGAACAAATTCAACATTACTGCGTTCCCCTAATTGTGGATGACACTCTAAAAATGGTCCCCACTTTTCAACCGGATATTCAGAAGGAGAATTAGGAACAAAACATACTGCATGAGGATTGCCCAATGAGACAGGTGTTACAAAAAAGAAACCAATTTCAAGACTAGAAGAAAGAACAGGGACTCCCATATCCACACAAACTGATTTAACATACATTTCATCTTCAATATCAAGATAAAGTGTACGTATTCCACTTTTTGTCTCAACGCAGATGATATGCTTTTTTATTAGTCCGCGTTCATACACATATTTCCCTAAGCAGCGTATTCCATTTCCGCACATGGCTCCCTCAGAGCCATCAGCATTAAACATGCGCATATAACAATCAGCGATGTCTGATGGACAAATTAAAATCAAACCATCAGAACCTATTCCAAAATGACGGTCACTAAGACGTATTGCTATCTGACTCCAATTTGTCTCATTAAATATTTTAAAATCATCTGCGTCAAATAAATTTACAAAGATATAATCATTTCCAGTTGCCTGCATTTTTGTAAACTTTAAATTCATCTGATTCCAACCCATTTTATGTAATTCATATCATTATATGCAGTACTGCTCAGAAACATAACAGGCGCCCGCAAAATTAGGTTCGTCGACAAAGTCATTCATCGAAGTAGTTTCGTTACAGTTCGCAAAAACGCACGTCTCGAACATCGCTGCATCCAATATTTGCGGCAAAGCCCGAAGGTGAATGGATTTCACGAGCCGGACACTTGGAGCAGGT
>OGRU01001147.1_pt1 | contig 21211 bp, 12 predicted proteins | sample 1553541 | NCBI WGS metagenome assembly OGRU01 (sample SAMEA2580068, study PRJEB22360) | human gut metagenome | biome: human gut; feature: human-associated habitat; material: faeces | place: Denmark | collected 2008/2010
CGGCATGGTCACCAAGACCGTCAAGGCCGCAAAGAACATGAAGATTGTATTGGATCCAGACAACCATTCTTTGGACGAGGTTATGGTTGTTGCCTATGGTACAGCCAAGAAGAGCGCCTTCACAGGTTCGGCAGCTGTAGTAGGTTCTGAGGAACTTTCCAAGAAGGTTACCACTAACGTAGCTGATGCTTTGGTTGGTTCTGTATCTGGTTTGCAGATGCGCGGTAGCTCAGGCCAGCCAGGTGCAGGTCAGGGTAGCATCAACATTCGTGGTATCGCTTCTATGTATGCAGCTACAGACCCATTGGTAATTGTCGATGGTGCTCCTTATTCAGCAAGTCTTTCTAATATCCCTACAGATGATATCGAGTCGGTTACTGTATTGAAGGATGCAGCTTCTGCTGCTCTTTATGGTGCACGTGGTGCTGCTGGTGTTATCATTGTAACAACCAAGAAGGGTGCCAATAATTCAGAAGGCAAGATTAATGTCGACATGAAGTGGGGTTCCAACTCTCGTGCCGTTCCTGAGTATGATGTTATCACAGATCCTGGTCAGTATTACGAGGCTGTGTACTCAGAATATTACAACAAATATTACTATGCTGATGGCTTGAGTGCCAACGCAGCCAATGTAAAGGCAAACTCCGCTATGTTGAATAAGTTGGCATACAATGTGTACAGCTATCCTGACACAGAGCAGCTCATTGGTTTGGACGGCAAGTTGAATCCTAATGCAACTTTAGGCCGCACTATCACAGGTGCTGGCGGTAAGTCATACTATGTAACACCTGACGACTGGACAGATGCAGTGTTCCAGAACTCTTTGCGTCAGGAATATAACGTAAACGCAAGTGGCGGTTCTGACCGTTCTTCTTATTATGCCAGCTTAGGTTACTTGAATGATGAGGGTATCATCAAGAACTCAAGTTACGAGCGAATCACTGCTCGATTGAAGGCCGACTATCAGATCAAGAAGTGGTTGAAGTTGGGCGCCAACATTGGCTTTGTACACTCTACACAGACTGCCAATGCCAACTTAGGTACCAGCTTGAGCTTCACATCCAGTATGGCTCCTATTTATCCATTGTATCTCCGTCAGATTGACGAAAATGGCAACGTATATATCCCAACCGACGAGAGAGGCTTGCCTTTGTACGACTTGGGCTCTTCTACATTAGGTATCAACCGTCCATTCAACAACAACTACAACCCTATTGCTTCCAACAACTATGACAAGAGTGAGAACAAGGGTAATCAGTTGAATGGTACATTCACCGCAGATATTCAGATTACAGACTTCTTGAAGGCCAACTTGACCAGCACCATTATCTGGGGACATACCAATGCGACAGGCTATGCCAATCCATTCTTCGGTTCTAAGGCGGGTGTGAACGGTTCGCTTTCTAAGTCTTCTACAGAAAGCTGGCGTCAGAACCACGTACAGACTCTTACCTATTTCGACAACTTTGGCAAGCATGGTGTTACCGTGATGCTTGGTCACGAATACTACAAGATTAACAGCACCTATCTTGATGCCTTGGCTGAGGGCGGCTTCTCGCCAAGCATCTTGCAGATTAGCGCCTTTGCCAACAAGAAGGATGCAAGTGGCTATGAGTCTGCTTACAACGTAGAGGGTTTCTTCGGCAATGCTCAGTACAACTACGACAACAAGTACTTCGGCTCTTTCTCTTATCGTCGTGATGCTTCTTCACGCTTTGCCAAGGAGAACCGTTGGGGTAGCTTCTGGTCAGTAGGCGCTGCTTGGCTGATCAACAAGGAAGCATGGTTTAAAGCTCCTTGGGTAGACGAGTTGAAGTTGAAGGCTTCTATCGGTCAGCAGGGTAACGATAACATCGGCAACTGGGCTTACACCGACCTCTATACCTTGTCTCAGGTTTCAGATACAGAGATGTCTGCATCTTTCGCACTCTTGGGTAACAAGACTATCACTTGGGAGACTACTACCAACTTCAACATTGGTACTGAGTTCAGTTTCTTCAAGGGTCGACTGAGTGGTAGCTTCGACTTCTATACCAAGAAGACTACCGACTTGCTCTTCTGGTTGCGTGTGCCAGAGTCACAGGGTACTCGTGGCTACTACAGCAATGTGGGCGACCTTCGCAACATGGGTGTTGAGTTGACCTTGACAGGTCACATTTTCCGCACTAAGGATTTCGACTGGTCAGTTACGGCCAACTTGGCACACAACAAGACCAAGATCTTGAAGCTTGATTCTACTTCAAAGAACCAGTATGGTGGTTTCTCACAGGCCAGTGACATGAGCTACACCATGTATTGGTACAAGGAGGGTGGACCTCTCTACAATGGTTTCCTACCTAAGTATGCTGGTGTCAACGATAAGGGTGAGGCGCTCTATTGGGTAGACGAGGATATCTCAGACAGTGAAAGAACAGGTCGCCCTGGTCAGAAGTTGTCTTACACTACAACTGACGCCAGCAAGGCCAGCAACTATGAGACAGGTTCTTTGTTGCCAAAGGTATCTGGCGGTCTTAGCACCACTGTTTCTTATAAGGGATTTGATGCTACATTCAGTTTCGATTACCAGATTGGAGGTAAGGTGTACGATATGAAGTATGCTGGTTTGATGAATCCTCTGACAGCCAACTCTACAGGTGGTGTGGCTATTCATAAGGACTATATCAAGTCATGGAGTCCTAACAATACCAGCAGCAACATTCCTCGCTGGCAGTATGGTGATGACAACAGTCAGGCATCTGACCGTTTCTTGACCAATGCAAGTTACTTCAACTTCCAGTCATTCACAGTAGGTTACACCTTCCCAAAGAACTTGATACCATACTTCTCTAAGATTCGCATTTACTGCTCTGGTGAGAACCTTGGTTTCATCTCAGCTCGCAAGGGCTTGGATCCACGCTACTCTTATGACGGCGTGACTGGCACAAGTTACTCACCTACACGTAATATCTCTGGTGGTATTCAATTGACGTTCTAAAAACATTAAAAGACGAAACAATGATGAAAATAAATAAAACAGCATTTGTTGCTCTTGCTTTGGCAGCAACTTCGTTCACCAGTTGTATCGAAGAAGTTGACCCACAGAGCAGCACTGTAACCATAGACCAAGCTGCTTCGGCTCCCAACTCGTTCAATAAGTTTGTATCGGCTATTACAGCCGATATGAATGGGCGCCCAATGATGAACAGTGAATCCAAATTGAGTGATAACAACTACGATTTTGGCTATCCTTCACAGATGATTCAGCGTGACCTTATGGGTCAGGATATCGCTTATCCAGCCACAGTTGCACCTGGATTTTTCACAGTATGGTACAATTATTTCGATGTGTTGACACCACAATATTTGATGTGTCAAATTCCATGGACTGTATATTATGCGTGGATCAAAAACTGTAATACTGTCATCAAGATGGGTGCAGGCAACCCAACAGAAGAGCAGAAAAGTGGCGTGGGTATCGCATACGCCATGCGCGCCTTCTTCTATGAGGATATAGCACAGATGTATGCCAACGAGACTTATACCAAGAATCCAGAGGCAGAGACCGTGCCTATCGTTTCTGATGACGAGAGCATCGACATGAACCACAACCCTCGTGCTACCAACGAGAAGATGTGGAACTTCATCATCTCCGACCTCGACAAGGCAGAGGAATATCTTGCTGGCTATGAGCGTCCGGACAAGACTACTCCTGATGTTTCTGTCGTTTATGGTCTGAAGGCACGTGCCTACCTCGTAATGGGCAAATGGGACAAGGCAGAAGAATACGCCAAGAAGGCACAAGCAGGATATTCTGTGATGTCTTCTGCAGAATATACCGATCGTGAGACTGGTTTCAATACTCCTAACGAGGCATGGATGTTCTGTGTGACTTACAAGGACACTGACCCATGTATCAAACTCAACGATGCTGATACTTCTTGGGGTTCTCAGATGTCGCTTGAGATCAACCCAGACAAGGATGTCTCTGCCTGTGGCTATGCTGCCAACTATGGTGATGCCAAGTTGATAGACCGTCACCTCTATGAGACCATTCCTGCTACCGACTGTCGCAAGAAGTGCTTTGTAGACTTCTCTACCAACGACATGGAAGGTACGGAACTTGAGAATAAGTTGAAGGAATATTCTGACTATCCTACATGGCTTGAGTATTCTGCCGAAATAGCCAAATGGCCAGGAACAGGTGGCCTAAGCTTGAAGTTCCGTACTGCCAATGGCGTGGAAGGACACAACAATACTGCCAAGGGCTTCCTCCAGTCTGTTCCATTGATGCGTGTTGAGGAAATGAAACTTATCGAGGCAGAGGCTGCAGGTATGCAGGACGAGGCTCGTGGCAAGCAGTTGCTTGAGGCTTTTGCCAAGGCACGTGACCCACAATTCGTATATGGCAAGCACGTCAACGATAAGTATGGCAACAGCAGCAACTCTGGCTTCCAGAACGAGATTTGGTGGCAGCGTCGTGTAGAGCTTTGGGGCGAGGGCTTCGCTACTCTCGACATCAAGCGCTTTGGCAAGAGTGTGATTCGCAGCTATGCCGGTACTAACCACTGCGAGGAATCCCGTTGGAACACAACTGGTGTGCCACAATGGATGACCTTGATGATTGTGGAGAGTGAGGGTGCATACAATGCCGATTGTACTCAGAACCCGATGGTAACAACACCTACAAGCGACTCACCAGAGTATGCATGGTAAAACTATAGTTTAACAGATAAAAGAAAAGAATATGAAAAAATATATTTATGGACTGTTCTTTGCCCTCGTTTCGGTAGCTATGTTTACCGCCTGCTCTGAGGATGAAGGTTCCGACATCGGTTCTGACAGTCAAGCTAAAGCAACTCTTTATCAGTACACAGCCACAGAGCCTAATGATGCTGATATTGATACGCAGATTCGTATCGCTACCAACAGCGCTACACAGAGTGCTTATCTGCTGGTAGAGAAAACTGCTGATTATGAAAGTCGCCTTACTCAATTAGGTGAGGAAGGCTATAAGGACTATGTAGTCGAGAATGGTGAGAAGATTGAAGGTGCAGAAGGTGCTGCCAATATAGACAAGACCATCAAGAGCCTTAGTGGTGACAACACTATCGCCGTGGTAGCTGTAGGCGGTGGAAAGTCCTTGGCTACAGTACAGTTTACTGCCAACAGTTGGACTACCGTTGCCGAAGGTACTTACAATTTCAATGGTGCCGGTGCTCAGTTGTTTGGTGCTTCCAAACCAGCCACCTTGCAGGTAAATGATGCCAATCCGAAACTCTTCCGCTTCAAGAACTTCTGGGGAACAGGTAAGCACATGACCTTTAATCTTACAGACAAAAAGGGAACAGACCAAAATGGACTTACCATTACCCAGCTTGTAGTTCCTGAGCAGGCTACTCCATATACTTATCCTAACTACGGAACAATCTATTATGCAGATGGTCTCACTCGCAAGTCGGTAAACTCACCCAGCTTCATGTACGATGATTATTACTGCATGATTTTGATGCAGTGGTATGTAAGTGCTAGTAACTTGGGTCAGATTACGGACTACGATACATTCGAACCCAACGAGTAAACAAAAAGTTATTATATTCTATAGAGAATGGCGAAGCCACAAGTGCTTCGCCATTCTTGTTTAGAGTCAGTTTTAACCCAAATAAATTTATATAATATGAGAAAGACTCTTACACTTTTTATTGCTTCTCTGCTCGCTGTGCCAAACTTCGCTAACGACCGAAGCGAACAGGAAATGCAGACAATAGCACTGCAAGCACTCTGCTCCTCAAATCTTCAGGCAGGTGGAGCCAAGAAGACAGCAGCCAATATTGCCGTTGAGAAATATCAGTCATTAGATATGGTCAATGTCTATGGAATCAAGGGAAAAGGGGTGGTGTTCATCAGTAAAGACGACGACATAGAGCCTGTGCTTGGAATTTCTGATGAAGACTTTGATGTAAATAATATGCCTTGTGGCATGAAGTGGTGGCTGAATACTGCCAACAAATCACTTGAAAGGATGAAAGCCAAAGGTATTACTTATAGTGCTAACCAAATGGCAGCAAGTGGACGCCCCACCTATTTTATCAAGACCTACTGGAATCAAGACACACCCTTCAACAATCTTTGTCCTAAGATCAATAACAGCGCAGCCCCTACGGGTTGTATAGCTACAGCTATGGCGCAGATTATGAAGTACTATCAATATCCTGCTACAAGTAAGGGTACAGGCATATATTCCGTAACTACGTATAAAGATAAAAATGACAAAGAGGGCACCACTAAGTGGTATAAGCGAGAACTGGGACATACTTATCAATGGACAGCTATGCTGTCAAGCTATGGAATAGTGTCCAAAGACGAGGATGATGCCGTAGCCACACTGATGGCTGATGCCGGTGCTGCCAGTCAAATGAATTATCAGGCTAATAGCAGTGGTACTATAGAATGGTATGCAGCCAAGGGATTTGCCGAGAACTTCAGATATGATTCTTTGGCTATCAGCTGTCTGCAGCGCGACTTCTATACCGATGCGGAATGGATGGAGATGGTACGCAAAGAAATGGAAGCTAAACAGCCTGTTCTCTACTGCGGTAGCGATGAGATAGAAGGAGGTCATGCCTTCTTGCTCGATGGCATACAGAGCGATGGTAAAGTACATGTCAACTGGGGATGGGGAAAGTCTGGAGACGGATGGTTTGATATTGATGTTCTGAGACCTAATATCACTGGGTTTACCGGAGAGGGTTTCAATATTGGTCAAAGTATGGTTTTAGGCTTCAAGAAACAGGAGACTCCGAGCGCAGACGAAGAAAACATTTCACAATGGGTAACTGACGGATATAGTTTCTATATCAGCAATAACGAGTTGCACGTCAAACTGACTAACGCCTATAATTACAGTCATCGCGTGTTCAAGGGTAGATTAGACATCGTGCTACAGGGCATGGGGGACAACAGTAGCAAGCTCTATACTGATCCTATTTTCGAGACGGATACTGAAACTCCTTATGTAGATATGTTGAGTGGTTTTAATTACGGTGACAAAGATCATCCTGAAGTTGATTTCAATCTGAGTCAGGAGCCTGAATTAAAGAATATTTCTGCAGGCACCTACAAACTGTTTCTTGGCTCTAAGTCGACAAAAGAAAAAGCCTATCAATGCTTGCGTAGCGTAGGTGGCACCATCATGTACACACTTACCGTTGCTGCCGATGGCACGATGACATTAGCACAGGATGGCACTTCTGCTATCTCTTCCGTTGCTGTTAAGCAGAACATCTCTGCTCCTTACACCTATATATATAATATGCAAGGTCAGGAGGTGTATAAGTCGAAGACACAGGACTTCTGTCTTGATGATGTTCCTGCTCACGGCGTATTGATCGTGAAGCAAGGCGACACAACGAGAAAGGTTGTGAAGTAAGATTCTTCTGTCACCTATCAAATACATTGCCCACCTTTGGTTACTTACCGTACCAAGGGTGGGCATTTCTTCTTATCTTCCTCACTCTCAAACATTTTCCCGTAAATTTCTTGCATCTTTCGGAAGAAAAGTGTAATTTTGCATAAGATTAGCTGCGCTCGGCAATTTAAAAGCAAGTTTTCATTGCTCTCACTGGCATAATCTTTGCATAAGATTTGCTGCGCTCGGCAATTTGAAAGCAAGATTTCATTGCGCTCACTGGCATAATCTTTGCATAAGAAAAGAAGAATCATAAAAACAAGGAGGTTAAGTATGGATTTATTTGATAGCAAAAGACAAGAAAGATTAGAGGCTGCAAGAAAGGCTTCTGTAGCCAGCAAAGAAGCGGCAAGAAAATTCCTCATTGAGGCAGGAATTTTGTTGCCTAACGGAGAAGTTGCACCACATTTGCGATAGAAAGCCTGGAGTTGTAGAGAATACGACATACCAATCTTCTCTTTTGGCAAATGCCACAAGTTCCCGAACTACGGAATTACGGAGTTCTACCTCAAAGACAGAAAGACATGGGTACATAGCTTCGGAAAGCATTATGTTACATTGATAATGCTTAATTGCCTTTACTTCATCCCCAGGATAGAGCAAGAAATATTTCTTCATTCTATCTGTCGAGAAAACTTTTTCGAAAAAATCTTTGGTATATTCCATTTTAATTCTTACCTTTGCAGTGCAGTCCCGGTAAGGCCCTCTCCCAGATTATTCGATGCTGGTGATGACCCCGGGTTTTTTGTTTTTGCAAAAGTACATAATTCTTTTGATTGTAACAACAAAAAGTCTATTTTCTTTGCTTTTTCTCGTTATCTTCTTCACTCTCAAACATTTTCCAGAAAATGCTTGCATCTTTCAGAAGAAAAATATATCTTTGCATAAGATTAGTTGCGCTCGGCAATTTGAAAGCAAGATTTCATTGCTCTCACTGGCATAATCTTTGCATAAGATTTGCTGCGCTCGGCAATTTGAAAGCAAGATTTCATTGCGCTCACTGGCATAATCTTTGCATAAGAAAAGAAGAATCATAAAAACAAGGAGGTTAAGTATGGATTTATTTGATAGCAAAAGACAAGAAAGATTAGAGGCTGCAAGAAAGGCTTCTGTAGCCAGCAAAGAAGCGGCAAGAAAATTCCTCATTGAGGCAGGAATTTTGTTGCCTAACGGAGAAGTTGCACCACATTTGCGATAGAAATATGAATGAATCTCTTTATTCCAGACGCTCCAATCTTGTGATTGGATTTCATGGTTGCGACCAATCTGTAGTAGAAGCAGTCATTGCTGGCAAGACAGAACTTCTTGCCAGCACAAATGATTATGACTGGTTGGGAAATGGTATCTACTTTTGGGAAAACAATGAAGAAAGAGCTTGGCAATGGGCTAAAGATTTAGCAAAAAGGAGAAATTCGCAAATCAAAGAACCGGCTGTTGTTGGAGCTATTATAGACTTGGGATATTGTTTTGACCTTACAGACAGTGCCTATCTTCAGGAATTGAAAGATGCTTATGAGTCTATGGTTGAACTCTATAAAGAGTCTGAATTAGAATTACCCCAAAATACACCTATCGGTAAATCTACAGATTTACTGATTAGAAAATTAGATTGTGCTGTTGTTCAAACAGCATTAACATACAACAAAAAGGCTAATGCCCATCCTTATGATTCTGTAAAAGGAGTCTTTTGGGAAGGACAGGAACTATATCCTAATGCAGGATTCAGAGAAAAGAATCATATTCAGATTTGTGTCTGCAATCCAAATTGCATCAAAGGTTATTTTCTCCCCAGAGGAATCAATCAAAATTATCCTAACCCATAATATAATGAAATTAAATGAAGAGGAGATATATAATGCCCACCCATGGTTACTTACCGTACCAAGGGTGGGCATTTCTTTTTATCTTCCTCACTCTCAAACATTTTCCAGAAAATGCTTGCATCTTTCAGAAGAAAAATATATCTTTGCATAAGATTAGCTGCGCTCGGCAATTTGAAAGCAAGCTTTCATTGCGCTCACTGGCATAATCTTTGCATAAGATTAGCTGCGCTCGGTAATCTGAAAGCAAACTTTCATTGCGCTCACTGGCATAATCTATAAAGAAGAAAAGTAGAATCATTAAAAAAGGAGGTTAAGTATGGACAACAAGAATATTTCATCAGAAGCATTTCTCTCCAATGATGGAGATATGACTTCTTTTAGATATGGCAATAGTAATATCCGATTTCGTACTCCAAAACGCCTCAAACGATTCACAGAGGTTAAGGAATGGGATAATGGATATATTGTTGTCATGGCAGATTATGAGGGCATTGGTGAAACAGAAGAGTATATTGACCTTTTGCCCATATTGAAGAATCTATATATAAATCCTACGACATTTCTCAAACCAATCAAGTCAGTTAAAATAGATTATCATGAAGGAAGAAGAAATTAAAGCCGTAGCTGAAAAAGCAATAATGATTGTTTGCGGATATGCATTTTCGCAAAGTGAAGAAGGCTTTATACGTGTAGTATATCTACACCCGCCATATCATGCTCTTGTGATGACAAGAGAGGGTGATGTAATAGAAACCAATATGGATGATATTGAAATCAGCATTGTTCAAAAGTATTGGAAACGAAACAAGAATTTAATGGAACAAACTTATGCCTAAATATTACGATTTTATGATATGTGGGTATTACCTATATTTTACTTCACATTGTATAGTAGAAGCTATGCATGTACATGCGAGTGACCGACACTTAACGGAATCTGGCTCAGCCAAGTTGTTTGTTTTAGGAAATGGTGATACAGTCGTAAAAGAGCAGGGTGTTCTGACCAATAAAGAAATGAGAATAATTCGTGAATTCATTAAAGACAACTATCAAGAAATGTTCTTGAAATGGTCGGAAATGAGCAATAATGGATTTTATCGTGGAGAACATTAATATAAGAAGGTTGATATGAGCAAGTGCTTTTCACATAATATTAGTTGCGCTCGGCAATACCTATAATGCCCACCCATGGTTACTTACCGAACCAAGAGTGGGCATTGTTGTTTTTTTCATCATTACTTTTCCCTAAGGAATATCGCTGAACAAATCATCGGATGACGACTTTACGTACTTCGCCATTGGCGTAACGTACGATGCAGACTCCAGGGCGAGGACCATTGAGGCGAGTTCCATTGGGCGAGTAATAAGCTACGATGCCATTCTCTTCGCCCGCCACGATGTCGTGAATGCCTGAGTCGATGGTTGGGTCAACTACCTTCACTTCATCGAGGAAGAAACGCTTCTTGTCGGCCTTGAAGGTAACCTTTACTGTGCCTGTAGCTGTGATGTTGACACCAAACTGTTTCCATAAACCTTTTGGAATCTCAACGGTAGTCTTCGACAACGTACCATTGTTGACAGAAAGCGTCAGGTAAGTGGCATCATTAGTGCCGTCCCACCCTCCTGCCTTGAATGATAGATAAGCAGAGCCATTGACGGAAAAGGCAGGAGTCGTGATAACACCAGCCGTACTGCTGTTGCCCAATCGTACACATTGATTGCCAGAAAAGATCTTATTAGAACTGGTCCAGCCATTATTGTCGAACTCCATACTGAGGGCTTCAGACCCAGCTACTCCATTGCCACTCCACTGATTATCATTGCCACCCGTTCCGCCACACTTATCGAACGACTCATAGAGCAAGACTGAGCCAGATGGTGTGACAGGAGTATCGGGATCGGTCTCTCCCCCACCGCCACTACTGCGGTCTGCCTTGCTGAAGGTGAGCGAGGCTGTTCCGTCGGATGCCACACTGATATCCGTGATGTCCACATGCATATACTTGGTGCCGTCGCTATTCTTATTATATAAGGTGGCAGCAGGATTGGACTCGGCGGTAAGACTGTTGTTGGTGTTATAGGGATAAAGGTCGGAAGTAACACCATCATCTGACGTAGAACGTCCTGCGCGGAAGATGGTTAAACGCTGATGATCGTTATAATAAACATTATTATGTTCATCATAGTAATTTCCCTTTGTATTGGGCATATTATTCCACCAGATATAGGCATCATAGTCCACATGGGTGATCATCACACCGTCAGAAGGCAAATAAGCATCCCAGCCTGTCTTTTGTCGGTTCTCGATGATGTAATATTCATCCTCGTGTGCCTTGTTTTTCAGAACATAGGCACCACCACCCTCGCTGATGGCTTTCAGCCCTGTGACGTTGAGGTCTTCCTCAATATTGGTAACGTCCTGATATGTCAACCAGCCACATTCATGCTTCTCGTAAGCCGAATAACCTGCAGGACACTTGCTGTCACCATTATAATTGCCCGCGGACATCAGATCGTAATCGCCCATTCCGAACCATCCAGAATAACCAGTATCATACAAGTCAGGGAATCCCATGCAATGGGAGAACTCATGACAGAAAGTACCAATACCACCGAGTTTGCCTCGACCATTCAGCTCTGCACTGCAAGCATAGGTGTCTACCTTAACACCATTGAAGGAAAGAGACTTGCCATAATCGGATTCTGAAAGAGCGTACTCGTGTGGCCATACCGTAGATTCAGCACCGCCATCAGCCTCACCCTTTCCAGCATAAAGCACAAACACCTGGTCTACTTCACCATCGCCATCCCAATCGTATTTGGAGAAATCAACACCCTGAGTAGCTGCCCACTGACAAGCCTCAGCTACCATCTCGCCAGCGTGAAGGTCATCGCCATGAGAATCATTTCCTCCATAATAGGAACATGGGTTCTTCAGTGGACAGATACCTACGACATCAAAGTCGAGTTCGAACAGTCCTGCACTTTGGGCCTTGAAGTAATCTTTCACGCTGCCTTTGAATCCATTGTCTGTATAGTTCTCGGCATTGGCTATCTTGTTGTACAAAGCGCGGTCGTGATCACTCTGAAACTTGGAGTCGGTAAACTGAGCCAAGATGATCAGTCCCTTCTTCATGCCTTGGAAAATATTAGTAACATTTGCCTTTCTCCTCACTGCGCGACGGTTGTTGGCCTTGGCTCTCCGTGCCACAGCCTTGCGACGAGAATTCGAGAATTGGCTATCAGAATAAACCTGATAAGTTGCTGAAGCAGCATCATAGAGATAACGTGTTCCGTCCTCACTCTGGTAATAGTGCATAAACTCATCACCAACCAACTGCACCTTGACCTGTGTGCCATCAGTAAGCGAAATGGTGCGCCAGACTCCTGGCTTGGCGGGTACTGCCATTGCCGATAAGACAACAAAGAGCACAACCCATAGTGTAAACCATCGTTTCATCGTAAGTCTTTTCGTTGTGTTTTAGTAATTGAATGTTATAGAACTTCAGCAAGTTCAGAAGTTATAGAATTTGTGTAACCATCCGTTAAGCGACGCAAATTTACACATTTTATTTTCACCCCACAAGCTTTTCTGCATAATTCTTGAAAAAACCTATCGACTTTTCGCTAATGAGGAAGTTATCTTTCCCCCAAAAAGACACTACATAGAAATGTGGGATAGAAAGAGAAAAAAAGTCCCGCATCATAAACATGACACGGGACTTTTGGGTGGATTATCCTATCCTACAGAGAACCCCAAAATGGCTCTCTGATGGATAGATGAAAGAATTTACTTGAGTGCGAACTTAATGGCAGAAACCTTACCATCGATGTCGGCTACGAGGTGATAAACACCAGCAATAGAGCCAGACAGGTTAAGGCTAACCTTATCGCCTGCATGTACAGGAGCGGCTATCTGCTGAGCCATCAACTGACCGGCATTGCTGTAAACACGGAGCACTGCCTTGTCGGCATTGACATGGAGAGTAACCTCACCATTCTCGTTGACCGTTACATCACCCTTGTTGCTGCCATCGGCCTCAACACCGTCGATGCCTGTGGTCTCAGATACGGTCAGAGAGATGACACCAGTAGAAGAAGCACCGTTGGCATCGGTAGCCACTACGTTGATGTTGGTCTTACCTGCTGCCTTGCCAGCCACGATGAATCCATCTTCCGACTTGAAGACAGTAGCTACAGAGGCATCCTCAACAGAAGCTGTGTAGGTCATCTTGTCGCCATCCACATCCTTGAAGAGTTCAGCGAAGTTGTACTGACCAGAGGTCTCGCCTACCTTCATAGCCAACTCTGTGGCACCTACGTACTCAGGAGCACGGTTGGTATGCTCTACATTGTAGTTGACAGTTGCCGAACTTACGTTATTAGCCTCATCCGTTGCAGTTACCTTGAAGGTATGCTTGCCAGCCGTACCATAATCAGGAGCAAGAACGACACGGAGCTTTAAGCTGCCGCCTTCCTTAACAGAATAAGTACCATTGCTTTCAGAAATACCTTCCTGAGTGCCGTCCTCATTCTCATAGCTCTCAACAGCAGCGATACCGTCTACATCTTCCAGACTTACAGTGAAAGGCTCGCCCTCAGCATCAGCAACAGTTACAGGAACCATCGCCTTGGAAGCCTCAGGAACAGTAGTCTCACCTTCAGGAGCGGTGATGGTAGGAGCAGCATTCTTGTCGAGATAGATGTGATAGTTGTAGAGCTTGTTCATAGGATCATTGCTCTTCACTACGAGAGTTGCCTTGTTGTTCTTAGAGAAGTAAGCGCTCTTGGCATTCACCTCGAACTCAACAGGAAGCGACCCGCCTGGAGCAATCTCACCTTCCTTCTTCTCGTTGAGCAACTTGATCCATGGCTCACCCTTCTCCTTCTCGATACAAGTCATGAAGTAACCGAAGGCACCATAGCTGTAAGCATTGTCGTAGAGAGTCTCGATGTCTACCCAGCCACCCAATGACTTCAAGTGTGCCATATAGCGATTGGTCTCCATATCGCCATCCTTAGTAGCCATCAAGGCTGATGACTTGTAGCCGGCAGGATACTTCAATACGACATAGAAGGTATCAGCAGGATTGATGTAGATAGGGTTGTCAAACTCCAACATACGTGCAGCACCCTGGTAGCTGCCATCCTCACGAGGTTCTTCCTTGGCAATATGAATCTTGCCATGACCGATGGTCTTCTCGGTAGCAGTAACATCATTGCCCAGAATAACAGAAGCCTCGATGTCTACATTCTCCAAGTCGCCTACAGTACCGACGAAATAGAGATGAGTAAGATTGAAACCTTCAGCAGGTGCCTCATAGCGAGTTGCTGCATAGAAGTTCTCATCCAGAGCAGTAGCACCCGTACCCATCAGGGCAGCCTGAGCATTGGCTACAGGGTTGAGTACCGGATAATAGAGCGCATTGCCCTCATAGCCTGTAGGCAAGTCGTAGATGAACTTCTGATCGTCCTTCACCTTCTTCAAGCCAAGAGCCTTCACCATGCCCTTCTTGCCGGAAATCTTCTCTACACAGGTAGCCACGAAATTCTTGGCTGCATCCTGTGAAGGATAAGAGATGACATTATAGGCAGGAGCAGGATCGTTACCGTCCTCATACTCATTGCCTGCATCACGACCAGATGGATCGAGACTCAATGAGTAAGTAAGCTTATACTCGCCTTCGTTCATCAAATTGACGGTACGAGTGCCCTTATAGTCAGAAGCCACATTCTCAATGTGCAACTCCTCTTGGTCGAATGACAAGACAGGAGCCTCTGTGATATTCAGCTTGATGGTAGAGGTGTGTGTCTCCTCATTCAAGCCCTCTACTGTAAATACGAGAGGGAAATCCTTCTTATGTACCTCATAAACATTATAAGGTGCGATTCTGAACTTCACGGTGTCGGTACCTACTACGATAGGTTCCATCATGCCGCTCTTGTATGGAATCCATGCCTTGGCAGTGGCATCATCAGAGAGAGCCAATGGACCTGGGTCGATACCACCGTCGTCACCGCCATTGTTGCTTTGTGCAGCATAGACCTCAAGTTCACCTTCTGGAGCAGATGGCTCCTCAACATCAGGGTCATCAGGCTCCGAGCCAGTAAACATCTCAGAAGCAACGTCTGTGATAGTGAATGCCTTGGTTCCCTTGTTGACTACATAGAATTCATAGTATGAAGGATCCATTGCGTTTTCATCTACAGGCTGCTCAACATTGATTACCTCTGGGAACTCAGCCTGAGCCTCACCAGTGATATTCAGCGTAACAGGAATCTTGACGCTTGGCTTAGAAGGATCGTTGGTTGTAACGTTCAACTCATAGTCGTAAGTATCAGCCAACTGGTTAGCCTTCAACTCAACCGGCATTTCAACCTGTTCACCTGGAGCCACTACATAGTTCTTATAAGGAGTAAACTCAACGGTATTGCCGTCGGTGATATACATATCGGAAGGAGTAATACCACGGGTACCGGTATGATCCATGATACCACAGAGTCCGAATACACCCAACTGGAATCCATCAGGATCTACATTGTACTGGAACTTGAAGGAACCGTCCTTGCGGAGAATCACCTCGAAGTTCATACCCTGCATCATCGTGTTGCCATAGTTCATATAGCTTACAATGACCTCATCTTCCTTTTCCTTGTAATATACACCATCAGAAGATGGAGTGTTCATAGAGTGGTTACCCCAGAATGGGCAGATGATGTTGGTATAGAAGGTTTCTGTTGTTGGCAGACTGGCTGGTGGCTCAGGGAACTGCTTGTAATCCTCTACCGGTGCATCGAAAGATACGAAACCAGTATTGTAGATATACATGCTCTTGTACTTCTTGCCATAGAATGGGAACTCGAATGGAAGTTCTACCTTCTTGAAGTCTGTCTTATCAATATAGTATGCATAAGGCATGTGCTCAGTATAGTCGTTGGTGATGTCTACCCACTTGTAAGGTACATCGAAGCCATCGAGCTTAGACTTGAACACATAATCTACTGTAGACTTTCCTGTAGCCTCCTGGTCGGAAGCTGTATACCAAGAAGCAGGCTCAGCAGAGAACGTAAGGTCCTCATCGCCCTCGTTGGTTACCTGGATTGTCTTTTCTACGTTGGTACCATAAGGAGTTTCAACCTCCAGGCTCTCTGGATTACTCTTCCAGGTAGGATTACCAATCACCTCAGCCTTCAATGGGATTTCCTTGGTTGTACCATCCTGATAGGTGATAACGAGAACATCTTCTACAGTACCCTTCTCGGCAGTAGGCAATGTTACTACGATATCCTTGCCCTGACCTGCAGGAACAGAGAAGGCCGCATTCATATCTTCAGCAAGAGTAAACTTGCCGTTCTTGACAGATACGCCAGCTACCTGGAGAGCAGCCTTACCATTGTTGCTCAACAATACTGTGCGCTGCTGGGCAGAAGTACGGAATACCTTACCGAAATCTACGCTGGTAGAATCGAGAGCAGCCTCAGCCTTCAGGTTGTCGCCAACGATGTTGGCTGTCAACTTAACAAATGCACTTGGGTTGGTTGGGTCGTTGGTGATAACGGTGAGATAGTTGGTCAGAGGTCCTGCCACCAATTCATCGTTGGCTGCCAATGTTACCTTGATTTCCTTGCTTTCACCATTGCCTACATAGCCTTCAGTGCTTGACAGGCTCTTGATCATAGACTTGGCAGGAGCCACAATCTTGATGGCGCTGCCTGTCTGGATATCATAATAAGGAGCATCCAGACCACCATTGCTCTCCTGTACCTTGTTGGCATCAACAAATATACAAGGGTCGGCAGCAGCAATATCGCTGACACCTACGAAGTTGTGACCACCAGAGCCGAATACGCCTGCTGGATTATAATCATCGTAGAAGACCTCTACACTTCCGTCAGGGCAAAGAGCCATGTGGAAGCTGATGGTTGTGGTCTCGCCGGCACCATTGGTTGCAGGAGTTACCACATCCTTGAACTTGATATAGAGTTTACCATTCTTATGACCATAGGTAATCTTACTGTTGGCACCCATGTCCATCCAGCCAGAGTTGGTATAAGCCGAAATATAGCCCAATCCCTGAACACAATCGCCGGTAGGAACCATACAAGAGATACGGCCATCCGCCTGCTGCATGGAGACACCACCATAAGAAGATACGTAAATCTGCTCGTAGTCCTTGCCATAGAATGGGAACTTGAAGCCCACCTTGATAGGACCCGACTGCCAATTATCATTGGTAAACTGCGAAGTGATGTCCTTCTCATCAACCAACTCTGGGGCTGGCTCATACTCGAATGATTCATCACCGGCAACATTAGAGATGGTAGTATAACCAAACTTATGTACTTTGGCAGTAGAACCTACTATCTTCTCGGAAGAGAACTTAGGGAATACATACTGCAAAGGATAGTTACCCGTGTTCTTGATAGTGATGGTAGCAGTCTTATCCTCACCGCCTACCTTCAAGTCGCCTGCTTCATAAGCATCAGGAGTTACACTCTGCTTGGCAGGAACTGAAGCGACACCGCGAACCAGGAATGAATACTGCTGACCATTCTTATCGGTCAGGGTAATGGTACTGCTGAAGTTGCCCTCCTTGGTAGGAGCGAACGTCACAGGCAACGTACCGGTAGAGCGGGCTGCAATATTATTGGCACCCTTTGACACATTGAACTGATCGGATGAAGACTTCACTTCGTTCCGTTTAGCCTGGAGCATACCACCATATTTACCACCGAATACACCATAACCGCTATTGGTCAACTCTACATCAATGGTCTTGGTCTGACCCACCAGCAAGTCGCCGAAGTCAACCAGCTGCTGGCTGTGCAGTTCAGGCTTATAGCCCTTTACGGTCATAGACAAAGCAACCTGCTGCTTAGAATCAACAGCCTCATTGCTCTTGACATGGATATTGAACTTATAAGTACCATTCACCAGTTTCTGACCATCATTCTTCAGAGTAACCTTCTGGCTTTCGTTAGGACGAACCTCACCGCTGATAGGCTCAGGGTTGAGAACCTGACTCCAGTCTGGGTTCTTGCTGATGGCCTGTACTGCCCATGTGAGCTGACTGGCTACAGCCTCGAAGCTGGTGCCCTTGAGCACCTCACTCAACTGAGTCCAGGTTGTACCGTTATCAGAGCTATAGAAGCTGTACTGGGCAACATCGGTTCGGGTAGTCTTGCCTGTACCCAATGGGTTTTTGGCGCCAGCAGGGAACTTAGCCACTACCCAGAAGCTTGAACCAGGAGCAAAGTGAATCTGCTCTTTCAGGGTGATAGGATAATTGTATTGCCAGAAGTTATAATTAACCTTCTGAATCAAACTTGCAGTAGAGATAGAACGAGATCCGTCGTAAATCTCAATCACAGGATCCTGTCCGTTCTGTCCCTGGAAGCGAAGATCGGTCAGGTTGAAACCATTAGGATAAGTTGCCTTATCTACATAGAAATACTGAGCCAAAGCATTTGGCAGCTTGGTATCAGTTTCACCGATATAGCTGTACAACTGGTTGGAATAGGTCAAAGTGTCTGGCCAGTCCTTAGCCTGATAGTTGGAAGTAGCCACAGCGTTGCGCTTCACAAGTGTTGGGCTGACTGTACCGCTGAAAGGAAGAACCTGACCTGGGTTTGGATTCTTGATACGACCGCTGGTAGACATAGTAGCTCGGGTCGTAGCAGTAGTAAGCTGATACTTCAACACGCCCTCACCGGCATTCTTTACATTGAAAGAAGCCTCGGCTGTGGAAGCCTTGGTGGCATCTACGGTCATAGAAAGGTTCTTCTGGTCTACCTGAACCTTAGGACCTGCATTGGTGGTAGCCTCCTTGATGGGAGAAACGGCAGAAGCCTTACCCCAACGGTTGTAAGCCACAATGGCGAAGTAGTACTTGGTAGAAGCCTTCAAACCTTCTACCTCATAAGACATCTTGTCACCAGAATACTTGAACTTGGTATCTACAGTAGCAGAGCTCAACTTGTTCAAGTCATCTGTAGCAGAGAAAGCCTCTGTGCTATAATAAATCACATGATGGTCGATGCTCTTCTCTTCGGTCTCAGGAATCGTCCATTCGATGAGAGCATTGTCGTGAGATGCAGTAACTGTGAAGTCGGCAACAGCCTCAGGCACACTACCCTCCTTGCCCTGCAAAGCCTTGTAAGCATCGATATAACCGGAACCCATCAAGCCCTTGTACTCAGGATTCTGAGTATACAGGTCGTTTACAGAAGTGGTAAGCAAGGTGCGGAGAGTCTCATTAGAGAACTGCTTGTTACCATACTTGGAAAGAATCAAGGCTGCAATACCAGATACATGAGGACATGCCATAGAGGTTCCCTCGTTGTAACCATAGGTACTGTTAGGCAAGGTACTCAATACGCCATACTGCTGACCATTATCTTCCAAACCACCAGGGGCTGTCACATCAACCCACTTGCCACGGTTGGAATAATAAGCCACGCTTCCGTCAGGAGCCATGGAACCAACAGCCACAACCTTGTCAAGACAACCAGGATAATAGTCACCTTCCTCACCATTGTTACCGGCAGCAAAGATACAGAGACCACCGTTCATCTTGTCGCCACCACCATTCTTGGTGAAGTAATCAACAGCCGCGGTAACCGACTTATCCTCATCGTTTGCAACACCGGCACCCCAAGAACACTGGGCAATGCTTGCACCGCGATCGGCTGCATAAACCATGGCAGCACCGAAATCAGCTACTGCAGAACTGCTGGCACGGCTGTCGAACACCTGGCAGACCATCATCTTGACACCGCCCTTACCGTCGCTACCACCGGCAACACCGCAGACACCGATACCATTATTATTGGTGGCACCTACAGTACCTGCTACGTGAGTACCATGAGAGTGAGCGTTGATATCGCTTGAATTGATAACGAAGTTATAGCCGTAGATATCATCTACATAGCCATCACCATCATCATCAACACCAGGCTTACCGTTCAACTCGGCTGTGTTGATCCACACATTGTCCTTCAGGTCTGGGTGATCTACCTGGAAGCCACCATCAATGATGGCAACCACAACATCCTTAGAACCGGTAACACCTGTTTCCCAAGCCTTGAACACATTGGCATCGGCACCCACCTTGGTACCTGCGATATGACCATCGTTGTTGTAATGCCACTGGTCATTGAGCAATGGGTCGTTGAAAGGCATGGTAGAAGCAGCCTTGGCTGCCTTAGCCACTGCTGCTGGCGAAACCTCAAGGAAACGCTCACCGCCTATGGGTTTGTAAACCGGTATGCGCTGGGCATAAGCCACACCCTCTGTAGAACGGAGCAAGTTGCGGGCTTGTGCCAATTTCATACCTGATGCCTCGTAATGGACATCGTACCAAAGATCCAGTCCTGCTGCCTTGTGCTTAGCCTCATCCTTACCGGCATAAGGGAAAACACGGGTCATAGAGACTGCCTTTACTTTCTGACTGACCCTGTCGAGCGGGGTCACGCCAGTCTGAACATACTTCTTGCTCGTACCTTTTACTGACAGCGGAAGCTTGGCAGCCACCAAACGGTCGGCTATCTCGCGCTGGAGTTTGACACGAACGACACCCTCTACGTAATTACCATCCGCAGAGGTTGCTGTAGAAGAAGATACAGACTGCGCCTGAATATGCACACTACTGCCTAAACACAGCATTGCACATACTAACAAAAGTAATCTTCTTGTCATCTTGAAAATGTTGTAAAAAATAAATATAAAACAAATAATAGTATATTATAATGCTATCCGTAAATAAGTGCCGAAACAATCTGATAAGTGTTGATACGCCCTCATGAGTGTCTGTACGACACTAACTTTTTCTCTCGGGTGCAAAAGTAAATAAATTAATTGATATACGCAAGCATTTCTGACAGTTTTTTTACCTGTTGGCGGAATTAATTTAGTGCATACTTAATTCTGCCAATGGGCTTGTCG
>OGRU01001148.1_pt1 | contig 21204 bp, 18 predicted proteins | sample 1553541 | NCBI WGS metagenome assembly OGRU01 (sample SAMEA2580068, study PRJEB22360) | human gut metagenome | biome: human gut; feature: human-associated habitat; material: faeces | place: Denmark | collected 2008/2010
TGGTGCTTGCGGCGTCCGGGCAATTTGATGAAGGGGCTTTTCGTCTCTTGCGCCTTCCCAAGGTGAACTCTGTGGAGCAGGTCAAGTTGTTTGTGGGCCAGCGCGTTGATGCGGACCATCGCGATATTGCCGTGTTCCACACCATTGTCGATCCGGCGCTTCGCGCCCGTGTGCTCGATTACCTGGGCATGCTGCATATCCGTTCGGTCGACCTGATCGGCCCGACGCTCGCCGTGCTATCGTCGCTCATCGGTGTGCCGCCCAAGGGCGTTGCGGGCGTGATTCACAAGACCGATGACCGCTATTTCCATCGTATCGAGGCCATGGAGTATTTCGTTGAGCACGATGACGGGCGCGGCTGCGACGATCTGTCGGGTGCCGATATCGTGCTGCTGGGCGTATCGCGCACGTCCAAGACGCCGCTGTCGATGTATATGGCGTATCGTGGTATCAAAGTAGCAAATGTTCCATTGGTACCAGAAGTGAAAGTTAATGAAAAATTGTTTGAAATCCCAAAACACAAGATCATTGGGTTGACCATTCAGCCAGATATCTTAGGAGAGATTCGAACAGAACGAGTGAGAGGCTTAGGCGTAGCCAGTCCGACGGATTATACCAATCTTGGCCGTATCCTTGATGAGTTGGACTATGCAGAGGGCATCATGAAACGAATTGGATGCCCAATCATCGATGTTACGCATAAAGCAGTGGAAGAGACGGCAAGCGTCATTCTACAAATATATTATGGCAGAGGAGAGAATATCATTGGCTAAGAAATTTGTTTATTTGTTTCATGAAGGCAACAAAGACATGCGCGCCCTTTTGGGTGGCAAAGGCGCCAATTTGGCAGAAATGACCAAAATTGGACTTCCAGTTCCTCAAGGCTTTACCATTACGACGGAAGCTTGCAATGAATTTTTTACTGCAGGTCATAAGTTGCCAGATGGTCTCTTGGACGAAGCTTGGGAAGCGTTGCGTACTCTCGAAGAAACCACTGGTAAAAAATTTGGTGACACAGAAAATCCATTGTTGGTTTCAGTTCGTTCCGGTGCGGCAATCTCCATGCCAGGGATGATGGACACGGTTCTTAACCTTGGTTTAAATGATGTAACTGTAAAAGGATTTGCAGCATTAACTGGTGATGAACGCTTTGCTCTGGACTGCTATCGTCGTTTTATTCAAATGTACGCTAACGTCGTTATGGGCGTTGACTCCTATAAATTTGACAATATTATCGAAAAAATCAAAGCCGATCAGGGCGTTAAGGACGACTATGAGCTCAATGCAGACAGCTTGAAGACACTCATTGAGCTGTACAAAGGCGTTGTTGCCAAAGAAAAAGGCATGGATTTCCCTCAAGATCCAAAAGAACAGCTTGTCATGGCGATTACTGCTGTATTTGATTCATGGGGCAATAACCGTGCTATTGTATACCGCCGCATTAATAAAATTCCAGATGATATTGGCACCGCTGTTAACGTTCAATCCATGGTCTTTGGGAACATGGGACCAACATCTGGCACGGGTGTTGCCTTCACGCGTAACCCTGCAACTGGTGTCAAAGAACTTTATGGTGAATATCTGATTAATGCTCAGGGCGAAGACGTTGTATCCGGTATTCGTACGCCACAGCACATTTCTCGTTTGGCGGAAGATTTGCCAGAAGCATTTAAGCAGTTTACTGAAACCTGCGAACTTCTCGAAAAGCATTATCAAGATATGCAGGATATCGAATTTACCATTGAAAACGGTAAATTGTACATGCTCCAATGCCGTAACGCAAAACGTACCACTGCTGCTGCAGTAAAATGTGCCGTTGATATGTATAAAGAAGGTTTGATTGACCGTGATACGGCTGTTTTGCGTGTCGATGCGAACCAGCTGGATCAGCTGCTGCACCCTAGCATCGATCCAAAAGCAGAAATCAATGTTATCGCGAAAGGTTTGCCAGCATCTCCTGGCGCAGCAAGTGGTCACATTGTCTTCAATGCTGATGAAGCTGAAAAACGTGGTAATAATGGCGAAAAGGTGATCTTGGTTCGCAATGAAACCACTCCAGACGACATTCATGGTATCGTTACCGCTCAGGGCGTATTAACCAGCCGTGGCGGGATGACTTCTCACGCAGCCGTTGTTGCTCGTGGTATGGGCCGTTGCTGTGTTTGCGGATGCGATGCGCTGAAACTCGATTTGGAAAAAGAAACCATTCAGGTTGGCGAATTAACGTTGAACAAAGATGACATTATTACCATTGATGGCTCAAATGGTAATGTCATTCTTGGCGAAGTACCAGTTATTCCTCCAGAACTTAGCGATGATTTCCAACAAATCCTGGCATGGTCCGAAGAACTGGCTCAGGAAGGCGGCATGGAAGTTCATGCCAATGCAGATAATCCTAGAGACGCCAAAAAAGCACGCGAATTTGGTGCAACTGGTATTGGCCTGTGCCGTACCGAGCATATGTTTATGGAAGTTGAACGTTTGCCAATCGTTCAGGAAATGATTCTTGCTGAAGATGAAGAAGCTCGAAAAGAACCTCTGGCAAAACTGTTGACTTTCCAGCAGGCTGATTTCTATGGCATTCTTGATGCGATGCAGGGCCTGCCAACCACCATTCGTTTGTTGGACCCACCACTGCATGAATTCCTGCCTAACATGGAAAAACTGATGCTCGAAATTAACGATCTCAAGCATACTGGCGGAGATCCAGCAGTGATTGCTGAAAAAGAAGTTTTACTCAAGAAAGTGCGTGCACTTCATGAAATGAATCCTATGCTGGGTCATCGTGGCTGCCGCCTCGGGGTTTCTTACCCAGATATCTACAGAATGCAGGCACGTGCTATTCTGCAAGCGACGGCTCAGCTTCTTAAAGAAGGAAAAGACATTCACGTTGAAATTGAAATTCCTCTTGTTATTGATCCAAAAGAAGTGGAAATTCTGCGTGGAGAAATCGACTCTGTTGCTCAGGCTGTTATGCAGGAACAGGGCATCGAGATTCCATACAAAGTCGGCGCCATGCTTGAACTGCCACGCGCATGCTTGCTGATTGATGAAATTGCACAACACTGTGATTTCTTCACCTTTGGTACGAACGACTTGACTCAGACCACGCTTGGCTTCTCTCGCGATGATGCTGAAGGTAAGTTCATGCCAACCTATTTGCAGGAAAAGATTTTGAAGGACAACCCATTTGCCGTGCTTGACCGCAAGGCTGTTGGTTTCCTTGTGGAATACGCTGTTAAGAACGGCAGTGCTGTCAATGACGCGTTGACCTGGGGGATTTGTGGTGAACATGGCGGTGAACCATCTTCTGTTGAATTCTGCCATGAAGCTGGCTTGACCTTCGTTAGCTGCTCCCCATACCGTGTGCCAATCGCACGTGTTGCAGCTGCTCAGGCTCAAATTAAAAAACCACGCAAAAAATAATTTAAAAACGACGACATTCTGTCAATAGCATGAAAAGGACTTTTTATCATTTTTTTGATGAAAAGTCCTTTTTTCATTATAAAAACTGCGGTATGATTAGCATAATGAAACAACTGGACGCAAGGAGGTTAAAACATGATAAGAGAAATGATAGAACAACAGGAAAAAATGACGTTTGCAAAATGTGCAAGTTTTTCAGCAGAAAGCCGTGGACGAAAATATCCTGAATCTCCCGATTCCGTACGCACCTGTTATATGCGTGATAGAGATCGTGTCATACATTCGAAAGCCTTCCGTCGTCTCAAGCATAAAACACAAGTTTATATTTCCCCCGGTAATGACCATTATCGGACGCGCTTAACGCATACGCTTGAGGTTTGCCAGATTGCAAAAACAATTGGCCGTGCGTTGAATTTAAATTGTGATCTTATTGAAGCCATTGCTTTAGCACATGATGTTGGACATACGCCATTTGCACACTGTGGGGAAAATGTGTTGAATGAATGCATGAAAAATGGTTTTCGTCATAACGTGAATAGTGTGCGGGTTCTTTCAAAGATTGAGCGCCATGGACAGCGAAGAGGATTGAATTTATCTTGGGAAGTGCTGGATGGTGTTCTGAATCATAGCGGATTCAGCCATAATGAAACGCATGCAGCAACTTTAGAAGGACAGATTATTCGCTACAGCGATAAAATTGCTTATGTGCAGCATGATATTGATGATACCATTCGCGCAAATATCTTCGTTGAAGAAGATTTGCCTGCTGAGTTTACAGATGTATTGGGCCATAACTTAAGCGACCGCATCACTGTTTTGGTGAATGATCTTATTGCGCAGGGGCAGAAAATTACCCAGGATGATTGGGAAGGAGAACGAATTTTAACTTTTAGCCCAGAGATTGATGCGGCATTAAGAGGATTGCGATCCTTCATGTTTGACGAGGTGTATCAGGGAAAAGTGTGTTCTCAGGAAAGAGAACGTGCAAGTTTCATCGTGCAATTTTTGTTCGAGTACTTTCTCAAACATGTTGATGCGATGCCGGAGTTTTATGTGCAAATTGCGAACGAAGAAGGAACTGAACGAGCGGTGGCGGATTACATCTCGGGCATGACGGATAACTATTGTGTAGAATTGTTCAAAGATTTAACCATTCCACGTTCTTTTATTCATGAAAAAACTGTACTTTGACGTGAAGAAGTGCTATAATTAAACGACTGTCGATAACGACGTTTTTTTGCTGTGCGTTTTGAAAGGAGGTCGTCCAATGAGTGGATCAAGGGGACGCATTCCCCAGGAAATTTTGGACGAAATCGTTGCGCGCACAGATATTGTGGACGTTGTTGGGCGATATGTTCCATTAAAAAAACAAGGGCAGAACTTTACTGGTTTATGCCCTTTTCATCATGAAAAAACGCCATCGTTTTCGGTATCACAAAATAAGCAAATTTTTCATTGTTTTGGTTGTGGTGTCGGTGGGAATGTGTTCAAGTTTCTCATGGAGATTGAGCATATATCATTTCCTGAAGCGGCAAGAAAGCTGGCTGAGGAAGTTGGGGTGAAAATTCCCGAACGAGAACAAAGTGAGAGCGATCGACGTGCAATGGAGAAACGCAATCGATTGTTAAAATGGAACGAATTTGCCGCGTTTTATTATCAGGCTGTTTTACATGCGCCGCAAGGGCGAGCTTATCATGCCTATTTAAATAAACGGCAGATTTCAGATGAGACCAAAGAAAAATTTCAGATTGGTGGATGTCTGGAAGGTTGGGATGGGCTCTATCGATATTTGAAGAAAAAAGGTGCTCCAGATGAAGACCTAATCGAACTGGGGCTGGTGAGTCCACGCAACAATGCAAGAGGCTGTTATGATCGTTTTCGTGATCGGTTGATGTTTCCGATCAAAGATGCCAATGGGCATGTGATCGCCTTTGGCGGACGCATTATTGATGCAGAAAAAGCCCCTCAAAAATATATTAATTCTGTCGACAGTTCCATCTTTCACAAAGGGCGCAATGTGTATGGATTGGATTTAGCAAAATCAGCCATTCGATCGATGGATTGCGTCATCATTGTAGAAGGATATATGGATGTCATTGCTTGCCATCAAGCAGGGATTTCTAATGTTGTCGCACCATTAGGAACCGCTTTGACGGAAGAGCAGGTCAAACTTCTCATGCGTTATTCTTACAATTTCATTACTTCTTTTGATGGGGATAATGCAGGGATTCGGGCAACGTTAAAAAGCATCGACTTAATAGAAAAGTCCGGAGGAAAAGCACGCGTTTTGCTTATTCCTGAAGGCAAGGACCCGGATGAGTATATTAAGGCTTATGGAATAGATGCTTTTCAGGATATTTTGAAGCAGGCTGTTAATGGGCACGCTTTTCGTTTGGCGCAAGCCATGAAAAAATATCCTGGCGACAGCATGGATCAGAAGTTGAGCGTGCTCAATGAAGTATTGCCTAATATGGCTCAAATTCGTCAGCCGGCTGAGCTTGATATGGTCATTCGATACACCGCTGACCGTCTTTTTCTCAGTGAACAGGCGATAAAAAATGAGATTCAAGCATTCCGGCGGTCAGGAGGAAGAAGAAAATCTGTTGCGCAATATTCTGAGCCTGATGCAGAAAATGTGCCAGTGGCACCTAAAAAAATATTTCCCAAAAGTGAAGTTATTTTATTATCTGGGCTGATACTTGAACCGGCCTTTTATGAAAACATTGAAAAAAAGGGTGGAGATCAATTATTCCAATCTGATTTAATAAATGTTTATCAAGATTTTGGGAGACAGTATCGAGAAAAAGGACGCATTGACATTTCTAATATGGACGTTTCGCTGAGCAGTGTGTTTGCCGCTGCTACCATGCAGTATCCGGATGCCATTCCGGAGGGCATGACTGGGCAATCGTTGAAGGACTATTTGTCTAGGAGCATTGCAGAACTGCAGTACAGTGTGTTAAATAGAAAGTATAGGATGCTATTAAATAAAATTGGATCTTTAGAGAAGGGTGGACAATCCGACGATATGGAGCAAGCTTTAATGGAATTGGAAATGATACGCCAGGAAAAGACACAATTCGAAGTCAAAATGAGAGGAGACAAGCAATAATGGCAGAACAAGCGAAAAATGGATCAAGAAGAGAAACCGCGAAGCAAGCCATTGTGCAGTTATTGGCTCTTGGTCAGAAAAAGGGCGAGCTTACATATGAAGAAATTGGCGATGCCTTAGGAAAATTGGATTTGTCGCCGGATGAAATGGAAATCTTATTCGAACAGCTCAATCAGTTGGGGCTTACATTGAAAGACGACTCAGACGTGATTGATGACGATGACATTGAGCCGACAGAAGACGATTTTAAAAATGCTGAAGAGGAAGAAGAGATTGAACTTGATCTGTCAATTCCTGATGATGTCGGCATTGATGACCCGGTTCGAATGTATTTAAAAGAAATTGGCAGAGTTCCGCTGTTAAAGGCGGATGAAGAAGTTGAGCTTGCAAAGCGCATGCAGGAAGGCGACGAAGAAGCGAAAAACCAATTGGCTGAAGCAAACTTGCGCCTCGTTGTAAGTATTGCAAAGCGTTATGTTGGGCGCGGGATGCTTTTCTTGGATTTGATTCAAGAAGGGAACCTGGGTCTGTTAAAAGCTGTTGAAAAGTTCGATTATAAAAAAGGGTTTAAATTTAGTACATACGCAACTTGGTGGATTCGTCAGGCGATCACCCGTGCCATCGCGGATCAGGCACGCACCATTCGTATTCCTGTCCATATGGTGGAAACCATCAATAAACTTGTTCGCGTGTCTCGTCAATTGCTTCAAGAATTAGGGACGGATCCTACCCCGGAACAAATCGGTGCAGTTATGGATCTTGCACCAGAGCGCGTTCGTGAAATTCAAAAAGTAGCTCAAGAGCCAGTTTCTCTTGAAACACCAATCGGTGAAGAAGAAGACAGCCATTTGGGAGATTTTATCGAAGACGAAGACGCACCAGCACCAGACGAAGCTGCTAGTTATATTCTGTTAAAGGAACAGTTGGAAGAAGTGTTAGAAACGTTGACCCCAAGAGAAGCGAAAGTATTGCGTTTGCGTTTTGGGTTAGACGATGGCCGTTCTAGAACTTTGGAAGAAGTGGGACAAGAGTTTGGTGTTACTCGTGAACGTATTCGCCAGATCGAAGCCAAAGCTTTGCGTAAGTTGAGACATCCAAGCAGAAGTCGCAAGCTGAAAGATTACCTTGACTAGTCTATTGTTTTGAGCTATAATGTCTAGGATGCGTGGCATCATGGGCCTATAGCTCAGCGGCAGAGCATCCGGCTCATAACCGGACGGTCCTTGGTTCGATGCCAAGTGGGCCCACGAAGGGTGTTTCAGTTTGACTGAAACACCCTTTTTTGTTTCTTAAAGAAAGGGTTTTACATGGAAACTTTGAAATCTTTTGAGGAAACGATTGCATTAGGAAAAAAGATCGGCCAAGTTTTAAAGCCAGGTGACGTGCTATTACTGCAAGGCGATTTGGGCGCAGGAAAGACCACCTTTACTCAAGGGCTGGCTGAAGGATTAAATATAAAGGAATGTGTTAATAGTCCGACCTTTGTGTTAATCAGTGAGTACCTTTCCGGTCGTTTGCCTTTGTATCATATGGATTTGTACCGTATTGAAGAAGAAACACAATTATTCGATCTTGGCGTGGAAGACTATTTTTTTGGTAATGGCGTATGTGTTGTTGAATGGCCAAACATTGCCGAAGCGTTCTTTCCAGAATCCTACGCTATTTTTCGTTTAAGCCATATGGGTAATGAACGTGGAATAGAATTGATGATAGAAGGTCGATGTGAACATATTAAGGAAGCATACAATGAATATTTTAGCCTTTGATACAGCAAGCTCCACAGGAGCGGTTGCTATTATGATAGATGGGCGTGTGGTTGCTCATACACAATTGAATATAGGCCTTACTCATTCGGAGCAATTATTGCCGACAATTCATCAGTTGATGCAAATGACAGGAACGGATGTCAGTTCTTTGGATGCCTTGGCGATCACCTCGGGGCCAGGATCGTTTACTGGATTGCGCATTGGATTTTCTACTGCGAAAGGCATGGCACTAGGCCTAAAAAAACCGTTGATTCCAATCTCAACACTGGATGTCTTGGCGCAAAATGGTGCAGGTATTGAAGGTTTGATTGTTCCAATTATGAATGCGAGAAGACAACAGGTCTATACTGCAGTATATCACTCTGATGGACATCAAATTACTAGAAAAAGTGACTACCAAGCGATTGCAATGACGGATCTTTTAAATGAAATACAGTCGTTGTCTGAGCCGAAAGCGGTTTATTTTACTGGAGATGGTGTTGATGTCTTTTCAAAAGAGATCGTTGACCAACTTGGCGAAAAAGCAATTTTGGCAGAAGGTTGCAGAAAATATGTGTGTGCGGATACGCTTGCTTTACTAGCTGAAGAATGCATTGATGAATGGAAAGACTTGCATGGAATGCGAGTAGAACCAATGTATTTGCGTGAATCTGAGGCCGTTGTTAAGTGGCGTGAGCAGCACCCGGGAGAGCAGCTTGAAGATTAATGAATGTAAAAATGCAGTTCAATATGAGCTGCTTGCAAAGCTTGAAAAAGAATGCTTTGCCGAGGAACCTTGGTCCTTGGAAAGTATCGGAGAACTGCTGAAAGCGTCTATTCGTCAGGGATTTCTTCTGCAAGACAATGATCGAGTCGTCGGTTATGTGATCTTGACCTGTTTTGAGCATGAAGCTGAAATCGAGCGTATTGGCATTGCTTTGCCATATCGCCAAAAAGGCTTGGGGAAATTTTTGCTGCTTAATATTCTAGATATTTTGGAGCTAGAGCGTTGCTTTTTAGACGTAAGTGTTGTAAACTCTGGAGCAATAAAACTCTATGAATCTTGTGCGTTTCAAGTGATAGGGAAGCGATCGGCCTATTACCGCAATGGAGCAGATGCACTTTTAATGGAATGGAAGAGGAAAGATGAGTGAATTAAAAAGTTTGATTTTGGCCATAGAGTCAAGCTGCGATGAAACAGCTTGTGCGGTCATTAAGGATGGACAGGAGATCTGCTCAAATGTTGTTTCCACCCAAATCAAAATCCATGAAAAATTTGGCGGAGTGGTTCCTGAAGTAGCATCTCGTAAGCATTTAGAATATATTGATGTTGTTATTGAAGAAAGCCTCCGTGAAAGTGGCTATTCTTTCGCGGATTTGGATGCAATTGCTGTTACAATGGGGCCAGGGCTTATTGGTGCCTTGCTTGTGGGCTTAAGTACAGCGAAAGGTTTGGCGTATGCATTAAACAAACCATTGATCGGTGTCCATCATATCGAAGGCCATATTTATGCAAACTTTTTAGCAAACCCAGACATCACCTTGCCTTGTATTTGCTTGGTTGTGTCGGGTGGGCACACGAATATTGTGAAAATATCCGACCATGGTAACTATGAAATACTTGGGCAAACGGTGGATGATGCTGCAGGCGAAGCCTTTGATAAAGTTGCAAGAGCCATTGGCTTAGGATACCCTGGTGGACCAAAAATTGATGCGTTAGCAAAAGAAGGTAACGCTAAAGCAATTGATTTTCCTCGTGCTAAACTTAATGAGCCGTTGAATTTCAGTTTTAGTGGTTTGAAATCCGCTGTATTGAATTACTTGAATCAAGCTGAAATGAAACAGGAAACAATTGATCGAAGCGACGTAGCTGCGAGCTTTCAGGAGGCTGTTGTTGATGTACTCGTAGAACATACCATGAGAGCAATGGAAGAGCATGGCATTCATACATTGCTTTTGGCGGGTGGCGTATCAGCCAATTCTCGTATTCGTGGTCGTTTTCAGCAAGCTTGTAAGGAAGCAGATTATCAATTATTTTATCCACCTCTTTCATTATGTACAGATAATGCAGCGATGATTGGCGCGGCAGCCGCTTATAAGTATGATAGAAATGAATTTGCAGGATACGATTTAAATGCTGTTGCACAACTGCCGTTTTCCGAGTATGTTATCAGTATGAAAGAATAGTGTGAATAGTTGTTGTAGAAAGGAGGCCGCAAAATGAAAATTAATTTGATTAACGATGACCAGCTGCAGATTATTGTAACGAAGAAGGACATGTTTGGGAGAGACATGAGAGCTTTGTTTAAAGACATCATCGAACAGGCGCGGCTTCAATTTGGTTTCGAAGTGGTTCATAATACAAGCTTAATGGTGGAGGCGTATCCTCTGTCAGAAGAAAGCATGATTTTGACTATTACAAAAATCAATAATGAGAACATTGACTTTGATTTGATCGCGTCAGGAGCTTTACAAGACGAACCGTGGGCTGTCTTTGAATTTGATGAATTGGACGATGTCATTGAATTGGCGCAGCTTGTTGGAAATGGGGCAGATTGTGAAAGTGATTTGTACAAATACAATGAGCGCTATGGTTTGTACATTCAAGATGTGAACAGCGTCAATGAGAGCCTGCGTGGTCATTTTGTTGAATATGGGGAAATGTCTCAAATGACCAAAGAGTTTCTTGATGAACATGGTCAGCTGTTGTTGAGAAAAAATGCTTTAACGGTATTGGGAAATTTATAAAAAAGGGCACTGTATACAGCTTGGTATACAGTGTTTTTTTGGGAGAATAACTATGAATGAACAACAGATAAAAATCCTTGAAATCCTTAATGATCAGTATGGAAATATTGGTTCTGGTTTAAATTTTCATACGCCTTTTGAATTATTAGTTGCAACCATTCTTTCTGCTCAGTCTACGGATGTACGTGTTAATATGGTCACACCAGGGTTGTTTGAAAAATATCCGACGGCTTTTGAGATGAGCCAGGTCTCTGAAGACGTTTTAGCACAAGAAATTAATTCTATCGGTCTTTATAGAAATAAAAGCAAGAGTATTATAAAAGCGTCCAAGATCCTTGTCGAGAAATATAATGGTGAAGTGCCAAATGATCGGGCACTGCTGCAAGAATTGCCTGGAGTTGGTCGCAAAACGGCAAATGTTGTCTTATGCAATGCTTTTCATATTCCCGCTTTTGCAGTAGACACACATGTTTTTCGTGTATCACAGCGTTTGGGCTTTGCAAATCATAAAACGGTTGAAGGAGTCGAACAACAACTGATGGCTGTTTTGCCTAGTGAGTTATGGTGTGACTCGCATCATTTGTTTATATGGCATGGTAGAAAAGTTTGCAAAGCACAGAAGCCGCAATGTGAAACTTGCTGTGTCAAAGAACTTTGTCCTTATATTGAGGGAATTGATAATTCGAAATGATTAAAAAAATCGAAATATTTCTCTGTTTTGACTATACAATCAAATGATTACATGCTACAATTGCAATGGTACATTGGAGGAATATGGCATGAGAGACCGAGCAATATTTTCGCTCCTTCATGATGCTTGGGGAGAAGCCAGCAATGAAAGCATTCGTCTAGTAATGATGAAATGTTCAGCAGAAGAGCTGGCTAGGAATGATGTGAATAGTTTTAGTCGCTTCATACCGGAAATACCGCGAGAAAAATGGGAATCGTGGTGTGACTATTTTTCGATGGAGCGTCTTTCTTTACGAGAAAAATTGTTAGAGAATATGGACATTCAGATTCTTCTATATATTGATCCGGAATACCCTGAATGTTTGAAGACTGTCTATAAGCCACCGAGTGTACTTTATATTAAAGGGCGATTTGAACGCTCTAATTTAAATATAGGGATGGTCGGCAGTCGACGTGCAACTGCTTATGGAAAAAACGTTGCCTATACCTTGGCGAAAGAGCTTTCAAACGAAGGGGTCTGCATTGTTAGCGGCTTAGCTAAAGGCATTGATGTGAATGCTCATAAAGGCGCATTGGAAGGCATGGGAGGAACGATTGCTGTATTAGGATGTGGTATTGATCGCATATATCCTAGGGAGAATCAAAAAATGTATGAAGGGATTCTTCAGCATCCAAAGAGTGCAATCCTTTCAGAGTGGCCGTTGGGTGCTCCAGCAACAGCTTGGCACTTTCCTGCTCGAAATAGAATTATTGCAGGGCTGTCAGATGGGGTAGTGGTTGTGGAGGCGGCTCAAAAGAGCGGATCGCTTATAAGTGCTGGATATGCTTTAGAATATGGAAAAGAAGTGTTTGCTGTTCCGGGGATGATAACAAGCCCTGAATCAGTAGGGTGTCATCGTTTAATAAAAGACGGGGCAAAATTAGTATCCAATGTAAAGGATGTTTTGGAAGAATTTGGTCAGCTGGAGTTATTTAAAGAACCTAAAGCTGTTTCTTCAAAGAGAACATTTTCTCCAGATGAGCAAAAAGTGTATGATGTATTGAGCAGTATACCGCAAAGCGTGGAGGAGATATGCTTGCTGGCGAAATTGCCGGTGCATATTGTTAACAGTGTACTGCTGGAATTTGAATTAGAAGATATCGTTTTACAAGATTATGGAAGACGATATTCAAAAATTTAACGTTGAGTTAGAGGTATTGCTTTTATGACACAAACGCTAGTTATTGTTGAATCACCTGCTAAAGCGAAAACCATTAAACGATATTTAGGCAGAGATTATACTGTTGCTGCTTCAATGGGGCATGTAAGAGATCTGCCAAAAAGCCAGTTTGGCGTCGATGTGGATCATGATTTTGAAGTGAAGTACATCAACATTCGAGGCAAAGGTCCTTTAATCAAGGATTTAAAAAAGGCCGCAAAAAAAGCAGACCGTGTATTCTTGGCAAGTGACCCTGACCGCGAAGGGGAAGCTATAGCATGGCACTTACAGTATATACTTGGAATATCGCCGGACAGCAAATGTCGTGTATCTTTTAATGAGATCACGAAAGACGCTGTAAAAAAGGCGATAAAAGAACCAAGAGAGATTGATATGGACCGTGTTGATGCCCAACAAGCAAGGCGTGTATTAGACCGCATTGTTGGTTATAAATTAAGCCCGCTCTTATGGCGAAAGGTGAAGAAAGGGCTTAGTGCAGGTCGTGTTCAATCTGTTGCATTACGCTTGATTTGTGAACGTGAAAAAGAAATCTTAGATTTCATTCCGGAGGAATATTGGTCTTTAGACGTCACCTTAAAAAATCATGAACGTAAAAGTTTTCAAGCGAAGTTAACTAAAAAAGATCAGAAAAAGATCCAAACGATTGGTTCCAAAAGTGAAATGGACGCGATTTTGGAGGAATTAAAAGGTGTTGAGTATGAAGTTGCTGCGGTGAAAACCTCTGCAAAGCATCGCAAGGCACCGTTGCCATTTACCACCAGTGTCATGCAGCAAGAAGCAAATAAAAAGCTTAATTTCACAGCACGCAAGACCATGAGAATTGCTCAAAGTCTTTATGAAGGGGTTACCCTTGGTCGTTCCGGCAGCATTGGTCTTATCACATATATGCGTACCGATTCGACAAGAGTATCTGATCAAGCAAAAGAGCAGGCAAAAACGTACATTCTTGAAAATTTTGGTGAACAGTACTATCAACATAGCCAAGCGTCTGCTAAGAAGAAAAGCAATCAAAATGTTCAGGATGCACATGAAGCGATTCGTCCAACCTACATTGAGCGCGATCCGGAAAGCGTTAAACAATATTTATCGAATGATGAATATAAGCTGTACAAGCTGATATGGACAAGATTTATTGCAAGTCAGATGGAGGCTGCAAAATTTGATGTCACTAATGCGGAAATTGATGCTGGTGCATATACATTTTCAGCAAGCTATACAGTGAACGTTTTTCCGGGGTATCAGATTGTTTATGATGATGCAGCCGAGTCTAAAAAGGAAAAAGAACTGCCGGCATTAACGGTTGGTGAAAAGCTTACACATGTTAAGGATGACCCTCAACAGCATTTTACTCAGCCGCCTGCTAGATATACTGAAGCTTCTTTGGTCAAAACCCTGGAAGAAAAAGGTATTGGTCGTCCAAGTACATACGCAGCTATTATTGAGACAATAACAGCCAGAAACTATGTGTATCGTGAGAAAAAAAGTTTCTATACCACAGAGGTTGGCGAACTTGTGAATGAACTGCTGGTACATAATTTTGGTGACATCATTAATGTAAACTTTACCGCTCGCTTGGAAAGCGATCTGGACTTGATCGAAGAAGGAGAACGAGAATGGAAAGCGGTCATTCGAGAATTTTACGATATTTTCAGCGAAAAATTGTCGATAGCTGAAGAGAATATTGGTGATGACGTTAAAATTGAGGATGAAATCACGGATATTATTTGTGAAAAATGCGGTCGCCCATTTGCGATTAAAATGGGGCGTTATGGAAAATTTCTTGCCTGCACAGGTTTTCCAGAATGCAAAAATGCACGACCTCTCTTTGAAGAAATTGGGGTAACTTGTCCGAAATGTGGAGAAGGCCACGTTGTGAAAAGACGTTCAAAAAAAGGGCGTGTTTTCTATGGCTGCGATCGTTATCCAGATTGTGATTTTGTGACATGGGAAAAACCTACTGGTGAAATTTGCCCACAATGTCAGGATGGGTATTTAGTAGAGCATATTACCAAAAAAGGTGCCAGCAAAGTATGCTCTAATAAAAACTGCAATTACAAAATAGAAATAGATGGTGAATTAAATGACTCAGAATAATCCAATTGCTGTAATAGGTGCAGGCTTAGCAGGCTCTGAAGCTGCATGGCAGATTGCCAAGCGAGGAGGAGTTGTTGATTTATATGAAATGCGCCCAGCAAAACAGACTGAAGCACATCATAGTGACGGTTTTGCGGAGTTGGTATGCAGCAACTCACTGCGTTCTGATCAGTTGGAAAGTGGTCCAGGATTGTTAAAAGAAGAGTTGCGCAGGATGGACTCTTTAATCATGGAGGCCGCAGATCATACGCGTGTCCCTGCTGGGGGCGCTCAAGCGGTTGATCGAGAAGCTTTTTCGGCCTGGATCACAGAAAAAATTCGAAATCATCCAAACATAAGAGTCATTGAACAGGAAGCAATTGCTTTTCCGGAAGATCAAATTGTTGTCTGTGCATCAGGGCCATTGACTTCGGAATCTTTATTCGACCATATCAAGAAAATAACTGGTGTTGATACACTTTATTTTTATGATGCTGCAGCGCCTATTGTTTCTGCAGAAAGCATCGATATGGAGCATGCTTTTTGGCAATCACGGTATGATAAAGGTGATGGCGCTGACTATTTAAATTGCCCATTGACCTTAGAAGAATACAGAGTTTTTTATGATACTTTAATGGAAGCCGAATGGGTACCAACCAAGGATTTCGAAAAAGAAATCTTTTTTGAAGGTTGCATGCCAATTGAAACAATGGCAAAACGAGGTTTTCAGACCTTACTATTCGGTCCGATGAAGCCAGTCGGTTTAGTGGATCCGCACACAGGGAAAACGCCGTATGCGGTTGTTCAACTACGACGTGAAGATGAAGAAGGCAACTTGTTTAATATGGTGGGCTTTCAAACACGAACAAAATGGGGTGATCAAAAAAAGGTCATTCAAACCATACCTGCTTTGAAAAATGCAGAGATTGTTCGTTATGGTGTTATGCATCGAAACACTTTTCTTAATGGTCCAAAAGTATTGACAGAAACAGGTCAAATGCAGGATAAACAGCGCCTTTTCTTTGCGGGCCAAATTACCGGTGTTGAGGGGTATATTGAATCGACGGCAAGTGGACTGGTTGCTGGAATTAATGCATTTCGCTTGGCCAATGGGTTGCCGACAGTGAAGTTTCCGCGAACAACCGGGATTGGTGCTTTGATGCATCACGTAGGAACATCACCAAGTAATCATTTTCAGCCAATGAACATTAATTTTGGCTTGTTCCCATCACCTGAAGAAAAAATCCGTTCAAAAAAAGAACGAAACAAATATTACGCTCAGCGAGCACTGAATGATTTGGCTGCATGGGTGGATGAATGCCATGTATGATGATCAACTTCGGACCTTTATTGAATATTTGCGATATGAAAGACGGCTCAGTGAGAATACCATTGCTTCATATACCAAAGATATTGAGCAATTTTTTGCTTGGTTGGATGACGAACACATCTCGCTTTATGATGTCGACAACATACTGGCCAGATCGTATTTGTTTTATCTGAACCAAAAGCAGCTTTCAAAAAGCTCTTTGGCACGAAAGTTGTCTGGCGTTAAGCAATTTTATTCTTATTTGGTTGAAGTAAAAATCGTTGATGTCAATCCTTTTCAAGGGTTGCATTCTCCCAAAAAGGAAAAAAGTCTTCCAAAAGTTATTCAGGAAAAAGATATGGATGCGTTTTTTGCTGATATTTATAAAAAGAACGATCCATTGGCGCAACGCGATCAAGTTTTATTTGAATTGCTTTATGGATCAGGACTGCGTGTCTCAGAGGCTGTGGCAGTCAATTTGCAGGATGTACAATCTTTTTTGCACCTTCGTGTTATTGGCAAAGGAAGCAAAGAAAGATTGGTGCCATTGAGCAAAAAAACGCAAGAGATACTGAAAAAATACTTGGGGGATCATGGTGGTCGAGCCGAGCTGGCTGCGAAAGCAAAGCCAGCGCAATCAGAAGCGCTGCTCTTAAATCACCAAGGTCAGCGGCTGACACGACGAGGAGTCATTTACATCATAGACAAATATATTGAACAAGGGGCTTTACGTTATCATGTATCCCCGCACAGTTTTCGACACAGTTTTGCAACCCATCTCCTGGATCATGGCGCTGATCTTAAAATGCTCCAGGATCTATTGGGACACAGCAGTTTGTCGACCACTCAAATTTATACGAAAGTTTCTTCAAAGAGGCTGCGCGAACTTTATAATCAGGGGCATCCTCATGCATAAGGAGCGAATACATAATGATAAATTTTCATTCTACAACAATTGTCGCTGTAAAAACGGATGATGGCATTGCCATGGCTGGCGATGGTCAGGTGACAATGGGCGAAAGTACCATCATGAAAGGTACGGCAAAGAAAGTTCGTAGATTATACAATGGTAAGGTGATAGCTGGCTTTGCTGGTTCAGTAGCTGATGCTTTCATTTTATTTGATAAATTTGAAAATCATTTGGAACAATGCCACGGACAATTGGCGAGAGCAGCTGTGGAATTGGCAAAAGAATGGCGCAGCGAAAAAGCTGTAAGAAATCTTGAAGCGCTATTGTTGCTCGCTGACGAGACCGATTTGTTTTTGGTGAGTGGCAATGGCGAGGTCATAGTGCCAGATGAAGGCATTGCAGCAATTGGTTCTGGTGGCAATTATGCTTTGGCGGCAGCTCGTGCTTTAAAACAGAACACCAATCTTTCGGCCGCAGAAATTGCCAGAAAGTCCTTAGAAATTGCAGCGAGCATTTGTGTATACACAAACGACAATATTATCGTAGAAGAAATGCAAGGAGCTGGTTCTCATGAATGAAATCAGTGAATCAATTCAAATTCCAAATATGCTTCCAAAAGACATTGTAAGCCATTTGGATAAATACATTATTGGTCAGAGCGAAGCGAAGAAAAGCATTGCTACTGCTATTCGCAATCGGTATCGAAGAAGCTGTTTGCCAAAAGAATTACAAGAAGAAATTTCCCCGAGCAACATTATCATGATGGGGCCAACAGGGGTTGGTAAAACAGAAATCGTTCGACGTGTGAGCAAAATTCTCGGTACGCCTTTTGTAAAGGTTGAAGCAACGAAATTTACTGAAGTAGGTTACGTTGGACGAGATGTTGAATCAATGATACGAGATCTTGTCGAAGCGTCGATTCGTTTGGTTCGGGCTGAGAAAATAAAAAGTGTTCAAGATGAAGCGCAAAAACTTGCGACTGAACGCTTAATTGATATTCTTGTTCCATCGAAGCGTAAGCAGCGTTCCATGAGCAATCCTTTTGAGATGATTTTTGGCAATAATCAGGCGCAAAATGATTCTGTTGCAGATGCAGAAGAAGAAAAGCGGAGAAATGAACAAAAAATTATTTTCAAGGAAAAGCTGAGACGGCATGAATTTGACGATCAGGTTATAGAGATTGAAGTGGAAGAACGCCAAACGTCGAATGACTTGCTTGCTGCCACTGGGATGGATCAGGTGATGGACAATATGAATGATATGATGAAAAACATCATGCCATCCAAGAAAAAGAAAAAGCGAGTCACTGTGGATGAGGCTCGAGATATTCTTGCAGAAGAAGAGGCTGAAAAGCTGATTGATGAAGATCTGGTGAACCAGGATGCCATAGAATTGGCAGAAAATCATGGAATAATCTTCATTGATGAGATTGACAAAATCGCAGAAACCAATGTGAACGGTGGAGGGGCTGGCGTATCTCGTGAAGGGGTACAGCGAGACATTCTGCCAATTGTTGAAGGCTCTGTTGTAAAGACGAAATATGGGCTGGTAAAAACCGATCATATTTTATTTATTGCAGCAGGCGCATTCCATGTTAGTAAACCGGAAGATCTGATTCCCGAATTACAGGGGCGTTTTCCATTTAAAGTTCAACTTCATTCCCTTGATAAAGAGGATTTTGTGCGAATTTTAACGGAAACAGAACACTCTCTTCCGGAAAAATATAAAGCATTACTGGCTGTTGACAATACGAATTTGGAATTTACAGAAGATGGGTTGGAGGCGATTGCAGAATACGCATATGAAATGAATGAGAATGAGGAAGACCTTGGTGCCCGTAGATTGGTCTCAGTAATGGAAAAAGTCTTATTAGATACATTATACGGAGCGGGGGAAAGCCCAGAAAATGTTAACGTGAATGCGGCTTTTGTAAAGAATGTATGTAAGCTTGACATTATCGAGAATTCACTCGATAAGTATATTTTGTAAGGAGGAAGTTATAATGAACGCAACATTACTAGGAAAAACCAGACATTTGAATCGTGCCCTTCAAAGTGGATCTCCAGAGGATGAATCTTTAATTAATTTTAATGAGATTTCTGAGATCTTATCTGATATGATCAATTGCAATGTTTATATCCTTGGAGAAGAGGGTGCATTGTTAGGCCATCACTTCCTCAATGGATTTAATTGTGATGTAATGGAACAATTTGTATACAAAGAAGGAAAAATGCCGGAAAGTTACAATGCAAATTTGATTGCGACCGATGAAACACTTGCAAACTTGCCGAACACAAACGGTATTTGCATTTTCCAGGGTCAAAAATGTACTTTTGGCGATAAGAAGACAACAATCGTTCCAATTTTTGCAGGTAACAAGCGACAAGGAAGTCTGATGCTTGGCAAATTCAATGTAGATTTTACCGATGAAGATTTGATTTTGGCAGAATATGGGGCAACCTTTGTTGGTATTGAAATCCTTCGTCTCAAAAACAAAGTTGAAGCAGACGAAAACCGCGAACGTGTTGCGGTACAAATTGCTTTGGATACCTTGAGCTACTCTGAAATGGAAGCCATTGAACATATTTTTTCAGAATTAGATGGTGATGAAGGCATTTTGGTTGCATCGAAAATCGCAGATCGTGTTGGTATTACACGCTCTGTTATCGTCAATGCACTGAGAAAATTCGAATCGGCCGGTGTGATTGAGTCGAAATCCCTTGGGATGAAAGGGACTTATATCAGATTGCTTAACAAATATCTGTTGGATGGCATTAAGAGCCGTACCAAATCTAAAAGATTATAATTAGAAGACAAAGCTCGTTTCCGTTGATTTGGAAGCGAGCTTTTTGCAGTAGTAAGTTTTTTGAAATTAAGCATGTCTACAACTTGTGATGATTTTGGCAAAATCAAAATAATATCCTGAAAATTGAACGCTTTACGTTACAAAATACCCATGATATAATATTCCTTATGAAAATGAATCATGGAGGGTGAAAAAATGTATTGTAGCAATTGTGGAAAGAAGTTATCACCCGAAGATTACTTTTGCTCCAACTGCGGCACGCCTGTACTTAGACAAGGGTTGTTTGATGATGGCGATGCCGACGCTCACGAAGATGCATTTGAGGAAACAAGACTTTTTACTGCGGAAGAACTTGGGCAGTATTTAAATGATGTTGAAGAGGAACTGCCTGTTGTAGAAACACAACGACCGGTGGCACAGATGAATCAGGCCGTTCAAACTGGTTCACAAAAATCCGAAGATAGCGGCAGTGATAAAAATGTAAAGGCTAAAGCGGCTGCTGCTGAAATGATGGGTGCAGCAAATGCAGTTGCTGGAAAATTTAAAGGGAAGCTTAGCGAATTAAAAGCAAAGCAGGCGGAAAAAAAGCAGTCTCAAATTGAAACTAAAGTTGAAGAGAAAAGAGAGCCTGCCGAATCAATTTTAACGTATGAAAACGATGTTAACAATCAAGAAGACGTTGTTGCTGTTGATGAACCTGTATCAATGAAAAAAGTTGTTTTCCCAGTTATTGTACTGGGCTTAATCATTGGGTTGGTTATTGGGTTGGTTTTAATTCAGCCATGGAGCAGCAATGATGAGACTGCAAACACCAATCAGACCGCGGTGAGCACTGCGATGCTAATTGAATAACGAATCGTCCTGTATAGAGCATTGACAATAAGAGGGGCAATGCTTTATACAGGACATTTTTTGTTGCACGTAGATTCTGTATAAAAAAATTAGTCGCTTTGCAATTATTGGTAACAAAGTAAGAGGAAATATTGACATTAAATCAGGTTCGTCTTATAATCTAACCCTGTTAGATAAAATGAATAGGAGGAAATGTTGTTTGGCTAATCAAGAAGAAATCGAAGAGATGATTCAATTGTTCCATACGATTCATCCGCATCATTCAAGAAAACAAATTGATAAAGTTTCAGCTGGCATGGGTGCTGTTCTAAGA
>OGRU01001166.1_pt1 | contig 20967 bp, 19 predicted proteins | sample 1553541 | NCBI WGS metagenome assembly OGRU01 (sample SAMEA2580068, study PRJEB22360) | human gut metagenome | biome: human gut; feature: human-associated habitat; material: faeces | place: Denmark | collected 2008/2010
AGCGGGAGGACTGGCGTTACGTACTGTTTCCGGTCTGGACGCTGACGTATCCGGGAAAAGACGGGAAGGTTTACTACTATGCGATGAACGGCCAGACCGGAACGATCAACGGCGATTTTCCCTATGAGCGGAAGAGAGCCCTTCTGACGTCGGCTGTGAGTGCTCTTCTGGTTCTGATTGTGATGCTGATAGGAGGGTATTTCGCATGAGAAGAATGAAAAAAGCAGGACAATATCTGCTCGGAATTTTTGCGGCCCTTCTGCTGTGCGGAGTTTTTTCTGTGAATATTGTAAAAGCCGAATCCCAGTATGTCTACGACAATGCATCACTTCTTTCCGATGAGGAGGAGCAGGACCTCGAGAGATCCTGTACAGAGTTCGAGCGCAATACAAAGCTCCATATGGTCATCCTGACCGAGCGCAGCAGTGGTTCCGAGGACTGTCAGGCGATTGCAGATGATTTTTATGACAAAAAGTATCCGAAAGAGCCAAACGGTGTCTGCTTCCTCATCGACATGGGACAGCGCCAGATCGTGATTTCGACGTCCGGTATTATGCAGTATTATATGTCGGACACGGAAATTGACGATATTCTGCAGGCGGCGCAGGGGTACGCGAAAGACGGCGACTATGCGGGAACTTTTGCAAAAATGATTACGATGACGCAGGAATGCTTCGACCGCGGCGTTTCCGATGCGGACTATCTGATTACAGAAGATGGTTCCATTATTCATTACCGTAAGATCAACAGCACGGAGGCTCTTATTGCTGTTATCGCAGCTGCTGCGACAGGAATTCTTGTTTATTTTGGAATTTGGAAAAGCTATCGACGAAAGAAAAACCGTGGTGCAAAGAGCTATGCGGATCTGAAACGTGTAAACATTAGAGACCGCAGGGATGCGCTGATCGACCGTCATGTATCGATGCACAAAATCCAGAAGGATGATGGAAACTACGGCGGAGGCGCTTCTGGCGGCGGAGGTGGCGGCGGAAGCACCGTTCACACTTCGTCGAGCGGAAACAGTCACGGCGGCGGAAGCATTGGCTTCTGAAAACCGATTCGAAAAAATTCCTTGCGTATTGTGTCGGAATATGATACGATCTTTCCTGTGAAAACAAATGTATTTCCTGGAAAGAGTATAAAGGTAGAGGATTGCCATGAGAGAAGAGAAAACAAAGTACTATGTAATCAAAGAAAAAGCGGTTCCCGAGGTTCTTTTGAAGGTCATCGAGGCCAAACGGCTGATGGATATGCAGGAGCTTACCGTGCAGCAGGCAACGGAAAAAGCGGGAATCAGCAGAAGCTCTTTCTATAAATACAAAGATGATATTCTTCCTTTTCATGACAATGCAAAAGGAAAAACGATTACGTTTATTCTGCAGATGGACGATGAGCCGGGACTGCTTTCCGATGTGCTGAAGATTATCGCCGAGTTTCACGGAAACATTCTGACCATTCATCAGACGATTCCGTTAAACGGCGTGGCGTCACTGACAATCAGCGTGGATATCGCGGAAGACCGGGGAGACGCCTCGGAGATGATCAACGAGATTGAGTCCAGACAGGGAGTTCATTATTTTAAAATCTTAGGACAGGAGTCCTGAAAAAGAAAAAGCAAGAGAGGGACAAAAGAGATGATTCAGATTGCAGTATTAGGATATGGCACCGTTGGTTCCGGCGTGGTAGAAGTCATCAACACGAACCATGACAGCATCAACAAGAGAGCAGAGAACGAGATTAATATCAAATACGTTCTGGATTTAAGAGATTTCCCGGGAGATCCAGTGGAAAAAGTGCTGGTACATGATTACGAAGTGATCGCAAACGATCCGGAGGTTGATATTGTTGTCGAGGTCATGGGCGGCGTTGAGCCGGCTTACACCTTCACAAAACGTGCGCTGGAGGCTGGAAAGAGCGTCTGCACATCCAACAAAGAGCTGGTGGCAAGACACGGTACCGAGCTTCTTGCAATTGCAAAAGAGCACGGCGCAAACTATCTGTTTGAGGCAAGCTGCGGCGGCGGTATCCCGATCATCCGTCCGTTAAACTCCTCCCTGACTGCAGATGAGATCGATGAAGTAACTGGCATCTTAAATGGTACCACGAACTATATCTTAAGCAAAATGGCAAGCGACGGTTCCGATTTCGCGGATGTATTAAAAGAGGCACAGCGCCTCGGCTACGCAGAGCGCAACCCGGAAGCAGATGTAGAAGGGTACGATGCGTGCCGTAAAATTGCGATTCTTTCTTCTCTTGCTTATGGAAAAGAAGTCAATTACGAAGAGGTTTACACCGAGGGAATCACAAAGATCACCGCAGAGGATATCAAATATGCGACCTCGATGGGAACCGCAATCAAACTGCTCGCAACAAGCCGCAAGGTGGGTAATCAGTATTACGCCATGGTAAGCCCGGTGATGATTGACGCGAAAAACCCGCTGTACAGCGTAAACGGTGTCTTCAACGCCATCTTCATCCACGGAAATGTACTGGGTGATGCGATGTTCTACGGAAGCGGAGCAGGAAAGCTTCCGACCGCAAGTGCCGTTGTAGCCGATGTCGTAGACTGCGCAAAGAACAAAGGCAGAAACATCATGATGAGCTGGAGCGAGGAAAAACTGGACCTGCTGCAGATCGATGATGTAAAGAGCCGCTTCTTCGTCCGCGTGTCCGGCCACGCCGCAGAGCGCCAGAGTGAGATCGAGGAGCTGTTCGGAAAAGCAGAAATCGTAGCAGTTCCAAGTCTGTCCGAGGAGTTCGCATTCATCACAGGCGAAATCACAGAGCAGGAGTACAGAGAAAAAGCAGAGAAACTCGACGGAATCCAGAGCAGAATCCGCGCGAGAATTTAAGATCTCGAAATAGACATAACTAAAAAGACGTTTCACAGCCGTAAAGCAAGGGGTGTGAAACGTCTTTTTAGTTATCTTAAAATTTATTTTTAAAGATCTGTGCCGGATCCAAAGGAATCCGTATCATATCCCACCGGTTCCGATGCCGGATACAGGACATCTTTCCGTTCCTGATAGAACGCAGCCATCGTGATCTGCATATAGGGCATTACCCACAAAAAGCCGATGGCACAGGAACAGGATGCGAGAATCTCAAGCCCTAAGAAACTTAAGAGAAGCAGAATGTAGCGGAAAAAGTTCTTCTTCATCGTCGCAAAGCTCTGGCGAATTGCCTGGATCGGGCCGATGCCGGGAGCGTCGTTCATCACAAAGGTGGAAAGGGAAAACGGAACCAGCACCAGCGTGGAAACGAGAGAGCCGATCAGCTTGTAAACGTAAACGTTCATCAGAGAAGAAAGCTCGGCTTCAATGGAAAGTGCTGTTCCAAGCGTCAGATCCGCACTCGGGGAGGAAAGATATTGGAAGCCCGGAATGCTGGAAATCAGGGCGATCACGGAGCTGATGCCGTTGATGATAAGGAACATCAGCACGTACTGGTCCGGGTGGTGATAGAAAGCGTAGAGCATATCACCGACGGAAATCGGTTCCCCGCGCAGCGTTGAGAGGCAGATCTTTAAGTAGCCCGCCTGAAAGAGGCTGAGGAGCAGGGAAAACAGGAACAGCGTCAGATTCAGGAAAATGATATCGTACAGCGTTGTGCCTGAAAAAATCAGCGTCGGGATGAGGGAGCAGGAGAAGGTGAGAAACAGGTTGATTGCGGTTGCGCCCACCAGCGTGCCGCATCGGCCTGCCATGGCCTCACGGGCCTGCTTTTTCAGTTCTGAAAATTTCTGTTTTTGTCCGTTCATGAAAAATCCTTTCTGGTACCTAGATGGTATTTCCGTCGGTGGTTGTTCCGTTATCCGGTGTCATCTGGTATTCCTGCATGTACTGATTGTAATACCGCTCAAGCAGGTTGGTGCTGCCGCCGCTGACCATGTTGAAAAGCAGGAAAGCATACATGCAGATACCGACAATTATGCCGATGGTACAGCCCGCCAGACCGGCTTTTGCCGTGCCGCTCATGCGTCCTGCGCCGCGGCTTAAAAGGGCGAAGATCACGCCGAGCGAGCCGAAAAACAGGGAACCCATGTTGAGCATGAACAAAAAGGAGCAGATCGCCATGACCATCGAAGCGGCCGCAAGGGCCTGCGAACCCGTCCTGCGCGGCGGCTGTACGGGAGGCTGCTGCTGGTAATGCTGATACGGTCCGGGACGCTGGCCCTCAGGCACGCCGTACGGATGGGAGGACTGATAGGAATCTCCGGACTCATTGGTGTTTGGATCGTAATTTTCTGGTGTCATAAAATGTCCTTTCTTCTGCAAAAAAGCGCGGTTTCACACGCAGTCTGTCAAAAAAGCTATAGTAAAGATTTTATCATGTAAGGTTGACAAAAACAAGACCTATTGATAAGGTAATAGAGTGGCTGTTCCGCCAAGGGTCCCGCTTTTTATGCGGGAAAAACAGAGAAGGAACAGCGTGTTTTGGAAGAGACAACAGGAGGAATTTACCTATGGATATGAATCAGGTATTGGCAGCCGAGCTGAACGTGAAACCGTGGCAGGTAGAAGCTGCAGTGAAACTGATTGACGAGGGAAACACGATCCCTTTTATTTCACGATATCGAAAAGAAGCAACAGGTTCCTTAAACGATGAGGTACTGCGAAATCTGTATGACCGTCTGATGTACCTGCGCAGTTTAAATGACCGCAAGGCCGTTGTCCTGGCGAGCATCGAGGAGCAGGGCAAGCTGACCGCAGAACTGAAAAAATCCATCGAAGAGGCCGCAACTCTCGTGGTTGTAGAGGATTTATACCGTCCGTACCGCCCGAAACGCCGGACGCGTGCGACGATCGCAAAAGAAAAAGGACTGGAGCCGCTGGCGAATATCATTCTTCTGCAGATGACAAAAGAGCCGCTCGAAAAAGAGGCAGAGGCTTTGGTTTCAGAAGAAAAGGAAGTCAAAACGGCAAAAGATGCCATTGCTGGTGCCTGCGACATCATCGCTGAGAGCATTTCCGATGAGGCCGATTACCGTATGGAGATCCGCCGCAGAACCGAGGCGAAGGGCTTAATCGTCTCGACAGCAAAGGATGAGAAAGCAGAGTCCGTTTACGAGAATTACTATGAGTTTTCCGAGCCGGTATCGAAAATTGCCGGACACCGTGTGCTGGCGCTGAACCGCGGTGAGAAAGAAAAATTCCTGAACGTCAAAATTGAGGCGCCGACGGAAGAAATCCTGCGTTATCTCGAGAAAAAAATCATCACCAAAGAGAATCCGCAGACAAAGCCGGTTCTGCAGGCGACCATCGAGGATGCCTACAACCGTCTGATCGCTCCGGCCATCGAGCGTGAAGTCAGAAATCAGCTCACCGAAAAGGCAGAGGATGGTGCGATCAAGGTCTTTGGAAAGAACCTTGAGCAGCTTCTGATGCAGCCGCCGATCGCAGGCCAGGTTGTCCTTGGATGGGACCCGGCGTTCCGTACGGGATGCAAGCTGGCCGTTGTCGATGCGACCGGAAAAGTGCTCGACACCACCGTGGTTTACCCGACCGCGCCGACGAACGAGAAGAAGATTGCAGCAGCAAAAGCGACCGTAAAAGATCTGATCCACAAATACGGCGTCACCCTGATTTCTGTCGGAAACGGAACTGCAAGCCGTGAGTCCGAGCAGATCATCGTCGAGATCTTAAAAGAGATTCCGGAGAAGGTTGCGTATGTGATCACAAACGAGGCGGGAGCGTCCGTTTACTCCGCAAGTAAGCTGGCAACCGAGGAATTTCCAAACTTTGATGTCGGACAGCGAAGCGCCGCTTCCATCGCACGCCGTGTGCAGGATCCGCTGGCAGAGCTTGTCAAAATCGATCCGAAATCGATCGGTGTCGGCCAGTATCAGCACGATATGAACCAGAAGAAGCTCGGCGAAGCGCTCGGCGGTGTCGTTGAGGACTGCGTGAATAAAGTCGGTGTGGATCTGAACACGGCATCTGCGTCGCTGCTGGAATACATTTCCGGTGTCAGCAAGGTGATAGCAAAAAACATCGTGGCATACCGCGAGGAGAACGGCCGTTTCGAGAGCAGAAAAGAGCTCCTGAAAGTGGCAAAACTCGGACCGAAGGCGTTTGAGCAGTGCGCGGGCTTTATGCGCATCACCGGCGGCAAAAATCCGCTGGACGGCACAAGCGTTCATCCGGAGAGCTACGAGGCAGTCGAGAAGCTGTTTGCAAAGTTAAATATGAAGACAGAGCAGATCAGCGAGGGACCGACGGCGTTCTTCATCAAAGATTACAAAAAGATGGCAGAGGAGATCGGTGTCGGCGAGATTACGCTGCGCGATATCATCAAAGAGCTGCAGAAGCCTGGCCGTGACCCGCGTGACGAGATGCCGCGCCCGATCCTGCGCACCGACGTGCTCGATATGAAGGACCTGAAGGTCGGCATGATCTTAAAGGGAACCGTGCGCAACGTCATTGACTTCGGTGCATTCGTCGATATCGGCGTGCATCAGGACGGACTCGTCCACATTTCCCAGATGACGAAACGCTTCATCAAGCATCCGCTGGAGGCTGTGAGCGTCGGCGATATCGTGGAAGTGAAGGTCATCAGCCTTGATCTGGCGAAGAAGCGGATCGGGCTGTCGATGCTGCTGGATAAATAAAGTGTGATACGTGGGCTGCCCGAAAGAAAACAGGGGCAGCCCGCGGTGTATCAAAGGGGGATTACCATGAATGAGGAAGAAGTGCTGGTAGGACGGATTCAGGATCTGGCAGAGCAGTGTTATCACAGGGATGTTCCGTCACACACGGAGTTTCTGACGCTGGCGGAGCAGGATCTGTTCTACCGTACGGTAAATAAAATCCCGGGCGTGCGTTACGTGCTGTCCGGCGGATACGAGGCGGCAGAGCGGAAAGCGGCGCTGTTTCTGCCATCCTATGCAGAGGACGGTGATGCGTCGATGCTTCCGATCGCAGTCGTGCGCATCAGCCCGCTGAATGAAAAATTTGCGGATGCGCTGTCACACCGTGATTTCTTAGGATCACTGATGAATCTCGGCGTGGAGCGGTATAAGCTGGGAGACATTCTGATCGATGGAAACCAGGCGTATCTGATCTGTATGGCGGATATGGCGGACTACATCTGTGCGGAGCTGAAAAAAGTGCGCCATACGAGCGTGTACTGTGAAGTCGAGGCGGGACTGCCGGAGGAGCTGACGGAGCCGAAAACCGAGCGGAAAGAAGGCTCCGTCGCTTCCGTGCGGCTCGATGCGGTGCTGTCGCTGGCGTTCAGCAGTTCGCGGAGCAAAATGGTGCCGCTGATCGAGGGCGGCCAGGTGTTTATTAATGGAAAACTGGTGACGTCGCCGAGCGCGTCATTAAAAGAGGACGATCTCGTGACCGTGCGCCATATGGGAAAATTCCGCTATGTTGGCGTGCAGAATCAGACGAAAAAGGGAAGGCTGTACGTGGCTGTTGAACGATTTGTCTCATAATAGATATTTTGAGGAATTTTACCGGAAAAGACCATTGACAGTGTTTGTAAAAAGACGGTATTATAGAGGGTATGTAGAAGGTCCGCAGTTATGAGAATTTTCATGAAATTTTTCATACAGAAGCGGACTGCGAAGATTACGTATCAGGAAGGCAGGAAGAAAAATGGGAAAAATTATACTGACCGGTGACAGACCGACCGGCAAGCTGCATGTAGGACATTACGTTGGTTCACTGCGCCGCCGCGTGGAGCTGCAGAACTCCGGTGAATTCGATAAAATTTACATCATGATTGCAGATGCACAGGCGCTGACCGACAATGCGGACAACCCGGAGAAGGTGCGCCAGAACATTCTGGAGGTAGCGCTGGATTATCTTTCCTGCGGACTTGATCCGGAAAAGAGCACCATCTTTATCCAGTCTCAGATTCCGGAACTGTGCGAGCTTTCTTTCTATTATATGAATCTCGTTACGGTTTCCAGACTGCAGAGAAATCCAACCGTAAAATCGGAGATCCAGATGAGAAACTTTGAGGCGAGCATCCCGGTTGGATTCTTCACCTACCCGATCAGCCAGGCAGCCGATATCACTGCATTCAAGGCAACGACCGTTCCGGTTGGAGAGGATCAGATGCCGATGATCGAGCAGACACAGGAGATCGTCCACAAATTCAATACGGTTTATGGCGAGGCACTTGTGCAGCCGAAGATTATGCTGCCGGAGAATGATTCCTGCAGACGTCTGCCGGGTATCGATGGAAAAGCGAAGATGAGTAAATCGCTTGGAAACTGCATTTACCTGTCCGAGGAGCCGGATGAGATCAAGAAAAAAGTCATGAGCATGTACACCGACCCAGATCACATCAAGATCACCGACCCGGGCAAGATCGAGGGAAATACCGTATTTACCTATCTCGATGCATTCTGCCAGCCGGAGCACTTCGAGCGCTATCTGCCGGATTATGCAAATCTCGACGAGTTGAAAGCACATTACCAGAGAGGCGGCCTTGGCGATGTCAAAGTGAAGAAGTTCCTGAACAATGTACTGCAGGAGACCTTAGAGCCGATCCGTAACCGCAGAAAAGAGCTGGAAAAAGACATTCCGGCGATTTACGAGATGCTGAAAAAAGGCAGCGAAGAGGCAGAAAAAGTTGCCGCTCAGACACTGGCGGATGTCAAAGCAGCCATGAAAATCAACTATTTTGATGATCTGGACCTGATCCGTTCCCAGGCAGAGCGTTACGGCAAATAATTACCAATAGAAGATGAATGGAAAAAGCGGACATTATGGTTCCGCTTTTTCTGTTGCAGGGCGGACGAAAGTTCGGAGTCCTGCGGTCGGAGAGGATAGCATATGGTCATACATGGATTTCAAAAGCTGACGCTGCTGGATTACCCGGGCAAGGTGGCGTGCACATTGTTTTCGGGCGGATGTAATTTCCGCTGCCCGTTCTGCCAGAACGGAAATCTCGTGCAGCATCCCGAATGGGAGCCGGTGATTCCGGAGGAGGAGATTTTTGCAGTGCTCGAAAAGCGGCGCGGCGTGCTGGACGGCGTCTGCGTGACGGGCGGTGAGCCGACGCTGGATCCGGATCTGGAGCGGTTCGTGACGAAAATTAAGGAACTGGGATATCTTGTGAAGCTCGATACGAATGGATACCGGCCGGAGATTTTGAAAAAGCTGGTGGAAGAGAAGAAAATCGACTACGTCGCCATGGACATCAAAAACGCGCCGTCCCGGTACGGCGAGACGGCGGGCGTGAAAAAGATCGATGTGATGCGGATCAATGAGTCGGTCGAGTTTTTAAAGAGCGGCATGGTGGACTATGAGTTCCGGACAACGCTCTGCAAAGAGCTGCATGGAAGGGAAGAGATCGAAGCGATCGGAAAGTGGCTTTCCGGGGCAAAACGGTACTTCCTGCAGAATTACCGGGAATCGGATTATGTGATTGATCCGAGGTTCTCGGGGTATGCGAGGGAGCAGCTCGAGCGGTTCTGCGAGATCCTGCGCGGAAAGATTGAGACGGTGGAGATCCGCGGCGTGGATTAAAAAACGCTTTAAAGCGTGCGGTACCAGTAGCCGAAGCGGGCATCGGGCGCGAGCTCGGAGGGGCGCATCGCCTGCTTGAAGTGGAAAAAGCCGAAGAGGCTTGCCATGAACTGCTCATTCGGCGTGTAGACGCCGGGGACACCGAAATACCAGAGTTCCTGCTGGTCGCGGTTCCGGGCGAGGAGCAGATGGCGATAGGACGAGGAGCCATGGAGGACGAAGCGGTTCGCATCCACCGAAAGACCGGCGGCGCGGAGCTGTGGAAGATCGTCGAGTGAGAGGCGCAGGCAGTCGGTCAGATCATCATCTGGGAACGGGTGGAACTCCGGGAACTGGTCCTGAAGCTGGAGATAGAGAGCAGCGCGGGACGGCGGCACGGCTGCTGCGGCTGGAAAATCGGCGGAAGTCATATGTAGCGGCTGGGCGGCAGAATCCGGGATGGGCTGCGGCGGTTCCGGGTTGGCAGAGGGATAGCTTTCTGCGGTTTTCACAGATTCCGCGGATGCGGGATGGAGTGTGTTGGCGGATGATTGCGTGATCCTGTCTGCAGGAACGGTGTTTACCGTGTCAGTTGATGTGGATTCTGTGGAGACGGTGGATTCCGGGTTGGAATTTTGTGGATAAAGTTCGGAATTGCTGCTGAATTCTGTGGAAAGTTCATCGAACTGTGCTTTTGAAGCGTCTGATGATGGCAGGGACTGCGCAGGTACGGCGGGATCCAGAGGTTCGGGTGTTTCGGCAGTTTTCTCTTCGGTTGGTCTGGCACCATTGCCTGCGGATGTTTTGGGCTCCTGCGGGAGCGTGGGAGCGAAAAACTCCGGCTGAATCGGAAGATCGTCCCACTGGGTGGCAATGACACCGGTCTGGCGGCAGAGCAGGATCAGACCGCCAAGCTCGTCGAGCGTGACATCCGTCTGCCCAATGGCATCGGAGTGCGTGAAGAGTTTTCCACTCGTAGAAGAGCGCCCAGCAAGGAGATTTCCGAGCGGAATGCCGTACATCCGCCCTGACCGGCGGATAAATCCGTAGACCGTGACCGAGGTCTCCGGCGGAAGCGACGGCGATTTGATCTGGAAGTCCATGCGGCAGAAACCGTTCTGCGACTCCACGCGGACAAAGCCGCAGCATCCGCCCTTGCGGTTGTTCGGGTATTCGTATAGATAGGCAATGAAACGCCGGTAATCAGACATAAAAACCTCCTGCATAGAAGTAAAAAGAGTAGAAAAAGATACTGCGCTACAGTTCACGATATGCGGGAAGGACAGAAAATATACGCAGAGAAGAAAGGAAGTGCACAATGGAAGAAGAAACAAAGCTGGAAACGCCGGAGGAAAAAGCGCACCGGAAAGAACGGGAACGCTTCATGCGCCAGGCGATTACGCAGGCGAAGAAAGCGGAAAAGCTGATGGAAGTGCCGATCGGCTGTGTGATTGTGTACGAGGGAAAGGTGATTGCGCGGGGCTATAACCGCAGAAATACGGATAAAAACACGCTGTCCCACGCGGAACTGAATGCGATCCGGAAAGCCAGCAAAAAGCTCGGCGACTGGCGGCTGGAGGGCTGTACGTTGTATGTCACCCTGGAACCGTGCCAGATGTGCGCCGGTGCGATCGTACAGGCGAGAGTCAGCGAAGTCGTCATCGGCAGCATGAACCCGAAGGCGGGCTGCGCGGGATCGATCTTAAATATGCTGGAAATGCACGAGTTTAACCATCAGGTGAAGGTCGAGCGCGGCGTGCTGAAAGAAGAGTGCTCGGAGATGCTGAGTGCGTTTTTCCGGAGACTGCGGGTGGTGAAAAAGAAGAAAAAAGAAGAGAGGGAGAGGGCGGAAGAAGGGAAAGAATAAAAGAAGAGGCAGCATCGGGATGGGATGCTGCCTGAGGAAGATTATTTGTTTGAGTAAGCTGCACTTTCGAATTTGAGTTGTTGGAGCACCGCTCGCCGCATACACCCCTTCTGCCATCCCTGCATCCACAGTAATTACGGGCTTTTCGTATGTATGTTTCATGACATTTGCCTCCATTTTCTAACTAATTTCATCATAAATAACACACTCCCAAAAGCTAAGCTCTCCCCCGCATTTCCCGAAAAATTTCCGTAAAAATACAATCCCCGTATTTCCATCGGAAACCAATGAAAAAATCATTGACGAATCGTAGAAAAAGCACTATAATATACGATGTATTTGACAAAATACGGAGAAGTACCCAAGAGGCTGAAGGGTCTGGCTTCGAACACCAGTAGGTCGGAAACGGCGCAAGGGTTCAAATCCCTTCTTCTCCGCTATGCAAAAAAGAGACAGCAAAAAGATTGAAAAATCGAAAAAGCTGTCTCTTTTTCTGTGAGAAATTATGAAATAGATGCAAAACAAAAGAAACAAAGACAGAAAAAGCATCGCCAGTTCACGAAAAGGGACCGATGCACAACAAAGCAAAATAAAAAGGAGAGACAATACATGGCGCAGTTACCACAGGAATTTCTGACCCGCATGCAGGAAATGCTGGGCGATGAATTTGATGCATTTTTAACTTCCTACGACGCACCCCGCACAGCCGGGCTGCGTGTGAATACAAAAAAATGCCGGACCGAAGATTTCCCGCCGCTTGTTCCGGGAACGTGGAAGAAAATTCCGTGGATTCCAAACGGCTATTTCGTGCCGGACGGCATGCGCATGGGCCAGTCTCCGCTGTATGCGGCAGGCGTCTTCTATCTGCAGGAGCCAAGCGCCATGACCCCGGCGTCCCGCCTTCCGATCGAACCGGGTGAGCGTGTGCTCGATCTCTGCGCAGCGCCGGGCGGCAAGGCAACCGAGCTGAATGCGCGCCTGAAAGGAACCGGCCTTCTCGTCGCCAATGACATCAGCAACGCCCGCGCCAAAGCACTGCTGCGTAATCTGGAGCTGTTCGGAAGCGAAAACGTGCTTGTCACCAATGAGACACCGGCAGGCCTTGCAGACGTATTCCCGGGCTTCTTCGATAAAATCCTTGTGGATGCACCGTGCTCCGGCGAGGGCATGTTCCGGAAAGACGAGGCAGTCATCGGCACCTGGACCCCGGAGCGGCCGGATTTCTTTGCGGAGCTGCAGCGCGAGATCACCTCGAATGCTGTCAAAATGCTGCGTCCGGGCGGCCTCATGATGTATTCGACGTGTACCTTCGCCCCGCAGGAGGACGAGGGAACCGTTTCTTTCCTTCTGGAAAACTTCCCGGAAATGGAACTGATCGAGATGGAAGGCTACGAAGGTTTTTCAAAAGGCAATCCAGTCTGGGGAAACGGCGATCCGGAGATCGAAAAGACCGTGCGCATCTGGCCGCACAAAATGAACGGCGAGGGCCATTACCTTGCCCTGTTCCGCAAAAAAGGCGAAGCCATTCCTTATGAGACAGAAGAAAAACCGATCGAAAAGAAAAACAAAAAACAGAAAAACCGGAAAAAAGACCGCGGAACGGAAGCACCGGGTCCGTCGAAAGCAGAAAAACAGATCCTTTCCGATTTCCTGTCCCGGATGACAGCACCGATCCCTGTGGAGGAACTGGAAGTCCGCGCCGGAAAAGTATACCATTCCCCGTCCCTGCCGGATGGCGTGCGGAATCTTCATTTCCTGCGGAACGGTCTGTATCTCGGTGAACTGAAAAAAGACCGTTTCGAGCCGTCACAGCCGTTTGCCGTGACACTCTCCGCGGACAAGTTCAAAGATTACATGAATTTAAAGGCAGATGACGAGCGTACCGAAAAATATCTCCACGGTGAGACAATTTCCGTAGAGCCGGGAGAGACCGCATCGCCGTCGGGCTGGAAGCTGGTCTGCGTCGATGGATTCGGCCTTGGATGGGGCAAACTGGTCAATGGAACCTTGAAAAATAAGTACCCTGTTGGATGGAGAAAGTAGAAAAATCATGCCAGTTTTTGCAGGAAAAACGTCGAAATATTACAAAGTTATTAACAGAAATTAAAAAAGACTTTCATTTCAGACATACTTGTGTTATAATGGCAAAGTACGGCGGGAAAAAAGGCCCATTTTCCGCAGTAACTTGGAGTGACAATCAGCAACAGAACGTAATAAGTATGAGGTGTACGACATGAAAAAAAAGAAATTATTCAGCCTGGTTTTGGCCACAGTGCTTACGGCAGCAACCGTTCTGCCATGCTATGGTGCCAGTACAAAGGAGAAAATTTCAAATGCTCAGGCAGAACAGGCTGCCGCACAGTCTCAGCTTGACAGCATACAGAGCAGGATTGACGAACTCAATTCCAAAAAGGGACAATCAGAAGAATATCTTTCCGAACTGAACCAGCAGCTGGACGATCTGCAGAACCGTCTGCAGGAGCTTCAGGATCAGTATGATGCGAAGCAGAACGAACTGGTACAGATTCAGGCAGATCTGGAAGATGCAAAAGCAAAAGAAGAAGAGCAGTACGAGGCGATGAAGCTCCGTATCCAGTATATGTATGAAAATTCCTCCGGAAACGGATACATGGCAATGCTCTTTTCTTCCAAAAGCATTTCAGAGCTGATCAGCCGGGCAGAATACATACAGAAAATTTCCGATTTCGACCGCGATCTTATGCAGGAGTATGAGGACACGGTAGACCAGGTAAAAGAAAAAGAAACACAGGTGCAGGAAGAGCAGGCAGCGATCGTGGAACTGCAGCAGCAGAGCAGCGATCAGCAGGAAGCCATCCAGGAGCTGTACGCAGTAGCTTATCAGGAACTCCGTACCTACTCCGCAGAGCTGGACGATGCAAAATCCAGCGAGAGTGCACTGGTAGATGAAATCAACAGCAAAGCAGATGCAATCAACGACCTGATCCGTCAGGCGAAAGAAGAGGAGATTGCAGCGCAGAAGAAAGCAGAAGAGGAAGCAGCCGCAGCAGCCGCCGCACAGCAGGCTGCCGCAGAAGCTGAGGCTGAGGCCGCCAGAAAACAGGCAGCCGAGGCAGAGGCCGCAAGAGTCGCAGCCGCAGAAGCAGCAAATGCCGCAGCGAAAGCAGATACCGATACAAGCAGCAGCTCTGGAAGCAGTTCTTCGGACAGCAGCGCATCCTCCACGACAACGGAGAGTCCATCCGCGTCAGATACTTCCAGCAGCTCCTCCAGCGGAACATACCTTGGAAGATTTAAACTGACAGGCTATTGCTCCTGTTCCATCTGTACCGGACAGTGGTCCGGCGGATCCACCGCGAGCGGAACCACACCGACCGCAGGAAGAACGATCGCCATGGGCGGTGTACCATTCGGAACGAAACTGATGATCAACGGCCAGGTTTACACGGTAGAAGACCGCGGAACCGCTTACGGCCACGTAGACATCTTCTGCAGCAGCCATTCCGAGGCGCTGAGCTTCGGCGTGCAGTATGCAGATGTATATCAGCTGAGCTGAGAAACAAAGATAAGAGATATGCCGGAACAGAACTTCCGGCATATCTCTTTTTTTGACTTTCTCAGAAACTGTCATTCTAAAAGAACACCAAAAAGGCCGCAAACCCGTGTAAAATGTACCTTTTGAAGCAATAATAAAAAAAATTAAAAAAATTTCAAAAAAGGTGTTGACATTCCTATAGACATCATATATAATAGCTATTGTTGACGGACGAGAGTTCAGAAAACAAAAAATCGAAGCGTGGCTCAGTTTGGTAGAGCGCTGCGTTCGGGACGCAGAGGTCGTGGGTTCGAATCCCGTCGCTTCGACTGGAATGAAAATGCCGAAAGCCTTGACAATCAAGAGCTTCGGCATTTTTTCGTATGTCAGAAAGAGAACAGGAAACAGTACACGAGGAGGAAATTTTTGTGAAAGCATTATTTTTTGATATTGATGGAACGTTACTGAGTGAGATTACAAAAGAAATTCCGCAGAGCGCGCTCGATGCATTGAAAAAGACAGCGGAAAAAGGAAATCTTACGTTTATTAATACCGGCCGCACCTGGTCGGAGCTGCCCGAGGAGCTGAAAAAGCTTCCGTTTTCCGGATTTCTGTGCGGCTGCGGGACCTATCTGCGCCGGGACGGCGAAATCCTGATGCATCAGACGATTCCGAAAAAGCGCTGTGAGGAAATCCCGGTTATTTTAAAGGAGTGCAGGATCGGCATGATTCTGGAGGGAACGGATAATGTTTATTTTTCGTCGGAGGTATCCCGTTTTCGGGAGGTCGAGCAGACTCGTGCCTATTTCGCTGCTGTCGGAATCGGACTCGCGGAGACAGCGGAGACAAAAGGAATCATTTACGATAAATTTTGTATCGTAACCGATGCACAGTCTGATATAGAACGTATGTACCGTGAATTTGAGCAGGAGTTTGATATCATGGATCGCCGCGGCGGTGTATACGAAATCGTTCCGCACGGCTGCAGCAAAGGAACAGCTGTGGACTATGCGCTGAAACAGTTTCAGCTGGAGAAAGAAGATGCATACGTATTTGGCGACAGCAGCAACGACCTTACCATGTTCCGGTGCGGCGCACACACCATTGCGCTTGGAAAACATGATGAGATTCTGGATCCGTACACAGAGTACGTAACCGATACCGTCGAGCGGGACGGCGTGGCAAAGGCGATGGAGCATTACGGATTGATCTGACAGAAAAACAGAAGAAAAGAAAGCGAAGGGGCGCATTTGAAAAGAAATTTTCAGGTGTGCCCCTTTGGTTGCAATTTTCTGAAAAAGGAAACAAGAAAAGCAGCGTCTGAAAAGGTATGTGCATTGCAAAGTAAAAAATTTCGTGGTAATATAAAAATGAATTTTTGTGCATATTTGTAATGATACCAGGAGGTGAGCGTTCAGAAGTTCCATGGAAACAGAAAAAAAACAGATAAATAAAAAAAGCCTCCGATACCGTTTTACAGCAGGAACGATCGGAGTGCTTCTTACGCTGGGTGCGGTTGTTGTTTCCACATATGCCTGGTATGTGTACAACACGGGACGTCATACGACAAAAGTACGTATGGCAGCCGGAGCAGGAATCAATCTGCAGATCAGCAATGCCTACGATGGTGTTTATGGTTCTGCCGCCGTATTGGACAGCTTTTCCGGCCAGCTCAATCCGGTATCGACGAACCGGATCAGCGGAGGTTTTCAGAAAGTGCTCGATTTGTTTTGCAGATTAATGATGCTGCTTCTGGAGCTGATTATGGTAGCGGCACGAAATCATTGGAGGCATTTTCAAATGGAGGTATTCTAAGTCCAGCTTCATCCGATGATATAACAAATTGGTATATTTGCCAAGGTATGAATGATGCCGGAAAAGTGGTTAATTATAAATCTCCTGACTTTGATACGGGAGTGGATGCAAAACCGGGACAATATATGTTAGATAAAAAATATTTTGCTTTTATCAAGAGTGACTATATCGTCTACACAATTTCGCAAACAGGTTTAGCAGACGTATATCTGGAAGATGATGGAAATGATCCACCGATTGTGATTACTGCAAAAAATGGTAACGGAGTTTCTACATTTACAAATTCGCTTCGTGTTGCAATTACTACTGAGCCAGTAGGTACAGATGGAAAGGGAACAGGAACAGAAACGTTAAAGGTTGTTTATGCTGTAAAAGACGAAACAGGCCAAGGTAATGATTTTGCTGCAATTAATGGCTGGACGAGTATAAAGAATGATAATGGAAATCCTGTATTAGTTGCATCTTCTTATAATCATATATTTGGAACAGGTGATGGGAAATTTATAGATCAAAGTGGAAAAAACTGGGTTGCCAGCAAAAATGGCGATAATTATACAGTACCAGATGGTTCTGTGCCAATCGCCGAAAAAGTAGACTACAATGGAACAATTATTCATGTATATATCTGGATGGAAGGCACCGATGCTGATTGCGTCAATGGTAAAGCAATTGAAAAAGATACAACGACATATGATGTTACCGTCAAACTTGCAGGTGTAGCGACAAGTGGATGATAAAAAGAAGGTCATGGCAAAAGCCATGGCTTTTCTTTTCCCTCAATATCCCCCATATTGTCTACTATCTCCAATCTCTTCCACGTATTTTCGGTACATCTGATGAATTGCTATTTTCCCGACTTCTGGTATAGTCATGTAACTGAAAAGAGAACTTCGGAAGGGAGAAATGCAATATGCGAAAAAAGCAGGATATCATATGGAAGCAAAGTACACGATGGAAATTGGTGGAGAAATGGGTGACTAAGTATTTGAATAGTTACCACACTCTTTTTTATTGACGGATACACAAAAATAAGGATATAATTCTTACTAGAAGATTGACGAGGAGAAGTTGTATGAGTCAGGATATTATTAATAATCGTTTTTTGGAAGAGTCGGTATTTGCTATTGCTGATGGATACTGCGTGATCAATCTCACAAAGAATATCGTACGTGGTTCCATGTATCAGGTAGTTAATGGAAAAAAATATAATCTGAATGAACAATTAGGTTTGCCGGAAAATTCAAGCTTACAGAGTCTGGTGGATGCATGGGCATTGACCATACCTGAGGAAGGTCTTAAAGATTTTCTGCACGAGTTTGACAGAGAACGACTGTTAAAGCGTTTTGCAAATGGTGAACGTCATATATCGTTCCGATACTGGACCAGGACTGCTACTTTTGAGCCTATGCTTGCAGAAGATCACATGGCTCTGTATCGGGAAGAAGAGACCGGAGATGTCATTGCAGTCAATTATGTTCTTGACCGTACAGAACATTACCGCTTAGAGGAAAAAGAGCGGGCACTGGAAAAATCAAACAGAGAGTATGCGAAGCTTCTGGATGAAGAGAAAAAGCATACAGCTATGATCGAGGAATTGACAAAAAAACTGCAAAGTCAGCTGGAGTTATTTACCGTATCCATCCCCGGCGGCGTCAAAATCAGCAATGATGACCCGGAATACTCTTTCAAATATGTTTCAGAACAATTTGCAAATATGCTCGGTTACGCAACACCAAAGGAACTGTTGGACGCTTCTGGCGGTAATATTATCGGCCTTGCTCATCCGGATGACGTGGAGGTCGGACTTGCAGATGCATTAAATCAATATACTCATTCTGATCATTATGCTACTATTTACCGGATACGCTGTAAGGACGGCACATACAAATACATCGAGGATCGTGGACAGAAAGTGATAAAGGAAAACGGAACCATTGAACATTGGAATCTCATGCTGGATAAAAATGACTTCATGCACAAATCAATTGCCTTGGAAAGTGAAAAGAAAGCAAATAAAAGCAAGTCTGATTTTCTCTCCAGGATGTCGCACGATATGAGAACCCCGCTGAATGGAATTATCGGATTGCTGAAGATTGCTGAGAAGCATTTTGATGACAGGGAATTGGTTCTGGAAAATTTCAGAAAAATGCAGGTAGCTGCAGACTATCTATTGTCTCTTATTAACGATATCCTTCAGATGAGCAAAATTGAAGATGGAAATGTACCTCTGACGCAGGAAATCATCAACTTTGAGGAATTAAGTCAGGATGTTCTGACTATCATAGAACAGCGGGCAAAAGACAGAGGAATCCAGATGCAGTTCCGTGCAAAAAAGGAAGACCTTCGATATCCTTTTATTTATGGAAGTCCGGTACATTTAAGACAGATATTTCTTAATATTTATGGAAACTGTATTAAGTATAACCGGATTGGCGGCAAGATAATAACGGTGTCAGATTATACAGAAGCTGTTGACAGAATTACGACATATGAGTGGACCATAACTGATACTGGCATTGGTATGAGCAGGGAATACCAGGAGCATATATTTGAGCCGTTTTCGCAGGAAAGAGAGGATGCAAGAAGTACACAGCAGGGAATTGGACTGGGAATGGCGATTGTAAAAGGTCTGATTGAAAAGATGGGTGGAACTATCGAAGTTAAAAGCAAAGAGGGAGTTGGCTCAACTTTTATTATCAGGATTCCGTTTAAACTTGCTCCTGCACCAGATACAGTAAAGAAAACAGCGGCACAGATGGATATCAGCGGATTAAACTTATTGCTGGTGGAGGATAATGAACTGAATGCAGAAATTGCGGAAACGCTGTTGTCTGATGAAGGTGCAAATCTGACAGTTGCAAGAGATGGACTGCAGGCGGTCAGAATGTTCCAGGATAAACCGGAAGGTTATTTTGATGCAATTCTGATGGATATCATGATGCCTGTAATGGATGGGCTTACTGCGACAAAAACAATCCGGTCACTGAAACATCCAGATGCTGAGACAATCCCGATTATTGCCATGACAGCAAATGCATTCAGAGAAGATAAAGAAAAGTGTCTGGAAGCAGGAATGAATGCTCACTTGGCAAAGCCTATAAAAATTGAAAACATAAAGAGAATTTTGTGTGAATATTGTGTGTAGTGGTTGCAACTTCTCAAATCCGTGTACCTATTTTTCACGTTCTGTAGGAGATACTGATCAAGGAAGCCTTTGTGGATAATCTTAACGAGAAATTTGCCAATAAGGAAGAAGTCCTGGATAACCTCAGCGCTATCCGAAACCTGCTCTCCGGCGGTGAAAATACGCTTCAACAGCAGACAGCACTTTGGCAGGAAAGTCAGCTTCTGGAAGAACAGATTCAGGCACTCATCATGCAGAACGCACGGATTGCTATGGATCAGCATGGTAGACCATGTGGTGGTGCATAGCAAAGAGGACATCCGGGTGGTGTACAGGGATGGCATTGAAAAAAATACAGGTTTTCTATCCTATAATATTGACGTATAAAAAACTTCATGGTATTTTATTTTTGGAATAAATGGAAATTATTTAAAGGCAAACTTGCTGAAAAGCAGGGACGCAAAGCCAGAAGGGGCTAAAGTCAGAAAGTTTGACCATGTCAGCCGGTTGCTGCTGTTTCCATATATAGAAAAGACGTGAGAACGGAAGCGATTCCGATACCTTTTATACTATATGTATATGGATGTGTGAGTTTAAAAAGATGTAGCAGGGACACTGGCAGGATGTTTGTCAGGTGTCCTTTTTATATGCCAAAATATGTACGAGAACTTGCCGGAGCATGTTCTGGAGCGTGGTTGAAAAAGCATTCCTACAATCTGCGCGCCACATTTTGCAGAAAGCCTTTTTCAAACACGCATCAAACAGAGTGAGGGTTTTTATAAAATGTTATATAAGGAAAATTATGAGGATAAAATATATTCTTTAAACAAGACGGTACCTGGACAAACACAGGATTTATCACAGGCAATACAGAAAACACTGGAAAATAATGGCGGGGTAGGTATGTTGACCGGATATTATGACCAAAATCTGTCTATTCTGTCTGTGAGTAATCTGCTGCTACATAGTATAGGACATACGTTCGATTCTTTTATGAAGCAGACAAAAGGCTCATTGAAGAAATTTTTTTACGGCAAGGATATAAGTATATTGGATCGAGACCGTTTTTTGCAGATCCACGGAGCCGGGGAAGCGCAGATCCTTACAGCGGACGGTACAGTGAATAATGTACGGCTTTATAAAGAAGATGCGACAGATGAAGCAGGCAGACAGATCTGGA
>OGRU01001179.1_pt1 | contig 20831 bp, 20 predicted proteins | sample 1553541 | NCBI WGS metagenome assembly OGRU01 (sample SAMEA2580068, study PRJEB22360) | human gut metagenome | biome: human gut; feature: human-associated habitat; material: faeces | place: Denmark | collected 2008/2010
GAAGTCGATGACGCGGTACTTGCGCTTCTCGCCGCCGCCGCGATGGCGGACGGTGATGCGGCCGTAGCTGTTGCGACCAGCGTTCTTCTTCAGCACCTCGGTCAGGCTGGACTCGGGCTTGGCGTGCTTATCGATGCCGTCGAAGCCGGAGACAGTCATGTGCCGGCGGGAAGGGGTGGTCGGCTTAAAAGTTTTAATAGACATTCTCTACACTCCCTTCTCTTACACCATACCCTCGAAGAACTCGATGGTCTTGGAATCCTTAGCCAGCTGGACATACGCTTTCTTCCAGCTCTTACGGGTACCGGGACGGCCGGCGCCCATGCGCTTGGTCTTGCCATCGTAGTTGATGGTATTGACCTTGGCGACCTTCACGCCGAAGATCTTCTCCACGGCGTTCTTGATCTCGATCTTACCGGCGGAGGGCGCCACCTCGAACACGTACTTCTTGTCGGAAGTAGCGGCCATGGAACGCTCGGTAATGATGGGACGGATGATGATGTCGTATACGTTAGCCATTACGCGAACACCTCCTCGATCACGGTGAGGGCTTCCTTATCCAGCACCAGATACTTGGCCTTGAGAATGTCGTAGACATTGATCAGGTTGGCCATAGAGGTCTCGACGCCGGGGATGTTGCGGGCGCTCTTGACGACGATCTCGTCCTTGGAGGGGGTGACCACCAGAGACTTACCGTCGGCCTTGACGGCGTTCAGGAACGCGCGGAAGTCCTTGGTCTTGATGCTGTCCATCTTGATGCTGTCGATGACGATGATCTCGCCGGCAGCAGCCTTGGCGGACAGAGCAGATTTCATAGCCAGTCTCTTGACCTTCTTGTTCAGAACGTAAGAGTAGCTGCGGGGCTTGGGGGCGAACACGATGCCGCCGTGGGTCCACTGGGGCGCGCGGGTGCTGCCCTGACGGGCGTGACCGGTACCCTTCTGACGCCAGGGCTTCTTGCCGCCGCCGGAGACCTCGGCGCGGGTCAGAGCGCTCTGGGTGCCCTGCCGGCAATTTGCCAGGTGGTTCTTGACCACTTCGTGCACGACGGCGGTGTTCGGCTCAATGCCGAAGATGCTGTCGTTCAGCTCAACAGTACCGACCTCAGCGCCGGCCATGTTCAAAACTTTGATAGCAGACATTTCCTTAAGCACTCCTTTCCTTACTTAGTGCGGGCGGAAGCCTTCTGCGGGTTACGACCGGAAGCCTTCTGCGGGTTGTTGCTGATACCAGCGTCAGCGTGCTTGATGCGGTGGGTCTTAACGGTGGACTTGATGAGCACCAGACCGCCCTTGGGGCCGGGGATGGCGCCGCGGACCGCGATCATGTTCAGCTCAGGATCGACCTTCACGATGTCCAGGTTCTGGATGGTCACCTGGTCGCAGCCCATCTGGCCGGCGCCGATCTTGCCCTTGAAGATACGGCTGGGATCGGTGGTAGAGCCCATGGAACCGGCATGACGATGGACGGGGCCGCCGCCGTGGCTCATGGGGGTACGGCCGGCGTTCCAGCGCTTCACAACGCCCTGGTAGCCGTGACCCTTGGTGGTGCCGGTCACGTCAACGAAGTCGCCCTCGTGGAACGTGTCGGCTTTGATGATGTCGCCGATGTTCAGCTCGGCGGCGTTCTCCAGGTCGAACTCGCGCAGATACTTCTTGGGAGCCACGCCTGCCTTGTTCAGGTGGCCCATCTCGGGCTTGGTCAGCTTGCGCTCGGGGACATCCTCGAAGCCCAGCTGCACAGCGGCGTAGCCTTCCTTCTCGGCAGTCTTCTTCTGGACGACGGTGCAGGGGCCCGCCTCGATAACGGTGACGGGGATGACCTTGCCGTTTTCGTCGAAGATCTGAGACATACCGACTTTCTTGCCAATGATTGCCTTCATGTATGATCCTCCTTAAAGGTTATTGGTCGACATAGATTCAATCTCCATTGGGTAGAGACCGCTTGCTCTGCCGACGTAACCCCCGGAACGCCTCACGCAAGTTAGCGCCCCGGCTGGGTAGCAAGCAAATTCGTTTGCGGGGTATTATATAAGGTGGGTTACAGCTTGATCTCGATCTCCACACCGGCGGGCAGATCCAGAGCCATCAGCGCCTCCACGGTCTTGGGGGTGGAGTTGGTGATGTCGATCAGTCTCTTGTGGGTGCGGCGCTCGAACTGCTCACGGCTGTCCTTATACTTGTGGGTAGCGCGCAGGATGGTGACGATCTCTTTCTTGGTGGGCAGAGGGATGGGCCCAGACACGGTAGCGCCGGTGCGCTTGGCCGTCTCGACGATCTTCTCTGCGGACTGGTCGATGACCTGATGGTCATAGGCCTTCAGACGAATGCGGATCATTTCTTTTGCCATTTGGTTTGTTCCTCCATAAAATTCGTACGGTTTTTGTTGCTTTGACCAATGCCGTACGGCGGGAAATTTCTTATACGCCGTTCCGTGCGTATCATTCCGGCTCATAAGAAACACCGGCGACCAGGCCGGTGTCCTTCTGGCGCGGCGATCTACGCCGACGTACAGAAATCTCTCAGCCGCCCGATTATCGGACATACTCCCCGGAAGTTACCTCCTTGCGGAGCAATCTCCCGGTTCATCGCAGTTGCAAACGCCTCCGGGTGTGTAGCACCCTTCACGCGCGTACCCACATATAATAAAGGAAAAATCCCCTTGTGTCAAGGGGATTTTTCTATTTTGTCTACAAAATTTTCGCTTATTTTTTGTAGTTTTCGCCCATCACGCCATCGTGTTCACCGTGCCCACGAACAGCGGCACATTGCTGTTGTCAAAGATCACGAACAGGAACGGCCTGTCCAGGTCCATCTCCACAGTGGGCGGCACTTCCATCATGGCCGAGTCCGCGCAGACGATCTCCGTGTAGGCCGCAGCCTCCACACCCTCCTCGTCGATCTTCACCCGGGCGGCCTGCATGGCGCTGCTGAGGAACGCGCCGTTGTCCGTCAGCGGGGTGAAATCCGCCTCCGCCATGTCAAAAGCATCCGTCACGCCCAGCGCTTGCAGCACCCCGTTCAGCTCGGTGGAGGACTTCACATCGAACTTGGGCACCGACCACACCAGCTCCGCGGCGCTGTAGTCCCCCGTCAGCTCCGCCAGGAAGCCCTGCTGCTGCAAAAGGCTCTCCGGCGTCACGCCCTCGTCCGGCAGCACGAACACCATGCGGCCATAGTTCAGCGACCGGGGCGCGGCGGTGTAACCGTCACCCTTCCGATAGCTGCCGCTCTCCGTCCGGTGCATGAAGTCCGTTTTCTGCTTCGCGCCGTTGGCGGCGGTGAACACGTCCTCCCGCGTCCGGCTGCTCTCGAAGGCATCACGCCAGCTGGATTTATAATATATGGTATTATACAGCCGCAGCAGGTCGTTCCCATCGGTGCGGATGTTCCCCGTCTCCTCGGACAGCAATCCGCCGGTGTTTTGGTTCAGCCAGCCGGCGATGGCCTTGTCCGCCTCCTCCGTGCCCATGGGCACCCGGTAGGAGGACGCATAGTACCAGTCCACCAACGCGTCCACCGCCTCCTGCTTCACGTCGGCGTTCTCCCGCAGGAACGCGCCGTTGGCCAGACGGCACACCGACCGCCCGTCGTCCAGATACACGCTCATCCACAGGTCGCGCACCGTCTGCCGCAGCGTCTCGCTGTCAGCCGCGCCCAGCAGGTCCATCACCTGCTGCTTCGTGTCCCCATCGGTCATCTCCGTCAGCATGCTGAGCGCCGCATACAGACTGATGGGCGAATACACCCGGTTCTCGCTGTCGGCGAAGATCCTGCCCAGCGTTCTGTTAGCAAAGGCCAACACCGCGCCGCCGTCCGGCTCCGCATCCAGCTTGCCCAGCTTTTGCAGCGCCTCCCGGTACTCGGTGTATGCCGCGTCGTAGGCGTCCCAGTCGCCCTCACCGTTTTCATCGAAGTAGTCCTCAAACCGCGGTTCCGCCGGGTACGCAGGGTACGCCGCCTCTTTGACAGCATATTGCGTCAGGTCCACCGCCGCTGCCGGTCCCTCTGCCCTGCAGGTTATCACCTCTTTCGAACCGCAGCCCGCCAGCATCAGCCCCGCCAGCACCGCACAGCATATCGCTCTTACTCGCTTCATGGGAATATCCTCCTTTTCTTCCTTCTGCCCCTTTGACGGATATGCGCCGCGATTTGTTCCCAGCTGAAAAAAGACCGCCCGCAGGCGGTCTTTTTTATGTTCAGACACGTTTCCACTTTGCACCGCCGGGCACGTCGGTGATCTCGATTCCCTGGGCCTTCAGCTCATCGCGGATACGGTCGGCCTCGGCAAAATTCTTCGCCTTCTTGGCATCGGCACGGGCACGGATCAGCGCCTCCACCTCTGCGTTGGTCTCGCCATCCTCGCTGATGACGGCGAACTCGCCGGCAGTGGGGGCGGCGGCCTGCTTGGCGCGGAGGGCAGCGGCCTTCTCCAGCAGCTTCAGGCCCAGCACGGTGTCGAAGCTGTCCAGCAGGGCCAGCTTGGTCTTGTCATTGGTCTTGGCCTTCAGCACGTCATACAGCACCGTCACAGCCATAGAGGTGTTCAAGTCGTTGTCCATGGCAGCCATGAACTTGGCCCTGTACTCGTCAAAGGTGTCCTGCTCCACCTCGCCCTCATCCTTCAGCGCCGCGATCTTGCTCAGCAGCTTGTTGTAGGCCACGGTGGCGTTATCCAGGTTCTCCCAGGTGAACACCAGACTCTTGCGGTAGTGGCTCTGCAGGCAGAAGAACCGGTAGGCCAGCGGGTCATAGCCCTTCTCCTCCAGCAGCGATACCGTCAGGAACTCACCCTTGGATTTGGACATCTTGCCGTGGTCGGTGTTCAGGTGCGCCACATGGCACCAGTGAGGGCACCAGGGATGGCCCAGATAGCTCTCGCTCTGGGCGATCTCATTGGTATGGTGGGGGAAGGCGTTGTCCACGCCGCCGCAGTGCAGGTCCAGATACTCGCCGTTGTACTTCATGGAAATACCGGAGCACTCGATGTGCCAGCCGGGATAGCCCACGCCCCAGGGAGAGTCCCATTTCAGCGCCTGGTCCTCGAACTTGGACTTGGTGAACCACAGCACAAAGTCGTTCTTGTTGCGCTTGTTGGTGTCCTCCTCCACGCCCTCGCGGACGCCCACGGCCAGATCCTCCTCGTTGTGGTCGTTGAAGATGTAGTACCGCTTCAGCTTACTGGTGTCGAAATACACGTTGCCGCCAGCCAGATACGCGTACCCAGTGTCGATGAGTTTGGTGATGATCTTGATATAGTCGTCAATAAGGCCGGTAGCGGGCTGCACCACATCCGGACGCTTGATGTTCAGCTTCCGGCAGTCCTCGAAAAACGCGTCGGTGTAATACTTGGCGATCTCCATGACGGTCTTGTGCTCACGCTTGGCGCCCTTGAGCATCTTATCCTCGCCCTCGTCGGCATCGGAGGTCAGGTGCCCCACGTCGGTGATGTTCATGACGCGGTTCACGTCGTATCCGGCGTAGCGCAGGTACTTCTCCAGCACGTCCTCCATGATATAGGAGCGCAGGTTGCCGATGTGGGCAAAGTGGTACACGGTGGGGCCGCAGGTGTACATCTCCACATGGCCGGGGGTGTGGGTCTTGAACTCCTCTTTCTTGTGGGTGGCGGAATTATACAGATACATAACGGTTCTCCTTCTATCTACATTATATTATTATGCCGAACAAAAACGCCTCCCATGCCGTAGGGCATGAGAGGCGAAAAAGACTTCGCGGTTCCACTCTCGTTTATCACTCAAGTCCGGCCATAACGCAGGCCATGCGGAGGGCATCCACATCCCTCGCGCTCCCGGACGCACTTTCCGCACCGCTCGGCAGGACGGCTTTCAGCCGGTGGCCGTCCCTCTCTTGGCAAAGCCCTGATGCATACTCTTTCCGTTCATCGCGCTATTCGGTTCAGTTAATAGTAACAGGAATTTCCCGGCCTGTCAAGTGCTCTGTTTCCGCGCCGGGTACGCCTCCCGCCGGTCTGTCAGCCCCAGTAAGTAGTCAACGCTGACATCGTAATACCGTGCTATCCGTATCAGCACATCCGTCGGTATATCTCTTTTTCCCGATTCGTAATAAGAATAGCAGACCTGCGTGCACTGTAAATACTCCGCCATGTCCTGCTGCCGCAAGTCCGCATCCTCCCGGAGATCGCGTATTCGTTGATACATTCTGCACCTCACCGCTTGAGATACAAAAAGTATAGACAAAACATTTTGTTTTATTGACAAATATAACGAACTGTTATACAATATACAAAAACAGAGGGAGGTCTTATTGTGGACAAACAAACCCGCCCCGGAGAGAACGAAGCTGTCGCCAGCGTAGTCCTCGGTATCGTTTCATGCGTATTGGTTGTGCCCCTCTTTCTCACCGCACAACGTTATAACCCCATTTTGTATACCGCCATTCCCGCTGGATTATCTGGATTTTTTGGTATCGTTTTGTCCCATATATCTACGAAGAAAGGAAACTGCGGCAATCTCCGCCTTGCAGGGCTAATTCTTTCTTGGGTCGGTGCCATTTTTTCTGTGGTTTTCTGCGGCGTCCTTTTGGACTTCCTAAGAAGACTCTCTCGCTTCTCTTGATGGGCAACAAAAAAGAACGGCTTGCGCCGTTCTTTTTTGTTGTCATTTGACCTCTTTGAACACATCAGCGTTCTTGGCAAAATACTCAACTCCGGAGTACACGGTTGTCACCAGGATGACGCCCTGACACACATAGTTCAGCCACTGGGGAATGCCCAGCAGGATCAGGCAGATACACACCATAGTACTGGCTGTCTTGACCTTACCGGACCAGCCAGCGGCGATGACCCGGCCCTTCTCCACAGCCACCAAACGCATACCGGACACAGCAAACTCCCGCAGCAGCACGATGGCCAACACCCACGCAAAGAAGGTGCCCTCCTCCACGAACCAGCACAGCGCCGCCATCACCAGACACTTGTCCGCCAGCGGGTCCATGAACTTCCCAAAATCGGAGACTTGATTATAGTGCCGGGCAATGTAGCCGTCCAGCAGGTCGGTCAGGCACGCCACGATGTAGATGCCCAGCGCCACATAGCGGCTGCCGGGAAAACCCCAGTACAACACCACCAAGAACGCGGGAATCATCAGCACCCGCAGGATCGTCAGTTTGTTCGCCGTAGTCATATATGTATCCACCTTTCGCTTTTATCTCTCGCAGCATTATAGCACAGTGCCGCGCAAAGGGAAAGCCCCCTTTTACTCCGCCAACTCGCCGGTCAACTCGCCGTCCATGGCACCGGTGATACGCACCGGCACGAACTCACCCGCCTCTACCTCGTGGTCGGCGGTGAAATAGATGCGCCCGTCGATATCCGGACTCTCGGCATAGCTGCGTCCCACGAACTGCATAGCCTCCTGGTCGAAGCCATCACACAGCACCTCTGCCACAGTGCCCATACGGCTGTCGTTGAAGTCGTCCATGATCCGGGACTGTACGTCTACCACCAGCTCCGCCCGGCGCTCGGCCTCGGCGGTATCCACCCGGTTCAGCATACGCGCCGCCGGCGTCCCCTCCTCCGGAGAATAGGGGAACACGCCCGCCCGTTCGATGCGGACCTCCTGTAAAAATTCGCACAGCTCCTCAAACGCCGCCTCATCCTCGAAGGGCAGACCGGTGATCAGGCTGGTCCGCAGCACCAGGTCGGGGATACGCTCCCGCAGCTTACGGAACAGCGCCAGCAGCTCCGCCTTGTCGCCACGGCGGTTCATGGCGCGCAGCACCTTGTCGTTGCAGTGCTGGATGGGGATATCCAGATAGGGCAGCACCTTCTCCTCTGCGGCAATGGTGTCGATCAGCTCGTCGGTAAACTCATCCGGATACAGATAGTGCAGCCGGATCCAGCGGAAGTCCAGCTTACACAGCTCCCGCAGCAGCGCCGCCAGCTTCTTTTCGCCGTACAGGTCGATGCCGTAGCGGGTGATATCCTGGGCGATGACAATGCACTCCTTCACCCCGGCGTCAGCCAGATGCTTCGCCTCGGCCAGCACATCCTCCATGCGGCGGCTGCGGTATTTCCCGCGCAGAGAAGGTATCACGCAATAGGCGCAGCGGTTGTCGCAGCCCTCGGCAATACGCAGATAGGCATAGTGCCCCGGCGTAGTCAGCACCCGGTCGAATTCATCGATCATCCCGTGGATATCGGCAAAGCGCCGGGGCGTACCGCCGGCCATCATTTCCGAGAGCGCCGGGACGATCTCACCGTAGCTGCCGGTGCCCATGATACCGTCCACCTCGGGCAGCTCGTCCAGTATCTCCTGCTGGTAGCGCTGAGTCAGGCACCCCGTCACCAGTATCTTGCCCACCTGTCCCTCGGCCTTCAACGCCGCCACGGACAGTATGGTGTCGATCGCCTCCTCCTTGGCACTGTCGATAAACCCGCAGGTGTTGATGACCACCGCGTCCGCACCGGCGGGTGCCTCCAGCAGCGTATGCCCCGCATCGCGGCACAGAGCCATCATCTGCTCCGTGGTCACCAAATTCTTGGCACAGCCAAGGGAAATAAATGCAACCTTCACGTCGTATACCTCACGTCTCGTCTATTTCCTGCCCCCACTCATTGAGCACGGGCCGTATGTCATTCCAGGAAAACCCACGCCGCTGCAATGCCGCGGCCAGCTTCCGGCTGTCCTCCTGTGTCATGGGCCGCCCACGCAGTCTGGCAGCCACCACCTTCCGCACGGCATCCGCCGCCGGGGGCAGCTGTGCCAGCGCCTCGTCCCACAGCTCCCGGGGCACGCCCCGGCGGTGCAGTTCCTGTTTCACCCGGCCTGGGCCATAACCCATGGCCCCGTAATGCCGCACGATAACGCCGGCATAGCCCTCGTCATCCACTGCGCCGAGCATCTCCAGCCAGTCGGCGGTGTCCGCCGCCTGCTCCTCTGTGGCGCCCTTTTTTGTCAGACGGTGCTGTACCTCTTTTTTGGACAGCATCCGTCCCGACGCCATCCGCGCCGCGGTCTGCTTCAGCTGAGACTGCTGTGCCGCCGCCTGTAATTCTACCACAAGCGCCGGCGACAAGTCCATACCTTTGTATAAACCAAAGCGCAGAAGCTCCGCGCCGGTGATCCGAAGGAGGTCGCCCCCCTCTAGAAACACCAGCACGCGCTCCTGCTTGTGCTTTGATTTTTCAATGCGCTCGATCCGCATCAGTCTTCGTCGTCAAAATCGTCGGCGGACACGTCCACCGCCCGTCCGGCGGCCTTGGCCGCTACCCGGGACTGGCTGCCCATCAGCTTGTGGAAGTTCTCCCGCACCGCCGTCTCCAACTTATCCGCCTCGTCCGGATGGTCGCGGAAGTACTGCTTGGCAGCATCACGGCCCTGTCCTAGGCGCAGCTCACCCATATTGAACCAGGAACCACTCTTCTGCACCAGGTCCAGCTTCACCGCCAGATCCAGCAGATCGCCCAGCTTGCTGATGCCCTCACCGTACATGATATCAAACTCCGCCTCGCGGAACGGAGGCGCCACCTTGTTCTTCACCACCTTGGCCCGGGTACGGTTGCCGATGACCTCGCCGCCGGACTTCAGCGTCTCGATACGGCGCACGTCAATGCGGACGGAGGCATAAAACTTCAGTGCACGACCGCCGGTGGTGACCTCCGGATTGCCGTACATGACGCCCACCTTCTCGCGCAGCTGGTTGATGAAGATAACGATGGAATTAGTCTTGTTGATGATACCCGTCAGCTTGCGCAGCGCCTGGCTCATCAACCGGGCGTGCAGGCCCACAAAGCTGTCGCCCATCTCACCCTCGATCTCCGCCCGGGGCACCAGCGCCGCCACGGAGTCCACCACCACTACGTCGATGGCTCCGCTGCGGACCAGGGCCTCGGTGATCTCCAGCGCCTGCTCGCCGGTGTCCGGCTGGGAGATCAGCATATCCTCCACGTTAACGCCCAGCGCCTTGGCATAGGTGGGGTCCAGAGCGTGCTCCGCGTCCACGAAGGCCACCTCGCCGCCCATTTTCTGTGCCTCGGCCAGCACGTGCAGCGCAAGCGTGGTCTTACCGGAGGACTCCGGCCCGTAGATCTCCACAATACGGCCCCGGGGCAGGCCGCCAATACCCAGCGCCAGATCCAGCGACAGTGAGCCGGTAGGAATGGACTCCACATTCAGCGTACTCTCCGCACCATAGCGCATGATCGACCCCTTGCCGTACATCTTCTCGATCTGCTGCATGGCCGTCTCCAGCGCCTTCTTTTTGTCGGATACCACCGGTGCCGGGGCGACAGGTTCTTTTTTGACTGCCATAGTTCCGTCCTCCTCAAGTTCTGATGTATCTAAGATATCTCCCCAACTGTCCCAAAAAACGGACAGCCAACGTACGCTGTCAAAGCTCCGAGCACAGCACACCCTCTACCACCCGGGGAATACCGTTCAAGTCCGGGGTGATCTCCAGGTCGCCGAAACCCACGCTCCGCATGATCCGCAGCACCTCGTCCGCCTGGCCGATTCCCACCTCGAACAACAGCCGTCCGCCCACGCGGAGCGCTGTCGTCCAGTGTCCGGCGATCGCTCGATAGAAGTCCAGCCCGTCCGCGCCGCCCCGCAGCGCCAGATGAGGCTCGTAGTCCCGCACAGACGCGTCCAGCTCCGCGATATCTCCATCCGGGATATAGGGCGGATTGGACACGATGCAGTCAAATTCCCCCAGATGGGCCGGCGGCTTCTCCCGCGCGTCCAGCTGCAGGGACACCACCCGCCCGGTCAGGTCATTGCGGCGGATGTTCTGGCGGCAGATACGCAGTGCGCCCTCGTCCAGCTCGCCCAACACCACATGGCTCTCCGGCGCGTTTTTGGCCAGAGCCAGGCCAATACAGCCCGAACCGGCACACAGGTCCAGCACCCGGGGCTCGGCCACGGTCTTGAGGTACGCCAGCGCCCGATCCACCAATACCTCGGTGTCCGGCCGGGGGATCAGCACGCTCTCAGAGATATCCAGCGGCAGGCCATAGAACTCCCACTCGCCGATCAGGTACGCCACCGGCTCGCCGGCCAGATGGCGCTCCGCCAGACGGCGCACCTGCTGTTCCACCGACTCCGGCACGTACAGCCGGCCATCCCGGCTCAACGCCTCCCGGCTCTTCCCGGAGGCGCAGCATACCAGCTCCCGAGACTCCAGCGTGGGATCGGGCAGTCCTGCCCGCAGGAATTGCTGCCGCACGTCCAAATACAAATTGTTATATGTGATCGCCATAATACGTACCGTTTTCACTTTCTTCGGTATTTTTCGGCGCTCTCCGCTGTTTTGCGCCCCGCCGCGCGACCCCGGTTCACCAGGTGTCGGTGCCCTTCTCCTCCGGGATGACCAGCTTCATGGCCTCGATGGCTACCTCGATCATGCTGTCGTCTGGCTCGTGGGTCGTAAAGTTCTGCAGCCACATACCGGGGGCAGAGAGGACGCGCGTCAGCGCATTGTCGTGCGCCCCCACCAGGCGGTTGAACTCATAGGTGATGCCCACCACGGGCACCAGCAGCAGCAGCTTCACGCCCACACGGACCCACACGCTCTGCCAGTTGATGTAGGGGAACACCAGGCTGGAGACAATGATGGACACGATGATGACCACAAACAGGAAGCTGGTGCCGCAGCGGGGGTGGTGCCGGGGCTGGATACGAACGTTCTCCACCGTCAGCGGCAATCCCGCCTCATAGCAGAAAATGGTTTTGTGCTCCGCGCCGTGGTAGCAGAACACCCGGTATACGTCCTTCTGCTTGGAGCAGAGGATCATGTACGCCAGCAGCACCAGGATCTTGACCACACCCTCGATTAGGTTATGGAGTGCAGGGGTCGTGGCATGAAACAGCCCCGCCAGAAATGTAGGCAGCAGCATGAACAGCACCAGCATCAAGCCGATGCTCAGCACCACTGAAAAGCCCACCAGCAGCGATTGCAGCTTCTCCGCCGGCACGTGCTTGTTGAGCCATTCCTCCAGCTTGTCCGGCTTGGCATTCTCGTCCTCCGGGAAGTAATCCGCCGAGAACATCAGTGCCTTAACGCCGGTGATCATGGAGCCGATGAACGTCACCGCGCCCCGCAGAATGGGAACGCCCAGAATGGGGTAGTTGGCCTTGACGAATTTGCGCTGGGTCACCTTGGTGACCAGGCCCTCCGGTGAACGGACCACAATTGCGTCCTTCTCCGGGCCACGCATAAGTATTCCCTCGATCAGCGCCTGTCCGCCAATACTGGTACGGAAAGCGCCCTTTTTCTTTTCCATAGGTCTGCTGAATTCCTTTCTGACGCAAGCATAGCACAGCTCGCAATAAAATGCAACACTTGTTCGAGTTTTTTCTGTTTTTTTACAATTCCTGTTCAGCCTGCTTTTTCAGCGGCAAATACACCGTAACTACGGTGCCGCCGCCCTCGGCGTTGGCGATGTCCAGTCGTCCGCCGTGGCGCTGGACGATCTCGTCGCAGACCGCCAGACCGATTCCGCTGCCCCGAGCCTTGGATGAGCCCTTGTAGAACTTCTGCTTCACATAGGGCAGCTCCGCCTCCGGTATGCCGGGGCCGAAGTCCCGGATGGTGATCACATACTCCCCTTCCTGTTGGCTCAGATGCACAGCGATGCGCTTGCCGCTGCCGCCGTGCTTGGCCGCATTGTCCAGCAGATTGCAGAACACCTGCTTCAGGCGTTCCGGGTCGCCGGGGATGACCTCGCTGTACTCCGCCCGATCACTGGAATACTCCAGGGCAATGCCGTCCTGACGAAACAGCTCCCGATAGCTGTACACCGCGTCCTCCAACTCCGCCTGCAAATCGGTGTCCTCCACCTGCAGGGTGAAGCGCCCATCCTCCAGGCGGGAAAATTGCAGCAGTTCCTCCACCATATTGGTCAGACGGCGGGACTCCTTCACCATGATCTGCACGCCGCGCTTGATCTGCTGCACGTCGTTGGACTCATCGGCCAGCAGCGTTTCGCCCCAGCCGTTGATCGCCGTCAGTGGTGTCCGCAGCTCATGGGACACCGAGGAGATGAACTCGGACTTCATTCGTTCGCTCTCGCCGATCTTGCGGGACATATCGTTGATGTTGTCCACCAACTCGCCCATTTCGTCGGAGTACTTGTTGGGTATCTGCACGCCGTAGCTGCCGCCGGAGATACGCTTGGCCGCCTCTGACACGGCGGACACGGGGGCCACTACGTTGTTGATGAAGATCATACTGGACATGACGATCAGCCCCACCACCGCCAGCATGACGCCGGCCACCAGCAGGACCGTCAGCAGCACCTGCCGGTCGATGTTCCCGATGGCGGTAACGTAGCGCATAACGCCCACCACCTGGCCGTTGAACTTCAGCAGGCCGGACACCGCCAGGATGCGCTCCCCAGTGACGCTGTCACGGCCGATGTAGTCCTGCACCGTGCCGCTTTCCAGCGCCCGCAGTATTTCCGGCGTGCTGGGGTAGGTGCCGGTGGTGACGCCCCGGGTCGTGACCTCCACGCGGCCGGAACTGTTAAGGAACTGCAGCTCGATCTTGTCGCTGTCGTCAAAGGCGGCGGCGTAGATCGTCGCGCTGCGGTAATACTCCCGATAGCTGGTCATCACATAGGTGTTGAAATAGTCCGCGCCCGCCGCGGCCTTTGCCCGCAGGGTAGAGCGCGCACTGTTGTAGTAGTTGCTGGCAAAACCCACAGAGATGAGCACGCCCACCAGCAGCAATATGACCAGCACCGGCCCCATGCTGCCGGTGAGCCACCGGCGGCGCAGGCCCTGCACCTTATGCTTCTTTCCTGCCAAGGCGTTCATCTCCTTTCATCGCAAAATAAGGTATAGCGCACCCACGGGCGCGGCGCAAAGCCTGACAGCGAGAGACTTTTTTCCCAGGACGAGCCACAGCGGCGCAGGCGTACTGTGTGTACGTCAAGCCGCTGCAACGAAGTACTGGCGGAAAAGCTCTGCTGTCACAGCCCCCATTTGTAGCCGAAACCCCAGATCGTCGTAATATAGGTTGGGTTCGTGGCATTGTCCTCGATCTTCAGCCGCAGGCGTCGGATATTCACGTCTACGATCTTGAGCTCACCGAAATAGTCGTGGCCCCAGACCAAGTCCAGGATCTCCTCGCGGGAGAGCGCCTTGCCGGGGTTCTCCATAAACATCTTCATGATGGCGTACTCCACCTGGGTGAGCTTGATCCGCTGACCGTTCTTCTCCAGAGTACGGTTGCGGGTGTTCAGCAGGAAGGGCGGCTGGTCGATCTCACCGGCGTCCACGACACCGCCGCCGGATCGGCGCATCAGCGCATCCACGCGGGCAGTCAGTTCCGCCGGGGAGAAGGGCTTTGTCACATAGTCGTCGGCACCGGTCATCAATCCCGTCACCTTATCCATTTCCTGGGACCGTGCGGTAAGCATAATGATGCCGATGGCAGCGTTGGTGGCGCGGATACGGCGGCAAACCTCAAACCCATCGATACCGGGCAGCATAATGTCCAGCAACGCCACTCGGACATCGCTGTGGATCTTCAGCTTTTCCAGTGCCTCCTCGCCTGTTTCCGCCTCCACCACCTCGTAGCCGGCGCGGCGGAGATTGATAACGATAAAGCTGCGGATGCTGGACTCGTCCTCCAGTACCAGTACCTTTTTCATGGCAGTCCCTCCTTGTCAGTTGCTCCAGCTGCCTACGATGAGGCTAAAGCTGCGGCGCAGCAGATCCTCATCCATGCCGTAATAGGCCGCCGCGTCATTCAGCTCGCCGGCGTAGATGGTGGCTGTCTGGCGACGCAGCAGCACCCTTTTCCCCATGCGGCCGCGGTTCTCCCGATTCTCACCGGTGATGGTGTACAGGCTCAGCACCGGATCCCCGTTGATCGCCAGGCTGAACTGATTTTCATTGCTGATGCTGGTGGTGGCGGTCTCCACGCTCCAGTCCCACCAGCTCTCCGGTATGGTGAAATACCACCCGCAGGACAGGCTGTGGTACGTCTTGGCCACGGTGGACAACTGCCCGTCGCCGTTGCAGCAAAGCCAACTGACCAGACCGTCCGTCTGCTCCGCTGTCCAACTGGTATCCGGACTGGGCAGCTCAATGATCCCGTCGCCGTTGATATCCTGGGGCAGCAGCTGACGATAGGGAAACACGGCGTTGGACACGCCGGTGCTGCTGCCGCTGAGTGCCAGATTCACCAGTCCCAGATCCTGGCGGAACACCAGAATATCCGTGGCGGCCATACCCTGCTCATCCACGCCGGTGATATACAGCGCCGGCGTGTCGGCATCCAGCCGACCGCTGACCAGGCTGCCCCGGTTCACCGAGGCCATGGTGCTGGACAGCACGCAGCGGTAGGCCACGCCCATCTGCTCATCCTGCCAGCCGTAGAACTCCGCCACCGGCTGGCTGTCCGCGTCGGTGCGAAGCACCAGCAGGCTGGGGATACCGTCACCATTCAGATCCTGTATGGTAAAGCGCGTGTAGCCGCTGGACATCAGCGCCACCGGCTCCCGCGCCACGGTGTACACCGCCACGGTCTGCACCTCGGCGCTGATACGCCAGCCCACGATCAGCTCACGCCGGCCGTCGCCGTTCAGGTCCTGATAGTATACGCTGTCGATGGCGGTGCCGCTGCTCTCGATGGTGCAGTAGCGGGCATAGCTGCCGCCCTCGATCTTAAATACAAATATTTTCAGCGGCTTTTCGTCGCTGCTCATGCGGAAAAAGGCCAGGGCCTCCTGCTGTCCGTCGCCGTCCAGGTCAGCCATCTGCACCGACTGGATATTCCGCCCGCCGGTAGGCGAGGCGTACTCATAGCCCTGTGTGATCAGCGTCTCCAGCTCCTGGGTCAGGCCGGTGTACTCCTCCGCCATTCGCGGCAGGGTAAACAGTTCCTCCACCGAATCGTCAGAGAAACCGCAGCCGGTCAATGCCGCTGCCAGCAGCGCCAGCAGCCCGACCAGGCAGATATACCGTTTCAAACGCCGCATACAGCAGCACCTCCCTCCGGGTCATACTCTTACTTAAATATCATACCACATCTTGCACCGCTTTGGTAGAGGGAAAATCGTAAATAAACAGCAAATTAATGCCGGACGCAGAGAGCACCCCTTTCGGGGTGCTCTCTGTATTCCCCTGCCGGTGCAGGGTGGAAGACATCAGCCGTGGGAGGGATATCCTCTTAGGCATCGCGGCGGCCACGCCTCCCGCACAGCTTTACCGCGCCGGCCAGCGACAGGGCGGCGACCTCAGCGTATACGGCAATTCCCGCGTCAAAGGTCGTGGGACTGACCGTCCTTTTCACAGGTGCAGGGGGCTCGCTGTAGTAATAGGCGGCCGCCGTGTAGGACACGGAGGGCTTGGGGAACTCCAGAGCCTCACCCGGCCCACCGACTGTGGCTACCGGTGTCAAGATCGCGCTCTCATTGGTATAAAGCGCCTTTGACACGTCTACGTGTGTGGTGGTGTCATCCACATAACCGTCCCCATTCAGATCCATCACACCGTGGGTGCCGGCGGCGGGCGTACCGGCGAGCTTTACAGTGTAGGAAAGCTTGACCGGGGCAAAGTTGGAGACCGGTTCGTTGATTTTCCATGTGAAGCTGTCGGCGGCACCGCTGTACTCTATCTTGAAGCGGTAATTACTCTCATTCCGGTCTCCGCCGAAGTAGGTCACATTTCCATCCTGCTTATATTGCAGTTCTTGCCCACCAACGGTGAGACAAAACGTGCCGGGAACGAGATCGAAACTCTTGCCGACAGTATCCGCCACAGTGGAACCCTTATCAACAGCGTAGAGGACTTTATGTTGGATTGAGTTAAAATCGACTGCTCTCCCTCCCGCCAGTCTGTTCATAAAGGCGGTACCCCACTGCCGTGTTTCCCTTGCCAACACGGCATGGCACTGATAGCCCCTCTCCTGCATCGCTTTGTAGGTACTCTCTGTCAGGTGCAGGGCTTTCTCCACATTTGAAACGTTTTTCTTGTTCTACAGCAGTTTGCTATTATCGGTCGGAGCCTGCCCAGTATATTGATAGTCCCAATTCTCGTTGTCATTGTCTGTCCCCACTCTTCCGGCAATATCGCTCATCCAGTTATCGATGCTACCCTTGGGAATAAACGTTTCTGCCTCTTTGTCACTGTACCCGTACTGCACGTTCAACTCACTTAGCGTACCGCACTGGTTAACACCATTCGAGATTAGGCTGCCATCAAAGCTGCGCGTATACGGGGTAGTATGATCATCCCCCTTGCAGAACTGATAGGTAACGCCGTCACTGACAAATATCAGATGCTTGCGGTGCGGCTCGACCGCCGTATCGCCATCGAGCATTTTCTTGCCCGCAAGAAGTCCCGCATGCGTATTGCTGCCGCTGGATATAGTTTTCCTTATCGCAGCCTCAATGGTAGCATAGTTTTCCTTTGTAAGCTCCGTAAGCGGGAACGCAACATTTGCCTCCCGATTGAAAATAACAACGCCGACCTTGACCATCACACCGCGTTCCCTCACCTCTTCCTTCAGGTCGGCAAGAAGCGCTAACGCCTTATCCTCCAATTCTGCGCTTGTAGATTTGTCCAGCACAAAGACCACATCGCTGGCCAGTTTTTCCTCTGCGCTGGGAAGCGACAACGTAACGGTGGACCGATAGTCCTTATCCAGTACGGTGGCTGTCTTGGATCGAGACACATTCACCAAACTCGGAGTCACCTCCCCATCAGTCGGCACTGTCCCCCACGCAACAACGACCGTTGTCAGCAGCAGGGTAAGCATTAGTAAAAAACAGCTTATCCTCCTCATTTTCTCCTCCTTTCCCATTGTACAGACCGCTTTGTTTCAATTGTGCATTGAAACAAAGAGCAGTGGTACCACTGCTGGTTCGTGTATCTATTATATATTCTTACGGCGAAATGTCAAGCAGCTATTGATATATTGGTAATTTTTACCAAATTCGTATATCCCATTCTATCAGCGGCAAAAAAAGAGACATCCTCACGGATGTCTCTTTTTTGGTGCCGGTGACCGGACTCGAACCGGTACGCTGTCGCCAGCGGTGGATTTTGAGTCCACTACGTCTACCAATTCCATCACACCGGCAGATATTACCCGCACATTATACCGTAAATGGCCGGCGATTGCAAGACAAATTTACCCGCCGAAAGCACTGACGCCCAACAGGCTCAAGCCGCCCATGATGGCACCGGCCAGGAGGACGCCGGCGGCGCAGGCGAGGGTGCTTTTTTTGAAATCCATATCGAGCAGGCTGGCGGCAAGAGTGCCGGTCCAGGCACCGGTGCCCGGCAGGGGTATCCCTACGAACAGCAGCAGCGCCCAGTACAGTCCGCGGCCGGCTTTGGCCTGGAGCTTACGCCCGGCTTTCTCCCCTTTTTCCAGGCAAAAAGTGAAAAATTTTCCGATATACCTCTTATCTTTCCCCCATACAAGCACTTTTCGTGCAAAAAAATAAATGATGGGAACCGGCAGCATATTGCCCGCGATGGCGATCAGATACGTCAGCCACAGGGGCAGATCGAAAGCCACGCCGTAGGGGATCGCGCCCCGCAGCTCGATCAACGGCACCATGGAGACGAAAAAAACGATGACACAATGCTTAAACATATACGTTCCTTCACTTTACTTCATTGTATACCTTATTGTATCCTTACTGTGCTTTTTTTGTAACTGTCATTATACCTGAAGTTTCTCTCTTTGACAAGGCGCACAAGGGCGGTTTAAGAAATACCTAAATTTTCTACCGGCTTTTTTACAGTTTCAGTCGACAAATACCACCTGTACCTGTTATACTACCTATAAGAAGATTTTATCATGGGAGGAAATGGGCCATGAGCGTTGCAGACGTCATATCGCTGCTGGGCGGTATCGCACTGTTTTTGTTCGGTATGTCCCTGATGGGCGAGGGCCTGAAAAAGGTCGCCGGCAGCCGCCTGGAGCTGGTGCTCTATAAGCTGAGCAGCACACCGCTGAAGGGCGTGCTGCTGGGCACCGGCGTCACCGCTGTGATCCAGTCCTCCTCCGCCACCTCTGTGATGGTGGTGGGCTTCGTCAACTCCGGCATGATGAAGGTCAAGCAGGCCATCGGCGTGATCATGGGCGCCATACTGGGCACCAGCGTCACCGGGTGGATCCTGTGCCTGTCTTCCCTGGAGGGCGGCAGCGGCGTGGTGCAGCTGCTGAGCACCGAGGTGCTCACAGGCATCGTGGCCGTGGTCGGTATCATCCTGCGGATGTTCACCGGCAAGACCAGCAACCGCTATGTGGGCGAGATCCTGCTGGGCTTCGCGGTGCTGATGTACGGTATGTCCGCCATGTCCGGCGCGGTGTCCCCCCTGCGAGAGAGCGAGGCCTTTATCCGCATCCTGACCAGCTTCTCCAACCCCATTTTAGGTATTCTGGTGGGTCTGGCGTTCACCAGCGTTTTGCAGAGCGCCTCCGCCGCGGTGGGTATTTTGCAGGCGCTGGCCATTACCGGCGCTGTCACCTTTGAGGTGGCTCTGCCCATCGTCATGGGCATCGCCATCGGCGCGGCGGTGCCTGTGCTGCTGTCCGCCCTGGGCGCCAACCTCAACGGCAAGCGCACCGCCTTTATCTATCTGCTGATCGACGTGCTGGGCGTGCTGATCTGGGCGCTGCTGTTCTACGGCGCCAACGCCATTATCCACTTCAACTTTTTGGACGCGGTCATGTCCTCTGTGTCCATCGCACTGATGAACACCCTGTTCCGCCTGGCCACCGTGATCGTGCTGCTGCCCTGCATTGGGCTGATGGAGCACATGGTGGAGCTGCTGTTCCCCGACGACGGCTCCGCCGCCGAGGAGCAGGAGATGGACCGGCTGGAGGAGCGCTTTTTGCAGCACCCGGCGCTGTCCATCGAGCAGAGCCGGCTGGTGACCAACTCCATGGCCGAACGGGCCGAGGGCAACCTGCTGATGGCCGTTGGCCTGCGGAACCGCTGGTCCGACAAGGATTTCCGCATGGTGGGTGAAACGGAGTCCGTTATCGACCGCTACGAGGACAAGCTGGGCACCTATCTGATGAAGATCACCAGCAAGTCCCTGTCTCAATCCCAGAGCGAGGAGGTCAGCAAATATCTGCACACCATCTCCGATTTTGAGCGTATCTCCGACCACGCACTGAATATTTCGGAGGCCGCCAAGGAGATACACGACAAGGATCTGCAATTCTCCCCTGAGGCCTGTCATGAGCTGGACGTGATAGAGTCCGCCGTCCGGGAGATACTATCCATCGCCGTGGGCGCCTTTGTGGAAAACGATCCCCAGCGAGCCGCCCGGGTGGAGCCGCTGGAGGAGACGGTGGACCTGATGGAGGAGACCTTGAAGAACAAGCATATCGAGAGGCTGCAAAATGGCACCTGCAGCACCAAAAGCAGCATTTCCTTTGTAGAAGTGCTCACCGCCATGGATCGGATTGCCAGCCACTGCGCCAATATAGCGCTGCATTTGACCCAGCGTTTGAGCAGTGACGGCAGCTTTGACGCACATGTCCATCTGCGCAATTCCCACGACGGTGTGCCGGATGAATATAAGGCGCTGTGCCACTATTATGAATCCAAATATCTGGAGCCGGTAAAATAGATCAGGTGATTTTGCCGCCTGCTTTGCTTTTTGCAGAAGCAGGCGGCTTTTTTGTGATTGTCCATGTCCGAAAGAAGATGTTTTGAAAAAGTCCGGAAACACGCCAATCCTGTCGATAAGATATGACAGGCGAAACTCTTGCATAAGTGGAAAAGCTGAAAAATAGAAAGGAAAGAAGATTTTCCAGCGCTTAACGGCCAAACAACAAAATGCAGAAAAAGCTTGACAAACATTGACTACAAGC
>OGRU01001183.1_pt1 | contig 20786 bp, 19 predicted proteins | sample 1553541 | NCBI WGS metagenome assembly OGRU01 (sample SAMEA2580068, study PRJEB22360) | human gut metagenome | biome: human gut; feature: human-associated habitat; material: faeces | place: Denmark | collected 2008/2010
TTTTCTGAAATAACCTCTTTGTTTATTTCCGGAATATACATCTCCGGAATGATCCATGTCAACTGTGTATAATAATTCTTCAAATTAAACGCCACACTGTAAATTGCGACGGATACTGTTCCTAGAATTCTACCCAGCAGAAATTTATCAACATTTGTATTCAGTTGATCCACAATATCACTTAAAAAAATAAAAAAAGTATACCCGAATAAGCTTTTAAAAATATTTTTATCAAAATAGAGGTATTGAATTTTCATGTTTAATTCTCTATGGCAATAGATCATATTAAACATTAACCGAACTATAGTCAATGCCAAGGTTACAGACACTATACCGACAGAACCATATCCTCTATAAAGAAGAGGAAGATTGAATAGTGGAATCAAGATATTAAATACAATGTTTGCAGCTTTTTGAATAATAAACTCAGACCTTGCAGACATATAAGCAACGTATAGACTATTGGGGAATGATGCTGCCATATTTAAAACCATAATAACAAGTAGTTTTTTTGCAAGGATATACTCCTCCCCTGTAATCTGTTTTCCTAACAGAGAAATATTTTGATACAAAAAAGCACCCACAGCAATACACATGAATGCAATAAAGTAGAAAACAGAAAGGAACATCCCGTTTATTTTTTTTACTGCATCTTCGCTCTGTTCTTTTGCAATCGTGTAGTATCTGATATATGCACCGTTAAATCCGAAATTCATTAGGTTCAAGTAATTCACGAGAGACAACACAAGCTGGTACAATCCATATTCCGTTTGCCCAAGGCAACGTATCATAATTGGAGTATACGTTAGTCCAACAATCACCGAAATAGTTTGTGAAATTCCTGATAAAATGATTCCACCTTTTATTTGTTTCCGATTCATTTCATATCATCCTTGATTTTATAGCAGTTTTTATCAGAGTATATGGAGCTACTTTGCAGATTTTTTTCACACTATCCCTTACAATATTTGAAGAAGCCCAATCTCCCTTCAAAAAAGAGGTCAATAATGAATTCGGCAAATGTTCACTAGTCAAAAGATATGTTTCATATTTTTCACCCAGCAGCTCTTTCAATTCCTTTCGCTTGAAGTAAGTCGTCAGAATACTATCTACATTTCGCTCCAATAACTCGTCTTTATATTGGGGCGCTATTACACAGTCAACATCATATCCTTGCACATTCAATACCGCTTGTTCCAAAGTGCTCATGCTGGTATAAACGCTCTCTCCTGTTTGACGATATGCGTAAATAGGACGGTTTATTGCAAACATTTTACCATAGCACAAACTATTAATAACAATATCATTGTCATCAAAATATCCTATCTGCTTTATATATTCAATTCTGTTCTCATCGAAACATCTCCGATGGACACACGCTCCAGCGGGTAGATACCAAGTCCTCAAGTAGGCCTTGGTATCTACACGCCGTTCGTTTTCTCCAGCGGGTAGAGTAAAGCTCTCGCCATAGGCTCCATTTTTATAATAGCGATATCCAAATCCAACGATGGACACATCCGGGTCTTGCTCAAACACATCGATTGCCTCCATCAAAAATTCCGAATCGCAATAAAAATCGTCACCATCAAGCGTGCAGAAGAAATCTCCGCTTGCGTGTGATAATAAGTTCAAGCGGTTTTGACTTGCTCTTTGAACTGAAAAATATTTTTTTCCTCTTTCGCGCGGCATTATGAATAGTTTTATATGCTCCGGATCCGTTTTAACATATTTTTCAATTTCCTCAATCGTACCATCAGTTGATCCATCATCTCCGACCAGAATTTCCCACTCAATATTCGATTTTCTAATTTTCAAAACACTTTGAATGCTTTCATGGACATACTCTTTTTGGTTATAATATGTTATTAAAAAAGAAACCTTCACATGATGCTCCTTTTGTTCCCGCTCAAATTATAATGTAATTTTCCACATTTCATACACATTTGTCCGTCCGCCAAAGCCTTCTTTCTGCGCAATCAAACCCTCATTTAAAATTCGTCCACCCTCTTCTGTTGAAATACCAAAATCGAGCCACTTCTTATTATTTCGGTATTTTTCAATTACTGTGCTCACTGCCAAATCCAATGCGCCAATTTGACGCGCCTCTTCGTTTGCCGCCATATACTGAGTATGTACTACCTGTCCATACTCAAACACAATTGTTCCCGCAATCATCATATCATCTTTCATTGCAGCGTAAAGACGGATATTCTCCGGAAAGTTATCATGTAGAAGGTTTATTTCCTCGGCAGTATGAACCGCTTTTGTGTTGTGATGTTCTAAAAGCACTTTGTTTTCGAGGTCAATAAATTGTGCATAACTTTCATAATCCGTTTTTTCTTCAATGACACATCCTTCTCGCTTTGCTCTCGAAACCTGCGCTTTACGCCCCTTAGGCATCTTAAGGGGTGCTTCCAGATTGACCACTGTCGAAGATTCAACTTTTACCAACTGTGCACCATTAACAAACAGCGCATACCGATCTTCTTCTGCAGGTTGCTCATGGTAGATGTGGGGAATAATTTTATAATTGATTTCACGGAATCCGTTTTCTCTCGCGTATACAATAAGCTTTTCTACACATTCATCCATAATGTGTTGCTTCATTTTTGCGCCTGTGACAAATCCTCCGTAGGTCAACCCACCATGCGATGTAAGCACTTCTCCTCTTTCAGACATCGGTAAAATTGCGATCAATTCACCTTCTTGATAAAACAGCAACGAATGGTCTTGGAACCGATCCTTGTGATAATCCATATAATCGCGGTCGAACATGAATAGTGGATTTTTTGCTGATCGATTGAATGTATTCCAATTATCTTTTTCTTTTTTCGTATATCGTTCGACAGTAATCATTTTTTCTCCTATCTACTAGCTTTAATATCAAGTTTGTAATAACCTATTTTCTCCCCAATGAAATCAAAAATCATATTTTCAATAAAAGAATAACACATTCCAATGCAATCGCTAATTATAAACACTATCACTGTATTGCAGATCAAAGTCAGCATCAGATTCAGCATACTCATCTGATTCGGATTTGAAACGGGAAGAATTTGAACAAACGACCAATGGACAAGAAAAACCGTAAAGCATCCTTTGCTCATTCGATTAATCACTTGACTTTCCAACTTTAGGTTATGAAATATCATAAACACAGCAATTGCCGCCAGAATGACCATTGGATTCTGATAGTGTTCTGCGCCTATACTACGACCAACTTTCAATTCCAATATCTTCCATATAGTCAAAAATGATACTGTACAAAAAAATACCAACAAACTTTTTCTCATGCTCCACTGAATATGGTATTTTCCATAATAAGCCGCTATAATATACACCAACAAAAACGTTACAATTGTATAGCCCCATTGCGCTCCCAGTACACCTATTGTAGAAATCCCCATGACACTTCTTCCCAATAGCCCTTCTAAAATATCAACTGCTGCTGGTTCCACCGAAAAAATAAGTACGAGAACGGCAATCCATGTTCTATATTGATCTTCGCTTAAATCCATAATCAGCTTATTGACCAATGGACAAATCAAATAAAGTGCAACATATAACGTAACGAAATAGTTCTTTGGCAGCAATGCTCCAACACAGGATTTTATTGATGTTTGTCTTGAAAACACGCTTATCAATGATGTTATTTCCTGAAAGATAATAACTTCTGTCAATAACTGTACTGGCTTTTTTATTGAAATCACGTTAGCTTTCCACATAAAATATCCAGAAATAAAGATAAAGAGATCCACCGCACATACACAAATGCTATTTATCAGTGCGATGCCATATATCTTACCCCCCCCCCTATCGTCACATTGGCTAAAATTTCTCCAGGCTCAGCAATATAATGCAGCACAATCACTCCAATCATTGCCATTATCCGAAGCAATTCAACGTTTGACTGTCGTTTACCTTGCGCGTTCATTTTTTAGTCTCCTTAATGGAATTTATTTATTGCTTCAATCACATACTGCACCTGCTCGTCTGTTATGCCATAGAACATCGGCAAGCTCAACTCGGTAGCACTGATTTCCTCTGCAATTGGCAGTTCACCCTGCTGGATACCAAGGTCTGCATAACACTTCTGCATGTGCATCGGGATAGGGTAATGTTTGTTCGTTCCAATGCCCTTCTCATTCAAATACTTTTCAAGTTCATCTCGGCGCTTGCAGCGAACAGCAAAAATGTGCCAGACCGGTTCAGCTTCCGGGATAACATATGGCAGAATCACTTCTTTATTGTGGATGCCATTCAGATACAATTGAGCAATACGGCGGCGCTCTGCATTCATTTTATCCAGGTGCGGCAGCTTTGCAGCAAGGAATGCTGCCTGCATCTCATCCAAACGAGAGTTATTCCCCTGATAAATATGATGATACTTGTAATCCGAGCCATAATTGCCCAATGCACGAACTTTCTGTGCAAGTTCCTCGTTGTTTGTCACAGTTGCACCTGCATCGCCCAGTGCACCGAGATTCTTGCCGGGATAAAAGCTGAAGCCAGCTGCGTCACCAAAAGAGCCAATTCGCTGGCCTTTGTATGTGGCACCATGTGCCTGTGCACAATCCTCCACAATATACAAGCGATGCTTTTTTGCAATTTCCATAATAGGAGTCATATCGCAGGGCTGGCCGTACAGATGGACTGGCATAATGGCTTTTGTCTTTTCGGTAATCTTATCCTCAATTCTGGCTGGATCAATATTAAAGGTACGGATATCAGGCTCCACAAAAACAGGCGTTGCTCCGGTATAGGTAACCGCCAGTGCGGTTGCAATAAAGGTATTGGACGGCACAATCACCTCATCGCCTGCATGAATATCCAACGCCTTCAGTGCAAGCATCAACGCATCCAAGCCGTTTCCTGTACCGACACAATAATTCACATGGCAGAAGTCTGCAAAAGCCTTTTCAAATGCTTCATCTTCCTTGCCCTCGATATACCAGCTGCGCTCATAAACGCGCTCAAACGCTGCGTGCAGCTCAGTATCCAGCTCATGTTCCATAGGCAGAAAACTTACAAAAGGTACGTTCATAATTCTTTATCTCCTTCAATTCCAGTCGTGTCACCGCAATTTTTTACGAAATCCAAGAATTCATCATAATCTCTTATGTAGTCCGATTCGTCATACAATTCCGATGCTAGTACTAGCAATACTGCATCCGGAGAGAAATCAAACATCTCTCGCCACATATTGTTAGAAACATAAAGGCCTTCATAAGGCTTTTCCAGCGGAACAACCTTCTTTTCGTGGCCATTATCCAAGCGAATCTTGCAGCTGCCGTGAATACAAACCAAAATCTGCTGCAGGCTCTTATGCGCATGGTATCCACGCGTCACCCCATCAGCAGTATCATACATATAATAAACACGCTTAATGCGGAAAGGGATATCCTTGAACTCTTCCAGTGCAACCAATTGTCCGCGCTCATCGCCGTGGGGCTGGAATACATATTTTATTACTTGCATACTCACGCATCCTCATTTATCTTGCACTTGATCGCATCATAAAATCTTTGTTGTTTTTCAACTTCTTGATAAACCTTATTTGAATATTGTCTAAATCGGAAACTATGTGTCCGGCAAAAAAACCAGAATCTTAAATGTACTAGCTTGTCAAGAATCCTATCCAAACGCAACTTATGTGTAAATACATTTAATTTTAGACCAAAGTATAATCTGTCCAAGCAATTTCCATCGTTAATATAAATTTTATAAAGCTTATGAAGTTCATCCTCAAATGCTTTTTTGGCAGCATCATTCACTTTACGATTGCTAATTGATTTTTCACTTATTCTATACAATACCTGAATGTCTCCAGAAATTTTCACTTTCATATCTGACACATTCTTAAACATACTATACCAAGAAGGGTCATCTTCAAATAGCCTAAACTGACTATTTAATTCCCAACACCGTCCTTCATTATAAAGATACTTTGAATAGACTGCTGATGGAGAATGAATCAACATGCTCATCTTAAATAGTCTTTGACATTGTATCTTTGTCAATCTTTTATTCATCAGCCAAAATTGTCGTTCTAACATAGATCGATTAACAACAATTTTATTTCCTATCAAATATGTCGGTAATGTGCACATTAATTCATTTAAGGAAAGATCTTTTGTCGTTTCGAATATATTTTCTGTCGAAAGCAAATCATCTCCTGCAACAATTTCAAAAGCTTCTGTTTCAATCAACTGCATTATTGCGTTATAATTATATGGGACACCTTTGTTTTCTTTATTATATTTCTTTATGATATTACAAAACAATTCTCCATTGTTCTTCAACCAATTTTCTATAACTTTTACCGTTTTATCTTTCGAACAATCATCCGTAATAATAATTGTGCAGTCAATATCTTTTCCATATGTCTCAATCTGGTATTTTATACTTTCCAAGGTTTCACATATAATGCTTTCTTGATTATATGTCATAACTCCAAACACAAATTCGCTCTTTTTCATTTTCTCTTTTCCTTATACCAAATCGTTAATACAGTTAGCAATTTAAACGATTTTACGTCTTATACTTGATTTTCAAAGGCCAAAAGCTCAAATTTCAAAACATATTTTTCTTGTAATGCATTTTCTATCTTTACCATTGCGCTGTCTTGTGTCTTAAATCCTACCCTCAAATACGCTAAACTAATGCACCTACTTTCCCAAAAGCTTTTTTATCCGAATAATATTATTTTGTCCCACTAACCGTGCAATCCTGCGTTTAAATTGATTTGGCTCGCTTGTCCACGATGCTGCATAATGGTGAATCGAATATGTTTCATCGCACAACAGATTTGCTCCACCATACGGATCAAAATATTTAGGAGGATACACCACAACTTCTTTCAGGTCTGTTATTTCATCTCGATTAACGTTTCCGTAGGAACGAATTACCGCATCATTCAATCTCGGACAAGCAAGTTCCAATGTCCGGGATTCGGAAAATGTTAAATCATCATACGATTTCATCATTTTCTGTACCACCGGATTAGATTTTGTCGCCCCAAATCCTAATCCGGTGGTACATAGAAATTCATTTTGTTGAATTCCTATGTAACACCCATGCTCCCGAAGGGAGTTGAGATTTTTTCTAAGTTCCACATCCGTATCCAGATAAATGCCACCATTATCATATACAACCTTCAATCTTGCATAATCGGAGACAAATGCCCATTTTTTAGCTTCGTATGCAGCTTTTACAAATGAGTTCTGATTCACATCAAAGTTGCTTTCATCCCATCGGACAATCTCATAGTCCGGGCACATTTTCTTCCAGGATTCCATGCATTTTCTAACTTCGATCGGTAAATCCTTTCCGCCAAACCAGCAAAAATGTATGATTTTAGGTATCATTACTTCATCCCCCACCATTCAAACGGGTATGTTGTCTGCCATTCTGGAGTCCGATAGATTGTGATAATGACTCCATACAGCGCAAATAGAATCAATGCTGCAACTGTTACGATCTTTCTATTTTTTCCACGTTTCAGCTTTGAAGCTTGTTCCGAAAATTCCGCCACAGCATAAACAGAAAATATCCCTGAAAATCGCGTTAAAATTGTCGCCTGATTCGCCGCAACCAAAATCACAATATTTATAAGCGCCATACGGTAAAGTGACAACTCCACTACGCTCTGCCTTGTCCCACGGTTTTGATTTTTAATCCATCGCGGGGCCAATAACATTAGCGCATAGACAATGATTTTCAAGATGATTGCCAACCGTGCCTGTCCGTCCATGTACACACCCGACATGTAATATTGATATTTTGGAAATATCTTCAGCAAAAGATTTATCATCGGCCACGTCAGCAAGGCAATTCCGACGACACAAACTGCCATCAGTTTTTCAAACTGCCACTTTTTTTCCAATGAGTTTCTCCTGTACTCGTCAACCCACCAAAGCATCGGCCACGCCAGCAGAAAAACATATGCTACCGCATGGAACTGCGCTGCCAAAATCACGAGAATAAAAAAGCGAAGCAGCTTTTTCTCCACCAGTGCATCATATGCAAAGAGCAGTACCGCCACAGCCAGCGATTGCCGTGCAGCACTCATCCATCCATCGATTTCCAACATCTCAACGATCAGGCAAACAAATAAGCCAGGTGCTTTACACCATTTGTTCAGCCATCGTGAAAGAGACAGATATACAATAGCTCCTTCTGCAATCAGGACACATTGTCGACTTGAAAACAACCTTGTCAGGACATATGTAAATAGCATATATCCCTTCTCGAATCGTCCATTGGAAAGAGCCATTTTCAGCGTCATTTCCTTTACATCTTCAAATAGGTCAGTATACGCTCTGGTGTCATTACCAATATTTTCGCTATGGAACATTGTCATAGCCACAAGCGGAAATAATGCCAAAAAAAGATACCGTTTCTTCTTCGCATTTTCCATTGGGTGAAAGGCCCCCATAAAAAATGCCATGAGTATCTCATATGCCACGAGACCTAAAAACTCTACAACCGCCAGCACAACTTCCTCCGCCTTTAGCCATTCTTATCATCTAAAAATCTTCTATAAATTCCTTCCAATCGATTACCGCATCCAATGTCCGAAAATACACTTTTTCTCAGATTATCCACATAGTTACTGCGGTTCTGTTTTTTTTCTGCGACTTTTATCAAATGTTCTGCCCATATCTCTTTGGTAGATTTCAGACTCACATAATCCACCAAATCGGTATAAACCATTTCCTTTGTCACAGTATCCGAAACCACTATCGGAAGCCCCATAGCTTGAGCCTCTACGCCTGTTACCGGTAGTCCTTCAAACAAGCTCGGTAAAAAGAATACATCCATGCCCTGATACAGGTCAGTAACATCGTTCCGGCTCCCTAGAAGCCTTACATTCTCAGACAACCCCTTCTGATTTACATAGTCCTGAACCGATTTCTCCAGTGGCCCACTACCGACCCACCAATATTCTGCGTTTGGGACTTGTTTCTGCAAACATTCAAAGACATCCATCGCAAAAAATGGATTTTTTTCTGTTGCTAACCGTCCAACAGAGCCGATCACAAACCTATCCTGCGTGTTCATTTTCCGACGTACATTTTCACGAGCGGCAGAATCATATCGATACTTCTCAGTCCGAATGACATTAGGAAGCACTGTAAACTTTCGATTTCCAAACATCATCTGACCTGCCATTTTGGAACAAGCCAGGTAGTCTGTCGCCAGAGAACGCAATATCGGGCGAAACGCCTTATTACGCAGTTCCTTTTTACGTGTTTCGCCTAGTTTAGAACTATGACTATGCAAGATTCGTACGGGAACACCTGCCTTTTTTGCGCACCACATCATTGGAATAGAAATATGCAGGGTATTATCGTGGATGATGTCATACCGACCATCCGACAAAATTTTATTGCAGACTTTAACATGCTCAGGAAGGTTTTTTATGCCCGGCAGAAAAAACATTTTTCCACCTGCAGCCTCTACCTCAGCATAATAAACAGAGTCGCCCTCTTTGTAAGATGCAATATCCACCTGCACCTCATCGTGATCGAGATTTCGCAGGTAGTTCATCACAAAACTTGCTACGCCGTTTGCAACAAACAAATTAGGAACAAGCATTAACACTTTAATCTTCAGCATTGCTTCCTCAACACTTTCTCAAACATAAATTTCCGCAGCCAGTTCGGAGCCAGCGCCGACCCGCTACGAATCACACAGCTCTTTATGTACTGCCATTCTCCAATAAAGTCTTGCTGTTTCATAAACTTGAACAGCTTCGCCTGAGTCTTGGCATACTTCCAACCAGCACGCCGTTTATACATATCAGAGCCAGCTCTCATATGGAGCAGCGGCTCCTGAATGTTGTACCCCTGATATCCGGCCATTAGCATCCGGAGCCAAAGGTAATAGTCCTCCAGCAAATAGAAGTCCTGATAGGAACCAACCGCCTCGACTGTGGATTTTTTATACATCACGCAGGGATGATTAAACGGATTGCGCTTCTTTGCAAACTCTACAATTTCCGCATTCGTCTCCGGTGGCACACGCTTCGCATCGACGGTATTCGGATCAGTAGTAAACTCTTCCACGATGCCAGAGCAAATACTCACTTCTGGATGCTCGTTAAACACAGCAAGCTGTTTTTCACAGCGATTCGGATATGCAATATCATCGCTATCCATCCGAGCAACCAGCTCATTTTTACAGTGCTTGATGCCTTCATTGAGTGCATTGCCAAGTCCACCGTTCTTAGCAAGGCGAACGACATTTAAAGTTATCCCCATCTCTCGCTGCTTTTTGGCAATCACCTTGTCCAGCGCATCATTCAGTGGTCCGTCACATACCAGTATGAAATCATCAGTTGGGAACGTCTGTGATTGAACACTTTCAATTGCTTGCTCGAGGTATTCTGGCTTTTCCTTATAATAAACGGACATCAAGACACTGTAATTCTGCATCATTCTTCCGTCTCCTGCCCCATCGCCGTAGTAGCACCTTCTGCCACACCTTCCGTGCTCTCCGGCATAAACAAAATCTTTACCGTCGCCAGCATGATTTTCAGATCCTCGATCAGGCTGGGATGCGCAATGTACATCAAATCCATCTGCAACTTATCGTAGGGAGTGGTGTTGTATTTTCCATACACCTGTGCGTAACCGGTCAAGCCAGCCTTTGCCTGCAGACGCAGTGCAAACTCCGGCATCTCCTCGCAGTACTGAGCGGCGATTTCCGGGCGCTCCGGACGAGGGCCTACAATGGACAGATCACCTTTTAGAATATTCAGTAACTGAGGCAACTCATCCAAACGGCAAGCGCGGATGATGTGTCCCACCTTCGTGATGCGGTCATCTTTATCACCGGTGGAAAGACGCGCCACACCATCTTTTTCGGCATCCACACGCATCGAGCGGAACTTCAGAATCTCAAACTGCTTACCGTCTTTGGTCAGGCGAACCTGCTTGTAAAAAGCCGGACCACCATCAGACTTGACAGCAATGGCCGTGATGAGGAGCAACGGGCTGAGAATCGCCAGTCCAGCCAACGAAACCACAATATCCATCAAACGCTTTACAAACAGATACTCCGGGCTTGCCATATACCGGCCCACCCGCAGAACAGGCAGATGGAACATGTGCATCGGCTGTGAACCGCTCATGATCACATCGCCCACACGAGGAATCACGAACACATTGATGCCCTGCCCTACGCAGTATTTCAGAATGATGTTGCGCTCATGGCTGTGGACACCGCTAATGAACACGCTCTGCATTCCATCCAGCTGGCTCAAGTCGTTCAGACATTCATCTACGTTTAATGTCATCTTGACATCGTATTTTTTCGAGAGGCCATATTCATTGATGAGCTTTTCCAGTCCATGCCGGACATCGTAGACCACTGCGGTGGGCTGAGGCGGAAAAGTCCGGAAATACCAGGTATGGGCGCATCTTGCCCACAGGGTTGCCATCATGACCTGTCCGACAATCGCCGCAATACCCGGCAGAATATTGCAGAGCCGCCGAGACATCAGGCAGATCACGATATACAAAATGCCGTCTGTCGCCATTGCCGCCAGCACCTGCCCATAAATCAACTCTGAAATGCGCTGCAAAGACATCCAGAACGCATCGTAGACTTTACCCAACAGAAAGAACAGCACCGCAAACAGACCGATCATGGTCCAGTTGCCCCTCCAGCCAAACTTTGCATAGACCTGATACGAATAGTACAGTTCCCAACAAAGTGCAAACGGAATTGTGATCATTACCAAATCGATGATTTTTACGATCTTCAACATCACATCATGCTGAAATTTTGACATAATACCCCAATAACTCCTTTAGCTTTTTGCATTTTTCACAACTTCTTTGACCCACTTTGAAGTAACTACTCCGGGTCAACCGATCAACTACACAAACCGATGCCTTCTCCCGTTTTATGGTCAGCTGAGACATTCAGATTTTCGCTTTTCCTCTTAGGTTCTTGTGCCATCTTCAACCGGTGCGTTCTCGAATCCGCTTTCTCCCACCGCATCCCAATCTCATCCAGCTTTGCAATACGCTCCTCCGTCAAAACGGCGCAGCTTTTGTCTGGATTATGGCGGGTATACCGCTGCCGCTTGACCCAATTTCCGAGGTTGTAACCGCCCGGTGACACATAATCAGCCGGGATATTCAGGTCGCCGTGGGCATCAAAGTAGCGCTTGGCCTCCTGATATCCTTCGTTCCACTGGCGGTCATTGCGGTTGCCCCAGTACATTCCGATCCTGTTCAGCCGTTCAACCTGTTCAGCCGTCAGCTTTCCTTTCGGGTACGCCCATTGCTGACTTGCGACCCACTGCCCCAGCCGTTCACCTGCCGCTGTTACATAGGAACGCGGGATATTCAGATTACCGTTTTCCTCGTAATAGGCCGCAGCCAGCGCATAAGCCTTTTCCCACTTGGCATCGAAAACGCTCCACACCATGCCGATCTCATCAAGCTGTGCGATGCGTTCTTCCTTCAAGCGGCCATTCAGCTTTTGCTGCCGGGTCTTAAGAATCCACTGTCCCAAGGGATAGCCGTCCGGGTCTACATACTTTCTGGCCACCATCAGGTTTCCGTAGGTGTCATGGTATTTCTTTGCGACCTCAAATCCATGCTGCCACGCAATTTCCTTCCGGTTGCCCCAGACCATGCCGATGCTGTCCAGCCGTGCGATCTGCTGCTCAGTCAGGTTGCCTTGGATCTGTCCCTCGCGCACACGGCGCTGGGTCACCAGCCACACCCCAAGGCTCAGACCTCCGGGCGTGGTATACAGTTTCGGGACGTTTAAATTGCCGTGCTCCGCATAGTAGATGCTCGCCTCAGAGAAGTAGTGCTCCCAACCGGAAGAGAGGCTTGCCTGCAGCTGTTCGAACAGTACCCGGCAATCGTGCACCTGCTCGATGACCTCGAACCGCTCGGTCACGATCTTATCGCCCTCACCGTTGGCATAGAGCCGATGAACAGCCTCCTGCATCTCACTTTGCAGACCGGAAATACTGGTCAAACCCTCGAAGTTGTTGACCACATCCAAAATCAGCGGGGCAGCGGTGTCCCCGGCGGTCAAGGCACGTCCAATCTGCTGCTTGTAAATGATGGGCGAGATCGTTGGCCGGAACAGAATGACACCGGAAATACCCTCCACATGGACGCCCTCGTTGAGCATGTCAATGCAGAACAGCAGCTTCAGCCGGTTGCTGATGTCCGTTTTGAAGTCCGCAAAGGCCTTATCGGTGTTTGGGTCATCTGAATAGGCCTCATACACTGCCACATGTGGGTTGGCCCCTGCAAACCACTCCGGCACGTGGGACACCATCTCGTCCATGTGTTCCTTATTGGCACAGAACACGATGTACTTTCCCGATTTGTTTGTGATATGATGAGCAAAGACCTTGTCCAGACCATCCGCTTGCTCCAATGCACGGCGCAGGGCGTCCAGATATTTCTGATTCACATCCTGAATGCCCGGTGTCCGCAGGTTGTCCACCCGCGCCTGGTACTTCGCGAGGGCTTTCTGGTACTGGTAGACGGTGGTCACGTACTTCGGGGCAGGCAAAATACCCCTGACGACTGCTTCGCCAAGGGTCATGTCGCTCGCAACACGGCTGTCAAAAAGCTCTTCAGCCATGTCGCGGTTGTTATCCAAATATCGGATGTTTGTCGCTGTCAGCCCAAGCAGTTTTGCGTCCGGGCATAACTTTAATAGAGCCACCGTGCTTTCGCCCCAGCATTCTGCACCGGCACGGTGGAATTCATCGAGTATAATATAGGCGGGCTTCTGCGCCGCAATTTTCTCCAGCTGTGCCTGCGTACAGCACATCAGTTTTGCGTAGGTGTAAAAGTGAACGTTTGCCAGCGGAAATTCCGGGTCATTCTTTTTCAGGCTCTCCAGCTGGGTCTTGAAGATGTATTCACTGGGAGAAAGCCAGATTACGATCTTCTCCGGGTTGTCCTCGATCAGCTTGAACGCAATGTAGCTTTTTCCGGTGCCAGTTGGGTGGACAATCGCAGCCTTGCCGTACTGCTCCATCATCCGTACTGCCGCATGATATGCTTTTTCGTTGTGCTCAAACAGACGCAATGCCACGCTGCTCACCCCTTCCCGCGATAAAGGGGTATCCTCTACAGTGAAAATGGAGGATACCGATCTTTTGACGTTGTTGTCTGAATTCTCTTCTTATTTTATCATGGTTATATCTGGGATTCAATAGGTATCTCAACAAATATATCCGATTTGACCTTAGAAAAACACCTCATAAGCCAAAACTTTATTGCACCTTGCCCAGTTCTGAATGAAAAATCCAGCTAAAAAAGAGGGTGGACAAAATAAGTGGTCAGATGGGTGTCTAAGCTATAAGGAGGAGACAGCAATGGCACGACGGGGAGAAAATATTCGCAAACGCAAGGATAGCCGGTGGGAAGGCCGGTACATCAAAGCGCGTACATCGGAAGGCAAAATTCAGTGGGGCTATGTCTACGGAACGGTCTATGCAGAGGTCAAACGAGTGCTGATCCAGAAAAAAGCGGAGGCGGGCTTCTATAACCTGAAAAGGACCGACCTGACCTTTGAAGCATTGGCCGAGGTGTGGCTGCACTCCCAGAGGAACGCCGTAAAAGAATCCACCTATGCGCATTATTCGTACACACTGCATAAATATCTTCTCCCGGTTTTGAGCAAAGTGCCCGTTGTATCCCTTGAGGAGAGCTTTTTGGAGCAGGCCATGCAGCAGATCATTGCTCCTGCAGATGCCGCGCACAAACCGCTGGGAAACTCTTCTGCACGGGAATGTCTCTCGATGCTACGCCGTATCTGCAAGTATGCTGCACATTTACGCTTGATCCGTCCGATGGAGCTGGAAGTAGTGCTACCAAAAGCTATCGATAAACCACCAGTACCTCTCTCCCAGGCGGAGCAACAGCGGCTTTATCAGTATGTACAGGCGAACCCCACGCCTCGAAAAATCGGCTTACTATTAGGGCTGGAATTGGGACTCCGCATTGGTGAGATCTGCGGCCTGCAATGGGGCGATTTCGACCTGAAACTTGGAACACTGAAGATCAGCCGGACGGTCTGCCGAATTTCCTGCGGAAACGGGCATACAAAGGTGGTCATCCAAACGCCTAAAACCCGCACCTCCCGCCGGGAAATTCCAATCCCGAAACAGCTGCTTATGATGCTGAAAAAGCTGCACGGAAATGCCAGCTATTCTACATGGTTTCTATCTGGCAACGAGTCCAAACCCACAGAGCCACGATGCTATCGGAAAAGTATCAAGGCATATCTGAAACAGGCGGCTGTCCGGCAAGTATGCCCGCACACACTGCGTCATACTTTTGCTACCACCTGTCTGCAAGCGGGGTGCGATGTAAAGACCCTCAGCGAATTGTTGGGACACGCTAATGCAAACATTACCTTGCAACGCTATGTGCATTCTGATCTGACCCGAAAGCGCCGAGAGATGAACCGGATATTCTCCCATCAGGTGTCTATGAGGGGCGAAAAAGCGTTAAATCTGCTGGAATAACGCAAAATTTTGTCCATGATCTTCCATTTTCACTGTGGGGGATACTTTTTTTATTTTCGGGCGTCATTTTATTAACGCAAAAAGGCCCCTGCCGATCACATTTCTGTGAAAGACAGAGGCCTTCTGCTGCTAGATTTTAATTCGGTCTGGGGAGATGGAATAACGAAACATTATGGACAAGGACAAAAAAGGCAGACCGAGAAACGGGGGCTGCTGACAACAAATAAAGGCTGAATATCAAGCACCGGGGAAGTGCGAGATATTCAGCCTGTTTTGTTGTCTGGGGTTTCCAAAGGGGCTTGCCCCTTGGCACACGACTTTGCTTGCAAAGTGTAGTGTGTTATACGCTCTGTCGGCGTTGCTGCGAAAATGCCGTTGCCGCCGGGGAGGGCAAGGGCATTTGAAACGGCAGGAAAACAGGGCTGTGATTGCGTGGCGTGGAGCCGCAAGCGCAGGACTGGTTTCATCAGCAGACAGGGCGTATATGAAAGCCCCGTCCCTCGTCCTACGCCGGACTTCGGGACAAAATGTCCCGAACTTGTGGACACACTCACGAAAAAGCAGACAGATTTTTCTCTCAAAATTGAAATGGGCGGGAAGCCATTTTAGGGCTTTCCCGCCTTGATTACCCTTTAGCAAAGACGGGCGGGGCTGTCAACGGCGGTGCATTTATATGCACCGTTCATCTTGACCGTTGACTGGCTCGGCTGGCTTTGCTATCTCCCCGATGTTATGTATATTCTATTTTGTACTTCTCAACTAAGCTATTGTAATCCTCTAAATACTTTTTTAATTTATCATCATCTTTTCCCTTTATTAGTTTTCGTTTCCCTTTGCAGAGAAGATAATAGGTCGTTTTTTCCCCGCTTTCAATAATGCTACACTCCTTGTAAGGTTTCGTTATTTCTCCTGTTAAATCTGGAATGTTAGCAACCAGTCGAGCCAGTTCATCTATCGTAAAATGCCTAATAAACATATCTAATTTTTTAATACGACTATCCGCTAAACACAGATAATCATTATCCAAAATTTTTGCTCCCCACCATCCAAAGTGTGTAATTTGACTATGAATTAAAGGCTTTAGGCTCTCTATTTCCATTTTGGGCCAGACACGATTTCCTATGGAAAAATAATTCAAATATGGTGCGGTAGCAACTTTTACAACCGAATGTAATTTGGAAAAATCATAAATGGACAAGCCACTTAACTTCTCATTACGCTCCATATTCCACAAATCCGTAGCTTTTTGATTAAAGAAAAAATGAATGAATTTTACATTTGTTAAATCCTCTAATGGTGACAAGTCGCTGACTGATTTATTTTTCCAAAAGGAAATAGCTTCAAACTGACTACCATAATGTTTGATTAAATATTCAAAACATTCCTGATTTAGTCCCGATATAATCAACGATTTTGCTGTTGGATATTCCTCTAAACAATCTATGTCCTCTTTCTCCGTTTTCCCGCCTCCAACATCTCTTTGCACGATTGATACATCAAACAAAGATACATCTGATGTTTCAAAATTAGATAGATTTATTTTCATAGACAAAATTCCTCTCAGTTCATTCCAATTTATCGCTCTCTTATTTCCTCCCCCTCTGTGGGTTTGGATTTTTCAGCAAGTCCGACTTCTGTGCAATCTTTTTCAGCCACTTCTTTTCTTCCTCGGACAGCTTTTTCAAATTCAGCTTGAGCCGCTTACAGATAAACGCCAAAGCCGCTTGCTCCGGGTCGCTGTCTGGACTGGCAGTTTCCTCGGCGGTCTGCAAGAAATCTTCCAGCGGATTGTCCTCCGGAACGCTGAAAAAATCGTCCTTATGGGCTTCCCGCAGGTCGAGGGCTATCTTGTTTATGTCCTGCTGTATCACATAGCGGCAAAAGCTGTCATCATCAATATGAGCGGCGATAAGCTGTCTTAACTGCGGGTCGGTCAAGCCGGGATTGTACTGCTTCATAATAGTTGCGCTCACAGCGTCCACAATAGCGTTTGCACTCTGCACCTGTTTGCCAGCGATACCGTTTACATAGACTTCAAGGTCAGCCATGAGCCGGGGAAAATCCGGGTGTACCACCAGTTCACACAAGAGGGAATTATCCACCCGCCCACTTTTCAATAATTCAATCATATCATCACTCAAACGCAGGTCTGCAAGATTGGCGTTTGGGTGATTTTTTGTTTGAGAACGCCCCAGCAGATAATCAACAGTCACTTCATAAAACTTTGCCAACTCAATAAGGGCATAATGGCTGATGTCCTTGAAATTATCCCCCTCATAACTGCCCAACGCAGACTTGGAGAGGTGCGTCTGCTCCGCAAGCTGTTCCAGCGTCAGCCCACGCTCCACACGCAGGTCTTTCAATCGTTCTTGTATGGATAGTTCCATGCTATCACCTCCTTGTCTGTTCGATAAATGGAAAGTTACTGATATGTCCTAACAATCTCAAAACATAGGCTCTCCATCTTTTCTAACAATCGAACCGCACCCATCTTCCTGTTGATATACATATACGCCATTTTGAATATTTTTCGTGTATTCAACAATAAAGTCCTTAAATGATAACGCAATCAGCTCTCTTTCTGGAGAGTTATACCAGAAAGTAATAACTTGTCCATATGTTCCGTTTTTTGCTGGAGAAAAGTCCATACACAAAAAATGTCCATCAGCAGAACAGGCAAAAGGAACCCACTTTGAACAACCCCATATGTTTTTAACACCACCATCTGGGGTAGCTTCTATTTTCAAAAAATCAGCTTCATTGACCTTTAGTGCTTCCCAACAATAAGCAATTTTTCCCAGTGTGCATAGACTAAAAAAATCAAAAAGATAATCGGCACAATCATCTTGTCCGTTATAGGTTTGATAAAATACTTTGAAATCAGAAGGTAAAGTTAATCCCAATTTTTCCTCTAATGCGAATAACTCTTTTTCCGTTGCTCCATTAAACATATGAGGCTGGAAATCTGCCAACGATTCAATAGCTTTTGTAAAATTTTTAATGAAATCCATGATTTTTCTCCTGCAAATTAATATTTGCCACTTTGTACTTTATCATTTTACCACAATTCCGAGAGCGTGGAAATAGAGAGTTTTTCGGGCTAATTTCCTACCTTTCGGATATACGGGACGGGCAGTCATTTAGGTGTAGACTTAGAGTAGTTCATCGATGAGCTGCCCGTCAATATGCCGGTGTCGGTGGAAAATTCGGGTGTACCACCAGTTCACACAAGAGGGAATTATCTATCAACCCACTTTTCAAGAGTTCAATCATATCATCACTCAAACGCAGGTCTGCAAGATCAGCGTTTGGGTGATTTCTTGTTTGGGACAGCCCCAGTAGATAATCGGCAGTTACACCGTAAAACTTCGCCAGCTTGATAATAGCATAGTGACTGATGTCCTTAAAATCCTTTGCTTCATAGCTGCCCAGCGCAGACTTGGAGAGATTTACCTGCTCCTCAAGCTGCTCCAGCGTCAGCCCACGCTCCACACGCAAATCTTTCAATCGTTCTTGTATGGATAGTTCCATGCTCTCCCTCCTTGTCTGCTCGATAAATGGGAACTGTGTTATCTTAATCTTCACTCAATGTTTTCAACATGAGTTCTTAAATAATAAAAATATTTTTTGCCATCATCATTACCGTCCTCGTCAGGCTCAAATATCTCCCTTCCTTCAAACATATAGGCTCTAAGCAAATATTCTGTGGCGTTTTTTTCGTCCCCTATTTCTAAACAACATTCACCTAATCGAAGCATAACAAACGGATTTCCATATCCCTCGCCGCTCAAATTCCCCCTTGCTTTGTCAAAGCATTCGTGTGCTTTTTCGTATTGTTTCTTTTGAAAATAAATATCGCCAATGGCAGCTAAAAACCATATGGTTTCACTGTAAAATTGCTGTGGCTCTGGGATTAGGCTAAGAGCTTCTTTCCATGCTTGTATAGCTTCCTCATATTGTTCTTCTTCCTCAAACTGATTGCCTTTTTGGGCTAATTCATCTAATTTAGTTTTTATTTGTGGTGTTAGTTCATCAATAGCCACTTCTTCATTTTTCTTCTTTGAAAACAGTCCCATAATATACCTCCGTGAAATTTCGATTTGCCATTCTATTTCTTCTATTCTACCACAATTCCAAGAGCGTGGAAATAGAGAGTTTTCCGGGCTAATTTCCGACCTTATGGACATACGGCACAGGCGGTCAAAAAAGTATACACTTGAGGTAGTTCATCGATGAGCTGCACCTTGAAAACAGAATGACCGTCCGAAAGGGATACCCCGGCAGGGGAAGCACCGCAACGAGCCACTTCGGGACAAAATGTCCCGAAGTCCGGGGAGCGTGCCAACGCCGGAACACGCCGCAGGAATGGGGCAGGAAGCCTTTTCGGGGAGAACGGCTAAGGAAAAATGGAGGGAACACATGAGAGAGAACCCATATAAACGACTGCCGCCCATAGAGCGCAGGCAGGACGGTTCCCTTTACCGCATGACACCGGCACAGAGGAAACAGGCAAACGCCCTGATCCGCCGGGAGTGCTGCTGTTATGAGGACGGAAACTGTATGCTCCTTGACGATGGGGACACCCACACCTGCCCCCAGACCATTTCTTTCTCGGTCTGCTGTAAGTGGTTCCGCTGGTCGGTCTTGCCGCAAATCGGAACGCTGGAAGCGGAGATTTTCCGGGATAAGGAGCTGAAACGCTGTGCGATCTGCGGCAGAGTGTTTGTCCCAAAGTCCAACCGGGCGAAATACTGTCCCGACTGTGCCGCCAGAGTTCACAGGCGGCAGAAAACAGAAAGTGAACGGAAAAGGAGGTCTTGTGTGGACAGTTAGGGGCTGAAAAGTCCTTGATTTACAAGGCTTTGCAAGCACAGAACAGGGGCAGGCAATAGAAACTACCGTCTGCCCCCGGAAACAGGCTTCTAACCGTCCACAAAACACGATATGACAAACACCATTTATATCCATCAGCCGGAAAAGGCGGTCAGCTTTACCCGGCTTCCCAATTTCCTTTTTGAAGCCCCCACATTCACACCCCTGTCCAACGAAGCAAAGGTACTGTATGCCTTTATCCTGCGCCGGACAGACCTGTCCCGGAAAAACGGCTGGGCAGACGAATATGGGCGGATTTACCTCTACTATCCCATCAACGAGGTAGTGGAGCTGCTCCACTGCGGGCGGCAGAAAGCGGTCAACACCCTGCGGGAACTGCAATATGCCGGATTGGTGGAGATCCAGAAGCAGGGCTGTGGAAAACCCA
>OGRU01001187.1_pt1 | contig 20753 bp, 15 predicted proteins | sample 1553541 | NCBI WGS metagenome assembly OGRU01 (sample SAMEA2580068, study PRJEB22360) | human gut metagenome | biome: human gut; feature: human-associated habitat; material: faeces | place: Denmark | collected 2008/2010
AAATATTTTGTACAAAAACGCGGAGACATGTGATATAATGTCTTAAAATACACACGAAACACAGAATGTTCTTGTAGAGAATGTTCATAGAGGGAACATCGAACGGCGCGGGAGAGCGCCGTTTGCATGACAGAAGAAGTTGAAAAAGACGGGAAAGGTGATGGAAATGGCTTCGAGATTGTTCCAGTCGATTGTTTTACAGATGAAGGACACGGTGGATCGCACCATTGGCATTGTGGATGCGAGCGGCGCGGTCGTCGCGTGCACCGATCTGCCCCGTATCGGTGAAATGCGCGAGGAGGCGATCACTGAGCTGGGCTTCGCAGGAGAGATCGTCCGGTTCGGCGGTTATACCTACCATATTACGGGAGACCGTTCCTCGCGTCTGGAGTATGCGGTATTCGTGCAGGGCGAGGATGAGCTGGCGCGCAGCATCTGCTCGCTGGTGGCGGTATCCATCAACAACATCAAGACGCTGTATGACGAAAAGCACGACAAGGCGACCTTCGTCAAGAATATCATTCTGGACAACATCCTGCCCGGCGATATTTACATCAAATCCCGCGAGCTGCATTTCGGCAACGATGTGCCGCGCGTGGTCTTCCTCATCCGTCAGCAGGAGCCTGCCGATGTAGCGGCGATCGACGTCGTGACCGGCATGTTCCCGGACAAGCAGAAGGATTTCGTTCTGCATATCTCGGAGAGCGACATCGTTGTCGTCAAGGAGGTCAAGGCAGGCAGCGAATCCAAGGAGCTCGTCAAGCTCGCCTCCTCCATCGAGGAGACGCTGATGAGCGAGCTGTCGGTCAAGTGCCTCATCGGCATCGGCTCGGTATCCTCCCAGATGAAGGACATCGCAAAGTCCTTCAAGGAGGCGACCACCGCCATCGAGGTCGGCGCGGTATTCGACACCGAAAAGAACATCATCAGCTTCGAAAACCTCGGCATCGGCCGTCTGATCTATCAGCTGCCGATCACGCTGTGCGAAATGTTCCTCAGCGAGGTGTTCAAGAAGGGTTCGATCGACTCGCTCGACCAGGAGACCCTGTTCACCATCCAGAAGTTCTTCGAAAACAATCTGAACGTTTCCGAGACCTCGCGCAAGCTGTTCGTACACCGCAACACGCTGGTCTACCGTCTCGAGAAGATCAAAAAGCTGACCGGTCTCGACCTGCGCGAGTTCGATCACGCCATCGTTTTCAAGGTCGCACTCATGGTCCGCAAGTATCTCGCAAGCCGCGAGGAAGGCGTGCGCTGACAGGCAAAACGGACATAAACCGGCATAAGTTCACAAAAATTTCACTGAAAATCGTCATTTTGCGCAAAATCTGCGTTGTTTCGCTTCTTGCGCATCGGGCATTTATCTGTTATAATTATCAGAGGTGTGTGGGGAAATGCACACCTCTGTATTTTTTTGTTTGTTACGAAGTCATCGAGGAGGAACGCTTTTGATCCGGATGAACGATGTCACCGTCGTATACGACAACGGTATCCGCGCGGTGAATAAAGCCAGCCTGCGTGTGGACGAGGGAGAGTTTGTCTTTCTGGTCGGCGCGTCCGGCTCGGGCAAGACGACCATCATCAAGCTGCTGACGGCCGAGGTCCGCCCGACCGAGGGCAAGGTGCTGGTCAACAACTACAATATCGGCGAGATGAAAAAGAGCCGCATCCCGTATCTGCGCCGCACGCTCGGCGTAGTCTATCAGGATTTCCGTCTCATCAAGACCAAGACGGTTTACGAAAACGTCGCGTTCGCGATGCGCACCATCGGCGCGAAGAACAAGGCGATCAAGCAGCGCGTGCCCTATGTGCTCGATCTGGTCGGCCTCGCGGACAAGGCGAAGGAAAAGCCGATGAATCTTTCGGGCGGCGAGCAGCAGCGCGTTGCCATCGCGCGCGCCCTCGTCAACAACCCGCGCCTCATCATCGCGGACGAGCCGACCGGCAACCTTGACCCGGCGCGTTCGCTCGAGCTGATGACGCTGTTCGAGAAGATCAATGAGCTGGGCACTACCGTCCTGATCGTCACGCACGAAAAGGGTCTGGTAGATGAGTTTGAAAAACGAGTCGTCATGATCGACCACGGTTCGGTCGTCAGCGACCAGACAGGTGGGTACTATCAGGCATGAGACGTTTTGGTTACTATTGGAAGGAAGGCCTGCGCAACATCTTCAAGCACGGGTTCATGTCGATCGCGGCGATCGCCATCATGGTCGCCTGTCTGATCCTGACCGGCACGGTGACGCTCATCGCGTACAACATCGACCTGAGCATTGTTGATCTCCAGCAGTCCAACGAGATCGTCGTCTGGATCGACGAAAACCTCACGACGCGCGAGGCGAAGGACCTTCAGCCGCAGTTTGAGAAGATCAGCAACATCGCGACCGTGGAGTTCGAGGACCGCGACGTCGCGCTCGAAAAATACCGCGAGGAGCTGGGCGCGGACGCGAGCATCCTCGAGGACTACAATTCCTCGAACAACCCGCTGCGCAACAGCTACATCCTGACCCTCAAGGACTCGACGCAGGCTGAGGAGACCATTTCGGACATCGAAATGATCGAGGGCGTAGCAAATGTCCGCGCGGATGAGGCAGTCATCAGCAAGCTCATCCAGATCCAGCACGTATTCAATATCGTCGCTCTCGCGATGGTGGTCGGCCTTGCGGTCATCTCGATCTTCATCATCTCGAACACCGTAAAGCTCGCCATGTTCGCGCGCCGCGAGGAGATCTCCATTCAGAAGATGGTCGGCGCGACCAACTGGTTCATCCGCTGGCCGTTCGTCATCGAGGGCATGATCATCGGCCTTGTGGCCGGCGGTCTGGCGTTTCTGGCCGAGTGGGGTCTGTACACCGAGCTGTACAGCGTCGCAGGCGGCGTCATCCCCTATTTCGAAATTCTGCCGTTTGAAAGCCTGAAGTGGCTCGTTCTCGCCGTTTTTGCCGGCGCAGGCGCGCTGTTCGGCATCGGCGGCTCGGTAACGAGCATCCGCAAGTTCATGGATGTCTGAGAACAAGGAGAACGATCTTATGATGAAAAAGAAAACCGTGCGCCTGATATCCGGCGCTGTCGCAGGCATTCTGGTCGGCGCAATGCTCGTGTCGGTCGTTGCCTCTGGCATCGTTTATGCGGGCGCGGCCTCGAGCTCAGAGCTCAAGGACAAGCTCTCCTCGCTCGAGGACCAGAAGGCTGAGATCAAGAAGGAGCTCGACTCGACCGCAAACAAGGTCAGCGACGTCGAAAAGACCCGTGCAGCGCTCCAGAAGGAGATCACCCTCACCAAGGAGGAGATCGAGACCGTAAAGGCGTACATCGAGCGCCTCCAGCAGCAGATCGACGTCAAGTCCACCGAGCTCGAGAGCGCGCAGAAGGCGCTCGAGGCGAAGGAAGAGAATTTCTCGCAGACCGTCCGCACGACCTACGAGCAGGGCGACATCAGCTATCTCGAGGTGCTTCTCAACTCGTCGAGCTTCTCCGATCTGCTCAACCGTCTCGACATTGTGTCGACCATCATGGACGACAACAAGAAGATCGTCGCGGAGTATACGGCAGCCAAGGAGGACATTCAGCAGAAGCGCGATGACCTCCAGAAAACGCAGGACGAGCAGGTCCAGTATCAGGACAACCTGAACTACAAGGCCGAGGAGCTCAAGTCCAGCGAGGAGCAGCAGAAGGCGCTTCAGGAGAGCCTTGAGGCTTACCAGAAGGAGCAGAAGGCCGAGTACGAGCGCATCACGAGCGAGATGGACACGGTCAGCGACCAGATCGCCGAGCAGTCGCGCAAGGAGGCTGAGGCGGCCGCCAAGGCTGCCGCTGCGGCAAAGGCGCAGAAGAAGAATTCCTCGGGCAGCAGTCCGGTCACGACGCCCGGCTCGGGCTCCGCTACCCGTTACAGCGGCACGTTCCCCTGGCCGCTGCCGGGCTACACGAACGCTTCGAGCGCATACGGCTGGCGCACCCATCCAATCTTCGGCACGCGCAAGTTCCATAAGGGCGAGGATATTCCGGCGCCGACCGGCGTCGCGATCGTCGCGGCGGCCTCCGGCACGGTCACGACCGCAGGCTGGGTCTCCGGCTACGGCAACTACACCGTTATCAATCACGGCGGCGGCGTCATGACGGCCTACGGCCATCAGTCCGCGATCTACGTTTCGGTCGGTCAGACGGTCTCCGCAGGTCAGACCATCGGTGCGGTCGGCTCGACCGGCAACTCCACCGGTCCGCATCTGCACTTCGAGGTCTACGTCAACGGCGCAACGCAGAACCCGATGAGCTATTTCAGCTAAGTACATCAATTCTTGGGGAGGGCGGTCCACGCTCTCCCTTCTTTCATGGAGGAAAAACGATTGAAAAATCTGCGAAAAATACGGGTGCCGCTCGCGGCGGCCGTGCTGCTGTGCTTCGTATCCGCCGGCGCGTCGCTCGGCGCGGAAAGGCTGCTCTGCGGCTGGAAAACGAGCGCTGTCGAGACCAAACTGCGCGAGATCGACCGTCTGGTCTCGGAAAAATATATCGGAGAGACCGACAGCGGGAGCGTTGCGGATTACGCGGCAGTCGGCTATGTGACCGGTCTGGGCGACAAGTGGTCGAGCTACATCCCGGCCGACCAGTACGAGGCCTACCGCATGAGCAGCGAGGGTACGGGCTGCGGCATCGGCGTTTCGGTCACGAGCACAGCGGACACGGTGCGCATCTCGATCGTCTACGATGACTCGCCTGCGGCGCAGGCCGGCATCGTCAAGGGCGATTACATCCTCGGCGCGGAGGGCCTCACGGTCGAAAAGGACGGCGCGAATGCGGTCATCTCCGCGATACGCGGCGAGGAGGGCACGGACGTCTCGGTCACGATCCGGACGGCGGCCGGCGAAACGAAAACGCTTGCGATGAAGCGCGCGACCGTAACGCAGAAGATGGCGTGGGGCGAGATGCTGTCGGGCACGACCTCCACGGCAGGGGAGATGGAGCTGAGCCAACCGCCGTGCCCCGCTGCGAGCGCGAGGTTTTCTTCGATGGTCATGCCCGGTGCGCTGCCGCGCATGGGGTCCTGAAACAGGCGGCCGATGCTGCGGGCACGCTTATACTCCGGCATGAACGTGATGTCCTTGCCGTCAAGCTCGATCTTGCCGCTGTCCGTGAAAAAGCTGCCGGAAATGGCGTTAAAAAGCGTCGATTTGCCCGCGCCGTTTGCGCCGATGACGGTGATGAAATCGCCCTTTACAGCGTGGAAGCTGAGGTCTTCAATCGCGTTTTTGGCGTTGACCGTGCCGGGGTTGAAGGTCTTCGAGATATGCGTGAGTTTAAGCATGGGTGCGCTCCTTTCCGAAACGGCGCTTCAGATACGGAAGCTGTTTTTTGAGGTACGGCCCGGAGATTGCCAGAATGACAATAACGGACGAGACGAACTTGAGCATGAACGCGGGCAGGTTGAATCGCAGCGCGATGGTATACACAAGGCGGAACACGAACGCACCGACAACCATGCCGAAGATACGCAGCGGAATTTTGCCCTTGCCGAAGAACGCGCCGCCGATGAGGAGCGATGCCAGCGCAACCGTAACCATGCCGGTGCCGATATCGATGCTGACAGACTTTTGCGACTGCGCGAGTAAGCAGCCTGAAAGCGCCGTAAACGCATTGGAAATGCACAGGCCGATGATGGTCGTTTTAACCGGGTTGATGGACGAGGAGCGAACCATGTCCGGGTTATTGCCCGTCGCACGAATGGCGAGGCCGAGGCGTGTGCGGAGGAAAAGTCCCAAAACGACCGCCACGAGTACAACCGCGATGATGATGACGATAAGCTTATATTGCCCCGCAAGCGGTGTGTTTTCGAGCACCGAACGCATTTTGGTAAAGACCGTATCGGAATTATTGAGGTTCAGAAGCGACGCGCCGTTCATGATGCCGATGTTAACGGAATAAAGCGCGGTATTGACGATGATGCCGGCAAGCAGACTATCAATGCCCATTTTCGTCTGCAAAAGAGCCGTGACGAATCCGGAGACCATGCCGATCGCCATAGCGGCGGGGATTGCCAGAAACGGATGCCCGGAAAGCGCGACGGACGCGCCGACGACCGCGCCGAGCGTGAAGCAACCGTCTGTGGAAAGGTCGCATACGTTCAGCATGGAATAGCTCAAAAACAGTGCCAAAACAGTCAGCGAGCTGATGAGACCGAGCTCCAGCGCTGTCTGCCCAAGGGTCAGGATTGAATCGAAAGACATACAAAAACTCCTCGTTTTGCAGATTTGTGGTGATATGCCGAAGCCACGCGCCCGAAAACCGGGTGCATGGCAGCGGCGATTGCATTCTTATGGGTAAGTAAGGTATTGATGAAGTATGGTAGTATGAAGTGTTTGAAAGCTTATGGGGTAGGATAAGCTTTTGAGAGATTTAAATTAAGACTCGAGATCGCTGAAACTCTCTGCGGTCGTGATCTCCTCCACTCTCGTGCAGTACGGGGCAAAAGCTTCGGAGACGGTATCGAAGTCGAGGCCGAGCTTTTCGCAGATTTCGGTGTTGACCGTTGCGGTGCCGTTGTCGAACGTGATGACCGGGGTGGTCGCCGGGTCTTTGCCTTCGGTGAGGATGGAAGCGATCATATCTGCGGTCTCACGGCCGAGGTTTGCGTAATCGACACCGTAGCCGAGGAACGCGCCGTTGAGGGCGAAGGAATCGGCGCCGGTGTAGTGCGGGATGCCTGCGTCAGCAAAGGTCTCGTAAATAGCGAGCTCTGCCTTCATGATGGTATTATCGGTCGGGGTGAACACGGCGTCTACACCGTCGGAAACGAGAGCCTGTGCGGCGAGCGCGACTTCTTCGGCGGTCGTTGCGGTGCGCTCTACATATTCAACACCTTTGTCGTCGAGGTACGCCTTTGCGTGCTCGATGGCGGCGGTGGAGGAATCCTGTCCTACGTCGTACAAAAGGCCGATCTTCTTGGCATCGGGGTTCTGGGCGAAGATAAGGTTCATGACGGAGTTGGTATCGAGGTTATCGGAGGAGCCCGTCACGTTGCTGCCCGGCTCTTCAAGGGAAGCGACAAGACCCGCGCCGACCGGGTCGGACACGGCGGCGAACACGACAGGCGTTTTGCTGTCTTCGGTTGCAGACTGCATCGCCATGGCGACCGGGGTCGCGACACCGACCATGAGATCTACGTTATCGGCTGCAAAGTTTGCGATGATCTGATTCATGACGTTCGCGTCGGCGTTACAGTTGTCGTACTTCACGTTGATTGTGATGCCCTGCTCGCTTTCAATCTCGGCGAGACGTGCATTGATGTTCTCAACGATCTGGTTTAAGGAAGCGTCATCGACGTAGTTGCAGATGCCGATGGTGTACGATGCGCCGGAAGATTCTTCGCTTGCGGTGCTCTTTTCACTCGACACACTGCTTTCGGAAGCGGCGGACGAAGAAGAGTCGCTTGACGCGGAGGACGTGGAAGAAGCTGTGCTCTGACCGCTGCAAGCGGCGAGGCTGAGGGTCATAGCGGCAGCGGTGATCATGGCAAATACGTTTCTGAGTTTCATAAATTTATCGATCCTTTCAGGTTTGTTTTAATGCGTTCAAATGCGGGTTCAAAATTTCAGATGCAGCGCGGCTGCGCCATCGTTTTGTGTAAACAAACATGAAATAACCTCCCTGAAAAACAAAAAATCCTGTCCCTGCAATCACTTGCTGGGACAGGATCAAAATTCCTGCGGTGCCACCCGGCTTGGTATGTGAAACACACACCCTCTTACGCGTACCATCATACGCAGACCTTTGTTTACGGAGAGCCACACTCCGTCTCACATACTCGGGAAATCCTTTTCTGTTCGCCCTCAGAAGTCCATTCCGCTTTATCTTTCCGCCGTGATTCCACCATCCACGACTCTCTGTGAGAAAAGTTGCCTAAAGCGTACTCACTCTTCCTCAACGGTTTAGTGCATTGTAGCATACATTTTTTCGGTTGTCAATTAGGTTTTTGAAAAATTTTTGATTTTTTGTAAAAAAGATAAATTTTGTTAAAAATGGCCCATCAGCAATGCTCAAGATTTATAAGCCACTCGGCGCAGGCGTTCTCTACGACGAGCCTTGCCGCAAGGGCGGAATTGCCCGGAGCTAAGCCACACCCACCGCTCGTTGCGAGTGGCAGAGTTCCTATCGCCTTATTATGCAAATCATATTGCGGTCATCCTGTGACCTTTTTGTTATTCAAATGCAGCACGCGGTCGCACTTTTCGGAGATGAACGCGTCGTGCGTGACGATGATGCAGATCTTGTCTTTGCAGACCTGCTTCAGGGCTTCAAACATGCCCTCTGCGGAGGCTTTATCGAGGTTCGCGGTGGGCTCATCGAGCACGAAGACCGGGCGGTCATCGTAGAAAATGCGCGCCAGCGCGACCTTGCGGCGCTGACCGCTGGAGAGATTTTTGCCCTCCGGCTCGATCTCGTACTCCGCTGTTTTTTCGTTTACGAACTCCGTAAGGTTAGCAAGGTCAACAGCTTTGCGGAACTTCTTCTCGTCAAACGGCTGATCCATGCAGATATTCTCTTTGAGCGTGCCCGCAAAAACGGAGACAAAGCCGGAATCGTAGCTTAAATAATTGCGAATCTCCGCGCCGTGCACGGTTTTATTGCCGATTTTGAGCTCGACTTCGCCGCCTGTGGGCGTATAAAAGCCGATGAGCAGCTTTGTGAGCGTGCTTTTGCCGCTGCCGTTTTCGCCGGTAAGCGCGACGATCTCGCCCGTGTGCACCTGCGTTTCAGCGTGGGACAGGATAACTTTTTCTTCGTCATACGCAAAGGAGAGGTCTTTGGCGGTGAGCGCTGCGCTGCCTGCATTTTGGACAGCGGGCTTTGCGGTTTGTGTGGTGTCTTCGGTGGGCATGGAGAGGATTTCCCCGATGCGGTTTGTGGAGACCTTCACTTCGTTGACCTCGGCCATCCAGCCCGAAATGTGCAGGAACGGGCCGTAGAAGAAGCTGACGAGGTTCACAACGGCGATGAGCGTGCCGACGGTGGTTTCGCCGCGCACGACAAGGAATGAGCCCATGCCGAGCGCGATGATGAACATGCCGACGCCGAGGAAGTTATTGAGGAAACCGATGGCGCCCTGCAAAACGCTGAGTTTGCCGACGTACTTCTGCTTTTGCGCGTATGTATCCCCCACGCGCTTCTGCACCCAGCCGAGCACGCCGTAGGACTTAAACAGCATGTACTGGCTTAAAAATTCCTGCAAAATATTGCGGTTTTTGTCTTCGTTCTGCATGATCTGAATGCTGTTCATCTCAAGCTTCGGGGAGATGCGGATCATGGTGAAAATCAAAATCGGCACGACGACAATCATGACGACCGCGAGTTTCCACTCGAGGAGGAACATCAAAATAAAGCTGACGACGAACGTGAAGCTCTCGAAAAAGATGCTCGGGATGAGCGTTTTGGAATAGAAATTCGAGAGGGTCTCCGCGTCTTTTGTCATGCGCGTGAAGTAGTTATCCGCTGCGCCGCTGTCGAATGTCCTTAGGTCTGTGCGGTAGAGGTGCTCCACCATGGCGCTGCGCAGAGAAAGCTCCATGCGGCAGGAAAGCTTGCCCTGCAAAACGGACGTGACGACCTGCGAGATGCCGAGCACGAGCAAAACGCCGACCGCGATGATGAGACATGTGGTGAGCGGCATGGCGCTTGCGTTTGTGGCGATGTCGAGGAACATTTTCATCAAAACAGACACCGCGATGACGGAAACGCCCAGCAGCACGGAAAAAATAACGAGCAAAATAAACTGCGGAACGTTTTGACGGATGAGGTGAAGGGAATGCCGGTTCTGCTCTTTCTTCATTTCAAAATCTCCTTTTTGTTGTCTGAACTCATCATGTGGCAACATGAAAATTCAGCCGTTTATTTGTTTTTGTGCAAAAGATCGACTTGCTCTCCCGTTTAACACCAATATACTACATCATCAAAAATTTGTCTACTTTTTTTGCAAAATCATCTATTTTCACAATCAATTCGTCGAAATTTCCGCAAAATGACGAAAGCCGACGGCAGGGGCTTTTTCGCTCCGCCATCGGCTTTTATAAGATTTAAATACTTTTAATCCGTAAGCTGTGCTTTTTGCGCGCGGGCAAACCACGGGTACAAAAGGCCAGCGTAGTGCAGCTTAAAGCGCGTTTTGAAGCTTGTATTCTTGTTCGTCGTGACGAGGTGCTCCAAAAAGCTCCGTACCGTGCGCTCCTCATACACCTCGAGCGCGATGCCGCCGTAGACCGCCTTTTCCAGCAGCTCGCACACGCGGGTGTAGCTGCCCGGTGAGCAGCACCAGGCGCGCATACTCGCGCAAATCGAACATCTCGCTTGGGTCGTTGCCCTTGCGGTTCTGCATTTTGCCTTCGGGCTGCGGCGTACCGGCCGAAGCCTGCGAAAGCAACAGCTGTACCTTCATGCGGCTCGGGTAAATGACCGTGCGCACAGGGGCAACCGGTGCTGTCTGCACGTTAAAGAGATTCAGCACGTCGCGCACGCATAGAAACGCGAATGCTGTGCGCATCATGTAAAATGAGCATACCGTTAATCACCATGAGCAGCAATAAAACGATCAGCACCGTCAGCAAAAACGGCTTACTGTATAGGAACAGCAGCACTGCTGCCGTCAATAGGACAAGCCCATAGGCCAGTCTGTTTTTCCACATATCCGCTTACCTTTCCGTACCGGGCTTGATCTGCTGCAAAATCTCAGCCAGAATATCGCGCGCCGTTATGCCGTCCACCTGTGTCTGCGGGCGCAGAATGAGACGGTGTGCACAGACATCGAAAAACACGCTCTGCACGTCTTCCGGCACCACGTAGTTGCGCTCGCGCAGAACGGCACCGGCACGCGCCATTTTGACGAGTGCGGAAACGCCGCAGCGCGCGACCTATTCTCCCTCAAGCCGTTCCGCCGCATTACACAGGGAACTGAACACAAATAAAGCCGGTCCATAGAACCGGCATAGTTGTTAAGTCATATCAATCGAGCTTTTCGATGGCCTCCACGATCTCCTTCTGATCTTTGCAGACCTCTTCAAAAAGCGATTCGTCCGTCAGCGGAACAGCGCCGCGCACGGCCTCCGTTAAAGCGGATGCCGATTTTTGCAGGCGGTCGAAGCCGAGGTTCTGTGCCACACCCTTTAAGGTGTGCGCCGCAAGGAAAACATCTTTCCAGTTTTTGGCTTCCACAGCTGCTGTAAGCCGGTTATAGGTCGGGTCGTTTGCGTATTTGCGCACGAACTTGCCGATCATCGCCTCATTCGGGATGCGTTTCATCACGTTTTTGAGGTCGCCGCCGATTTTCTGATATAATTCTTCAAGCTTCATAATCTGTCACCTTTCTGCAATTCCTATCTGCATGCCGCATGATTTCCATTCGCGTGTTTCGCTTTATTTTCGTACATGCGCAGGTCTGCCTGCCGAATGGCTTCGGAGAGCGGGTGTACGCGGTATACACCGCCAAGGCTGACATCAAGCTTCACCTCGGGGTAATCCGGCAATTTTGTCTCCTGCACGGCGCGTCTGAGCTGCTCTAAACGCGCATAGAAAACCTCTTCGCCGATCTTGGAGAAGATGAGGAGGAACTCGTCCCCGCCGTAGCGGATGAGCGTATCGCTGCCGCGGATGCCGGACTGGATTGTATTCGCGATGGTTTTCAGCGCTTCATCGCCCACAGGGTGGCCGTATGTATCGTTAATCTGCTTAAAAAGGTCAACATCCACGATTGCCACGGCATCTGCGCTTTCCAAATTGGACTGGAAACTCTCAAGATACAGTCTCGTGTACGTTCCGGTCAGGGTATCGCGGTAGAAGTTCATAAACGAAGAACGCGTTGGCGCATCGTTGTCGCCGCCGCAGCGTGCGCACTCCGCTTCGTCTTCATGCGAAGCAATCTCCAGTGTGCAGGTACGTCCGTTGACGTTGATATGTTTAGAAAGCACGAAGTACATTTGCCTGTCACGCATTTCAAGCTTAGTGACCCACTCTTTTCCTTCCAGAGAGCGGGAAGAAATACAGTTTTCGCACGGCTCGTTTCTGCCCCAAATTTCATAGCAGTGTATCGGCGTAGTGATTACTTTGCCGCCTTTATCCAGCTCAAGGGTCTCGTTCGTTTTCGGATCTACAAGGCGCACAACCTCAAACACACGGCTCAAGTCATTCAAGAGATGAGCTACGTTGTCTTCCGTGCACTTTTCGAGCACATCTTCTCCGCGCCGCACCATTTCATCCTGAATATCTTTAAAGTGTCCGAGCACGCCGGCATAATTTTTGTATTTAGTTGTCCAAAGCGATTTTGCCGTAAGGCGCTGCCAGCGATATTCCCCGTTAACGGGGATCATTTTCACTTCCGGTCTTTCCGGCGTTGTTGCTTTCAGCTTTTCACGCATAGCAAGCCAATCCTTTTCAGAGAGCAGCGAAACGTCGTTCCATTCCGTCAGATACATGGATTTTTCTCGTTGATCGACCGGCGCATTCCAATCTTTGAGATGTACGGTATTTGTCCAGTGGTCAAATTCAAACTGGATACCGCCGCACTGCTCTGCGAAGAATTCCGCCTTTTTCTGCTCGAAGGTGAGCAGGCTTTGCGCACGGTTATCAGGCGTAAGCTCTTTTTGCTCGAGCATTTCATCGGAAAGGCGCTTTGCTTCCTGACGGTAATCGAACCGTCTGGGGTCTGTGTGCATGTTCTCGAAAAGCTGATCCTGCACGTCCAAAAGACACTGTATCAAAAGCGGATTGAAGGCGCCGCATTCGCCGTTTGTAATCATTTTAATAGCGGTCGCGTGGTCGAACGACTTTTTGTAGCAGCGTTCGCTTGTAAGCGCGTCGTACACGTCTGCCATGGCGACGACCTGCGCGGAAATCGGAATCTCATCGCCCTTGAGACCATCCGGGTAGCCGCGGCCGTCCCAACGCTCGTGGTGCCAGCGGCAGATCTCATGCGCCAGATTCATCAGCGTTTCGGATTGCTGCATACCGATGTCGCACAGCATCGAGTCACCGATGGCGGCGTGACTCTTCATAATCTCCCACTCTTCGGGGTCGAGCTTGCCGGGTTTATTTAAAATCGCTTTCGGAACGCTGATCTTACCGATGTCGTGCAGTGCGGAAACCGAAGCGATCATAGAGATATCCGTTTCCGTCAGCGGGTATTTATCCGTGATCTCAATCAAGCGGCGCAGGAGAATGTCCGTCATCATGCGCACATGCAGAATATGCTGGCCGCTTTCGTTGTTGCGGTATTCGATAACATGGCTCAAAATATTGATCATCGTGTTGTTCGTCTTTTCACGCTCGTAGACCTGCTCCTCCACAAGGCGCACAAGGCGCTTTTGGCGGGCATACAACATGAGCGTATTTTCGACACGGCGGCGGACGACCGTCAGATCGAACGGTCTGCTGATGTAATCCGAAGCGCCGAGGTCATAGCCGCGGCGGATGAAATCCACATCGCTTTCGGACGAGATGATGATAACCGGCACCTCGCTGATCCAATGCCGCAGATTCATAATCTCCAGCACGCCGAAACCGTCCATTTTCGGCATGTTGATGTCAAGCATCACGAGGTCGATATCCTCGTTTTTTTCGAGGATATCGACGGCTTCTGTGCCGTCTTTTGCCATGACATATTCGTATTTATCGCTGAGTATTTCCTCAAGGAGCATTTGGTTCATTTCCGAATCGTCCGCGATGAGTATTTTTTCCTTTAAACTCATAGATTTCTCCTTGCAGCGCTTTCTGTTTCGTCTCACAATTTATTCTTTATCGGAAAGCGCTTTCATTTTTACCGATAGAATGACTTGCCAAAGACAGAATTCGCTATATTCTCTGCAAATTCGTCAAAAAGTGAATAAAAAGCAGCAATTCTATCTATTCTACACAATAAAGAACACTATTTAAATACACTATATTTTCTATTTTATCATATTTGCTTTTTACGTGCAAGAAAAATCGCATGAAATCATACTTTTTTAAAACAAAGCGTATACAATTTCTTTATTGCAAAAACACCGCGCCTGCGGAGCATTCCGTTTGGCGCGGTGTTTCTCAGTTTTCTGTATTGCGGATGTCTTCGGCGCGGGCGCGGCCCTCTGCGGTGTCTTCGGTCGTCACATTGAGCTTTTCCACTTCAAAGGTGGTTTCGGCCAGCGTGTTTTTATTTTCGCTGTCTTTTACGCTCAGCTGCACTGTGAAAAGGGCGGTAACATCGTCATACGTTAAGCTTCCTACCTCAGCTTTAATACCGTAGGGGTACGCCTTTGCGGGCAGAATGTCCTTGCCGCCAAGCTGCACATGCCCTTTCGGCGTAGTGGTAAACGCGGTGTAATCGCCGCTGCCGAACTGCTGGCTGAAAAAGCCCGTAACGTTGCCGCTGCCGTCTACTTTCAGTGTGCCGGAATAGCGCAGCTCATCGCTGATGGTGGTCGTAAGCGTGGAGCACAGCACCTGCGCTTCCGAATATGAAACGGATTTTGCGTAGGAGCGCACGCCGAGCTGCACACCCAACACCATCACCATGCTGACAAGCACCAAAATGGCGACTGTGCAGAGCATTTCCACGAGCGTTAAGCCTTTTTTATCTTTCAGCTTCAAGTTCCCGCCCCCTGCTCTTTGCTTTTCCTGTAATACGTGTAGCCGTTTTTGCTTGTGTATTCATCGACTTGAACATGGATGATTTTTGTGGCACTGTTTTTATCCTTAATGATCAGCGTTTTGGTTTCGCTGCCCTTGACGGCATTCTTATACGTTAAAGCCACATCGGTTTTGCGCACCTTGGCATTTACCTTGGAGGCCGTGGAAACTGCGGTGGAGAGAAAAAGCATAACGAGCACCACGACCAAGATGGCCATGAGCGTTTCCACCAGTGTTTCCGCTTTTTGTGAACGCAGCTTTTTCAACCCGTTACCCCCTTTTGCAGCTTTGCCTTATTCCATTCGAGTGTTCGGGTGACGACCTGCATGGAGCCCGTATCGCCGGAGGTTCTTTCCTCCGCCAGTTTGCCCTCCATAGTCAACACCATGCGGCAGAGGTGTTCGGAACCCACACCGTTTGTGAATGTTGCAGTGAGGTTATACACCTTGCTGCTTCCGTCACTGCCGGTGTCGACTGATACAAGGATTTCTGCCGATACATCTTCATAACCGTCTACGGAGAACGTGTAGGTCTTTGCATAAAGGGACGTCGTGTTCACATCTATAAACCATGCGCCGATGTCATTGATCATATCTCCCACCGCACATGTGGCCTTTATCGTATCATTCGTCGTAGTGGTCGTTCCATCCGCAAGTGTCACCGTGGTCGTAACATCTTTATACCGGCCCGTAAGGCTTTGGAAATCGTCGCGCACGAGCTCGGCGGCAGAGCTGACCGCGAGGTAGGCCTGCTGCTGTTCTTTTTCCGAGCGCTTATTTACGGCGGCGCTGGTGGCGGCGGAGATGATAACCGCGCTCACCATGATGCCGACCAGCATAAGCAGCAGCGCCATCAGCATGGAAGCGCCCCTTTGGCTATTCAGTTTTCTGCGGATCGCCTGCATTTTCGGCACCTGCCTTTTTGTTGATTTACGGTTCAACGGTCTCGCCGCCTGCTGGGGTATCTTCCCAAACGGCGTAAAGAGTGAGTTTGGTCTTATTCTCCATTGCCATGGAGTTTACGATGTCCTGAATTGAGCTCTTGTCTGTATACTGAACTGCACCCTCCGCTTCTACCGCCCAGCCCTTAAAGGTGGATGTTTCCTTTGTAAATGTATTCGGCAGAAGGCTGTCCGTCGTTTGAATCTTATCATAAGCATACGATTCATCAGGCATCGTACCCAAACCGCCGTTGGCATCAAACTGGATGGTATAGGTGTTCGGAACCGCCTTGATCTCGGTATCTGCGAAAATCTCGGGGAGATTATCAAAGTCAAACGTATAGCCTAAAATAGCTGTTGCCAACTTGTTCTTTTCTGCTTCCGTTAACGTCGGCTTTTCGCCGTAAGATACCTTTTTCTCCAGCACCAAATCATCGTTTACCGTTACAAATTTCACCTTATACTCATTGGAAACAATAGTGTACGGGGTGGTGAGGTTGTAGGTCACGTCGCCGTTTTTGAGGACGATCTTTAGGGTGATCTCGCCTGCCGCAGCGGATTCCACCTTTACGGCGCGGTATCGGAACTTCGTGTCGTTCGTTTCTGTCGTCCACTGATCGCTTACCGTCACTTTGTAGGTGTGATTTTCATCGGTCGTGATGCCGTCTTCACCCACAGTGTAGGTCGTTTCCCCTGCGGTGATCTCGATTTGATCGACCGTAAAGCCTTTCAAATCGGTATACTCATCCGTTGCGTAGAGGAACAGCGCACTTCCCTGCATGGCGGGGCCGTTTTCCGGGTATTCAACGGTCGTACCGGTGTAGGAGGTCGTGGATTTTTTCGGCGTGTGCGGCAGAGAAATCTGGTTATAGACGCTGCCGTTTGTCAGGCCAAGCACATCACTTGGCTTTGTTGTAGCGCTGATATACAGCGTAGCCGTGACCTCTTTTGCGGGCTCCGCGGCAGTTGCCGCGCCGTACGGATATGTGCACGTGATGCTCACCGTGGCTTCGCCCGCGGCAAAGCCGGTAAGCGGCAAGGAGAACGTGCCGTCTGCGTTCAGCTTGATATCGTCCTTACTGCACTCGATGACATCCTGCTGCACGCCGTTGTTATCGACAGCAATCTCCCATCTGAGCGTCTTTTCGGTCTCGGCAAGCAGCTGCTTGTCGTTTGCGTCCTTTACGGTCAGCGTGATCGTATCGGTGTCGCCGGAATAAACCGAAATGTTCGTAGAAGAAGCCTCCAGCTTGAGCGATGCCGTAACTTCGATTGTAAGGCGCGCGATGTAATTGCCGAGCTTCGCCTCTGCGACGACCGTGCCGACATTCTGCCCGATGAATGTGACATCGTAGCATTTATTCGCATCATTATACACAATGCGGCTGACTATTGCTGCGGCCTTATCGTTTGTGAGTTCGTTTCTGTTTTCGTTGTACAGCTTGATTTCCGGCGGCTCTGCGCTCGTATCTACGTCGCTGCTGGCGATAAGCAAATGTGTCTGCAAAAGCGCCTTGCCGTCTTCGTTGTCGTTCAAAGTGCTGTCTTCCGCTTTCGTTTTGATATCCGCAAGCAGGTCGAGCTTCCGGGAATTTTCTTCCCATAAGAGACCGATGCGCGGCCAGCGGCCGTAATGTACATTGACTGTGCTGCCGAAGATATCGGTCTGCGTCAGAACCGTCGGGAACGGATAGTTAAGCCCCTGCAGCGCCGTATCGTTGCCCGGGAAGCTATATTTGCCGTCGATATTCTGCCCCTGCTCGGTGATGGTGACGGTGGAGAAATAAATTCCCGTTGTGCCGCTGTTCTTATTCAGGTAACTAAGCAACGTACCGTTTTGCATTTGTTCATAAGAAATGTACGGGCTGGCAGATTGACCTGTAACTTCTATGCGGCGATCGTACCAATCAACCCATATCCTATTGGTGTTATCATAGAAGAATTTTTCCCCTTTTTGTCTGAAATTGTGTTTTACGTTGAAGTTCTTCCAATCCGACCAATCGCTCTCATTTTTGTAGGATTTATAATCATCGGTATTCACTGCACTGCTTTCTAACACGTAGCAATTTTGAATAACGACATGATCTTTACCATTGGAAACCATCGCGAACTCTTCCTGCATTTCACCGTTAGAAGCAATAGACTGCGAGCTTTTAACAATCTTACTCCCGGAAGCAGGCATCTGCATGTAACTATAACAGTTACTTACCGTAAGCACTTTGTCAACATTGCCGACAATCGTCTTTAAACCACCGCTGTTACGCATAACGATGCCGCCCACAAGGCCACCCATCCAAATGCTTGCGCCACTACCATAACCTCGGTGACTACCGGGAGATATACTGGTCATGGAACCACCGGCATAGCAGTAACTTACTGTACCGCGGGAAACACCGGCAATACCGCCGACACGCAGATTTTGATAACCGCCATTATAGCCGATATTGATAATAATATCTGTTACAGCGGAGCAGTTTGTAATATCCATGTTTGTCATGCCGACAAGACCGCCGACACTGCCGCCGCCCCAACCCGGGGTGTTTGCATGGTTATCCTGAATGGTATAGCCGGAAACCGTGCAGTTTGTAAATACACTTGCAGGATTGTCTCTGCCGGCCGCAAAGCCGACAAGACCGCCAACGCAGTACCAGCTCTCACCATCCTTTGTAGCTTCGATTACATTGCCTTCATCCGAGTATACGACCACATTTTTAACCGTTGCACCGACCGTAATGCCAAAAATACCAACACATTCCGCATTGCTGTGAATTTCAACATTTTTGATCGTATATGCCTGTCCGTCATAATGAGAAGCAAAATATGACATTGTCGGATCAGCCTTTGCTGTACTGCCTGCATTATCATACATACTTCCGATAGGCGTGAAGTTATTGGTCTTACCAAGTATACGGTATTCTGAGGAAGCATTCAAATCGTGTGTTTGATTCCAATACAGCTCCTTTCCGCTTTCCGATACCCTGTGAGTATCGCCGTAAACCTGATACGTGTATTTATCCTTAAACGTATTCCAATCCCCTTGGTTCTGAGACACAATGGAGGTGTTTGTATTGTTCTTTCCGGAATTCCAGTTGATAAACTGTAACTGCGAGACGGAGCGAATCTCGTAAGCGTTGCCGTTGGCGCCGGGTTTGACGTCACCTGTTTCTGTCGTTTTGCTCTGTACTTCGGAGCTATCGAGGCTCATAGAGTTTGCAAAGAACGGGTTGACGGTGTAGGTGTATACGGTAGCATCCGTTCCGTTGCCGTACTTCAGCTGCCATGCGCCGTTTGCTTTGTTATCGATCAAATACATTTTGTCTTCGCCGGTTTCATATGCGACAAACGTATAGCCGGGCATCTGCTTACCGAGCGCTTCGCCGGCTTCTGCATTTTTTGCAAGGCTCATGAAGTTTCCATTGAAGTTCACAGCACCACTTAATGAAGTCGTCAAATTATTGCTGTTCGCATAGAAATAGCCGTAGCCGTAATGCGTTACAACGCCGCCGTCGTCGTGCTCTTCACAGAGAGAATCGCCCTTTAAGATGTCGTTGTTTGCGCTGGAAATTTCATTGCCCTGGCTTGTGCCCACGTAGCTGAAGTGGTAGCCGCTGTTGCTGCCGCTGTCTTCATATTCCCAGTAGAACACACCGAGCGTACCGATATCCTTCTGCACGGGCCAATCGCCGTAATGCACGGTCTGCCCTGCTGCATTACGCACGACTGCCGGGTAGATATAATGATCGCCGGTCGTTTCTTTGAAATTATGGGTGCAATCTGCCTTTTTGAAATTGTTGATTGTTTTGTTTTGCAGCTCGCTGCCCGTAAGAGGCTCACCCGCCGCGTTATCTTTGAATTCGTTCGTGGAGGTGTTGTAAGCATAAAGCGTGCCTCTGTACGAATACGTGCCGCCGTCCAGATAATAGCACTGGTATGCCGAACCGCCGGTATGCGTAAAGCCGTAGGACTCCGCATCGCCGGAAGCTGTCAGCGCCGTAGCGCTGTAGCTGCGGCGAATCATGCCGCTGGCGTTGTTCGCCGCAAAGCCCGCGACCCACACGGTGCTGTTTCGCGCGCCGCGCACCTGAATGCTGCCAAGCGCGTAGGAATCCGAAATAGAGGCGTGGTTCACGCCCGCAAAGCCGCCCGCATAGGTGTTAGAGTTCGTATTTGCAAAGCGAATGGACGGGCAGTCCGAAGCGCTGTTGCGGATAGTGCCGTAGTTGCTGCCGACAAAGCCGCCGAGCGAAGCCGTGCTGGCTCTGTAACCGTAATACTCCATGGTATAGCCGGAAACCGAGCAGTTTGAAACCGTGCCGCGGTTATAACCGACGAGCACGCCCATGCTGACGCGCGACGCACTGCCGGAAGCCGAATTACCGCCCTGCGCATTGACATAGGCCACCGTGTTACTGCCGTCGCCGACAAGGAACACATTGCGCACCGCGGCAGCGGACGACGTATAACCGAACATGCCGATGTAAAGGGAATTTGCTTTAAAGGAAATTCCCTCTATCGTATTGCAGCCGCCGTTATACACAGCCGTAAACGGCTTATCCCCTGTGCCGATCGGCGCCTGTGTGTTAATCTTTGCAGGCACAACGTCATAATTTATCCAATCATACCTGCTGTAATCGATGTTGAGTTCCTGACGGAACACACTGTCCTTTACGGCATCCGCATACTGCGGGTAGTAAAGGCTCAACGCATACAGCTGGCGGGCGGAGCGGATGCAGACCGTTTCCGGCGCCTGCGGCTTATTCTCGTTGACCGTCACCGTTTTTGCGAAATGCGGATTGTAGTAATACTCCGTATTCGTGTTGTTTGCGGTGTCTTCTATCGTGATCTTCTGGTAGAATGTATCCGGCTCTGCGGTGTCGATATACTCGGTGTTGACGACCTCTTTTGGGAGCGGATAGAGATAATACTTCGTATTTGTCGTGTCGTCAGTCGTTTCAATTGCGCTATCACTATCAAACGATACCTGTGCCTTTTGGTTGTTTGCATACGTCACGGTAACGTTATCGGTCGCATCTTTCTTTTCGATATACGCCAGCGCATAGCCGTCGCCGGCGACAAACTTACTCGTTTTGAGCGTGGAAAGGTTTGCGCCGTAGAAGCCGTAGGTTCCGCCTTCGTAGCGCTCGTAATAAACCAATGCGCCGGATTCAAA
>OGRU01001193.1_pt1 | contig 20702 bp, 16 predicted proteins | sample 1553541 | NCBI WGS metagenome assembly OGRU01 (sample SAMEA2580068, study PRJEB22360) | human gut metagenome | biome: human gut; feature: human-associated habitat; material: faeces | place: Denmark | collected 2008/2010
TTTCGTTAAACGGGCGCTAGGGTGTCACCCTTACACCAACATTTTCGACGCGATCGCGTTATGGATCTTATTAACGGCAAGGCGCTTACGTTCTTGCGTCGTGCCCTCCCCGAAGATCTGGCACCTATCAACCAGGTGGAGGTAGCGCTCTCTATGGGCGATAGCTTTGTCGCGACTGGTTTGACCATAGAGGACAATCTTCTGTCGAGATCCGCTAAGGCCACTAAGGGCTATGCCTATCTGGTGCAACTGGTCGGTTACTCCATTTGGCAGCGCGCCAATTTGCATCGTGCCAAAAGTACCATCGTGAGTGAACGCGATGTTGCCGAAGGCATTGCGCTGGCAGAAGCTCGTTTTCACGATGTTGTTCACGAGCCCGCGATTTCTGGACTGGGGCTCAACGATATTAAATACCTTTTGGCCATGTGCGAGGATAAACAACAGTCCAAATCAGCCGAGATTGCTAAGCGCATGGGTAAAAAGACCAATGAGATCAGCTCTATTAGGGCCAAATTGCTACAAAGAGAGGTTATTCAGGCACCACAGAGGGGCTACGTGCAGTTTGCCGTGCCGGACCTAGATATCTATCTGCGAGAGAATGCCGAGGAGATTCTCGAACGGTTCTAGGTCGAGAGAGGACGACGTCACCATCTTTAAGACTGCCGCCAGCGTCGATTGTCATATCGGGTTTTTCCGGGATGACAATCCCCGTGATAATAAGATGCGGCATTCATCGTCGCCCGCCAATCAGATTTCGTCTATCTATAGCATTGCGTGTTTTAATTTGCCGCAACAAAGATACCATTCGCAGAGAGTGAGGGCTTTCTTGCCCGTGCTGCGCGCCCGTCAACTTTAGCGCTGTACCGGGCGCCTGCCAGATGGTCCGCCGCGAAGTGTTTAAACAGGTTGGCGTCCATAACGAGGAATTCGCCGTCGGTTTTAACGACGCAGACTTTTGCCTGCGCGTGTGGGAGGCGGGCTACCGTACCATCTTTACGCCCTATGCCGAGCTGTACCACTATGAGTTCACCTCGCGCGGCAGGGAAGAGGCCAGCGAGGAAAAGCTGCGCCGCTGGAAGCGCGAGCAAGCACTGTTCATGCAACGCTGACCGGAGTTTATTCTTGACGGTGACGCGTGGCTCGGGCCAAACCTATCAGCCGAAAGCGAGTACTTTCGCTTTAGAGCTAAGAGATGCCTAGGTTCGGCATAGGGTGCTCAAGAGCTATAAAGCCGTTGGGTTTTGGCTGCATTGCTGTTGTTTGATTCGTGGAGACCGTGTCTTGCTTTGTGCAAATATACTTACGAGATTTTTTGTCGACGAAGCCCTAGACGCCCCTGATGTAAGCGAAACGTTGGGGCATTTTGCTGTATTTCGCGGCTGTGTACACGCTTTCGTCGTCCGCCGCGTGCTTAAACGAATTGCGTGTTTCAGTGGATTTTGTTTCACTGGCGCTTGCGCTGTTTGGGGTGCCGCTAATTGCTTCAAAAACTAGAGCTAACACTATGTCCATGGAAGGACGAAAAAACAAAAGTTTGCTGAGAACGTAACCTGCTATTTATAAGAGCAGGTTTCTGTCTGCCTTTATAACAATTCCCGCGCTTCGAATAACTGGACTTCCGATGCAGAGGAGATTGTAAGATAATCTTCTCTTAGTAACATTATTTGTGACGGGGGATTCAATATGAAAAAAGCTTTGCGTGCCTCAACAGCTTTTTCTCTTGCTGGTCTTTTGACCATTTCATCCTTGATGGGTCCTGTGGCTGCTGCCTACGCTGCGGGCAACGTCCCGTCTGCGGACGCTGCTGTGGACGCTGCTACTGCAGACGATGATGGCGAGGCCTCGCGTGATGCGGGTTCTGTTGATGTCGACGCTGCTGATGATTCATCGCCGGCAACGAACGTTGACGAATCGGCTGATGAGGATTTTGGCGTCGATGTATCTGAGAACCATCAGCAGGCTGAACCGGTCGATTCTTCTTTCCAGTATGTATATCTTGCCTACCCGAGCCTTTCCAGCGGGACTGATCAGGTCGTTGCCTTTGCTACTCCCGATGACGGCGATAGCCTTGCCTCCGCAACTCTCAACTATGTAAGTGCCAATGGGGTTCAGGGGACTATTGAAGCATCTGCAACGGCTGATAATTCTGCTGCTTTTATTTTTGGCTCGCAGTTGGAATCTAATACATATTTCCTCACATCGATAACCTATGCTTTGCAGGGCGATGGCTCTGAGCATGAGGTGGATCTTTCTGACAGGGATTATTCGTTTACGGTCGTTGATGGCTCCGTGAGCTCCGAGGGCACTTCTGTTTACTATGCGGACGGCGATGGCAATGCCGTTGAAGCCCAGTCGATTCAGCAGGCATTGGAATGCGCCGATTCGCCCGATGGCATTTCCACCTATGCTGAGCGCTCCGCGCGTAATGTGGGGGTTATTGCACTTGACGCCGGACATGGCGGGGTGGATTCTGGCGCTCAGGGTAATGGCAAGAGTGAAGCCGACCTTACCTGGAAGATCATGACAGCCTGCAAAAATAAACTTGAAGCTTACGGCTTTAAGATCGTTCTTGCGCGCGAGCAGTCTGGCTACTATCCCAGCAATGATTATCTTTATCGCGTACAGCGCTGCATTGATCAGGGCGCGCAGGCCTTTGTTAGCTTTCACATCAACTCTGGGTCTTCTGGAGCTCACGGCGCAGAAGTTTATGCTCCTACCGCAAATGGCACCGACTACACGCAGGTCTCTGTTGAGCTTGCCAACAAGGTCATGAACAACCTTGCTGCTATGGGACTAACGTACCGCGGCGTATTTCAAATGGAGGTAGGCGACGAGTTCGCCGTTATCCGCTGCGCTCGCGAGCAGGGAATTCCAGGTATTCTTATCGAACATGGCTTTATCTCGAATTACGGTGATGTGGTCAACTATTTCTCGGACGATGGTTGCCGCCGTCTTGGCGAGGCTGACGCTGCCGCAATCATCGCGCAGTTCCCGCATCCCTACTCCGTCAATGGAATTTCCTTCTCGGAAGAACTGGGACATGCGGGGTCAACGGTAAAAATCGGTGTAAATGTTAGCGGCAAGACTGATGGCCTTAGATATAAGTTTGTTTGGCATAGGGCTGGGTCTGATTGGAGTGATTCCAATTGGGGTGTAATCGGTCAAGACTTAACTTCGCCGTCGATTTCTTGGACCCTGCCCCAGGCTGGTGAATATGAGATCTATGCTGATGTCATTGACTCCAATGGGTATGTGACTAGCACTTCTAAATACAAAGTTGTTAATTGGTCTCTTAAGTCGCTCGAAGTCTCGGGCGACGCCCGCTGCGGCAAGCCGGTCAAGCTGCAGGCCAAGGTGTCCGGCGACGCCTCCGGCCTCAAGTACAAGTTCGTCTGGGAGAAGGGCGGCTGGGCCAAGTGGGGCGTCGCCCAGCAGCCCTCCGCTTCCTCCTCCTGCGAGTGGACCCCGACCGAGCCGGGCGAGTACACCGTCTACCTCGACGTGATCGACGGCTCCGCCGAGAGGCACCTGACCCGCAAGGTCACGGTGGAGGGTACTCCAATTATGGGAAGTCTGCAGACTTCAGTTGATGCTATGGTGAACTTATATGAATCTACAGGACATACATATCCCTCAGACGTATATGTTTCAAAGGGAGCACCTACTATTCGTGATTTTTGTTCATTAATTGTCGAGGCTGCTGCTTCTGAGGGGGTTCGTCCGGAAGTCGTTTTTGCTCAGGCTATGCTTGAGACTGGATGGTTGCAATTTGGAGGTTCTGTAAAGCCGAATCAGTGCAATTTCGCCGGACTGGGCGCCGTCAACCAACAAACGGGAGGCGCTAGATTTGACAATGCATATCAGGGTTTACTTGCTCAGGTCCAGCATCTTAAAGGATACGCTACTAGTGCTCCATTGAATAACACTTGTGTGGACCCTCGATATGAGGTCCTTCAGTCTAAGGGTTTCCTTGGAGTTGCACCATATTTGGAAGACTTAAATGGACGCTGGGCTGTTCCGGGTGACACATATGGTCAAAATATTGCGCGCATCATTTCTTTAATTGGCTAATATCAGTATGAATTCTATAGGTCGGCTTCGTTGGTTGTAGCCGACCTTACTTGTATGGTAAATCTTGGCTTTAAATTGTTACTTACTAGCTATGTTATGTTGGAGTGAACAATCGGGGAGGCTCTATATGCATCTCTTTAGAAATAAGGCTGTCTGTGCCGCTATTTTCTTTGTATATCTCTGTTTAGCCGCCGCTCCTTGCTTTGGTTTAAGTGAAGCAGGCCTGCCCCCATCAAAGATTGAAGATTCAACACGGGCCGATGATTTAAATGCAACTTCGCCTATCTCAGAGGACTACTCCGTCGACGGCCTCTCGGCCAAGGCGTCCGACGGCGGGTCTCCTCTCCTGGGCGATCGCTGCTCGCTCGGCCTGACCGCGTCCGGCAACTCGGGCTCGGTCCGCTACAAGTTCGTCTGGGAGCAGGGCGGCTGGTCCAGGTGGGGCACCATCCGTCAGCTCGGGTCTGAGGCCTCCTGCGATTGGGTGCCTGAGGTCGCCGGCGACGTCAACATCTTGGTCGACGCCGTCGATTCGGCCGGCAACGTGAGGACCTGGAAGTTCCCCGTCAGGGTTGAGAGAAATCTATCTAATTTCACTTCTGTAGATTTGAAATCTAATTCATCCAATTTATGCGTGGGGGACACTCTTTCAATTACACCGCGGATCACCATCCGAAAGAATAATCAGATTTCATACAAATATGTATGGATGCGGAACAACTGGGCTGAATGGGGCGTGATTGACTCCGGCAGGGGTAAGTCCTCAATTGACTGGAAAGTCGATAAATCTGGCGCTATCACCGTTTTTGTCGATGTCATTGATGAGGCTAACGGTCAGACGATGACCTCGAAGGTAGAATGCTCGATTGGCTCGGAGAAGTGGAATTACGAGTCCTTAAGTGCCTCTGCTACGCTTGTCAGGCCTAATGAAAGCACTGAGATCGATGCCAGATGCTCGGGTGATACTAATTACTTACAGTATAAGTTCGTCTGGAATAAGAATAATTGGGCTGACTGGGGCGTTGCTCAACAGGGCACAAGTTCACACCTGCAATGGGCTCCAAAAGACGCCGGAGACTATGAATTAATCTGTGACGTTTCGGGGTCAGATGGAGTTGTCCAAACAAAAAGATCAATCATTAGCTGTTGGGATTTCTCGAGGATTACTGCAATTTCGACTGATGGCAATAATTCTTGGGGAGTTCGAGCTGATTTGGGAACGCTTGCAGCTGAAAAATCTGGGCAATTTCAGTTTAAATTTGTTTGGGCCAAGTCCGACTGGAGTAAATGGGGTGTTCTAAAAGAATTTTCCAGTGTGAATGACGCTTATTTCAATCCCTCTGCACTTGGATTGCAAGATGGTTATTACGATCTTTACTGCGATGTCTTGCTTCCTGATGGCACTCTCCAGTCGAAGTCGACTCAGATTTACTACAGCCCATTTGGTAGCTCAACGGTTTTGGGGGTTAGTCGTATTGGACTCGTCACTTGGCTTACATCGCATCAATTTGATGGCTATTATTTAGGGACGAGATATTCAGGTGGCTTCTCCTATGATAGTTGCCTTTACCCAAAAGGTGCCCCGAGATGGGATGGCTATACTGGCATGAATTGCACTGGCTTCGTGGCTCATGCTTATGCTGCGGTTGGTGGCGATGTCAATCGTATTGCGCAGAATAATAATCACTCTCCTTGGGCTGGGGGGCCAGGCGGTGGCGGCTATATTAACGCTTGGAGATGGTATGGCTATGCTCGAGATTTGGGATGCAAAATGTATGAGTTCCGTACTGTCCAAGATATGCTAAATAGTGGTTATGCTCAAAAGGGAGATATTATCTTCTTTAAGACTGACGGATCAATCGACTGTCATATTGGGTTCTTCTGGGGAGATAATCCGCATGACAATAAAATGTGGCATCAAATTCTGCCTGGGAATTTAATCGGACCCTGCTTTAACAATGCGAACAAAGGAGAGGTTCGGCAATCGGTTGTTCTGATTAAATAGTGCTTTAATTTCTGAATGGTATTTGAAGCAACTAATTGTGAAACGGTGATTCTGATAAGTAGCGCAAGCAGAAGACTTACTGGCATAATAATTACATATGGTTATATACTGGCTCAGGCTTTAGTCGGCTTTGTATATGTTCCGATGTTGTTGCAAAACATTGGACAAGACGAATATGGACTCTATCAATTGATAGGTTCTATCATGTCTTATATAGTTTCCATTAATGGGATTTTGTCTGCCGGTGTTGGGCGTTTTTATTGCAAGTATATGGCAGAGGGCAAAAATGACTTAATGGAGAATACTCTCGCAATAGCTAGGCGTCTGTACTGGGTCCTATCTGTGTTCGTGATGCTAATAAGTTGCGTTCTCGCCGTGGTTGTTCGGTTTGTATATTCAGCCAGTTTTACAAACTCACAGCTTGATGAGTGTTCCGCAATGCTTGTTGTATTAGGGATCAACACAATTGTTATCATGAACAACACTATTAGCGTTGCGGCGATAACTGCTAATGAAAGGTTCGTTTTTTTGAAGGGCTCGCAATTGGCCGCCCTAATAGCTCAGCCTTTCATTGTGTATGGACTTACGACAATTTTTAAGAATGCATTAGCCGTATGTTTAGTTGTGCTTGTTACAAATTTGTTGTGCGCGGTGAGCCAGCGTTTGTTTGCTAAATATAATCTGCATATTAGTTTCAGATATCATGGCTGGGACATGAAACTGGCTAAAGGATTGCTATTTTTTAGCGGCGCGATTGTATTGGTGACGATTGCTGACCAGATTTTCTGGAAAACCGATCAATTAATTGTCGGCTATTATTTTGGTGCTGCCGCCGTTGCGGTATATTCTGTTGGATCTCAAATCTACACGATTTATATGACAATCGGTACGGCAGCCTCTTCAGTTTTTCTTCCTCGAGTTTCAGAACTGTATTGCCAGAATAAGGATATGTCTGAAATTTCGGATCTCTTCATTAAAGTCGGTCGCATTTCCTTTATCGTCTGCGGATTTGTTCTTAGTTTATTTATTGTTCTGGGGAAAGATTTCATCATTATTTGGGCTGGTAAGGACTATATAAACGCTTTCTATATCGCCTTGATCGTAATGGTTCCATTTACCATTGACTTAATTCAGAACCTGGGACTTACCATAATGCAGGTTGCGAATGTTTACCTGTATAGGGGGTATATGTATCTTGCGATTGCGCTTGTCAACGTGGTCGTGACGATTATACTGCTCAAGCTTATGGGCATAGTGGGCGCAGCAGTTTCAACAGCCATCGCTATGGTTATAGGTAACGGTTTCTGTATGAATTGGTATTATTCTGAAAAGCTTGGGTTGAACATAAAAAAATTTTGGCTTGAAATTGCCAAACTTTCCGTCTTGGTTATTGTCGGTACGGGGGCTTTGCTGCTGCTCTATAACCTAATTAAAAGCCTTTTATCTGGCCTTGTGGTGGTTTTGGTGTCAGCAATAATTTATTTCTTTATTTATTTCTTCTTGGTTTTGATGTTTGGGCTAAACGAATCCGAAAAGACGAGCATATCTGCATTTATCAAGCGATAATCTGCGACGCTTATTAAGCAGAATAGTCTAATGTACTTTCATTACTTTTATGACCAACCGGCTTGCCTGACATTTGATTATCGAAGGCTAAGTCGGTTGGTTTTACTACTCGGTGCCAGGAAAAATGAGCGATGACAACAGGGCGATTAGCTCAAGACTTTCAGTATCAATAGTTTTAGCTGTTCACAACAGCGTATTACTACTCGAGATAACAAATAGTGCTTATTCTTTGCCGCAAGGAACAGTAAATAGCTGTCAGGTCTGTAGGTGCTGCAAGGGACATCAGCTTTAATTGAGGGATTAAATAAGGCCTCTGAAATTGAAACAAAGTTACGTTTTTTGGTCTCATTATTGTCACTGAGCTCGTTGATCGATAGGAGATAAAGATACTGTTCCGTTCTTGTTTTCCAGGCCAGCCTTTCTGTTTCTTCTCCCCAACGAGCAGCGATTTTCACTAGGCTTGAGGTGACGAAGGTTAAATCTGAAAGCTGTTTTTCCTTATAGCTGTGTGTTGCACTTTGTCCGTTTTGACAATTGTAATAATACAGCGCATCACTTATTTGTAAAACCGATCTGGCTGAATCGACTATGGGTATCATTTGCAGAAAATCTTCTGCAAAATCGATTCTCTTTGTATCGGTATTGATTAAATCGTCAATCAGACAGTTTCTTTTGATTGCCTTTCCCCAAATTGAATTGAGTTTCCCTCGTGCCAAACATTTTCTGACTTCGGCGAGATCGTCACCTTCATAGATGCCAGACGGAAGGGCGGGATTGATAAACGGATCGTTTGAATAGTCTGGGTTTCTTGTATAGCTGAAACAGATTATGTCTGGATTGCACTTATCGATTTCGCGAGCAAGAATAGATAGGGTATCGAAGCGCAAAGAATCATCTGCATCAACAAAGACCAGGTAATCTCCGGCGCTTATTTCCGCGCCTTTTCGCCTGGCCTCATATACGCCCATATTATTTTGTCTAACGTAATGAGTATTGTTGTGAGATTCACAAAACACTTTGCAGACACTTTCAGTAGCGTCTGCTGATCCATCATTAATGAGAATAATTTCATAGCCGTCATATGTTTGTTGGTAGATGGATGATAGCGTTTCCGGCAAACTGGATGCCGCATTATATGCAGGGATAATAATTGAAAACAGCATTTAGTTCCTTTCCGTATTGGAAGAACAAGATGGTTAGTTAGAAAGCCCGTTTACAATGTCCCTGTATAAAATAAATTGACGCTTGGCAATGGCCTTCCATTGAAAGTGTTCAATTGCATACTTTCTAGCTGCATTTGCAAGTTTACAACGAAGTTCATCGTCATTGAACAGGGTGAGAATTGCGTTAGAAATGGCTTCGAGATCAGATTCTACACCGATTCCAATTCCTTTATTATTCGCTGTTTCTTTCCATGTGGTTCCCTCGGTAACAATAATTGGGAGGCCATATGCTAGCGCTTCCAAAACAGACGTCGGGAAACCTTCAGTGCGTGAAAGTTGGATATAAAACTGCGATTTGAGAAAAGCGTCCGATTTAGATTGACCATTAACTGGACCATTTAATAAAACAATATCGGATACTTGATTGTCGGCAATAAGTAGTTCCAGTTTGGCCATAGACCCATCTTCGTCTGGACCGTAGATGTAGATTTTAGCTCCGAGCCCTCTTAGCTCATCAGCAATTAGCGGCAGACTTTTGATCAGTAGATCAAGACCTTTGACCTCTATATCTAGGCGGCCAATAAAAAGCGCGATGCGGCTGTCTAAGTTTGAGGCTTTGGCTTTTGGGATGCTAACACCATTTGGAATAATGCTTGCTTTCCTATGTTTAAAGCCGTTTGAACTCATCGCCTCTTTTTCCGATAGAAAATGGATACAATCAGCATTGCGAATAAAGGCGTTATAGAAGAAAACATTAAGCAATTGTTTAGCTAAATGATGCTGTTCTTGCGCCACATATGTTAGAGACCCATGTGGTGTGATGATGTATGGGATCGCACGTCTTCTGAGCCAATGGCTTAGTTTAATGTGATCCGGCCTATATATCTCATGAAATATTACGAGTGACGGATTGCAAAACGGTTCAGGAAGTTTTTCTATGCATGACTGAAAGAAGACGGGATATTTCGCATCTTTAGGTCTGTAGTTTGTAAGATTTAATAGAGCTATATTCATTTCCTTTATTTCTGACTGCTCATTTAGGTATTGAGGTACCACTGTAGACACGCCAGAAGCGAAATCACTTGTAATATATGCCACATGAAGGACTATTAAACTATCGGTAGTTTTCATTAGCGTTTGCTCCCGCAGCGGTGTTGGAGGTTTTAGTTGACAGATTCACAGTTGGTTTCAGTGCTCATGCCTTGTTATAGGGAGAGCGCCAAAGATTTTACTGAGGCACTAGCGTCTATTTTAAAGCAGACCTATCATCGAATCGAGGTGGTTGTTGTTTTTGATAATCCAGATGACAACACGCTTTACGATATTGCTCAAAACTATAGCTCTCATGACAGCAGGATTTGCCTCGTGAGAAATGAACGCAATCTTGGTCTTGCTGCATCTTTGGAAAGGGCGTTCAAGGTCTCACGCGGTCAGTATATCTGCCGAATGGACTCAGATGACATTTCTGAGGCGCAGCGCATTGAACGGCAGTTGTCGTATCTTGAAAAACATGAGCTTGACCTAGTGGGTTCTTATTTGAACGCCATTGACGAAGACGGCAGTCAATTATATCTCGTTGATTCAATTCCAAGTTCGAGTGAAGGCGTTAGGCGTTCTCTTATGATTAGAAATTGCGTACCTCATCCGAGTTGGTTTGGAAGAAGGTCTGTATTTGAAATGGGGTATCGGTCTGTTCCGCTAGCAGAAGATTATGACTTACTGTTGCGTGCCGAGCTGGAAGGGTTCACTATTGGAAATGTTCCAGAGCCGCTCATTCGATACAGAATGACTGTTAATAGCATTTCGCGTAGCAATTTGTATAAACAGTTCGTTGTTTCTCAGTGTTTACGTTCAGCTTTCAAAGAGGGTCGATCACTGGATGTCGATAAGATTGATACAATCGTCGCCAAGCGGTTCGATCGGCGCCGAGCAGAGAACTATCTAAAGGCAAATGCATTATTTAATAATGGGTTGAGAAATATTCATTCTGGTAATCGAGCAAAAGGTATTTCCCAATTGCTTCAAATCCCATTTTGCTCAAAGTCGTATTTAATGAATGTCATTAATATGGCGCGTGTGGTTGCAATTAAAACTTTTGAGAAAACCTCGTAGTTGTGCACCTACGCTTAGAGAGACATGGCGTAACCATGCCGTTCGACACTCGGAAGATTGCTAGCTTTGAAATCTAGGGCGAGGTTTGTTGCGGGATTCTCGATGCCGTGTGCACCATTCGTGGTTGATTTCCGATCTCAGCCGAACACACTGCGCAGACAGTCCGTACCCGCGGCTAGCCGAACGCCCCCGCGGCCCCATGTACGGATGAATGTGGGAAGTGTTCTGATTAAGTTGATAATCAAGGGTTCACCATTCGTTGTGTCTATTTAACCATTTGTATATCTCTCGCTATAATAATGAGAAAAACTAGAGATCGGTTTATGTGTATATGACACCCAAAACTCTTATCGCTATTCCTGCTTATAATGAGGAGGAATGCATAGAAAAGACGATATGCGAGCTCAGGCAAATTGCACCTGAGTTTGATTTTGTTGTTATCAATGATGGGTCTCGAGATCGAACGCTAGCTATCTGCAAGGATCTTGGTTGTGACATCATTGATATGCCCATTAACTGTGGTTTGACCGTTGGGTTTCAGACGGCTGCGCGTTATGCGGTTGATCATGGATATGACTATATGGTTCAGTTTGATGCTGACGGCCAGCATTGTCCGGAATATATAAAGGTCCTTGTTGATAGGGCTCAATCTGATGGATCAGATATTGTCATTGGCTCTAGGTTTGTAAGCGTGCGCAAAGACAAGACACTTCGCATGATCGGCTCGCGTATGATTACGGTGCTAATAAAGATTCTGACAGGCAAGAGGATCAGCGACCCCACGTCTGGATTTAGGCTATTTGGGCGGGATATTCTTAAGAAATACTATTACGACAATACCTTAAATCCGGAACCAGAATCTCTCGCTCTCTTTTTGAAGCAAGGGTATTCCATTTCAGAGGTACAGGTTAAGATGCGCGAGCGTCAAGGTGGCGAGAGCTATCTTAACCCTGTTAGGTCTATGCAGTATATGGTTCGTGTTTTCGTTACGCTCCTTGTCGTTCAGTGGTTTAGGTGATCCATTTGCCGGTCTCTCTCCGTATTTTGCTTCTTGTTTGCGCTGTTTTGGTATTCGTGTTCGTATTGCGCAAATTAAAAAAATCCCAAATGCAAGTTTTGGATTCTCTGTTTTGGCTGCTATTCAGCGTCAGTTTTGTAATTTTGGGCGTTTTTCCACAAGTTGCAATGTGGCTTTCAAGTCTATTTGGTTTCATGTCGGCTTCTAACTTCGTGTTCCTTTACGTTATTGCCGTTCTTGTGGTCCGTGATTTCTGTAATTCTCTTCGCCTCTCTCGACAGGAAGAGCGTTTAAACTCGCTTGTTCAGGCTGTTGCGTTAAGTAGGGAGAAGGAAAAGTAGGCTATGCGTTTCGCTTTAGCGTATAAATCATCTCGATGTGAATGTCCCTACTTATATTACTTTCAACAGTTGTGAACAGTGCTTGGTGCCCATACTTGTCATCCAGACGACTGGGAACGATTCTTCTAGGGCCCTTGCAGCTTGATTTGGATAAAGGTGAATTAGCTCCGTGTTGTCTCGATGCGTAAACCAAAAGCAAATAATGAAAGCCGTCTTCGTTGCTCTTCTCTTTATTGTCGAGCTTCTGTGCATGAAGCACTTTTATGTGAACCACTCTGTCTCACAGCTGTTTGTTTTAGCGCTCTATTGCGTCGTTGTAGATGTTGACATTTGGCAATCATATTGTGTCTTCCTTTCCTCAGATGATGAAAAAAAGCGTGACAACTGTTCTGGTCGCTGCGCTCAATTATTAGTCCTGTTGCTTGCGGCATTTGCTGTGGCGGTCATCTGGGAGGGCTGTACCGTTCTTGGCTCGCCGGCTTCTCATTTCTCGAATATTGCTGACTGGAATAAAAAGCGGCTCATATTCTTTTTTCTGATTTCCTATTGCTCAATACTCTATTTATTCCAAAGCGGCTTTTCTCTGAAAGCGTTGTTCCATTCTGCTTCGGCGAGGGTCAAGGCTACCGACTACGTTTCCCTGCTGGTTATCGCATTCTTTATTGTTTTTGGCTGCTCTACGATTGCATTCGTGAATGGGTTCATTAATGCTGTTGTTTATTTCCTGCTGGTAATCATAACTTCGGTTTTCACGGCTTGCTCGGGCATTCGAAAGAGAAACTCTGCCCTTCCTGTTGCTTTCTTTATCGCTGCATTCTCAATTGGTGTTTTCCTTGTGGTGAGCACTCCGATAACGACGGGTATTTCATGGGATGATCAAATTCACTATTCCAATGCCCTTTCGACATCTTATTTATTTGAAACTCAAAAAACTGATACGGATATTAAATTTACTGACGAAGCGGTCCGTCGTGCACAGGGCTATGAAGAGCCCTCTCTTTCCCATTTTGATCGAGCGGAAATTCTTGAGCATGCTAGGCAGTTGAATGGCTCCTATAGATCTGATATCGCTTCTGGTCATGTGCAAGTTAACAAGCATGAAGAATTCGTTTATACGCTTAGCAGCATTGGATATATTCCATCGGCAATTGGCCTTTGGCTCGCTCGCCTTCTGCATTTCGATTTTTCTTCTATGATTCAATTCGCTCGGATTTGCAATTTATTTAGTTACTGTCTTGCAATTGCCATTGCAATCAAGGTTACGCCCTCAAAAAAGGGACTATTTGCTTTTGTGGGAATGCTGCCAACTTCGATCTTTCTTGCGTCATGTTTCTCATATGATGCATGGCTCATTTCGTTTATCATTCTCGGTTTTGCTTATTTTTTGAGGTATGCATGGGGTGATTTAAATGAATTTACAGTTCGCAATATAGCACTCGCATTTTTATTTACCTTTTTAGGACTCGCAGTCAAAGCTGTGTATTTTCCGATAATCGGTCTTTTCTTTATGGTTCCGCGTAATCGTTTTGCGGGCTCGAAGCAACGAGTTCATTACTATGCCGCCGTGTTTGTTTTGGGCTTGATTGCTTTTGCCTCATTTGCGCTTCCGTTCTTGTTTTCAACGGCCAGCGGATCTAACGTTGGCGATATGCGAGGCGGCTCCGATGTTAACTCTGGTCAGCAAATCGCTTTCATTCTCGCCGATCCATTGCGCTACGCGGAAATACTCGCCAATTATTTTTCAACTTATTATTTAAATCCGATAACCTCTTCTGGATATGCATTGAACTTTGCATACCTTGGATCGCTTGCTGCTCAGATTTCTGTAAATGCAATCCGTGGGTTGGTTCAGGTGCTTCCAGCTGTTTGCCTATTGTTGTTTGGGCTTTTTTCGGCCGATTCGATTAGCGTTAATCATATTGGTCTCGCACAATTTCTTTGGGCCTCATTTGTGTTTTTGTTTACGGTGATTTTGGTGGCAACTGCACTTTATGTGTCTTTTACTCCCGTTGGATTGGGGACAGTTAATGGTTGCCAGAGTCGTTACCTTTTGCCACTTCTGGTTCCGTGCCTATCGTTTATCCTTAACCAAAGTCGCTTGGTCTTTGGGGACAGCAAACGATTCATATTGATATGCCTCGTATTCCCGTTTACTTTGGCTACGATTTGCGAGTTTGTTTTAGTTGTTGGAAAGTGTTGCTGATATGGGCATAGTTTTTAATACCGAATTTAACAATAAGCTAAATTGCCGTGGCGACGGCAAGTTATATCTTCTGTATGAAGCCGCATCCGTTTTTCCTGATGCTGTTGAGTCGCAATCACCCAATGGGCAAATTCTGCCCGCAAGAATCATTCCTTTTTCAGAGACTGAATTTGTTGTTGTTCTTGCCGATTTTGGTGTCGACCAATCGCTGTCTTTCTTTAGCGGAGATAATGTAATTTACCAGCGCCGCATCAATCCTGGCAAGTTTTCGATTGAGTCGAAAGTTAACGGCTTGCTGCGCGCGGAGCATTGTGGACAATTTCGCAATATTGACCGTTCTGGCGTGCATGCGCTCGCTTCTATCCAAATTGAGAGCTTTATTCCCTGCGTTCATGGCGTAATCGTTAGAGGTGTTCTTTCGGGTACTGATTACCTTGAGGGTGATCGTATTGTCGCTTTTAATGAAGAAGCCTGCGCTTTTGGGGAATCTTTGTTATTTAATAACTTAATAGCCGATGCGAATCCTGGTCTAATAAATTTCTCTCTTCATATTCCTGAGGTCGGGGATAGCCTGTGCATTTGCATACACAGGGCTTCTGGTCATCTAGATACGTTTATCAATCTAAAGAAAGATATGATTAAAGAGCTTTTGGATGAGGCTGATCGGAATCATGCGTGTGCATTCGATCAACCCCGATATTTGTCCTGGTTTTCTGGGCGCAGATTGACTGGATCCGATTCGCGGGCACAAGCACAAATAAGACTTGCATACCAGCCCTTGTTTTCAATCATCGTTCCTCTATATAAGACTCCCTTGAATTTCTTCAGGGATATGGCTGATTCTGTGATTGCTCAGACGTATTCGAATTGGGAACTCATCCTGGTTAACTCTACGCCAGATTACGATGGACTTAGCGACTTGGTTTCCGAGTACGTGACTGCAGACTCTAGAATTAAAGTGACTGATCTTGAGGGCAATCTAGGTATCACTGAGAACACCAATGTCGGAATCAAGATGGCCAAGGGAGACTACCTTTGCTTTTTCGATCATGATGATGTTCTCGAACCGAATATCTTGTTTGAGTATGCACACGCTCTAAATCAAAATTCGGATATTAATCTTCTCTACTGTGATGAAGATAAGCTATTGCCTGACGGGTCCTTGGCTCATCCTACTTTTAAGCCGGATTTTAGTCTTGATATGGCTCGAGACAATAATTATATTTGCCACCTTCTTACTATTAAGAGGGCATGTTTAGACAGAATTGACCTTTCTAACAGCGAGTTGGATGGCGCCCAGGACCATGCCATGGTGCTGAAGATTGCCGAACTTGGTGGGACGATCCATCACGTTCCTAAAATCTTGTATCACTGGAGAATAAGCGAGAATTCGACTGCGGGTAATTCCGATAGTAAACCCTATGCAACCCTCGCTGGAATAAAGGCTGTTCAGGAGCACCTTGATAGATGCGGTATCAAGGCGACTGTGGTCAATTCTCATAATCGTGCTTTTCGTTATAGCCCCATTTATGATGTTCCTTCATCTGAGTCCTGTTCATTAATCGTTACCACCCGCGGCAATTCTTCGGTTCTTTCGACTCTTGTATCTTCAATCAATGACACCGATTTTGATGATCTTGAAGTCGTTTTCGTGTGCTCGCAGGAAGCGGAAGCTGCTGTTAAGCAATCGAGCTCTGGACTTCGTTGCCGCTATATCGTTCACGCGCTTGATGACCCCTTTAATATATCTGTGTGGAGAAATGCCGGTGCTCTCGCCGCGCGTGGCGAGCAACTCGTCTTTGTTCATGACGATATTCAGGCACTAGATTCCTCGTGGCTAAAGACTCTCGTCGGTTTTTCCCAACGAGAGGATGTTGGCGTCGTTGGAACAATGACGTGCGATCTTGACGGCATTGTGCAGCAGGCAGGCCTGTCTTATGTTGGAGAATCAATCGTCAACCTGTCGCAAGGCATTCATCGCTCTTCTCCTGGCTATATCTATATGCCATTGACCGTAAGGGATGTATCGGCGGTGAGTGGTGTCTGTTTAGCTATTTCATGCGAACATTTTAATCGTCTGGGTGGTTTTGATGAGTCGTATCTTCTTGACTATTCGGATGTTGATATTTGCTTCAAGTCTTCTCAAGCTGGGTTAAAAGTGATCTATACACCAGAGGCATGTCTCTACCATATGGCATGTGTTGACAAATCCCTTGATAGTAAATCTCGCTCTCATAAGCATTTTGAGGATAAGGCACGATTGTTGCATAACTGGTCCGAGCGTTTCTCTGAGGGAGATCCATGGTTCTCCGTTAACTTTTCTCGAGATCCCAAGCGCGCAGCGTTATATAAGTTCGATCCTTTTGACTACGAAGCGATTTGAGTGCTTTAAATGAAACAAATTGCCTGGATAATATCTCCGCCGGCAAAGGGTTCTGGCGGCTTTCGAACCATCTGCAGCAAGGCTTCCTTTCTAGATTCTCGCGGATATGAGAACTACTTTTACATTATGCCGGGCTGTGAAGCATACAAAAGTGCTCATAGAGTTCAGACCGAAATAAAGGATTGGTTTGGTTATTCGCCTAAAGAAGTTCTTGTGGCTCCGAGTGTGCCCGAGGATTTTTTTGCAGTAATCGCCACCGCTTGGAATACGGCGCACTTTGCATCTATGCAGAAGTGCACCCATAAGTTCTACTTCATTCAGGATTTTGAACCTTGGTTCTATCCGATGGGGGAGATGTATCTAAATGCCGAAGCAAGTTATCGTTATGAACTAAACCCCATAACGATAGGCAGATGGCTTTCTAAAAAAGTTGAACCCTATTATTCGCATGAAGTCCCATATTGTGATTTTGGCGTTAGCGATATATATACTGCGCAGGAACAAAATCTAAGCAGAGAGTATGCCGTCTGTGCTATTTATCAATCCAATAAGGATCGGCGTTTGTCTGGCATGTTGCTTGATGCAATTAAATTGCTTCTCAAGCTCGACGATGCAGTTGTCGTATATTTATACGGCGAAGACGCAATGCCTCCCATTCGTGATCCACGTGTACGCAGCCTCGGCATCTTGACCGCTGATGAATGCGCCTCGCTTTATGCCAAGTGTGTTGCCGGCGTATCGTTGAGCGTGACTAATCCCTCTCGCCTGCCTTTCGAAATGCTTGCATCGAAGCTCTCGGTAATTGAAATAAACCGTGAGAATAATCTACTCGACTTTCCGGAGGGCACCATCCACCTCGCTGAGCCCTCTGCTTGCGGCATTGCTTCTTCTATTCTTGAGGCTCTTTCAGGCTCAAAATGCGATTTGCCTAATCGATTTAGCTGCACGTCGATTGAGCGTGAAAATGAAATGTTCTTCGAGGCCTTTACACGTTATCTGAATGAAGAGCCATCCTTGGTTAGCGGGAAGTCCGCCTTCGGGAATGTGCTAAAAACCGAAGAACTAAGTAAGGTCTTCTTGCTCAGCGATCATCTCGCTGATGCTCGATTGCGATCGTCTGCCATGTCTCAAACGCTCATTCAAGCTTCTTCTGTTGATTTGACTGTGCGTTTTGAGTCGTCTTTGATGCCTGTGGATGTTCGCGCGGCAGTTTGGTGTGCCCTTGATCAGTCTGATATTCGCTGGATTAGTCTTGAATCTAGGGACGGTCTTTTTGCGGGGCATGTTCCGCTGTTTTTAAATGATGATGAAGAGGCCTATCTTCGCATTCATATATACTCTTTTGCGGAAGACGGCAAGAATCCGCTTTGTGTCGCCGAGCTAAGCCAACTAGTCTGTCTTTCGCCTTCTCGCAACGCTCGTCCTGTTGTTCGTTCGGTTGAAAGTGGCGCATGCAGCGTGTCTGCCGTTTTTAACCTATCTGATGATTATTGTGAACCGTTTCAGCCTTCTGCTTCGACGGGCGTCGAAGGCGGTCACGTTGCTCTACTCAAACGTTTATTTCGGAGAGAAACTAATGGCGCGCTTTAACCAATGGACTCAGCTACTTAAAGCCTCTGCGACATCGCACAGGCACGATGAAAAATCCGATGGTGTTAAGCAAGAACGCTATCTCCTTTTGGATACGGCTATGGGAAGCGAGAACTCTGGTGACCATGTAATCATGGATGCTTGCGGCTGTATCGCGGACCAAATCTTTGGCGGTGAGTTGCCTCATGTGGCAACTCACTATTATTCCAAAGAGCTTGAAATGTATCCTCAACACGTAAAGCTGTTGTGCGGCACCAATATTCTGTATACGCATATGGCTGATCAGCAGCAATGGGCGCTTGCCAAGCGGTTGGGCAATAATAGAAATGTTGTTTTGTTCGGCGTGGGCATGTCTGATATTGGGGTGGACGATGCTATCGACGCCTATACAAAGAAGTTCTATAAAACCTTGCTATCCGATGAATATCTTCATAGTGTTCGAGATGAAATGACTAAGAAGAGGCTTAACTCTATTGGCATAGAGAATGTTCTTAATACCGCATGTCCGACCATGTGGTCGTTAACCCCATCTAGGCAACTCGAGATATCCTCTAAGCGTTCTAAAAACGTTGTTACGTCAATTACCGATTATTGTTTCGATGCGGAACGTGACCGTAAGATGCTGGAATTGCTGTCGTCGGAATACGAAAAGGTAACGATTTGGATTCAAGGAAGCCATGATGTTGATTGGTGTCTTGATCAAATAGTCGATCTGAAGCAATTTAATGTCATAGGCCCCAATATCGAAGAGCTTAATCGTGTAATTGAAACCGAGGAGTTTGATTATGTGGGGACGCGTCTCCATGCGGGCATCCGCTGTTTAAATGGAGGACATCGCTCTCTAATTATTGCAATTGATAATCGAGCCCGCCAGATCGGTGAAGATACGGGACTTCCTGTTCTTGAACGCGAGGACGGCTATCTCCATAAATTAGCTGATTGGGTAAACCATCCCGTTAAAACTGAGATTAATCTTCCCTGGACGAGCATCGATAAATGGAAGAAACAGTTTAATTAGCTGTATTCCTTGGCTACTGCTTTCCCTATTTCTTATCGTGTGGTGTCTTTGGCGTTTCTCCGATTATCCAACCCATGTTTGTGGCTCGAATTAGATTCGTCAACATATAGGCGACTGATCCAAATCCAATCAGGTTAATTGCTGCCATCGCCATTGGGGCTATGTTGGGCCAGTAGGTAAAAGAAATGTAAACCAGTGGAGAATGAAAAAGATATATTCCCATACTGTTTTTGCTAATCTTTTCGGTTAGTAGGTTTGCCTTTTGGGGGATGACACAATAAATTGATGCAAGCGCCATGCAAGTAAGGGCGGTGGAAGCAATGGGGGGCACCACTTGTTTTAGTAAGTTTACGAGGAATAATAGTATTAGGACTATTGATATGCTTTTACGCCTTTTATAGCTCTCGAACCATTTGTTTGCTTCCAAGTAGTGGATTGTTAGGCCAAGCGCAAACCATATTGCATTTGCTTCTGCCAAATTGATATATCTGTTCGCTGATGGTATTCCAAAATGGTAAAGATAAATTGAAGCGCCGAAAACTATCGGAACCTTAAAACTTGTTAGAGGGCTCTTTTCGAGTATTTGAAAAATGCACGACGTGGCTGCTGTAATGAAAAAAAGAGTCGGGAGAAACCAAAGGTGACCGTTGTCTTCGCCCAACAGAATTGATTTAAAGATGATGTGCGGTATAGTTAGGCCATTGTAATAGGGATACTTAACGAGCATCCTGATGGGGAAGAGCCAACATATTCCAATCATGATATAGGGGATAATTAAGCGTTGGGCTTTTTTAATGATCTGACTGATAGAATCGCTTGATCGATTCCAGCTCCATAAAAAACAAAAGCCAGACAACGAAAAGAACAAGGGCATCTGGATTCCGTTTATTAAGAATTTGAGATTATCCAACAGAATTGATTTTTGTTCAGTTGGATAATATCCCCACGCACTTGAATACAGAATAATGCTGTGGCCTAGGACTACAAGGAATATTGCAAGGGCCCTCACGTTCGTTATGTCGTCTCTACGGGTTGTGTCCTTGCGGTTGTTCATCAATTGCTTCTTTCGTTAATATTGAGAAGGATTAACTTAATAGAATATCAAACTCTTACTAACCGCTCGATTTATAACTATTTTCGATTGTAGAGGACGGATTATATGAAAGGCATCATCCTCGCCGGCGGGTCCGGCACGCGCCTGTACCCGCTCACGCTCGTGACCTCCAAGCAGC
>OGRU01001215.1_pt1 | contig 20399 bp, 20 predicted proteins | sample 1553541 | NCBI WGS metagenome assembly OGRU01 (sample SAMEA2580068, study PRJEB22360) | human gut metagenome | biome: human gut; feature: human-associated habitat; material: faeces | place: Denmark | collected 2008/2010
CCATTCGTAATGATCGTGAACGTCGCGCAACAGCGATGTTAACGCCGTTTATGCCTTGCGGCGCGAAAATTCCGGTCATTGCATTGTTTGCCGGTGCATTTTTTGAAGATGCAGGCTGGGTCAGTTTCTTAATGTATTTTACAGGTATTATTTTGATTTTCTTGGGTGCTTTGTTGGTTAAGATGATTACAGGTTATAAGAACCGTAAATCTTTCTTTATCATGGAGTTGCCTGAATACAAAGCACCATCTTTTGTTTTTGCTTTTAAGGCAATGTGTGCGCGTGGTTGGGCTTATATTGTGAAAGCAGCGACCATTATCTTATTGTGTAATACAGCGGTTCAAATCATGCAGACCTTTACTTGGAATTTCCAGGTTGCAGAAACGGCGGATTCATCGATCCTAGCTTCAATTGCACAGCCGTTTGCTTATTTGTTGGTGCCAATTGTCGGCGTGCTGAGCTGGCAGCTGGCGGCAGCTGCAGTGACAGGTTTCATTGCAAAGGAAAATGTTGTAGGGACTCTGGCTGTTTGCTTCGTTGGTCTTCAAAATTTGATTGATACCGAAGAACTGGCCATGATTGATGGCACTGGTGCCGAAATCTCTGGCGTAATTGCGATTACTAAGGTTGCTGCGTTGGCGTATTTAATGTTTAATCTCTATACGCCGCCTTGCTTTGCTGCTATGGGTGCAATGAATTCTGAAATGAAGAGTAAAAAATGGTTGTTTGCTGGAATTGGGTTGCAATTAGGCACAGGTTACTCGGTTGGTTTCCTTGTTTATCAGATCGGAACCTTGGTGACCACTGGTTCTGTCGGTGCTGGTTTTGTACCTGGCTTGGTCGTAGTTGCGGCCTTTGCAGCCATTCTGATTTATCTGTGTGTGAGAACCCAGAAAAACATTGCGGTTGAATATGCATTAAATGGAGCGAACTGAACATGATCGATATCATTGCATTTATCATATTGGTGATTGTTCTTGCAGCTGCCGGCGGTTACGTTTATAATGCTAAAAAGAATGGGCAAAAATGTATAGGCTGTCCGGACAGTCGCGCTTGCAGTGCAAAAACGAATGCATCATCATGCAGTGGCTGCTCTTCCTCATGTGGAGGCGGCTCACATTTGGCGAAATAGTATCGGAGAGCAGATTTTGGCACATGCAGATAATTGGTGCTGGATTTTATGAAAGAAGTGTTAAAGATGAGCACGGTTATAACAGTATTGATTTTAGTGGTTGTGATCGGTTTTGCGGTGCGCTCTATGTGGAAAAAACGTAAGACTGGCGGAGCTTGTGGCTGTGGATGCAGTCATGGTTGCAGTTGTCATGGCTGCGCACAAAACAAAGAATCAGCATCAGTGTGTCAGAATGTGTCACAACAATCGAATCGTTGATTTAGACAAAAGATAAAAGTCATCTGTAGCTTTTTTAAGTTGCAGATGACTTTTTTATTCGTTAGTGGTATAGTTAAGAAAAGTGTTTTTATTGCAACAATGACGCACAACGGAGGTGACTGTATGGATAGTTTTAGTGAGATTAGTGTTGTTTTTCAGCACAAGCAGCAGTTGGAGCAACGTCTTGCCGTTTTAAAAGAAGAAGTGAAGCACGCCGAACAGGTGGAACAGGAAGCGCAGATGCGTTGCGAACGTGAGAATTTGGACGTTAGAAAATTTGAAAGCAACGATTTTAAACAGTTTTGGTTTAAACTGCGCGGGCAATATGAGGCACGCATTCTTGAAAATAATGAAAAAGCTGCAGAGGCTATGCGTGCGCTTAACGAAGCAAAAAGCAGAGTGTTTGACATAACTCAGGAGAAAGCCAATGTAGAAAGACAGCTGGACGCGCTTGAAGGTGTTGATGAAGCCTATAAAAAAGCCCTTTTGCTGCATGCTGAACACTTGGACTACTCGATTCATCGTGAAGAAATCATGCGTATGCAGGAAAAAATCAACTATGATGCGCATCAGTTGAAGCTTTTGGCGGAAGCGCGAGACTTGTGTCTGCTGGCGGAGCGCAGAGTGAAACAGCTGGAAGGCGATTTGAAAGAACTTGAAAAAATCGAAGACGAAGTGGCCGAAGATAAGATTCAAGTGGCGATCATATCCGATCTTTCGGAACTGCGCATTCAGCTTCATCAGATGGAAACCATTTTTGCTGAAATCGATGCTTTTGAAACAGAAGGCGTGCATGTTTCGGAACGCCTGACGGTCAATACCCTGGATTTATTCTTTAATAATGAGTCGATGGCCCTTACAAAGATGGCTCGTGAAAAAGCTGTTCAAGAATTGATGATGGTAAAAAATGGTTTAACAGACTGTGAAAACATCATTATGCATTTGGTTGTAGAAGTGGAAGAAACCAAAAATATGCACCAGCGTCAGTTGGAAAATTATATCAGTGAAGCAAGAGTGTGAACGTTGAACTGAAAAAATTACGAGGATTATTTAAAATTTTGTGAAAATATATTGTCAAATGCTCGTGTAGCTATTAATATATATTTATAAATATGGATTATCTGCCAATGAGGCTGTAAGGAGGTATTTTTATGAAAGATTATGACAGCAACATTATCCGTAACATTGCGGTGTTGTCCCATGATGGTGCTGGTAAAACAGCGCTTGTTGAGTCAATGCTTTTGATGTGCAAAGGCGTTGACGCTGTTGGTCGCGGGAAGGACAACAAACATATTCTCGACTTCGAACCAGAAGAAATTACCCGCAATGTTACAATTCAGCTTGGCATGGCTCCATGTGAATGGAACGGGTATAAACTGAATTTCATTGATACGCCAGGGTATTCTGAATTTAGCGGCGAAGTCAGTGAAGCTTTGCGTGCGGCCGATGGACTCATGCTTGTTATTTCAGCTGAATCGGGTATTCAGGTCGACACTATTCGAGCATGGCAGTATGGTAAGAAGCTGCATTTGCCACGCTTGATTTATGTAAATAAAATGGACATGGAAAATGCGGATTTCTTTGGCTCACTGGAACGCATGCGTGAGCTGTTTGGAAAATCTGTTATGCCTCTTCAGGTTCCGATTGGTGAAGGGGCAGAGTTCCGTGGAATTATCGATGTTCCAACCATGAAAGCTTATGAATGGGTAAATGGAGAACGTCAGGAATGCGATATTCCAGCGGACTTAAAGGATCGTGTTGATGAAGTATTGGATATGTGCATGGAAGCGGCTGCAGAAGGCAGTGACGAGTTGCTTGAAAAATATCTTGAAGGGGAGCCTCTCACGGTTGACGAAATGTATGAAGGGCTTTATCAAGGTATGAAAGGCGGCCGTGTATGTCCGGTTCTGTGTGGCAGCGCAGTATCACACATCGGCAGTCGTTTGCTTTTGGATTGCTTGATCAAGTTCATGCCAGACACCACACAGCGTGTCAATGAAGCCGTCAATATTGATACAGGCGAAGAACTGCTGGTGAACCACGACGATCCATTCTCTGCATTTGTATTCAAAACTAGTCTGGATCCATTCTCTGGGAAATTGAGTTATGTTCGTGTTATCAGTGGCAAGGCGACAGAAGGCATGAGCTTCTACAATACAACCAATGAAAGCGAAGGCAAAATTTCCAAGATGTTCACGCTTATTGGGAAACGTCAGGAACCATTGACCAGTGCTTCTGCCGGTGATATCATTGTTATTCCTAAATTGGATGATGTTCGTACCGGTGATACGCTTGCAAGTAAAGAGTTCCCAGTAAAATATCCAGCTATTGATTTTCAGCCATCGTTGTACACAGTTTGGGTACGCGCTGAAAACAAGGGCGAAGAAGACAAACTTGGTACGGCCCTCAATAAAATTGCCGAAGAAGATCCAACTTGCGTCTTGAGAAAAGATGTTGAAAGTGGTCAATTGCAGTTGTCCACAATGGGTGAAGTGCATCTTGATCATATTATGAGCAAGATGGAACGAAAATATGGCGCCAAAGCCATTATTGATAAGGTTTATATTCCATATCGTGAAACCATTCGTGGCAAAGCGACGGCAGAAGGCAAACATAAGAAACAGAGCGGTGGTCATGGTCAATATGGTCATGTAGTAATGGACATTGAACCAACAACCAATGGCCAGGAATTTGAATTTGTCGATGCCATCGTTGGTGGTGCTATTCCTCGTCAGTTTATTCCTGCTGTTGAAAAAGGTGCGGTTGAAACTTTAGCAAAAGGTGTCATCGCAGGTTATCCGCTGATCAACATTAAATTGACCTTGAAAGATGGGACGTTCCATAGTGTCGACTCCTCTGAAATGGCATTTAAAGTGGCTGCTTCTCTCGCTCTGAAGAAAGGCATTCCAGAAGCCAAACCGGTTCTTCTTGAACCAATTTACGCTGTAGATGTTATGGTTCCAGAAGAATACATGGGCGATATCATCGGTGACATTAGCTCTAAACGTGGCCGAGTGCTTGGCATGGAACCTGGCGAAGATGGGATTACCACTGTTAAAGCACGTGTTCCATATGCTGAAATGCTGGAATACGGCGTGCAGCTGCGTGCAATGACGCAAGGACGCGGTAACTTCGATATGGCATTTGACAGCTACGAAGAAGTTCCTGCCAAATTGGCTCAAGAAATCATTGAAAACTATAAAGCAGACAGTGAGGACGATTAATTGTTCTGTATAAAGTGATGCATCGACATTGGCTCAAAGAGTCAATGTCGATTTTTAGGTTTATCATTAGAAAGGGAAGGGATCATGAAACAACAGGAGAGTCATTCCGATGCGCTGCACGTCACCTTAAAAGTGATTGCAACCATACACACTGCGTACAAAAGCAAGTTTGGCGTTCCACGACAAAGTGGGATCGTCAATCAGCTGGAAAGCCGCATCGTATTTGAACCAGAATTTCGTAATAAAGAGGCTTTAAGAGGTATCGAAGGGTATGAGTATCTTTGGCTGATATGGTCCTTCTCAGAGGCAATTAGAAGCGACTGGTCACCAACTGTTCGTCCGCCACGATTAGGCGGTAATGTCCGCAGAGGCGTCTTTGCTACCCGCTCACCTTTCCGCCCGAATCCGTTGGCGTTGTCATCTGTTCGATTACTGAGGATCGAAGAAACTCTGAATGAAGGGATGGTGCTGATTGTCGATGGCGCTGATATGATGGATGGCACGCCAATCTACGATATAAAGCCTTATCTGCCTTTTACCGACAGTCATCCAGAGGCAAAAGCTGGTTTTGCGCAGGATGTGTTGGATGAACAAATCGCTGTCGATTTTCCACAAACGCTGCTTGATATTCTGCCGCAGCATCTGCGTGCAGGTGCACTGGCTATGCTGGCGCAAAATCCCATTCCGCATTACCAAAAAGACCCTTCGCGTGTGTATGGTATTGATTTTGGCGGCTATGACATTCGATTTCGTGTTGCAGAACATCGAGCAACGGTCATTGAAGTGATTAATAGACAGAAAAGTATGGAATAACGATAGGGTTTTTGTTAAAACTTTATTGACATGTTCCAAAATTAAGCTATACTAGACAACGAAAGCAATTAAACGACAGGATGGAGGGGGAGAATAATGGTTTTTGATCAGGTAAAAGAAAGTCTTGCCGATATCTTGAGTTGTGATGCAGAAAAGATCGATATGGATACCGACCTCGTGCGTGATCTCGGTGTGGATTCCATCGATACCGTCGAACTCATCATGGCTGTGGAAGAGACTTACGACATCTCAATTTCTGACAAAGAAGCACAGGAATTAAAAACTGTCGCTGATGTTGTTGAATTTATTGAAGATCACCTTGAAGAGTAGAAAAGAAAGAAATAGCGCAACTATTTCGACTATGAATTTGTTGAACAATTCAATTTGAATAATGCAGGAAGTTGTAGTATGATATTAATATAAAGTATCCTAGATACTACCACTTCAAAGGAGAGAATCAATCAATGAGTGACATTTGGGAAACACTTGAAGCCCGCATTAAAGGTAAAGATCTGACAATCGTATTTCCAGAAGGTGAAGATGTTCGTATTCTTGGCGCAGTAGCACGTCATCAGAAAGATGGACTGATTGTGCCAATTCTCCTGGGCAATCCTGAAAAAGTACAGGCAATTGCAAAGGAAAACGGCATTGACATCGAAGGTGTTCAGATCATCGATCCAGACAACTATGCAGAATACGACGATATGGTTGCAAAGTTCGTAGAACGCCGCAAAGGCAAAGCTACCGAAGAAAAAGCACGTGTACAGCTGCGTGATCCTAACTACTTTGGCACCATGCTGATCTACCTCGGCAAAGCAGATGGTATGGTTAGCGGTGCTTGCCATTCTACTGGGGACACCGTTCGTCCAGCACTGCAGATTGTAAAGATGAAACCTGGCTGCTCCCGTGTCAGTGGTGCAATGGTTATGCTTAAAGGCGACGAACGTTACCTCTTCAGCGACATTGCCATCAACATCACTGTTGATGCACAAGCAATGGGCGAAATCGCCGTTGAAAGCGCTAAAACCGCAAAAACCTTTGACATCGATCCAAAGGTTGCACTGTTGAGCTTCTCCACCAAAGGTTCTGCAGTATCCCCTGAAAGCGAAAAAGTTGCAGAAGCAACTAAGATTGCACAGGAACTCGCTCCAGAACTCCCAATTGATGGTGAATTACAGTTCGATGCTGCATTTGTTGCTAGCGTTGGCGAACGCAAAGCTCCTGGTTCCAAGGTTGCTGGCCACGCTAATACCTTTATCTTCCCAAGTTTGGAAGCTGGTAACATTGGCTACAAAATTGCACAGCGTTTTGGCGGCTTCGAAGCCATTGGGCCAATCCTGCAAGGTCTTGCAAAGCCAATCAACGACCTTTCCCGCGGCTGCAATGAAGAAGATGCTTACAAGCTCGCAATCATTACCGCTGCTCAGGCTGTTGCAGAATAAGAGACTATATTGGTTAACAAAAGCCGTGAATGTGTTGACGACATTCACGGCTTTTTTGTGTTTTATGAAGAAAAATGCTGAAATCCTCTTGCAGAATCATTGCTGTTCTGATAGAATATATTGCTGTAATCCCTGCTCTGCAAAGCAGAGCCGTTAGTCCGGGGGGAGGAGGTGCAAAGAATGCGCGATTATGAACTTCTTTATATCATTAAGACTGAAGTAGGCGAAGAACAGACTCAGGCTGTTATCGACCGTTATGTTGGTATCCTCGAAGGCGAAGGTGCTACCGTAGAAAAGGTTGACAAATGGGGCAAGAGAAAGCTCGCTTACACCATCGATAAGAAGTACACCGATGGTTTCTACGTTTTAGTGAACTTCAAAGGCGAAGCTAACGCCGTTGACGAAGTAGATCGTTTGATGAAGATCGACGAAAATCTTCTTCGCCACATGATCACCCGTGTCGACGAATAATTTTCTCGTCAAAAGAAAGAGGGCCTAAAGTATGAATAAAGTCATTTTAATCGGTCGTTTAACTGCTGATCCTGAGCTCCGCTATACACCGAATGGTGCTGCAGTGTGCAGTTTCCGAATTGCTGTTGATCGTCCGTTTAACTCACAAAGTGGTGAACGCGGCGCTGATTTCATCAACATTGTTGTATGGAACAAAGCGGCTGAAAACACTGCTAAGTATATGAGCAAAGGCCGTCAGATCGCCGTAGAAGGGCGTCTGCAAATCCGCAGTTTTGATGGCAACGACGGTCAACGTCGTTGGGTCACTGAAGTTGTTGCTGATCGTGTCGAGTTCCTCGGCGGTGGCGGCAATAATGGCGGAGATGGTTATGGCGGCAATTACGGTGGTCAAAATCAGAATTATCAACGTCAAAACGATCAATTCACTCAGGCAATGCCAAGTGATAATTCTCTTGGCTCTTTCGGCACTGAAGTCAGCTTCAGTGATGAAGATCTGCCGTTCTAAGTGAGAAAGGAGTTTAACCATGGCAAGAAGAGAACGTAACAGACGTTCACGCAAGAAAGTTTGCCAGTTCTGTGTTGACAAAGTCGAACATATCGATTACAAAGACACGAACCGTCTGAAAAAATACATGACCGAACGTGGTAACGCCGCATCACTGGTAACTGTGCAAAGCATCAGCGCGCACTGACCGTTGCTATTAAGCGTGCAAGAACCATGGCATTGCTGCCATACACCAACGACTGATCAGTCATAAAAATGCAAAGAGCCTTGTTCCATTTTGGAACAAGGCTCTTTTTTTTATTTTTCTTCTGGAAGCGACTGCAGATAAACGGCAAGCAACTGTAATGCAGTTGCTTTTTCTTTTGGTGGGCAATTTTGAAGTCGTTGGATAATCACTTCTTCATGAATGTCTAGTGCGCTTTCCTCGTCAGTCATGATTTCATTTGGCGTAATATGCAATGCTCGACAAATACGAAGTAATGTTTGTAAGCGCATATTTACTGTTCCGCGCTCAATATCAGCGTAGGTGCGGTCAGAAAGCCCGGCCGCTTCAGCTACTTGTGCTTGCGTCATACCTATATGTTTACGTATGGTGAGTAACTTGTTTCCTATAATATGATAATCTTCGATAAGCATTAAAGTTCCTCCTATATGCTATATATAGGAATTTTACTTCCTATTACAATTGACAAATAGGAAGTAAATATGCATAATAATAGGAAGAAAAGCTCCTGTCGATATATGAGTAAACTGATTTGAAAGGTAGTGGAAAAGTGTATTGTAAAAAATGTGGAAAAGAAATTAATGACGATGCTGTGATATGCATTCATTGTGGTTGCCCAGTTGATCAAGCCTCTATCAATAAGACGATAGGAACAGATAGAACAAATTTTGGGCTAGCGCTTTTGTCGTTTTTTGTTCCGGTATTTGGATGGGTTTATGGCGGAGTGAAATATGCAGAGTATCCTTCATCCTCTAAAGTGTATATTGGATGTGGCGTTATTGGTTTCATTATGGAAGTGTTTGCCATGATGTTATGATATGTTGGAGAATAGGGCGTTTTACAAGAAAGTTTTGAAAAAATAGGGGAGAAAAGTGATGAAAAAATTGATCATGTTCTTTTTAATGTTGACAATGTTAGTATTTGTTACAGCATGTAGTGATTCTACAACGGATTCTGATGTAGCGGATGATGAGTTTCAACAGAGTGAAGCAATGAGTGATGAAGATTATGAAAGTATTGCGGCAATGGCATTGTTAAGAGAAATTTCAACTTCTTATTCAAGCGACTCTGTAGATGCAGAAAGTTCAACTTTTGAAGTGTCTAGCGTTGACTCAGATAGTTTTGGTACAAAGATATATGGAACGATTACCCTGTATGATAAGTATGGTAAGGTGTACGGCGATTTTAGAAGAGAGTATACGGTTACATTAGATTCGGATGGAGATATAAGAGATTGTAGTATTAGGTAAAAAAAGCAGCTCCGATTTTCGGAGCTGCTTTTAGTCGTTTTAGCGCTGTGGGTCGATGAGACCATAGGTACCGTCTTTGCGGCGATAGACAACGCCGATATCATCGGTATCTGCATTAAGGAAGATGAAGAAGTCGTGGTCGAGGAGTTCCATCTGCATGACGGCTTCTTCGATATCCATGGTCTTAACGGTGAAGACTTTCTTCTTCGTGACGATTTCTGGCGCTTCTTCAGCATGTGCGATTTCATCCGCTGCTGGGGAGAACATTGGTTCAGCTTTCGCTTGTTTACCTTTGCGGTTCATACGGGTTTTATACTTGCGAATCTGACGTTCGATTTTATCAACAATTGCGTCAATAGAAGCATACATATCATTGGAAGATTCTTCGGCGCGAAGAATGTAGCGTCCAAGTGGAATGGTTGCTTCGGCTCTGTGATCCCCTTTTTCTACGATAAGGGTGACAGTGCCCTGCATTTCGTTGTAGAAGTATTTTTCGAGTTTGGAAAAACGTTTTTCTACATAATCCTTGAGTGCATTAGTAACTTCGGTATTGCGTCCTTTAATGGTGATGTTCATAATGACCATCCTTTCAACAGTGACATTTTCACATGTAGGTATGTGAATCTATACATTTATTATATTCTTAAAAATTTTTATTTCAAGGGGATTCATACATTTATTTCTCTTAACATTTTTAAAAGTTCAACAAATCTCTGATCTGAGATGGAATAGATGGACATTTGTCCGGTTTTTTTAAAGGTTACAATTTTGTGCGCTCTCAGAAGTGCCAGATGCTGTGACAATGAGCTGTGTGAGATGTTCGATGCCTGCATTAAAAGATCGTGTATTTCGTTCACCGATCTTGGTGCTTCTGAGAGTATGTAAAGGATCATGAGACGATTTGGATTGCTGAGCAGTTTTAACATGGCAGCTGTTTTTGTAAAACGTTCGCTGTCCGTTAAAAGCTCAGTCGCTGAATGGGCTGGAGCTGGGGTCATTTATAATACCTCCTTAATTAAACTGCTTGACAACAAGTTTAATTTATTTGTTCTATAATTATTTTTATTATACCTGACTCTTTATGAAAATACAATATTTGTTTTTAAGAATATTCAATAATTTGGTCATAATCTCTACAAAGGTCATGGAGAATTAGTGACGATGCGCCTTTGGGCCGATATTTATTTGAGTTTTTTTGCCTATGTGGTATAATAAATTGGTTGAATCGACCGAAAATATGAAACTGCCGTTAGGCAGTATTAACCAAAAGAAAAGAGTGAATAGGTTGGGTATTGATACTTGGTTGAAAAAAGTATTAGACGACAATAAAAAAGATGTAAAGAAGCTTGAGAAATTTGCCGCTCAAGTCAATCAGTATGATAAACCTTATAGAGAACTGTCCGATGAAGAGCTTGCTCATAAGACGGTAGAGTTTAAAGAACGCCTGGCCAAAGGTGAAACCTTGAATGATATTATGGCCGAAGCGTTCGCCGTTGTTCGTGAAGCTTCTGACCGTATTTTGGGCATGCGTCACTTTGATGTACAGATCATGGGTGGTCATGTGCTTCATGAAGGCCGCATTGCAGAAATGAAAACTGGTGAAGGTAAAACGTTGGTTGCAACAGCGCCAGTTTATCTCAATGCACTGGAAGGCAAAGGGGTTCACGTTGTTACTGTCAACGACTATTTGGCACGCCGTGACGCCGAACAACTGTCACCGCTTTATAATTTCTTGGGCTTGAGCGTTGGGCTGATTGTCCATGGGTTGGATTATGTGCAGCGCAAAGATGCCTATGCTTGTGACATTACGTATGGGACAAACAATGAATTTGGCTTTGACTATTTGCGCGATAACATGGTCATGCATGAACGCAACATGGTTCAGCGTCCGCTGAACTTTGCCATTGTCGACGAAGTGGACTCCATTTTGATTGATGAGGCGCGTACACCGCTGATCATTTCTGGCCCTGCTGCAAAAGCGAAGGATCTCTATACGCCAATGGTGAGTATTGTTCGTAAGTTGAAAAACGAAGAAGATTACACCTTTGATGAAAAACTGAAGACCGTGGCACTGACCGAAGATGGGACCAAGCATGTTGAAGAAATGCTCGGTATTGAAAATCTGACCGATGAAGTGAACATGGAATTGGCGCATCATGTAAACCAGGCGCTGAAGGCGCAGGTTTTGATGAAACGTGACCGCGATTATGTGGTACAGGACGGGGAAGTCATCATCGTTGATGAATTTACCGGTCGTCTCATGTATGGTCGCCGTTACAGCGAAGGTTTGCATCAGGCCATTGAAGCGAAGGAAGGCGTGAAGATCGAGAAGGAGAGCCAGACCCTGGCAACGATTACCTTCCAGAACTACTTCCGCATGTATAAAAAGCTGGCTGGTATGACTGGTACAGCAAAAACTGAAGAAGACGAATTTCGCGCCATTTACGGTATGGATGTTGTTATCGTGCCAACGAACAAGCCAGTGGCTCGTGTTGATGCACCGGACATTGTCTATAGAACCGAAAATGGGAAATTTGAAGCGGTGGCTGACAAGGTTGCCGAACTTTATACCAAAGGACAGCCAGTGCTTGTCGGGACCGTTTCTATTGAAAAGAGCGAAAAGCTCAGCGAGATTTTGAAGAAACGCGGTGTTCCTCATAAGGTATTGAACGCGAAGTATCATGAACAGGAAGCGATGATTGTTGCTCAGGCTGGTAAAGAAAAGAGCGTCACCATTGCGACCAACATGGCTGGTCGTGGGACCGACATTATCCTTGGCGGCAATCCTCAGCTGCTGGCCGATGAGATTCTCCATAAAGAACACAAGGACGAAGAGGATATTACGCCGGAGATGCAGCGTGATGCGCTGGAAACCGCTAAAGAAATGTGTGCAGCAGATCATCAGTGTGTGGTTGACGAAGGCGGCTTGTACATCATCGGTACAGAACGCCATGAAGCACGTCGTATCGACAATCAGCTGCGTGGTCGAAGTGGACGTCAGGGGGATCCTGGGTACACTCAGTTCTACATTTCTTTGGAAGACGATTTGATGCGCCGCTTCGGTGCTGAAACCTTGCCAGCAATTATGGATAAGGTTGGCATGAATGATGAAATGCCGATTGAAAACCGCATGGTCAGCCGCACCATCGAAAATGCACAGAAACGCGTTGAAGCGCGCAACTTTGAAGCTCGTAAAAACATCCTCGAGTACGACGATGTAATGAATCGTCAGCGTGAGATCATTTATGATCAACGTCGCCAGGTTCTGCAGGGGCATAATATGGCCGAAAGCATTGGCGCCATGATTGACCGTTTGGTTGATTCTGTTTGCGATGAAGCGGCGCATGGTGAAACCTATCCAGAGGCATGGAATCTTGAACAGTTGACCACACGCTTGATGGAAATTTTCAATTTCCCAGATGGCGTGGATACGTCGGAATTCCCGAACATGGCCAGTGAAGAAGTGCGTGATGCGCTCAAGGAAAAGGCACGCGCGCGTTATGCTGCCAAAGAAGAAGAGATTGGCTCAGAAATCTTCCATGATTTTGAGCGCAACATCCTTTTGCGCAATGTTGACATGAACTGGATGAATCATCTTGATGCGATGGATCAAATGCGTCAAGGGATTGGGTTGCGTGCTTATGGTCAGCACAAACCGATTGATGAATATCGTAATGAATCTTATGATATGTTCAACGAAATGACCTATAACATTCAGTATGACACGATTCGTATGCTCTTTGCTGTTACCATCCGTCGCCAAGAAGAAGTGCAGCAGGATGAAAACAAAGAAGAACGTACCGATATTCTGAATGCGCGCCATGGCAACGAAGAACCTGTAAAAAAACAGCCGGTTTCTGTAAAAAAAGTTGGACGCAATGATCCTTGCCCATGTGGCAGCGGGAAAAAGTATAAACATTGCTGTGGAAAGAATGCGTAAATGTAAAAATGAGACAAAGCCGAAACCATCGGCTTTGTCTTTTTGATAAAAGGAGTGGGGTTATGGACTACGAAACACATAAAGCGTTTGAAGACGCCAAACAGACTTTGAGCGATTTGAGCGAATCGCTGGACTTGGAAGGCCGTAAGAAGCGTATTGCAGAAATTGATGAAATCATTTCAGCACCGGATTTCTGGAACAACCCAGAAGGCGGTCAAGCCATCATGCAGGAAAAGAAGCGCCTTGAAAGTAAGGTGGATCATTATAACAACTTGGCGGGGAAGATGGATGATTTGGAAGTCATGATTGAACTCGCTAAGGAAGAAAGCGATGCAGACCTGGAACAGGACATCGTTGATACCCTGGCGGAAATCAGTAAAGAATTGGACGCATTTGAGCTGGAAACCATTCTCAATGGTGACTACGATGACAATAATGCGATTCTTTCGATTCATCCAGGTGCTGGTGGAACGGAAAGCCAGGATTGGGCAGAAATGCTCTACCGCATGTATGTCCGCTGGGCAGAACGCCATGGCTACAAGGTGGATGTGTTGGATTATCTGGACGGTGATGAAGCCGGGATCAAGAGCGTTACCTTGATGATCAGCGGTGAAAACGCGTATGGGTATTTGAAGAGCGAAAAGGGTGTGCATCGTATGGTGCGTATCTCGCCTTTTGATGCGTCTGGACGCCGCCATACCTCGTTCACGGCTGTGGAAGTTATGCCAGAAGTAGAAAACGATACCACTATTGAAATTGATGACAAGGATCTTAAGGTAGATACTTATCGTTCCAGTGGTGCTGGTGGTCAGCACGTTAACAAGACCGAGTCGGCTGTGCGTATTACTCATATTCCTACTGGCATTGTGGTTCAGTGTCAGAATGAGCGTTCTCAGATTCAGAACCGTGCAACGGCTATGAAAATGCTGACCTCTCGTCTGGTTGAAGAAAAAATCAAACAGCAGGAAGCCGAAATTGCACGCTTGCAGGGTGAACAACAGGAAATTGGCTGGGGTTCCCAGATTCGTTCCTACGTGTTCCATCCATATACCTTGGTTAAAGACCATCGTACCAATTTCGAAAAGGGGAACGTCAATGCCGTCATGGATGGTGAAATTGATGAATTCATCAATGCTTGGTTGAAGCAGCAGGCTGCTAAACAGCTGGCTTACAATCAGCAGAATAAATAATGCTGCAGCTATTAAGACCGCTTTGTGAAGCGGTCTTTTTCTGTGCGGTGAAGGTGGATTGATGGATTAAGGCTGATGTGATGTTGTTTGTGATGAGGAGAAAATTATTTACTGCAGAGAAAAGGCTGGTGAAAACGTGAAAGAGCGACCGGATTTTTTTGTACTGACATCGTATGAGGAGTTTGAACAATATTATTGGTATCGAGCGGAACTACAAAAAATATGCAAGCAATTGCAAATGAGCTCAAGTGGAACAAAGCAGGAATTGAACAATCAGATCAAAGATTATTTTGAAGGGAAAGGCGCCTCAAAGGTATCTTCTGTTGTAAAAATTCAATCAGATGCCCCTTTGGCGTTGAGTACACCTCTGTTGCACTGTGGATTTGCATTTAATAAGAAATTCAGAAGGTTTTTTTCAAAACAGACAGGGATTGAACCTTTCAAGTTTACAGCGGATATGGCGGCAGCATGGAGACGTGTTAAAAAAGAAAACGATGAAACGTTTACATTGCAGGATATGCTGGATGTTTTCTATGGCGTCTCAGACTATGCTGTTTACGATTCCAGCGTGTGTCAATGGAATCAATTTGTAAAGGATTTTTGTGCCGATGAGCGAAACAAGCGTTTTAAGAATAAATTGCAAACAGCTGCTGTGCTATGGAAAATCGTCAGAGATTCGCCGATGCAGAAAATATATTCTTATGATTTAGTGGTGCAATATGAGGCGATGTTGTTGGAAAATGAGCCCTCTAAGGATGGATGAACGAAGCTGATGCCAGAAGGCACGGCAATTCTGGCTTGACAATCATATGGCTATTCGTTAAGATAATGTAGAGTCGAGGTGAGCTGGATGGATCAAGAAATGATGCGTCAGGCCATTGTTGAGGCGCAAAAAGCGCTGGAACACCAGGATGTGCCAATTGGAGCAGTGGTTGTCGTTGACGGCGAAATTGTTGGGCGAGGGTTCAACACGCGAGAACGAGATCATGATCCTTCTGGGCATGCCGAAATCAATGCGATGCGTGATGCAGCTAAGAACCTAGGGCATTGGCAGTTGGACGGAGCGACCGTCTATGTGACGCATGAGCCTTGTCCGATGTGTGCAGGCGCAATGCTGCTGGCTCGTGTTGGCACGGTGGTGTACGGTGCCAGCGAACCGACCTATGGTGTTTGTGGCAGTCAGATGAATCTTGTACAGTTTCCGGGTTTTCCAAACAATATACGGATTCGCGGGCCGATTGCTCAGGAAACATGCAGTGCTTTGACTCGTGCGTTTTTTCAAGATTTACGAAAAACGCGTTAAACAACTTTATATGGAGATGTACCCAAGTGGCTGAAGGGTCCGCACTCGAAATGCGGTAGGCGCTTCACGGCGCGCGAGAGTTCAAATCTCTCCATCTCCGTTTTTTGCCAGTTTGCACGAGTGTGTGGGCTGGCATTTTTTTACCAGCAACAGAAAATGCTTGACATTCGTGAAATCTGTGATATGATAGTTAATGTCTTCGGGCGGTTAGCTCAGTTGGTTAGAGTATCTGCTTGACATGCAGGGGGTCGCTGGTTCAAGTCCAGTATCGCCCAGATCGAAGAAAAACGCATTCTGTTCAAGAGTGCGTTTTTTTATTTTCTAAGCTGTGATATAATTGTCTATTGTATTGTGAAATAGTAGGAATACCGAAAGACTAATTTGAAGAGGTGTATTCATTTGATGCTTGGTTTCAAGGAACTGGAGCTTTCAGACAAAGATATTTTAAATAGATTTTTTACAGCCTGTCAGAACCAGAATACAGAGTGTTCATTCACCAACTTATTTATGTGGCGCCGTTGTTACGCGGTGCGTTGGGCGGTGACGGATAATCATTTGATTGTAGAGCCAAACGCTTTTGAAGAAAGTTGGATCTTGCCGCCGTATGGCTTGGAAGAAAACGATGACCTGTTCCGCGCAGCTATTGAGCATGCGGCAGAGGATTATCGCGATCGCCATAAGCAGCTGGTTATTCGCGCGGTGACAGAATATGACCGTGAGCGACTGGAACGTCTTTTTCCTGGTAAGTTTGAATTTGAAGAAGAACCGGACATTGAAGACTATATTTATGACGCTGAGAAAATGCGGACGTTAAAAGGACGCAAGTTAAGCAAAAAGCGCAATCATATCAATGCGTTCAAATCAGAGCATCCTGATTATGAGTTGGTGCCGTTGACGCCATACAACGCAGAATTGGCCTGGGATTTTGTTGAACATTGGTGCGGTGAACGCAATCGTGAAGAAGGCATCAATGACAGCCTGCTGTGTGAACGAGAAGCCATTGCGGATGCTTTGATGAATATGGCAGCTTTAGATTTTAAAGGGCTGATGGTTCGGGTGGATGGCCGAATTGTGGCTATGACGTTTGGTGACATGGTTAATCGCAACACGGTATTGGTGCATGTGGAAAAAGCTTTTGCTGAATACAGAGGGCTGTATCCGTTGATCAACCAGGAGTTTTTGAATTATTACTGGCAGGATGCAGAATACGTTAACCGTGAAGAGGATATGGGCCTTGAAGGTCTGCGTCACGCTAAGCAGTCGTATTATCCGGTATACCAGGTGACCAAATATAAGGGTGTGTTGAAAGATGAGCCAGCAACAGATCAGAATGGCCACTGATGCCGATCGAGAGGCATTGGAATCCATATGGGATTATTGTTTTCATGATGGAGAATCGTTTCAACGATGGTATTTTAGCTCGTACTTCCGTCCTGAAGAATGCCTTGTAGGCTGTGTGGATGGGCGTCCAGTGGCCAGTTTGCAGATTATTGATCTGCCAACACGAGTTAAAGATCGGACGCTTCGCGCTGGTTATATTGTTGGAGTGGATTGCTTGCCGGAATATCGTGGGATGGGGTTCACAAAACGCTTGATGGAGGAAGCCATCTTGCACTATGCGCCAGCGCATGATCTACAGCTGCTGCATTTAATGCCGTTTGAAGCCGATTTTTACGAGCCTTTTGGTTTTGTGTTCAGTGATTTTCATTTTAAGATGGATCTCAACATTGCAGAGTTTTATCGTTTGGGTGACAAACATGCAGCTCGGCAATTTCGTTGGGAAAATGTGGATATGACAAGGCTTGATGAGTGGCTGCCGCGTTTGGAACGCGCCTATGAGCGCTGTACAGCGCGATACGATTTGTCGGTTGAACGCAAGGGGATGCGCCGTTGGCAAGCCTTGACGGATGACTTGGCGATGGAGGGCGGATTTTTAAAGTTGCTGGTTGATGAGCACAACGAACCAGCAGGGCTCTTGGCCTATATAATGAAGGAAGAAGCGCTCTTTGTTCGTGAAGCGTTGGCGTCTGACAGCGCGCCTCGACAGGCCATCTATTACTACATTGCCAGCCATCGTTCCCAAGTGAAAAACGTGCAGTGGTCAGCGCCGGATAATGAGACTATTGTTTTTCGGCGTGGCAAAGACAAAGATGGTGTGCGTTATCAGCCATTTATGATGAATTATATTTTAGATCCGATGGTGCTGCCGTTGTTGACAAAGGCTGTTCCGTCGGAAGATCTTTGGTTTTCAGTGCCGGATTGCGGTGTTTATCGCTGGCCGGCAGGTGCGAAAACTTTACATAAAGTCGATGAAGAGATGGATTGCTTGACTTTGGATTGTCGCCAGCTTACACAAATGGTCTTTGACCGAGGATGGGAGGCACCAGAGAATCATAAAACGTTCCGTGCATTGGCAGCGCTCTTTACAAATAAGCCAACCATTTTTAACAATGAGTACTTTTAGGAGCGGTTCATATTGCAATTCGCTTTAAAATTGGGTATCCTTTATGTGAGTGCAATCATATTTTAGTGGTGCAAGATCCCAGTTTTGCACTGTAGGAGGTCCAGCGATGTCTTTAGAGCTGACGATAGAAACAATTACCGCAGAGCAGTTGTTTAACATGATTCTTGCGGGTGCAGATAACTTAGATTTACATAAAGAAAGCGTAAACCAGCTGAATGTGTTTCCAGTTCCCGATGGGGATACTGGGACCAACATGGCTATGACTATGCAATCGGCGGCAAAGTTCATTCGTCAGGCCGAAGTGCCTAGTGTCGAAGAATATGCCAAGCAGGCCGCATTTGGTGCTGTCATGGGGGCGCGCGGAAATTCCGGCGTTATTTTTTCACAGATCCTTACGGGCTTTGCCAAAGCTTTGACTGGATTGGACGTCATTGATTCTGCGGCATTGGTAGCAGCGTTCAATGGTGGTGTCCAATCTGCTTATAAAGCAGTGAGCAATCCTATGGAAGGCACAATTTTGACGGTTGTGCGTGAAGCTGCTGAAGCCTTGGCGAGTCAGTATAAAAAAGAAATGGATATTCTGGAATGCCTGCGCATTTATATTGCTGCCGGGCATGCGTCTTTAAAAAGAACGCCAGATCTGTTGCCAGTTTTAAAGCAGGCTGGGGTTGTTGACGCAGGGGGCAGTGGTTACTTGTATGTCGTTGAAGGCATGCTGGCCAGCCTTGAGGGAAAAACCATTGAAAAGCTTGAGGTTGAAAAAAGCAGCGAAGCAGACTTGAATGATCAATTTGATCATTTCTTTGCAACGCCAGAGGATATTGTTTATCCATATTGCACAGAGTTTTTGGTTCGTACTAAGAAGACCGATGTGGAAGAGGATATTGATGTCTTAAAAAGCATGCTGAAAGATCTTGGCGATTGCATGTTGGTTGTTGGTGCCGGCAATACCATTAAAGTGCACATTCATACAGACCGTTTGGCACGTGTTATTGAATGTGGTGCTTCTCTTGGCGAGCTGGACGATATTAAGATCAATAATATGCGTTCACAGAATAAAGCGCTTCAAAGCAAAGGGCATCAGACCGATGTTCCTGTTGTTTATAAAGATGCCATCATTGTTGTCTGCAATGGCGATGGGTTATCGGACATCTTTAGCGGCCTCGGCGCAACGCACATTATCAGCGGTGGTCAAACGATGAACCCAAGCACGCAGGATTTTTTGGACGTGCTTGAAAATATAGAGGCAGATAATATTTTCATTTTGCCAAACAATAAGAACATTATTATGACGGCACAGCAAGCTGCGGGCATGGCAAAAACTAGCAATGTGCATGTTATTCCATCAAAAACGTTCCCACAGGGAATTTCCGCGTTGATGGGCTTTATGCCGGAAACGGATGCAGAGGAAAACATCAACAATATGTCGGCCAGTCTTGCTGCTGTACAAAGTGGTGAAATCACACAGGCGGTCAGAGATACCACCATTGACGAAGTGGACATTCGTCAAAATGAATACATGAGTATTCTTGATGGCAAAATCATTGCTTCCTGCCAGACTCTGGATGAGGCTGTTGAAGCAATGGTAGAGGCTATGATCGATAATGATGCAGAGCTGGTCAGCTTGCATTATGGACTTGATGTAGATGCTGACGATGCAGAAGCATTGTTGGAAAAACTCGAAGGAGAATACGACGACATCGACTTTGAACTCTACGATGGCGGACAAAGTGTATATCACTATATTGTGTCTGCGGAATAAGTGAGGTTGATTCATGAGAATAGCGATTGTAACAGACAGCACCGCTGATATTCCACAGGCTTTGGTGGATGCTTTGAATATCAAAGTTATTCCATTGTCTGTGCATTTTGGCGGGCGAGCCTATTTGGATCGTATTGATATCTCAAATGAGGAATTTTATAATTATATTGGAACAGCGAAAACACTGCCAACCACGTCTCAGCCGTCTCCGGCTCAGTATTTGGATGTGTATCGAACCTGTAAGGAAGAAGGGGCTGAACGCATTTTTTCCATGCACCTTTCTTCAGACATGAGCGGCACCTATCAGGGGGCTAAGCTTGCGGCAGATATGATTAAAGATGAGATTCACGTAGAGGTTGTTGACAGCCGTACAGTGACCATCGGGCTTGGCTTGCAAGTTATCACTTTGGCTTCCTATTTGC
>OGRU01001219.1_pt1 | contig 20289 bp, 21 predicted proteins | sample 1553541 | NCBI WGS metagenome assembly OGRU01 (sample SAMEA2580068, study PRJEB22360) | human gut metagenome | biome: human gut; feature: human-associated habitat; material: faeces | place: Denmark | collected 2008/2010
TTTATTGGCTGGTTGTGGCGGAAATGGAGATGCTTCTTCAAGTGAGGCTGATTCTTCTGCAGCAGCAGAAACACAGGAATTGAGCGGGAGTATTAACGCTGCAGGTTCTTCTGCGTTAAAGCCATTAGTTGATGAAGCTGTAAATGAATTTGCTGAATTGTATCCTGACGTTGCAATCACCGTCGATGCTGGTGGTTCTGGTGAAGGCTTGAAGCAGGTTTCTGAAGGCACCATTGATATTGGTAACTCTGATGTACCAGCAGAAGATAAGCTTGATGCAGAACAGGCAGCTGAACTTGTTGACCATCAGGTATGTGTGGTTACCATGGCGCCAATCGTTAATAACGATGTGTACGAAGGTGGCGTCACCAACTTAACAAAAGATCAGCTCATTGGGATCTTCACTGGTCAGATCACCAACTGGAGCGAAGTTGGCGGCCCTGATGAAGAAATCGTCCTTGTTACCCGTCCTACTTCTTCCGGTACTCGCGCTACCTTCCAGAAATACGCACTGGATGGTAATGAAGAAGCTTCCAATGCATCCATGGAAACCGATGACTCTGGTGTATTGCTCCAGAATGTAAAAGACACTAAAGGGGCTATCGGCTATGTAGCTTTGTCTTACCTTGTTGATGATCCTGGAGTTTCTACTGTAGCTATTGATGGTGTTGAACCAACACTTGAAAATACTTATTCTGGCGATTATCCAGTATGGACTTTTGAACATATGTACACCAAAGGCGAACCAAATGATGTTTGCAAAGCATTCATTGACTATATTATGTCTGATGAATTTGGCGAAACCATGGAAAGTCTTGGTTATGGTGTATCTTCCAAGATGACGGTCACCGAACACTAAGATTGCGATTGCTTCCGAATGAAGAATGAAGGAGTGGACTTATCTGATGGATGAGTCCACTCTCTTTTACAGAAGAGGAAAGAAACATGATTGAAAAAAGTACGAAAGGAATGTTTTACAAAGAAACCGGTTGGCGTTGCTTGGCTGTGTTTTTCGGTTTGTTTGTTATCGCATTGACCATTCTCATTGGTGCATTCCTTGTTTACAAAGGCTCTGATACTTTTCTAACGTTTGGACACACACTGTGGGAATTTCTTGGTTCAGCGGATTGGGAACCGGTTGATAACGCATCTGGTGGAGGTGCGGTTGGTGCACTTATTTTTATTGTTGGTTCTCTCTGCACTTGTGGTTTGGCGCTATTAATTGCCACGCCATTTGCTCTGGGATCTGCTATTTTTATGACGGAGATTTCTCCAAAATTTGGTGAGAAATTCTATCGCCCGGTTGTAGAAATCTTTGCTGGTATTCCTTCTGTTGTTTATGGATGGGTTGGCTTAACGGTATTGGTGCCTGCGATTAAAGTGGTATTCGATCGTCAGGTTGGCCATTCGATTTTAGCAGCTGGTATTGTTTTGGCGGTCATGATATTTCCTACGATTGCCAGTGTATCCGCAGATGCATTGGGAGCGGTGCCAGCAAATTGCCGAGATGCCGCTTTTGGTCTTGGGTCAACACGATGGCAAGCCATTTGGCGTGTCATGGTGCCTGCAGCTAGAACAGGAATCGTGACCGGTATTGTGCTGGGGTTGGCGCGTGCGTTTGGTGAAGCTTTGGCAGTAGCAATGGTCATTGGTCAGACAACAGCACTTCCAACGAGTATTTTTTCGACCTCGAAAACATTGACCACCGAAATTGCTTCTCAGATGGGGAATGCGATGGAAGGTGGCGAACTTAAAGCGGCCTTATGGACAATGGCTCTGTTATTGTTCCTAATTTCGCTGTTGTTTATTACGATTATTCACCGCATTTCCGATAAAAACGAGAAGGAGGATTAAGGGCTACATGAATGAAAAATTAAAACGCGCAAAACAAATTGATAAATTTATGACCGGTGTGTTTTACGGACTTGCCATCTTCTTCATTGTATTATTGGTTGCTTTTGCGGGAAAAGTTATTATCGGAGGTCTCATGGGGGCATCTCCGGAAATGTTTGCGTTTAAACGGTCAGGAAGTGTAGGCAACCAGCTGTTTAATACGGTGTATTTGGTATTTATTGCTTTGCTTGCATCTGTTCCTGTTGGGATTTTTGCCGGAATATATTTAGCTGTTTATGCAAAACAAGGTCCGTTGACAAAGTTTCTTCGAATTTGTATTGAAACATTGTCTTCTTTGCCATCCATTGTTGTCGGGTTATTTGGGTATCTGATTTTTCTTGTTTTGATTGGTATGGATAAGAGTCTTCTAGCCGGTGCATTGTCGGTATCTATTCTGACACTGCCATTACTGACTACTACGACAGAGGACGCCATAAAAGGGCTGCCACCAGGATACTTTCATGGCAGTTTAGGTCTTGGTGCGACAAAATGGCAGTCTATTTTTCATGTAATCTTGCCAGCATGCTTACCACGTATTATGACTGGGATCATACTTGCTGCTGGTCGTGGTTTTGGTGAAGCTGCCGCACTGCTGTATACTACCGGTTCTGGAACAATGCTGAATTGGGGAAATTGGGACCCTACTTCACCAACCAGTCCGTTGAATGTTCTACGTCCAGCTGAGACCTTATCCATTCAGATTTGGAATCTGCAGGTTAATGGCCAAGATCGTGCCTTGGCAAACCTTGCTTCTGCTGTGTTGATGATTTTGGTGCTTGTATTTAATATTGCAGCCAACGCTTGGAGCAGACACATTGAAGCGAAGAATGCAGGGGAAAAAGCGTAATTTCCAGGAGAAAGGATATAAGAAATAATGAGTGAAGTGAAGGCAAAATTTGATGTCCGTCATTTGAACCTCCACTATGGAGAATTTCATGCGTTAAAAGACATCAACATGAAAATAGGACAAAATGAAATTACCGCATTGATTGGACCATCTGGCTGTGGGAAATCAACGTTTCTCAAAACCTTGAATCGGATGCAGGATTTTGTAGCTGACGTAAAAATTGATGGTGAAATTATCATGGATGGTCAGGATATTTTCCGTGATATGGATGGGATCGAATTGCGCTATAAAGTTGGCATGGTGTTCCAGCAACCGAATCCATTTCCAAAGAGTGTATACGATAATGTTGCTTACGGACCACGCATTTTTGGTGTGCGTAAAAAGGCTGAGCTGGATGAAATTGTTGAACGTAGCTTAAGACAGGCTGCCATTTGGGATGAACTAAAAGATCGATTGAATAAATCTGCAATGGGGCTTTCAGGTGGTCAGCAACAGCGTTTGTGTATTGCTCGAACACTGGCAGTAGAGCCAGAGGTTATATTGATGGATGAACCAACCAGTGCGTTGGACCCAATTTCAACCTCGAAAATCGAAGACCTTGCGTTAGAATTGAAGAAAGATTATACTATAGTCATCGTTACTCATAATATGCAGCAAGCCGCTCGTATCTCTGACAAAACGGCATTTTTCCTGCTTGGTGATATGGTAGAATTCAATGACACTGGCACATTATTTGCCAATCCAAAGGATCCACGCACTGAAGAATATATTACAGGGAGATTTGGTTGATGAGAGATTTATATGTAAGTCAGCTTGAACGGCTGAAAGAAGAAATTGTTGAAATGAGCACCTTGTGTCAGGATGCTTTGGAAAAAGCATCTGATGCATTATTGAATGGTAACGAAGTTAAAGCGAAAGAAGCTCTGAAATATAATGTATTGATTGATGATAAGGAGTATATTATCGAAGCATTATGCTCCAGTTTGATTTTGCAGCAGCAGCCTGTTGCTGGCGATTATCGATTAATCTCTACAGCGTCAAAAATTGTGACCAATCTTTCAAGAATTGGCACACAAGCAGTTGATATTGGTGAAATAGTTTTGCGTAAAGAATACAATAAACGCCCAGTAACGCTTGATTATTTTAACGAATTGGCGCAAGATGCTCAGAAAATGATTTTCGATGTCATGAAGGCGTTTACCGATAAGGACGTTGCGTTGGCGCGTGAAGTGATTGCTTATGATGATGTTGTCGATGAACACTTCTATAAAACAAAGCATAATCTTGCAGAACTGCTGAAACAAGCAGATTCCAGAGAGGAAACCGATTATGCCCTTGATCTTTTAATGATTGACAAGTATTATGAACGTATTGGTGATCATGTGGTTAAGATTGCCAAAGCGGTTGAATATTATGTGACAAATCAAATGCCGAAAGCAAACAATTGATCACCTCCGAGGAGGGAACGAACAGTGATCTACTGTGTTGAAGACGAATCAGGTATCCGAAATATGATGGTGTATACCTTGGAAGCTGCTGGCCTTAAGGCTAAGGGGCTTGAAGATGGTGCTGCTTTATATGCCGCACTAAAGGAGCAGATTCCTAGTCTTATTATTTTGGACATCATGTTGCCTGATGAGGATGGAATCTCAATTTTAAAGAAACTCCGTATGCAATCTAGTACACAGCGTGTGCCAATTATCATGGCAACTGCAAAGAGTAGTGAATATGATAAGGTCGTTGGTCTCGATTCAGGTGCGGATGATTACCTAGTAAAACCATTTGGGATGATGGAAATGGTTTCACGTGTTCGCGCTGTTATGCGCCGGTCTGCGCAGGAAGAAGTGCCCGCTATTCAATTGGGCAAACTTTATCTGAATCCAAGTGCACATGTCGTTATGGTAGATGGGGAATCCATAGAGCTTACTTATAAGGAATTTGAGATGCTGTACATGCTGATGTCGAATCCGGGACGTGTATTTACCCGTCAGCAATTCTTGACTTGTATTTGGGATCAGGATTATGATGGGGAAACACGTACAGTTGACGTGCATATACGAAATTTGCGTCAAAAACTTGGCTCTTGTGGAAACTATATTAATACCGTTCGCGGTGTAGGGTATCGTATGGAGGTAAGTGAGTGAAAAAACGAGTTTTTTTCACTGTCTTTGGCACGGCACTTGTAACAGTGTTGGTGAGTTTAATACTGTTGGTAGGATTTACTTATCGCTACATCAACGAAGATACAAGGGATCAACTGTTGGCCCAGCTGGATTACTTAACCCAAGGTGTTGAAAATGATGGCTTGGAGTATTTAAACCAGGTGGAAAACAATACTTTTCGTATTACATGGATCGCAGCCGATGGCGCGGTCCTTTTTGATAATCGAAATGATATTGATCATATGGAGAACCATGCTAATCGACAGGAATTTATTGATGCAAAAGAATATGGTGTTTCTGAAATCGAACGTGAATCATCGACCATGACATCTCGCCTAATTTACGCAGCAGAGGAATTGGACGATGGTTCCGTGATTCGTATTGCAGCTAATGATATTTCATTGGGCGGTGTGCTGTGGATGTTGTCGTTGCCAGCATTGGCGCTGATTTTTTGTATATTGCTGATGGCGGCATTTGTCGCTAGACGCTTATCTCGGCGGATTGTAGAGCCACTTAACGAGCTGGATCTGGATCATCCGTTGGACAATGACACGTATGAAGAATTGATGCCTCTTTTGCAACGTATTGAACAACAGCACAAAGAAATCGCTGAGCAGGCTGTGTTATTGAATCAGCAGAGAAATGAGTTTCAAACGGTTATTGATTATATGCGTGAAGGGTTGGTCTTTTTAAATCAGGATCGACGAATTTTGCTGATTAACCGTAGTGGGCGCAAATTAATGAAGTCTATGGCTCAAGAAGAAAATGGCGGCGATGACGAGATGATCGTCAGTCGGAATTCTGTTGTTGATGTTTTATTGGAAAAGGCATATGACGGAAAGACCTCTAGTGCCAGCATTATCATAAATGATCGAACCTTTGAGATTCATGCAAGTCCTGTTGTGGCAGAGAATCGCATCCATGGAGCGGTTTTATTTTATGTTGATGTTACAGAAAAAGTGGAAGCAGAACAACTGCGTCGTGAGTTTAGCGCGAATGTATCGCATGAGCTGAAAACACCGCTTCATAGCATTTCTGGTTGTGCAGAATTGCTGTTGAGCGGCATGGTAAAAGAAGAAGACGAGCCGCGTTTCTTAAAACAGATTTATGACGAAGCGCAACACATGGTTTCATTGATAGAAAACATCATCAAGATTTCACGCTTGGATGAAGAGGCCGATGCGCTGCCTGTTGACCGTGTGGATTTATTTGAGGTGGCACAGTCTGTTGTTAAGCAGCTTAAACCTCGTGCAAGTGAAAAAGGTGTCGTTTTTGATTTAAGTGGGACCCATGTATTCATCAAAGGCGCTAAAACTCTGCTATATGAAATGATTTACAATCTCTGCGATAATGCCATTAAATACAACGTAGAAAATGGCGCCATTGCTGTTAGTGTGAAGCGAACAAAAGATGCCGCTGTGGTTAAGGTTAAAGACACTGGGTGTGGGATTTCTGAAGATCAGCAGGATCGAATTTTTGAACGCTTTTATCGTGTGGATAAAAGTCATTCTCGCGCAAGCGGCGGAACTGGTCTGGGGTTGTCCATTGTTAAGCATGCGGCGATTTGGCACAATGCGACCATCAAGGTAAAAAGCAAATTGGGTAAAGGAACCACCTTTATTGTACGTTTTCCATTAAAGACTAAAAAGTAGTTTTTACAATTCAAGTATTACAATATTTCTTGAAAAAATTACACAATTACTTAAGGGAAACATAATATAATTGCCAATTTGTTAGCCGTCGATTATACTATAGGTGGAAGGAGGGGATTCAATGATTGAATATTCCCAGGAATTGAATGAGTGGGCGCAAGAGCTTGCTGAATTTCAGCTTCCCCGTTGGGAGGAACTACCATCTTTAAATTTGTATATGGATCAAGTTGTTGCCTATATTAATGAGACATTATCATTTTTGTTGGTTGATCCAAATGCTCAGGTGTCAAAAGGAAAAAAAGAAGATCGCTTGTTGACATCTGCGATGATTAACAACTACGTGAAGCAGCATTTTATCCCAAAACCAGAGAAAAAACGTTATCAGAGGGAACATCTGGCATGTTTGATTGTATATGCGTTGTTCAAACAGGTGTTGCCATTGACAGACATTCAGAAAGGCGTTTATCTGCAGTTAGCACTGTGTGAGCATGATTTCGAAAAAGCGTACGATACATTTTGTCAACAGGTTGAAGCAAGCCTGGCTTATGTGTCAGACGTGGCACAAGGTAAACCAGTCGAGAAATTTGTTGACTCAAATTTGTCGCAAACGGTTCTTGGCACTGGAATGTCCGCCTTGGCTTTGGCATCAAAGATTTTGGCACAAAAAGTGTTGGCTTTGAACACCGTGGATAGCATCACTGATTATGGTGTAGAAATGACTGCAGTCACTGAGGTATAAATAAAGAAACTCCGCAGCGAGAGAGGCGATTGTTGCGCCTGCTCTTTCGCTGCGGAGTTTCTTTATGCCTCGAGATCGAACATTAATACCAGACGGCGTTTAGCAGAAGCGTGGGTCAGCGTGTCCAGAGCGGCCTGTGCGTCTTCCTTGCTGGCATTGTTTTCGTCAAGCGTTACCAGAATACTGACGTCGAGCAAAAGTCGATGCAGATTATTTTCAATGGAACGGCCATGTTTCTGCATGGCGATGAGTGAACCAACAGCTGAGGCTTCGAAAACAGCCAAGTTGGCGTCATCAAGCAAGTCCTTGATGTAGGTGCTAATGACGATTGGCTTGAAGGTGTTTTCATCACCGTCTGTAGGATTTACGTTTTCATCGTTGAGTTCATAGAGCGCTGCGGCTGCAGCAACAATGAGCGTGTCGTCGTCACTGAGTTGTTCTTCAACAGCCAAAGCCTGGGCCAAGGCGAAGCGCTTCATAATGCGGCTTGCTTGGGGGCGGTCAGCGCCAGCTTTATCCAATGCGGTTGCAAGTAATACGTTGAGTTTTGCGTTAGTCATGTTGTTTATCCTCCACTGATTGAATGCGTTGAGTCATACTTTGGTATTTGTCGCGACGGTCGTCGATCTTGGCAACGGTGTAGACACGTTGAATACCGTTTTCGAAAAGTGCTTCCTGCATGTTTTGCAGGCAGCGATAAAGTGCAGACAGCTCTCCTTCCAGAACAGTGCCCATAGGATTTAGCTGGTAAGTGATGTTAGGATCTGCTTTTGCAATATCCAGCACCCGAGCAATATACGGACTGCAGCTGGTGGTGGCTGTTCCCATGGGAATAAGAGTTACTTCCATTAGAGCCATAGACAAAACCTCCTTTGAACATAATGGCAGCAGACAAAAGTCATTGGTAAAGATAAAACACAACATTTTTCTGCGCTTTTTTCGATGGCATTGTCGCTGTTTTTTGCTATAATAGTCTGTAGTTCATAGTATAGCATATGAAATGTCATTGTAATAGGAGTGATTATTTATGGAACAACGTGTATGTGTATTATTGGCACCTGGCTATGAGGAAGTAGAGGCTTTGACACCTGTGGACTATCTGCGTCGTGCCGGGGCAACCGTGGACATTATTAGCACGATTGAAGATATTACTGTACCAAGTGCGCATCAGGTTCTGGTGCAAGCTGATTCTTTTTTAGAAGATATCAAGCCGGAAGATTATGCGATGGTTGTGGTTCCTGGTGGCTTGCCAGGGGTGCCAAACTTGATTGCTCATGAAAAAGTTTTGACGTTTGTGAAAGCCATGGCCGATCAAGGAAAATGGGTAACTTCCCTTTGCGCTGGTCCGTCTGTACTTGATCATGCAGGCGTTTTGGTCGGCAAATGCACCACTTGCTTCCCAGGCTGGGAAGGAAAGCTTGAAAATATTGGCAGCTTCAGTGAAGATACTGTTGTTGTTGATGGAAAGGTGATCACTTCTCGTGGCGCTGGTGCTGCAGGCTATTTTGCTCTGGCATTGGTAAAGGCTTTGCTTGGCGAAGAAAAAGCATTAGAAGTGAAAAAAGCCGTTGTTATGGATATCGTTGAAAAGAATCTTGGGCTTTAAGTTTGTTTTGTCGTTTAGATTTGTAGGATAATACTATGAAGAAATTTGGATTGATCTTTGTATTGATGATCGCAGTGGTTGGTTTATTGACGGGCTGCGACGATAAAGAAACAGAAGCACGTCTCGATGAGGTGACAACGTCACTGGAAACCATGGACGTAGAAAAAGTATATGCTTTGTGTGATGATGATACCAAGGCAAAGATATCTCAAGAGACGATTGCTGAACGTATGAGCGCTGTTTATGATGTGTTGGCTGTTGAGAGCATCGACTACACGGATTTAAAACGTAACAAAGATGCTTCGTCTGATGGAAAAACTGTTTATGATGCTACAGTGACTTTAAGTGGGACTGGTTGGTCTGCAGAATTACCGGCACAGCTTGTTTTTAGCGGCAGTGGTGCCAATATGCAGCTGGCCTGGACTCCAGAGGCAGTGCTTTCTGGTTTAACCGACGAGAACACTCTGGATGTGAAAATAACACAGGGCAAGCGAGGTACTATTTATGCTCGAAATGGTGAAGTGCTTGCAGAAGATGATGAAAATGGCGTGCGACAGTATCCTTATGGCACCTTGACCGCTTCTTGCGTGGGTTATGTTCGAGCAGCGACAGCGGCAGAAATCGAAAATGGTACAGTAGAGGCTGTGCCAATCGGTACTGAAGTTGGACGCAGTGGCTTTGAAGAAGCATATCAGGATCGCCTTGTGGCAACTGCTGGCATGACGGTCACCTTCAGTGATAAAACGGACCAGATCTTGATTCAGACAGAACCAAGCGATGGCCAAGACATTACTACAACGATTGACATCGAAGCTCAACAGCTTGCCGCTGATTCCATCAGTGGTGAAACCGCAGCTGCTGTGCTTGTGGATCCACAAAATGGCCAAGTGCTTGTTATGGCTGAAGGTTATTCCTATGATCCAACCCAATGGTTGGATGAAGCCATGTCTGAAGAGGATTATGCAGCAGCGGTGGAAGGGGGATATACTCCTGGAAACGGATTGTTTGCGCAGAAAAATACACCAGGCTCCACACAAAAGCTGTTGACCACCTTGATTGGTTTAAATAGCGGATCTATGACTACTGAAACTGGTTATGAAATCTATGGTGAAGACTGGGCGCCTCCAGGTGGTTGGGGCAGCTATAAGGTTCACCGTGTCGTTGAATATAATGGATGGGTTAACCTACATGATGCGTTAGTGTACTCGGATAACATTTATTTTGCACGCTGTGCACTTGATATGGGCTATGATACCTTTAATAATGGGATGAAGGCACTTGGCTTTGGCGAAAAAGTGCCTGGCGCCTATGAGGTGGATACCAGTCAGATTACGTCGGAAGGTGTTGTTGCTGATGGCCATGAAACAGGCTTAGCCGATTCTGCTTACGGTCAGTATCAAGTGCAGACAACGCCGCTTCAGCAAGCATTGACGTATGCGTCCCTGCAAAATGGCGGTAAAATCATGAAGCCATGCTATCTCTTGGATGAAGAGGCTGAAGTATGGATTGATACTGGCACCAGTCAGGAAAACATAGACTTTATTAAAGATGCTTTGCGTGATGCCGTTACTGTTCAACATCCGCTGGCAGATGCATCCTCAGCGGGTGCAACTGTCTACGCGAAAACTGGCACTGCAGAAATTGGCGTTGATGGTTCAACCAATCTTGGCTGGATTTGTGGCGGAGATTTGAACAATCCAAACTGGACTGCCTGCATTCAGGTCAACTATGTAGAAAACCGTGGTGGCTCGGATGTAAATGCTGCATACCTGGGACAATTCGTTGCGGGACTCTATAATGCCAATGATGGTACCTATGTACCTAGTGGCAAAGAAACATCTGCAGAATAATTGAATGAAAAGCCGGCGTTTCTGGTAAGATCAGAAACGCCGGTTTTTTGCACAATTTATGAAAAGGCCGTCTAAGAAAAGTATCTGATGTTGAGAGTTAATTTGACGAAATCTAGGTGTTTTTCGTAGATTTTGTATATTAAATGTAATGACAGTAGAAGTTTTAAAGAAAGATGTAGTTATCAAGAAATTATAGGGAATTTGAAATACTACTTCCATTATCGGGATTCATCTTGTATACTGGGATTAGTAATAAGAAATAATTCGATTCCCGTATAGGAGGAAGAAAATGAATGACTATGTAATTGACATTGGCAGTGGAAAGGATATTTCCCAGCTGGTTATGTCAAAGTTTTCGTTGAGTCTGCTTGTCATGACCGTGGGCATGGTGTTGGGAGCCTTGTTCATTCCACCTGCTATCGCAGCTATGATGCCATTTGTTTGCTTGGTGATGCTCTTGGTTGCTTTTTTTGTGCGTTGGCGTCAACGTTCAGAGGAAGGCGGCAGTTTCATCTCGATGAAGTTTGTATATGTTTTTGCAGCAATGGAGGGCATCGGCCTATATCCTGTGATTTTAGCTTATACACAAGCCATTGGTGCGAAACTGGTGTTGGGCGCAGTAGCTGCAACGTTTGTTCTGTTTTTCGGATTGGCCACTTATGCAAAACGTACGGAGCGCAACTTTTTGAACCTTGGGTCCATTTTGTTTTTTGGACTGCTTGCGTTGATTCTTGCATCCATCGTTGGTTTGTTTGTTCAAGCAACGATTCTGCAAACGGCTATCTGCGCAGGTGGGATTTTGATCTTCAGTGGATATGTGCTCTATGATATTCAGGTCATGAAGAGTGGCTTGATGACGGAGGCGGATGTACCGATTATGGTATTGAACCTCTTCTTAGATTGGATCAATTTGTTGCTCTATATTTTGAGACTGATTGGTTTAGTTTCTGATAATTAAAATGGAAAACACACAGCTCCATCTTTTGGTGGGGCTGTGTGTTTTTTTATGGTACAATGACGACAAGGAGGCGATAGAATGCTTTACATTTACAATTTAGAATGTTTATCGACGTCGGAACAGGACGCATTTATGAATGTTGCAGATCGTTGTGGCGAAGCTGTGTGCCGCATCACAGAAGCAGATTTAGATAAAACCGTGGAGGAATGTTTGGAAACGCTGGCTCCTATCGACATGAAAGCGTTTTGTGCAGGAATGCAGCAAGAAGGGAATCCATTTTTATTGATGGATATTGATGATTTAGAAATTGACCCTTTTCTTGAGTTGATGCGCAAAAATAAAGTGCGTATTGGTCATAAATGCATGGTGACAGACAAGAATCGCCATTGGAAGGTGCAAAAGCTGATCGGAGATGTAGCAGAAGAGCATGCTGTGATGACTCATTTGGTGACGTTGCAGCAGATGCTGGAGGCGGCAAAAGAATTCAAGCAGGAAGAGTATAATCCTCTTTTGTGGCTGACGTTTACTCAAAAAAAACAAGCGGCTCAGGATCTGCTGGAACACGTCGGCAAGGCGCCAATTTCTGTTGAAGTGATTCAGGCAACAACGAAGGATTTAAATCAGGCTGTCATGGCCATGATCGTAGCAAGAGGTGGTCAGTCATGAAACGAAGTCCAGGAATGATTGTTGAACAACGGGCACAGACTGATGCACTCCATCAATATTTGGCGGAGCATCCGGGAACGAGTGCGTCGCCAACGGTGGTGGTGGATCCATATGGCGTTGCTCCTTTATCGGCTTTGGTTTGCTTTGAAACCCTGTCTGAAGAAGCATTCGACGTCTCACTGATCGATGGAGAGGAGCACATCTATCTGCGGTATCAGACATCGGAAACAACGCGGCATCGCATCATCGTACCGGCCATGGTAAATGGGCAATGCGTTCATTTTTCCGCTCAAGGGACACTAGGCACGAAGGTAGAATGCAATTTGCCGAAGGTATCTGTTGAAGAGCCAATGCAGGTTGAAATGGCTGGAAATGGGCCAGATAACAATCTACTGTTCGCGTTACCAGCGGATGGTGCGGGACAGCCGGTGGCGGTGAATATGTATGGAGATTTTTGCTGGACACTCAAACTGCCACTGAATCATCGCTTGACGATGTTGGATAATGGCCATTTTCTTTGCGGCGCACCATTGCAGCTGGCGCCACCATACAGTGGCACAGCAATCTGGGAAATGGATGCTTTAGGGCATATATATATGGAGTACCGTTTTGAAAATGGCTTTGTCAGCGATTTGACGGTTTTATCAGATGGCACCATTGTTGCTATCACTCAGACCGCTTGGCAGGGAACAGTGCGAGATACCCTTGTTTGGATTGATCGTGAGACCGGGACATTGAAAGCGCGTTTACATGCTGCGGATGTGCTGCCAAAAACAAATGGTACTGCTGGCCAGTCGGGCAGCGATTGGTTCCAAGGTATGAGCCTGCGCTATGATCCAGCGTCTGATCTGCTTTATTGGAGTGGCTTGGCGCAAAATGTTGTGCTTGAGATTGATGCCGCCAAAGCGGAGGTTAAGCGCATCATTGGCAGCACCAATGGCTGGGACACGCAGCGCAGCGTTCCTTTGCTGGCATTGGAAAGCATTACAGAAAGTGTTGATGGATGGAATGCTGCTCAAACGCGTCTGGATCTGTTCAAACGGCCGGTGATGGATGGCACCTTCGAAGAAGCGTATGGTGTCACTCGTTGGGGCGATGCTCTTTATTACATCAATGCCAATCGTTATCCGCTTGGCAGAAAAATTTCATCAACGCCATTTAACGTCAATTTCCTTGATCTAAAAAGTGGGCGGGTGAGTCTTTTTATACCGAATGATGAAGCGCTGATCTCACCAGTGTTCTGTGATCTCACTTTGTTTGACGAACAAACCGCTCTTGTTCTTGCGGGCGGTTTATCAAACAGTGATTCCCTCCGTCCCGCTGTCTTCGCTCGTGAACGACAGGAAGACATCATCCTTTCCGCACAGGCCTGGTATTGCGTGAATGGTGAGCGACAGGCCGTCTGGAAGTTTGATGACAATCTTGTGCACGTCAATCTTTGGCAGCCAAAGCAGATCGTTTTTACAAGTGGTGATGAGCGTGTCCTGGGGCAGTGGGCGCCATGCCCAGAGATAGACATTGATCTGCCGTATACCACGGAAAGTTGTCTTGATGACGATCTGCATGTGGAATTCTGGCAGGATGATGCGCGGTTATATCTCAGCGGCACCTTCTTCAAAGGCGAAGCCTGCACGCTTATCTTGCGAAACGAGGCAGAGAAGCATCAATTCTTCCTCACAACAAATCGAAAGCCGTTTGGTACGGAATGGTTATATACCTATGGTTCCAGCGATGTGGAACGCCGTCTTAACTGGGCCATTCCTTGCGCAGACCTTCAGGGTGAATGGCAAATTGATCTGTTGATTGAAGATATTCTTTATCACACCAATGAAACAGTTATTTTTTAAATAGAAAATCACAAAGAGAAGCAGAACTTGCTTCTCTTTTTTGTGTCATTATTTAATGTACTATTGAAACGGAATGTACTGTGTAGTACGATGTATATATGTTAAGCAAGGGAGTGATGAACATGGAGCTTGATAAATGGAAATCGCAGCTTGTTCGGGGAACCTTGGAATACTGCATTCTTCTGATGCTGCGCCGCAAAACTTGCTATGGTTATGAAATTTTACAGGCACTGGAGAAATATCCAATCATCTCATCGAGTGAAAGTACCGTCTATCCATTGTTGCGACGTTTGCAGAAAGAAGGGTATTTGGAATCTACTTGGAAAGAGTCCATTGAAGGGTTGCCGCCGCGTAAATATTATTCCTTAACCGATGAGGGTGAAGCCTATGTAAATGGTATGGATAAGGAATGGGTGCATCTGTTGGATGCTATCACAGAATTGAAAGGAGAATAACTATGGATGCAAATTTGGAAAAATATTTGGAGCAGATCGAAAAACACCTTAAACCACTTCCGGTGTCCGAGCGCGTGGACATCGTAAAAGAAATCAAAGCGTCCATGCAGGAAATGTTGGCCGAGGGGATGACGGCTGATATGATTTTGAATCATTTGGGGGATTCAAAAGATCTGGGAGACCTGCTGGCAGAATCAACAGGCTTTAGCTGGCGACGCTTTTTGATTGTCTGTGCTTTTTACAGCATTGTTGGTTTTTCTGGGATGATTGTCATTCCGTGTCTTGTTATTATGGCACCGGTATTCATCGCTTGCGGCGTCTTCTGCCCGTTGGCAGGAACTGTCAAATTACTTGATCATCTTCTGAATCTTGGTATACCAGGTATGGAGAATGTTGGCATTTTCATTGTTGAAGGTCAGCCACCACTTAGTCCAGTGCCAACTTTTTTCATTTTGCTCATTTTAGGCGCTCTTTGCATTATTATAGGCCGACTCTGTTGGAAAGCTCTCGTTGGTTACTGTAAAAAAGTCGGCCAAGTTAAGCGGCATTTTTCAATATAAAGACGTGTTTTTTGTAAATTTGGATAAGAAAAAAGCCACATGAACGGATTAAATCGTTCATGTGGCTTTTTTGATTCATTGAATTACATATGGTTGCTGTTGAGATCGGAGTTGCGCAGGGTGACGTCGTGTGCGCCGCCTTCAACGATGGAGGTAGCGGAGACGAGGGTCAAGCGTGCGTCTCTTTGCAGGTCTTTAATGTTCATAACGCCGCAGTTGCACATGGTGGAGCGGATTTTGCTCAGGGACAGCTGGACGTTATCTTTGAGGGAGCCTGCGTATGGGACGTAGGAATCAACGCCCTCTTCGAAGGAGAGTTTAGAGTCGCCGCCCATGTCGTAGCGCTGCCAGTTGCGTGCGCGAGCAGAACCTTCGCCCCAGTATTCTTTCATGTAGTTGCCGCCAATACGTACGCGGTTTGATGGACTTTCATCGAAACGTGCGAAGTAACGGCCGAGCATGATGAAATCGGCGCCCATAGCGAGTGCCAGTGTCATGTGGTAGTCGTAAACGATACCGCCATCGGAGCAGAGAGGAATGTAGATGCCGGTTTCTTCAAAGTAGTCGTCGCGTGCTTTGGCTACTTCGATGACGGAGGTTGCCTGACCGCGGCCAATCCCTTTCTGTTCACGGGTAATGCAGATGGAGCCGCCGCCGATACCAATTTTGATAAAGTCGGCACCTGCTTCAGCGAGATAACGGAAGCCATCGGCATCGACAACGTTGCCGGCACCAACTTTTACGGTGTCGCCGTAGTGTTCGCGAATCCAGTCGAGGGTGATTTTCTGCCATTCGGTGTACCCTTCGGAAGAGTCGATAACCAGGACGTCAACGCCTGCTTCAACGAGGGCAGGAACGCGTTCGGCGTAGTCGCGGGTGTTGATCCCGGCCCCGACCATATAGCGTTTGGATTTATCATCGAGCAGTTCGAGTGGATTTTCTTTGTTGGAATCGTAGTCTTTACGGAAAATAAGATAAAGCAGATGCTGATCTTTGTCTACGATTGGCAGCTGGTTCAGCTTGTTGTCCCAGATGAGGTTGTTGGCTTCTGGAAGGGTGGTGTTTTCGTCACCGACGATGAGCTGTTCGAATGGAGTCATGAAGTCTTCAACTTTAGCATCACGTGGGGTGCGGGAAAGTCGATAGTCGCGGCTGGTGACAATCCCAAGCAGTTTGCCGTTTGGTGTGCCATCTTCGGTGACAGCCATGGTGCTGTGTCCGGTTTTTTCGCGCAGTGCAAGCACATCAGCGAGCGTGTCGGTTGGACGCAGGTTGGAATCGGATACAACAAAACCTGCTTTATGGTTTTTAACTTTACGAACCATGGCAGCCTGACTTTCGATGGATTGTGAGCCAAAGATGAAGGAGAGGCCGCCTTCTTTTGCCAGCGCGATGGCCAATGTGTCGTTGGAAACGGCCTGCATGACAGCAGATACCAGTGGAATATTCAGGGAGATAGCTGGTTCTTCGCCTTTTTTGTATTTTACCAGTGGTGTTTTGAGGCTAACATTGGCTGGAACACATTCTTTTGATGTGTAACCAGGAATTAAGAGATATTCGCTAAATGTATGAGATGGTTCATCGTAGATAAATGCCATATTTGGACTCCTTTCAATGAAAAAAATGCGTGGATGAACAAAAAAGATTATTCTTGACCGTGGTTTGGAGGCAGGATTTCAATCCAGTAGTTGTCCGGGTCGGCGATGAAGTAGATGCCCATTGCAGGGTTTTCGAATACGATGCAGCCGAGTGTTTTGTGCAAAGAATAGGCCAATGCAAAGTCGTCGGCTTCAAGAGCGAGATGGAACTCGTTTTCGCCAAGGTTGTAAGGTTGTGGATGATCGCGCAGCCAGGTCAGTTCAAGCTGATGTTTGCTTTCGCCGTCGCCAAGATAGACGATGATGAAGCTGCCGTCTTCACTTTCGATGCGGCTGACTTCTTTTAAGCCAAGGGCCTGGTCGTAAAATGCGAGACTGTTCTCCAGATTCGTTACATTGATGTTGTTATGCAAGAAAGAAAATTGCATGGTAGTGGACTCCTCCTTAGTATTCGTTGTCGCTTTCTATTCTATCATATCTTTGCTATGAAAACATGAAAATTATACTGATATTACAGGATTTTTCATGTTCGGTCAATACATTTTGGTTAAGAAAATGGCTGAAAGATCACTATGTTGCAACCTTTGCATCGATTTTCCACAGAAATATGCTATACTATTACTATTGACTCAGAGGAGGAGCGCTCATGAGCGAAAATTTTATTGAACAATCTGTTCCATACGCGGAAGAAGCTGAGGCAGGCATCATTTCGGCGATGTTTAAAGACCGAGAGGTTATTCAAGATGTTGTCCAGCTTGTGCGAGACAGCGATTTTTATAAACCTGAAAATGCCATTTTATTTAGAGCCATTTTGGAAATTGATGAAAGTGGTCAGTCGGTTGATCTTGTCACGATGACCAACAAATTGCGTAAGGACAATTTGCTGGAAAAAGCTGGTGGGGTTTTTTATCTTGGGCAAATAGCGGCGGCACCGAGCAGCGTGTACAATGTACAGCAGTATGCGAAAATCGTTCAGGAAAAATCGACGATGCGCCAGCTGATCAAGATTTCGGATCGCATTCGCAATCGCTGCTTTGAAGATGCCGAACCAGTTGAAAGTATATTGGATGATGCGGAGCGGCTGGTGCTGGATATTTCGAAACAGCGCCAGCGTAACGATGTGACACGCGTGGATGAAATTGTTTCGACGAATCTGGAACAAATTGAAGAAGCTAGTAAGCAGGTGGACGAAATCACTGGGATTCCGTCAGGTTTTATTGACTTGGATCATATGACCAATGGCTGGCAACGGTCAGACTTGATTATTTTGGCGGCACGTCCCGCGATGGGGAAAACTGCACTTTGCTTGAACATGGCAGCAAATACGGCGGTGGATTATCATTATCCGGTGGCAGTGTTCAGCCTTGAAATGAGCAAAGAGCAGCTGGTCATGAGAATGCTGGCTGCAGCGGCGCGCATCGACCAAAAGCGATTGCGCACTGGGCAGCTGAATGCCGATGAATGGGGAGCGTTTCTGCAGAAAATTGGTCCCCTTTCAAGCGCACCGATCTATATTGATGACACTCCGGCCATCACCATTCGTGAATTGCGCGCAAAAGCTCGTCGCTTGCAAAGTCGCGAAGGCGATTTGGGACTCATTCTTGTCGACTATTTGCAGCTCATGGGTGGCAGCGGCCATAGTGAAAACCGTCAACAGGAAGTATCAGAGATCTCCCGTTCGCTCAAGGCTTTAGCACGTGAGCTCAATGTGCCGATCATTGCGCTGTCTCAGCTCAGCCGTACGGTTGAACAAACTAAGGATAAACGACCACAGCTCAGCCATTTGCGTGAATCGGGGTCCTTGGAACAGGACGCGGACATCGTTCTCTTTATTCATCGTGAAGAGTATTATAATGAAGATACCGATCGTCGTGGCATAGCAGATTTGATTATTGCTAAGCATCGTAATGGTCCAACTGGTACGGTAGAACTTGCCTTTCAAAATGAACTCACTCGTTTTGACAACCTTATTCGCGATACGGGATATGGATATTAAATGTAAAGACCAAGCACTTTTGATCGCTTGGTCTTTTTTTACGAGAATTTGTAACGTTTTGGGAGAACGTGCGTTAATAAGGTGAAGGGAGGGGGAAAGACGTGGATTTTGAAACGGTGTTTCGATTGTATTTTAAGGATGTGTTTTATTTTGTTCGAAGCTTGGCTGCCGATGAGGCCACTGCAGAAGAAGTCACACAAGAAACGTTTTTTAAAGCATTGAAAGCCATTGATTCGTTTGATGGTAAAAACGACATTCGTGCCTGGCTGTTCACCATTGCAAGGAATACATATTATTCGCAGCTGCGTCAACAAAAAAATATCGCCGATGAACCAGTTTGTTGTGAAACAAGATTGGAATCGGAAGATTTTACGCTGCAGTTTGTTAATGAAGAACGCGCCTTTCTCATTCATCGGTACTTGCATGATATGAAAGAGCCTTATAAAGAAGTGTTTAATTTGCGTATATTTGGTGAGTTGTCTTTTGAACAAATAGGCAAGATTTTTAGCAAAAGTTCCGGATGGGCGCGTGTCACTTTTTATCGCGCGAAAAAACAAATTGTTGACTATATGGAGGTGATGGAGAATGAAAACACTCTCTTGTGACATCGTTCGTGATTTGCTGCCGCTCTATGTGGACGAGGTTGTTCGTGAAACGACAAAAAATGAAATTGAACGGCATTTGGAAAACTGCGAGAATTGTCGGAAAGAAGCGGAACTTATGAAAACGCAATGGTCGCTTCCTGTCAATGAAACTTTGCAGTATTCTGAAGCAAAAGTGTTCAAGCGTTTGAAAAAAAGTCTTTTTCGAAAAAAAATCGTGGCAATAATGCTAGCTGTTTTATTGGTTGTTGGTGTAGGCGCTGCTTGCTACTCATATGCATCTTTTAAGGAAACAGTGGTACCTTTTAATGCTCAAACAATGACTGTGATCGAGCAAGATGGTCGGTTGTACATAAGTTACGACTATGGTGAAACATCAAGTATTGCTGGATCGGTCATGTTTGATCCAAAAGAAATTAGCGTGAATGGTGAAAAAAAGACCGTTGTGGGGCTGTATTATTATGAGACGTTGTGGTCAAAATACGTAGAACCGATGCTTTCATTGGAAAACGGTTCGACAGAAATTACATTTGCCTTGGGAGATGCGGAAGAGATTGATCAAGTGTATTATGGTAATTTTTCTTTGGATGGCGAGGCAGTGAATGGTGAAACGTTGCTTCATGACATGATGTTGATATGGGAAAAAAGCGAATGATCCATCATGTTTTTAGATGGAAGTATAAGTAAATCGAAAATAGTCAGATTATTATGGAACATATTTAATTAGTATAGATATTATTTATCAATCGTAAGCAGGCTCTGTCTTAAATATTTGAGAAAATTTAGCATAATTAATCACATTTAGAAATTGTCAGAACACCCTCTAGAAAAAGGAATAATTTCCCGAATTAGCATAAT
>OGRU01001231.1_pt1 | contig 20195 bp, 18 predicted proteins | sample 1553541 | NCBI WGS metagenome assembly OGRU01 (sample SAMEA2580068, study PRJEB22360) | human gut metagenome | biome: human gut; feature: human-associated habitat; material: faeces | place: Denmark | collected 2008/2010
ATAAAAAACGGCTCCCGCTCCCCTTTGGAGCGGGAGAATCCGGTTATTCGCGAAAAAGCGGGGGTGATGCGGTGAAGTTCAAAGCGCTCCTCATCGCAGCAAGTCTGGGTATGAGCCTGCTCGGTCTGACCTCCTGCGGTCAGGTCGACGGATGCACCTATCAGTACCCGGAAACATCGGTCCTTTTTGACGATTTCCACATTACAAAAACCATTTACAGCCAAGGGACGATGAGGCTCTATTATCGCGGCGTACAGTTCAAAGACAATCCCATCCGCTGCTACGACGCGAATTTTGAAGATTTGGGCGATCAGTTTGATCATACGTTCCGAAACGGTGTTCTGACCGTTCAGGCGGATTTTGCCGAAAAGATCAGCGGGCTGACAATTGAGGACAGGGCGCACGATATCATTTATCGTCTGCGTTATCTGGACTCCCCGCAGTTTGCATGGCTGGCAGACGTGTTTTGGTATGATGAAGGCTGGAGTGAAACGGGAGACCGCGAAGCGTATTACAGTGCGGCCGAGCTGCAAGCGGAAGCCGACAGAAAAGCCGAAAGCCAAAAGGAAGCACAGGAGGTCTTTGCATTGCTGGAAGGCACGTGGGTTACGGAGGACGGCCTGCAAAAATATGAGTTTGTCGCAAATGAGGACAAAAGCGGTATGAACTGTTGTACTATGTGGTGGAACAACGAGACACAAGAATGGTACAGCTGGAGCATTTTTGCCGAGTCCGCGTTCCGGACAAAGAGCTTTGACTTTGGTTGCGATGCAGATTGCGTTTACGACAAAATTGCAGAAAAGGCCGAAAAGCTGATTACCGTTATACTTGTCAACAGTGACCGTACAGCGGCTGATATGCGCATCTTGTACGATTCGGAAGAAAACGTCATAAAGGACACGGATGCAATTTATCACAAACAGTGAGTTTGCGGGACATATCCGGAAAATGCGGTTATAACTGTGTTCGGCACTACGGACTGCGCTTGCGGGCCGTAACGCCAACTGGGAAGTGAGGAACTTAGATGGCAACACAAATCACAAATTATCAATGTCCCGCCTGCACGGGACCACTCCATTTTGTAGGAGAATCCGGCAGGCTGGAGTGCGATTACTGCGGCTCAAGCTTCGATGTCGCAGAAATTGAAGCGCTCTATGCGGAAAAAGAAACAAAAGCAGCGGAAGCGGCGCAGAAGCAGGAAGAAACAGAAGCGGCTCAAAAATCTGCCGAAGCGAAAGATCAACCGGTCGCCGCAGGCGGCTCTGACTGGGACACTTCCGGTTTGAACGAGGACTGGGGCACGGACGCGGCTGACATGAAGGCTTACAGCTGCCCGTCGTGCGGTGCGGAGCTGCTCTGCGACGCAACGACTGCAGCTACGTCCTGCCCATACTGCGGAAATCCGTCGGTGCTTCCGGGTCAGTTCGCCGGCGTTTTGAAACCTGATTTTGTGCTTCCCTTTAAGCTGAGCAAGGAGGATGCCATCAAGGCGCTGAAGAAACACTATCGCAAAAAGCCGCTGTTGCCGTCAACGTTCTCCAAGTCCAATCATCTTGAGGAGGTCAAAGGCGTGTATGTACCCTTCTGGATGTATGACGGTGCGGCCAGCGGAAGCGTGCAGTTCCATGCTACCGCTGTACATAAGTACACCTCGGGAGATTATGAAATCACGGAGACAAGCCACTACGATGTGCGCCGCGCCGGTTCTATTGGCTTTGAGAAAATCCCGGTGGACGCGTCGAGCAAAATGCCGGACGACTACATGGATTCCATCGAACCGTATGACTATACAGACTTAAAGCCGTTTTCCACGGCGTATCTGCCCGGATTTTTGGCAGACAAATATGATGTGAGCGTTGAAAACAGCCGGGAGCGGGCAGACAAGCGCTGCGCGGGTTCGCTGGTGTCTGCGCTGGAAAGCACGGTTTCGAATTACACTACCTGCAATGAAACGAGCCGAGACATCTGTTTGAAGCGCGGCAAAGTGCATTACGCGTTGCTTCCCGTCTGGATTTTGAATACAAAGTGGGAAGGAAAAGATTTCCTTTTTGCCATGAATGGTCAGACAGGTAAGTTGGTAGGCAACCTTCCTGTCAGCACGAAGCGGGTTGTCGGTTTGTTTGCAGCAATCGCGGCGTCACTCAGCGCCATCGGCGTGACTGCGCTGCTGCTTTTGGCACACTAGGGAGGGCGGAAAAATGAAAGAGAGAATACGCTGTCTCCTGCTGACGTTTATAATCGCGCTTGTATTCTGCGTGAATGTATCCGCAACCGAGCAGACAGGTGCACAGCTTTATTATGTGACGGATGAGGCCGGACTTCTCAGCGAAAACGAAAATATGATGCTGGAAAAGATGGCGGAAACCGTCTCCCAAAAATACGGCATCGGTGTATATATCGTAACCGTGGAGGATTATCGTGACTTCCATTCTGAAGGTGTCTATAAGGCAACCTATACCATCTATCACGAATACACGATGGGCGAAGGACCGGACCGCGACGGGATCATGCTCCTGCTCAGCATGGATGATCGCGACTGGGCGATGTTCTGCTACGGCTCACACTGCGAGTATGCGTTCAACAGCTATGGTCAGCAGAAACTGGAAAAGGTATTCCTCGATAACTTCGGTGAAAACGACTGGTACGGCGGCTTTGAGGATTACGTCAAAGAATGCAGCGTCTATCTGGAAAAAGCAGCCTCAGGAAAGCCGGTTCGAGCGAGTTTGTTTTTTCCGATCCTTATCGTGATCGGTCTTTCCCTACTGGCAGCAGCCGTGATCGTCACTGTGATATGGCAGAAAATGGAAAATGTATCAAAAAAAGCAACCGCTAACGCCTATGTTTCCGCGGGACTTCAGCTTACAGAGCAAACAGATCATTTTACCCATAAGACGACCTCCAGCCGGAAGATTGAGCGCAGCTCTTCCGGCGGCGGGAGCAGCCAAAGCGAATCCGGCGGAGGCGGTTCCGGCCGAAGCGGAAAATTCTGAAAGGAGTGGCTATGAAAACAACACCCAGACGCGTGTTCGCGCTATTGCTGGCACTGGTTCTGTTATTGTCGCTTTGCGCCTGTACGCAGAAGACGCAAACGGAGCCTGACGAACCAAAAATAAATACTGCCCACAAAAAAACTCCGGAAAGCCAACAGGAGGAAGCTGTATTACAGAGCAACGGGAACGATTTTGTATCACAGGATAAGACCGTGGACACACCGCCGGTGCAATACGCGTTTTCACAGGAGGCAGAGACATCGCTTGGATGGTTGCGAGACAGGATGGATTTTCCGACGACAATGTTTGGCGCGGCGTATCTCGGCTATGTCGGCGGTCTGTTTGACGAGGGTTTTGAGGCGGGTTTCCCTGCGTGGCTACAGGAAACCAATGAGGCAATGCTCCTCGAATACCCCTTTATCGCAGAGATCAACGATGCGCACATCATCGGCGGCGCGGGGCATCTGTACTGCATTGTGCCGGTCGACGAGAACGCGACGGTTGCAATTAACCGTGTGCAGTGGAACGAAAAAACACAGACCAATGAGGTCGCAGAAGTTCTCTACCGGTCAGAGAGCGGCGAACCGGTGCTGCTCTTTGCGAATCTTGACGGCATTGCGCATGAGGCCGACACCCAGGTCTTTATCACCGACAACAGCGGGAACACCTGCGAATGGTATCCCTCGCTTGATGCGATGAGCCATCTTGCACCGTGTACATCGGAAGCCGGTGACTATCTTTCGTTTGATTTTACGGAATATGCCTGGTATGACATCCCATCCGAATTTGCCGGTTGGCTTTCTGACGGCTGGACAGGCGTGACCGCGCTTGGCCTTGCCGGATCGCAGAGTACAGGCATGGGCTGGATTACAGAAACCATGGTAGAGGAAACCGGCCGCTATGCCTATTTCTCGCTGCGCTTCTATCTCGAGGATGAGACGGGGGGTACAGTCGATCTGGAGTGGTCATACGAAGACAGCGACGACATTGAGGAGATGTGGAGCGGCTTCTGGGCGATTCAAACGATTCCGGACGGGCCGAGCTATGTGACGCTCAGCTTGTCGCTTGTGGGCGGTAACAGCTACGGTGTCACGGACGGCCCGGTGTATCTGTGTGAGAAGTATCCTCTCCTGATCAGCCCGAGCGGCACAGAGCTGCTGGTCGGCGCAGGTGAGAGCGGCGTTTGTCTGCCGTTCATGTCGCAAAGCACAACAGCGTGTGTGCTGACACAGGCCGCAGGATAGAAAGCGTGCAGGAAGCAAACTGCTTTGAGATTTGCATTCACAAATTCTGTTTGGTAGCAATCTACCATCCAAGTCCATGTCCGGAGCAATGACCTGTTCGGCTCACAGTATCAATGGTCGCTTTGGCAAAAGTGCCATCTCTTACGCCTGCCTCATGGGCGATTTAAAAATGCCCACAGACGGAAGAGATAAAGTCAAAATGCCGGGGCTAATAAATTTATGAAGAACGATTGAAAAAACATCTTAACGGTAAGGAGGGTCAAAAAGAATGAAAAAAGAATACAAAATCATTGATGACTTTCAAGCCGGTCCTACGGACATTCGCGTACTTGTTCTTGACAGGGATTATGAATTCCTACCTGTAGCAGAAAGAGGAATTGCAATTATCGACGGCGTGGAATATCCGTTTCAGTTGAATTCCATTCCATGTTGGGCGACGATCAAAAGCCATGACAGTTTTACAGGAAAAACCGTAGAGTTTTGCTGAACGTAAAAATTAAACACCGTTGATAAAGCAGCTTAGCGCTTATGCGCCGGGCTGCTTTTTTCATACCTAAAATTACGCGACGGCTGCGGAAAAGCAGGAAAGATCGATCTGCAAAAGGCGCAGGGCTGCCGGAATTTCCGAGCGGGCTCTGCACTTTTTTTATTTTCAGAAAAATAGCACCCCGGGCCGAAGGATGGGTGACCGCGGGGCGCTTGACAGATTTACAATTGAATTATATAAAACTGCAAAGGAAATGTCAATAGAAAATTCGAAAAAATGTGGATATTTTTCATGTTTTTAACCTGTTTTTAACGTATTCTTTTCTTTTACTTTTGCAGAAGTCTATTGCCAACCGACACGCAGCGTGGTACAATCGACTTAAAGAAGTACGTGGAGGAAATTTGTCGTGAACATGAAAACAATCGGTTCCGCCGTTGTAATCATCTTGGCCGCCATAGTCGGGCTATTCCTCGGCGCTGCCATGAACGACGGGTTAAGCGGCTCCATACTGCTCGCGGTCATCGCAGGGTTCGTCTGTGTGATCTATACGATTGAAAACAGTGGCAAGAAGTAGGGGATTTTTTATGATTTTACGGTTTAAACAGCGCTTTTTTTCATGGTTCGACAGCTACGATATTTACGATGAGAACGGCAACACGGTGTATGTCGTCAAAGGGCAGCTCTCCTGGGGACACTGCCTGAAAATTTTTGACGCTTACGGCGAAGAGATCGGCACGGTAAAAGAACGCATCTTCACGTTCATGCCGAAATTCGAAATGTATTTTAAAAACCAATATGTCGGTTGCATCAGCCGCGAATTTGCACTTTTTAAGCCGAAATACAACGTAGAATGCAACGGCTGGCATGTGGAGGGCAACGTTTTGGAGTGGGATTATACCGTTGTTTCCGGAAGCGGTCACAATGTGGCAAGCATCTCCAAAGAGCTGTTCAACTGGACGGACACGTACCTTTTGAACATATACGACCCCGCAGACGCACTGTGCGTTTTGATGATCGTGCTTGCAATCGACGCCGAAAAGTGCAGCCGAAATAACGGTTAAACGCTATTTTCTGTACAGAAAAGGCCTCCGCTCAAGACTGTTTGGCCCGAGCAGAGGTCTTTTCTTTTCCCAAAATTTAAAATGCGTAGAACAAAATGCCGAGACCGGCGGAAAGCACGATCATCAAAATGGGCGAGGGTGCTTTCTTTTTAAAGTGCTTATAGCCAAAGTGCAAAGTAATCAGCAGCAGCAAAATCACAACACCGCGCAGATCGACCTCGGGGGCGCTTCGTATGGTCGTAAAGCCGAATAGCGTGCTGAAACCCATCGTCAGCGCCGTAGCCAAAATGAGCGCCACCACGCACGGATGCACGCCGGAGAGGAATGCCTGTACACCGGCGTATTTCAGCAGATTACTCAACACTGCCGCAATGAGCAAAATAATGACGAACGAGGGGAGCACCACGCCCAAAGTCGCGAGCAGACTGCCCAACACGCCGCCTTGCGAAGATCCGATGAACGTCGCCATGTTGACGGCAAGTGGGCCGGGGGTCGATTCGGACACCGCAATGAAGTTGATGAACTCGCTTTCCGTGAGCCAGTGATTCGAGAGCACGGCTTCGCGGATGAGGGAGATCATGCCGTAGCCGCCACCGAACGACACTGCGCCAATCTCAAGGAAGGTCAGGAATAATTTAAAATAGATCATTTTACGTCACCGCCTTTTCCACGCAGGCGTTGTATGAAGTAGGCCGCAAGACCAACCACACCGCTAAGCAAAATAAAGTAGATGGACGAAAACGAAACAGCGAAAACGGAAAACGCTATCATGCAAACCGCTACGCCTGTGATAAGCACGGTATTGAACGCCGTCTTTTCGAGACTTTTCAGCATGCGCACACCGGCGGAAAAGATGAGGTACACAACGCACACCTGAATTCCGTGGAACGCGCAGGAAACGAATTTCAAGCTCAAAAACTGGTCAAAGAATAGGGAAATGAGGTAGATGATGACAAACGAAGGAATACACACCCCAAGCGTGGCCGTCGCCGCGCCGGGCACACCGGCAATGTGATAACCGATATACGTTGCGCTGTTAATAGCTATCGGGCCCGGCGTAGACTCCGCAATCGCGATCATGTCGAGGAACTCTTTTTTATCGATCCACTTTTTCTTTGCGATAAATTCATTTTCCAGCAAGGCAACCATCGCATAGCCGCCGCCGAACGTGAAAGCGCCGATCTTCAAAAATGTGAGGAACAGCGTGCATAGTTTTTTCATTTTTCAACCCCATTTTCTGCTGATTTAAACACGATAATCATACACCGTTTCACCGAAAAAAGCAATAAAAAAGGAAGCAGGCGCACCTTTCGATGTGTTCCTGCTTCCTTTGCTTTATTTTAAATTACTTAGAGAAGAGGTTTGCCACACGGTTCCAGAAGCTGTCTTTGTTTTCAGTCTCGGTCGTGGTTTCTTCCGTGGTGCTCGTGCTGTTGCTGCTCGAGTCCGTTGCGGTGCGCATTACGTAGCTTACGGTCATATCCGTACCGTCTGCGCGGCCGGAGCCCTTGAAGCTGTCCGCACGATCCTTCATGATGTCAATCACGCGTGCCAGCGTGGAATCCGGGTCGGTAATTTCGCTGAGGCCGTCGAGCTTATCATTGATTGTACCGGAGAACTCTGTCATGCCGTCGCTGAGTTCAGACGTGCCGTCTTTAAGTTCTGCGCCGCCGGTCTGGAACTGACCGATCGCATTCGATACGGTCTTGCTGGAAGAAGAGAGCGTCTCCATGCCGTTGAGCAGTTGGTTGGTGCCTGCATCGAGCGTGCCTACGCCGGTTGCGAATGAAGAGGTGCCGGTTGCAAGCTGAGAAGCACCGCTGCCAAGCTTTGCAGCACCGTCGGAAATCGCGTTGGCCGCACCGACAACCGTGTCGGTATCTGCCGGATTCTCTGCGTTATACAGCGCACCGGTCAGCGTATCAACACTGTCCATCATTTCGCCTGCCTGCGAGGAGAGATCTTTGAATTCACCCATCAAACTCTTGAGCTCATCGGTGTTAATGTCCGGAATTGCCGCTGCAACCTGCTGCACAGCGTTCTGCTTTGCCGCCGCAAGGTCATCGGAAGACGTTACTTTTTCTGTAACAATCGGGGCAACCTGTTCAGCAACCTTCGGGCCGACGGCCGATGCGATGGCTTTGGGATCGATGTCGGAAGCAATCTTCTCGACCATGCCAGAAACCTGCGCGGTTCCGTTACTGATGACTTCGGCACTCGGGGTAGAAGCCTGCTCCGCCTGTGGAAGCGTAGCCAAAATAGCCTCTTTCTGTTCCTCTGTAAAGCGAAGGCCGCCATTGTCTAAAACCGCCTTCACCGCATCCACATAAGCTTGTGAAGTCTGATAACCTGCGGAATAACCGTCCTGATAAAGCTGTGTCGTAAGGGCTGCGGCTGCATTTGTGACATCTTTAGAGGAAGAAGCCGCCTGCACGTTGCTCTTGATCTCTTCCGCCGTCTTCTGGGACGCCGCTTTCGCTGCATTGCTTGCGGCAGCTTCGGAAGCCGCTTTCGCTGCGCCGCTCGCCGCGCCATCGAAAACCTGTTCAGCGCCTGCGCCGAGCTGTGCTTTGAGTGCTGTCATATCCGGGATTTCAACGGTCTCCAGCTTGCCGGAAAGCTCGGTCATTTTGTCTTCAAGCGCGGTCTTCTTTTCGGAAGCCTCTACAAGGCCCGGGACAAGCTGCTGATTCATAACGCCCGCAAGCTGTGCGGTACTGTTCTGCAGCTGAATAGCGCCGAGGGAAAGCTCGCCGGTCTTCGTTGCCAAGAGCTGTGCGTTTTCAAGCAGGTTTTCCGTGCCGTTTGCAAGCGTCTGTGTGCCGTTCAAAGCGCTGTCCACGCCGGCATCGAACTGGCTGTAACTCGAAGCAAACGTGTCAAGGCTTTCGACAAGTGTGCCCACAGCGTCATCCAGTGCGCCGGAACCATCCTTCAGCTGATCGATTGCATCGGTCAACTCATCCATCGTGTCGCCAAGCTCGTCGGAAACCTCATCGAGGTCGAGGTCGGAAAGGTTCGGAGCCGCGGCGAAGAGAAACGTCGGGACGGTGCAGTCCGTAACATCCGCTTCGAGGGTAAGGGTATCGAGCATCAGGTCGTCGAGCTTATCAAAGCTGTCGGGGAGCAGGTTGCTGACGGCTTCCTTCATGCCCGGCATCGCAAGGTAGCAGGCAACCTGCGTTTTGGAATCAGACTCCACAAGACCGTGCTCTGTCGTGATGTTCTTGAAGTTTTCGCTCGGCAGCACAGCCGCCGCAACGGTGAAGAACGGGGTATAGACGGTGCGCTTTTTACCGTTTACAGTCACTTCTTCGCCGGTGTTGTTCGTCAGCTTAACGGTTGCGACAAGGTGGCCGCTCTGACCCTTGAGTTCATCGGCCGTAACCGTCTTTCCGTCCAGCGTATACTCGATGGAAACGCCGACCGGCGCCTGTGCGCTGTTCTTGCCCTGATAATAAATATCGGTTTCGTCCGTCGTCCACTTGAGCGTATTGCCGGACTGTTCCGGCATCACGTCGCTCTTGAGATTCTGGATATCGGAAAGGTCACTTTCGTCGGTAACGGCATCAAAACCGTCATCGCTGTGCAGCCAATCGCTGGTGATCTGCTCCTGCACGGAACCGTCTGCGTTCAGGATGAGATAAGAGGTTTCTTTTTTCTCAACGGCAGCATCCGCCGCGAAGGCCGGGGCAGCGCAGCCGAGGAGGAGAAGTGCGGAAATCGTAGCCGCAACGGATTTTGTAAGATACTTACTCATATTGATCGAGATCCTTTCTCTGAATCGATTATGCCTTTTTCTCGGTGATTTCGGGCTTTTTCAGCCAATGGAACGTGGTCTTTCTGAGAATTGGTTCCGTAATGACGAGCAGTGCCGGCAACACAAGCAGGATAACTGCCATACTGATGAGTGCGCCGCGGCTGATGAGCTTGCACAACACGCCGATGAGCTCCATACGGGAGACGAGGGACACGCTGAACGTTGCCGCGAAGAAGGTGAGACCGCTTGTTAAAATACTCTGACTGCACTGTTCAACGGCAATTTGAGCCGCTTCCTTTACAGTGTGACCCGCGTTACGTTCTTCACGGAAACGCGTAGTCATGAGGATCGCATAGTCGACCGTTGCACCGAGCTGAATGGTGCCGATAACGATGCTTGCGATAAACGGCAGCGTCGTGCCGGTGAAATACGGAATGCCGAGGTTGATCATGATGGCGCTTTCAATCGCCGCAACGAGCAGCACCGGAACAGAAGCGGAGCGGAACACGATGGCGATAATGACGAACACGACGATGATACTTGTGATGTTGACGTTATTGAAGTCGACATCCGCAACCTCGATCAAATCTTTCGTCATCGCGCCTTCGCCGGTGATGACGCCGTTCGGGTCGTACTTTTTCACAATATCGATCATTTCGGAGAGCTGGTTATTTTGCTCGTCACTGCCGCTCTTATAAGAGGAGTTTGCAAGAATCATCTTGTGGCCGCCGGCCTCGAAGATGTCGCGCACGTCGTCAGGAATAAACATTTCCGGGATCGCGCCGCCGACGAACTTTTCATAGCTCAAAACCTGGTGAATGCCGTCCACGCCGCTCAACTCATCGGAAAGATCGGAGAGATTTTTTTCGGAAAGGGTATCGTCCACAATGATGAAGTGGGACGTTGTCATATCGAAGTCTTCCTTCAGGCGGTTCGTACCCGCAATGCCGGGAAGGTCCTGCGGAAGCGCATCAAAGATCGTGTAGTAAACGGAAGTCTTTGACTGTGCAATGAAGAACGGAATGAAGATTATGATAAACGCAATCAAAATCGGCACACGGTGCTTCACGACGAAGTTCGAGGTACGCTTGAGCTTCGGGATGAACGTGCGGTGCGTGTGCTTTTCAATGGCACGGCGGAACGTCATGATAAGGGACGGTAAAACCGTGATGGTGCAGATAACGCCGAGCAGAACACCCTTTGCCATGACGATGCCGATGTCTTCGCCGAGCGTAAGCTGCATGGTGCACATGGCAAGGAAGCCCGCAATCGTTGTAAGAGAGCTGCCGGTAATGGAGGAAAACGTCTTTTTAATAGCCGCCACCATGGCGTCCTCATCGGATGCCGCCGTCAGCTTTTCTTCTTCGTAACGGTGCAGCAGGAAGATGGAGAAGTCCATCGTAACACCAAGCTGCAGGACCGTCGCCAATGCTTCCGTAATGTAGCTGATTTGGCCGAGGAAAATGTTCGTGCCGAAGTTATAGACGATTGGGAACAGCATGCCGAGCATGAAGATAAGCGGCACAATCGTTTCTTTCAGGCTGAGGAACAGAATCAGCAACGAAGCGCCCACAGCGCAAAGGATATACAAGGGCATTTCTTTATTGATGAGGCTCTTAGTATCTTCCAAAATAGCCGACATACCACCGATGAAGCAATCTTTATTCAAGATGTTCTTGATTTGCTTCTGCGCGTTCATCGTTCTGGAATCTGCGCTCGGGGCATCGAACTGAACGATGAGCATCGTTGCGCCGGAATCGTTATAGAAAAACTTCTGAATATCGCTCGGAAGCATTTCCTTCGGCGTCGTCACATCGATAAAATCGCTCGTCCACATGACCTTCTGTACGCCTTCAACCCCTTCAAGATCGCTTTTCAGTTTTAAGGTATCAGGCGTAGACATGTTTTCAACCGTAATCATGGAAACCGATGCCATATTGAAGTCATCCTCCAAATACGTCTCGCCGATCATGGAATCCAGATCTTTCGGCAGGTAGGTCAAAATATCGTAGTTAATGTAGGTGCCGAGCGCACCGAACACCGAGGGGATCAAAAGCAGAACCGCCAAAACAAGAATCAGCTTTCTGCGCTTCACGATCCATCGTGCAAAGTGCTCCATTTAGCACCGCTCCTTTCATTCGGGAACCATCCCGCTTATTTCGTTATGTAGTTTAGTCCAAAAATGACCAATAGTCAATATTAAAAGTGACGAACTGTGTAGGCAAAATAAATTGACTATTAGTCATTTTATTCAAATCTGTATAAAATGTTGCTTTTGGCTTGCTTTTTACGGTGTATCCGCCTTATACTATAAGACAAATAAAGTGATTACACAGTTAGATTTGAATGTTGGGAGGCCACAGCCATGCGCGGCGGTGTTGAACAGAAAAAAGAACAGAAAAAGGAGGGGCTGCTCGAGGCGGCCTATCAGCTTTTCCTTGAAAAGGGCGTTAACAAGACCTCGGTCGATGAGATCGTAAAGAAAGCGAACGTCGCAAAGGGTACGTTTTATCTGTATTTTCACGATAAAACCCAGCTTCTGCAGCAGCTCACATACCGCATTTCCGCGCGTGTTTTGAGTGAGGCCTATGAATATGCGGAAGAGCATAAGACCGGCGTTTTTGTAGAAGACATCATCCTCATGGTCGATTACATCGTGGAATACTTTAAAAAAAGCCGTCTGACACTGCGGCTTTTAGAGCGCAATTTCTCCTGGCCGATGATTGAAAAGCAGCTTGATCTAAGAGAAGACCCGTTGTGGGACAAGCTTGTCACTGCCATTGAGAGCAGCTCGCTCGCCGTGGGCTGCACGGAAGATGTCTTATATAAGCGCGTGTTTTTGGTGGTTGAGCTCATCGGTTCCACTTGCTTTGCCACGATGATTGAAAATAAGCCGGATACAATAGACAATATGAAACCCGTGCTTTACGACATGGTGCGTAAGATGCTTGCGTAATGTAAAGCGTATCGACTTTGCAAAGTTGAGTTGCTTTGTAAAGTCATATTGACTTACACATAAACCTCCCGGGGCTGGTTTAAAGCTCGCCCCGGGAATTTTCTATGTTCGATTGAACTTTTTCGCAAGATATAGTAAAATAGAAACCGAAAAATGAGAAAACACAGAACCAACAGAACGGAGATCATTTGAACCTATGGATAAATCGGAAATCCTTGCACTGCGCCGCGCAGTGCTGGAAAAAGACTTTGCACGCATGAATGACCGCCAAAAGCAGGCCGTGTTCACCGTAAACGGACCGCTGCTCATTTTAGCGGGCGCAGGCAGCGGAAAAACAACGGTGCTCATCAACCGCATCGCGAATATCCTGCGCTACGGCGACGCGTACAACAGCACCTATCTGCGTGACGATCTCGATGAAAATGATATTGCCGCGTGCAAAGCTTATATTGAAAACGGCACGCCGCTCACAACGGAATCGCAGGAGCATTTGAGTGTTTCCGCCTGCGCGCCGTGGCGCATCATGGCTATTACCTTTACAAATAAGGCTGCAGGCGAACTGAAAGACCGCCTGTGTGCCATGCTGGGCGAGACCGCCAACGACATTTGGGCATCGACGTTCCACTCCACCTGCGCGCGTATTTTGCGCCGCGACGGCGAGCGCATCGGGTATTCCTCGCACTTTACGGTGTACGATACCGACGACCAGCGCCGCTTGATGAAAAGCATCTTAAAAGAGCTCGATATTTCGGAAAAAAACATCACGCCAAAATCGATTTTGAACGAGATTTCCCGGGCAAAGGATTCTTTAATCTCGCCTGCTGAGTACGCCCTCACGGTCGGCGACGATTTCAGATTAAAGATTATCTCCCGCGCGTATACAACGTACCAAAAGCGTTTGGAAGACGCCGATGCTATGGACTTTGACGACCTCATCAACAAAGTAGTGGAGCTCTTCAAAAAGTGCCCGGACGTTCTGGAATACTACCAGAACCGTTTCCGCTACCTAATGGTTGACGAGTATCAGGACACAAACCATGCGCAGTACACATTTGTGCGCATGCTGGCCGAAAAAAGCGGTAACCTCTGCGTGGTCGGCGACGACGACCAGAGCATCTACAAATTCCGCGGTGCGACGATCGAAAACATTCTGAGCTTTGAAAATACGTTTCAGAATGCGACGGTCATTCGTTTGGAGCAGAATTATCGCTCGACGCAGAATATTCTGGACGCTGCGAACGCCGTCATTGAGCATAACACCGAGCGAAAAGGCAAAACGCTGTGGACGCAGAACGGCACCGGCGCCATGATCCACCTGCACACGGCGGAAAATGAAACGGATGAAGCCGAACGCATCACGAAGATCATCTTAGACGGCGTTGCCGCGGGGCGGAAATTCTCCGATTACGCTGTTTTGTACCGCATGAACTCACAGTCGCTGACATTTGAACGCAATTTTGCAAAATCCGGCGTACCGCATAGAATTATAGGCGGCACGCGCTTCTACGAGCGCCGTGAGATCCGCGAGATGATCGCATATTTGAGCGTTATCAACAATCCGAGTGATGAAATGCGCCTGCGCCGCATCATCAACACGCCGAAGCGCAGCATTGGCGACCGCTCGGTCGAAGTCGCGGCGCAGATCGGTCAGCAAACGGGTGAGACACTGTTCGAGGTCGTCTCGCACGCGAAAGACTATCCCGCACTGTCCCGTGCCGCAAACAAAATGACGCTTTTCGCCGCACAGATGCAGGGACTCATCGAGCTCAACAACGACGAAGAAGTCACGCTCGGCGAGCTTTATGACGAGCTTGTGGAGCGCATCGATTACCTGAATTTTCTTAAGACCGACGACCCGGAGTCCGCAGAAGACCGTGCCGCGAACGTGCAGGAGCTTGCTTCCAACCTGCGCCGTTTTGAGGAGGAGAACCCCGAAGGCACGCTTTCGGATTTTCTCGAAGAAGTTTCGCTCATTACGGACATCGATAATTACGATAATAACGCCGATTCCGTCGTGCTCATGACGGTGCACTCCGCAAAAGGTCTCGAATTCCCGGTGGTGTTCCTGCCGGGCATGGAGGAAAACATTTTCCCGGGTATGGCGAGCGTATATGTACCGTCCGAAGTGGAGGAGGAACGCCGTTTAGCGTATGTTGCCATCACGCGTGCAAAAGAGGAGCTGTACATTTTCCACGCGGAATCCCGCATGATCTTCGGCATGACGAACCGCAACCGCGTTTCGCGCTTTGTGGAAGAAATCCCGGAGACGCTCGTCGAGCACACCCGCTCCCGCGATTACAGCGCGCGCCCGGTCTCTATGCCAAGCTTCGGCGGCGCGAAGCCGTTCGGGGAAGCACCGAAAACAAAATCCGTTGCGGAAGCCGGCGGATTCCCGCCAAAGCCGCGCGTAAAGCCCGCGCCTGCCGGTACATACTGTCCTGCACAAGGCGTTCGGCACGGGTCTCATCGTTTCCGCCACGCCGATGGCGAACGATACGCTGCTCGAAGTCGCGTTTGACAAAGTCGGCACCAAAAAGCTGTTTGCAAACTTCGCAAGACTGACAAAAGTATAAAAAGAGTAAGCCGTGCACCTGTTTTCAAAGTGCACGGCTTATATTATTCAAATGCGGTTCTAATTTTGTCTGCCGCAGCCACAGCCGCAGTCGCTCGCTTTCGGCGGGTAAAATTCGTCGGTCGGGAAATCAATCTTGCGGAACAGCTCGCAGGGGTTGTCGCCGGAGGTGACGCATTCCTTATCCGGAATGCAGAAATCAAACGCGGGAATGAGCATCTGCACATTCCGCACAATCTGCACGATGGTAAACAGACCGATCGTCACGTATACGGTGTTTTTCTGCTCTACCGTTTCAAACGCGCCGCCGTAACGGCTTGCAATGCAGTCCGGGATCACGCAGCAGGGCTCGCAGCCGCAGCGGCAGTGCTCGCAAAGCTTTGCGGAAAGCGCCACCGGCTGCGCGACCTGCACAGTCGCCTTGGGTAAGACCTTATTGCCCTGTAAATCGGCTTCGTCACGGCAGCTCTCGCTTGTAAACATCTTCACGTTGCCCTCACTGCCGTAGAGAATGACCTTCTTATTGAAAATTGAAATACCGCTCACGCGTTCACAGCCCACTGTCGCGCCGCCGTACAGCTCCAAAGATACGTCAAAGAAAAACGTGAGATCAATGGAGTAATACCCGCGGTTAAAGGGGATCGGCTGCATATCAATGTACACAGAGATTACATCAACGTCCCGCACCCGCACATTAGCGGAAGCGTCCACAACGGGCTGCACCGAGGCGGGAAACAGCACACGTAAATCTTCTAAGCAGTCTTTATCTGAACAGGAATCGTAAATGCGCATGGCATCTATGCAGACGGCTTCTTTTAACGCTGCGCCGTTTTCGCAATCGGGTGTCCGCTCATTTTCAGCCATATTTGTAAACCTCCTTTGTGGTTTCTCAATGCCATTGTACGGAAAAGGGCGGGTATTGTGCCTGTCCCGCTGCTTTGCTCGGTTTTTTCGCATTGTAAGAAATTTTTCGGTTGTATATTTCGCCGCAGTTTGCTATAATGAATAGGAATGTACCGCGCTGCGGTGCAAAAAGTCGGCAAAGACCGGCAAATTTACGCAGAAAGCAGTAAATGAAACTTATGGCATTGATTGTAATTGAAGGTCTGGACGGCAGCGGCAAAGGCACGCAGGCAAAGCTTTTGTATGATTACGCCTTATCGCGCGGCCGCGCACGGCAGGTAACGTTCCCGGATTATGACTCTCCGTCTTCATCGCTTGTAAAAATGTATCTGAAAGGCGATTTCGGAAAAGAGGCGGGAGACGTGAACGCCTACGCTGCAAGCGCATTTTACGCCGTGGATCGTTTTGCAAGCTACCGCATGAAGTGGAAAGACGATTATGCAAGTGGTGTGCCGATCATCTCCGACCGCTATGTGACGTCCAACATTGTATATCAATTAAGTAAGCTGCCAAAAACGGAGTGGAAAGCGTTCGTTTCGTGGCTTGAAGACCTGGAATATGAAAAATTCGGGCTGCCGAGGCCGGATCGTGTGATTTATCTGGATGTGCCGCCTGAAATTTCCCAAAGGCTGCTCACAGAGCGCTACGCAGGCGACACCACCAAAAAAGACATTCACGAAAGCGACATACATTATCTGCTACATTGCAGGGACTGTGCACTGTACGCCGCAGAGCATTTAAACTGGACCGTATTAAACTGCGCCGAGGGCGACACCTTGCGCAGCATTGAAGATATTCATCACGAGATCAAGGAAAAGCTGGAGGATTTATTATGATCTATGTATTTCTTGCAAACGGATTTGAAGAAATCGAAGCGCTCGCGCCCGTGGATATTCTGCGCCGCGCAGAGCTTGAAGTAAAGACCGTCGGCGTCGGCGGCAAAACAATCACCGGCTCCCACGGCATCACTGTAACAGCTGACATCGAAGAAAAAGACGTTACAACGGACGATATGGAGCTGATGATCCTGCCCGGCGGCATGCCCGGCACACTGAACCTCGAAAAATCGCCGATCGTCACAACCTGCGCGGAATACTGCGCAAAGAACGACATTTACCTTGCGGCAATCTGCGCTGCACCGAGCGTTCTCGGCCATCTCGGCCTCCTGAACGGTAAGGAAGCCATCTGTTTCCCGGGCTTTGAAGGCGAATTAAAGGGCGCCACAATCTCCGAAAAGCCGGTCTGCGTAGACGGCAAGATCGTCACGGCAAAAGGCATGGGCGTTGCTGTGCAATTTGGCTTGACGCTTGCTGGATTGCTGACCGACAAGGACGTTGAAAAGAAGATCCACGACGGCATTCAGTGCACGGATTGATGACCGATATAACCGAAAAAAACGCACTGCGCCGAAAAATGCGTGCGGCACGCAAAGCCTGCACGGATCGCGCTACACGGGATGACTGTCTTTTGCAGCGGCTCATGGCACTTTCGGTGTACCAAAAGGCATCGTGTATTTTGAGCTACGTAAGCTTCGGCACGGAAGCGGATACGCTCAGAATTCTCGATCGTGTACTTGCAGACGGCAAAGCGCTTTACGTACCGAAATGCGTGCCAAACACGAACCGCATGGTGTTTTACCGCATCTCGGCTTTACGCGATCTTTCGCCGGGCGCTTACGGCATTTTGGAGCCGAAAGAAGCAGAGGCATATCAAGATGAAGCGAATGCACTGTGCCTTGTGCCAGGACTGGCGTTTTCAGCAGACGGCGCACGGCTCGGGTACGGCAAAGGGTACTACGATACGTTTTTTGCACAGCATCCGGTTTTAAAGCTCGGCCTATGCTACGATTTTCAGCTCGTGCCGCAAGTGCCGACGCAGCCGCACGATGTGCGCATGGATGGTATTTTGACCGACAAGCGGCTCGTTTTGACGGCAGATGAAGAAAGGATGGAATGAAAATATGAGTGATAACGGCAGGCGCTACGCCCCGAAGGACGCGACACCGCGCAGCCAGAATTCGCGCGAATTCAAGCTGAATCTTTCCGAAGATCAGCTCAATCACACAGACGAACTGGAGGACTTGCAGGGCTATGCCGGCAGCCGCGCACCACAGCGTGTGGAAGAAAGCTCTGCCGGTGCACGCTCCGCCCGTGCGGAACGCAATCAGAAAAAGGAAGCAAAGGAGCACAAGAAAAGAAACCGTGTAAAGGCCAGAAAAAACAAGCGCATTTTCGCGTTCACGTGGCTTGCCATGGTTATTCTGGTCTCTCTGACCCTCGCTTCGTACCTGATTGGCGGCTCTAACGATTTTCTCGGTGTAGACCGCACGGATTCCGAAGTGGAGGTCACGATTCCCGAAAACGTGACGCAGGAGCAGCTGACAGACATTCTTTACAAGAGCCACGCGATCGATAAGCCGGAGTTTTTCTCCCTTTTCTGCAAATTTACCACAGAAATGGAGTATTTTGAACCCGGCACGTATACGATCAAAACAAACTACGATTATAAGCAGCTTGTCAATACCTTACAGTCCGGCCCGGATCTCGGCGAAGAGATCACCGTCATGTTCCGTGAGGGCATCACGGTGCAGCAGCTTGCCGCTTTGCTGGAAGAAAACGGCCTGCACACTGCAGATGAGATTCTTGAAGCCTGCAACTCTTCGGATTACGACAGCTACTCGGATGTTGCAGCCATCACGAACACAAGTGACCGCTACTATAAGCTCGAGGGCTATCTGTTCCCGGATACGTACCAGTTCTTTGAAAACGATACGGTAGAATCGATCCTTGACCGCTTCCTCAATAACTTTGAAAATAAGCTCACCGACGAAATGCGCGATGACATTGCGAAATCCGGCTATACCACGGATCAGATCATCACGCTCGCTTCCATCATTCAGGCAGAAGCCGCAAATACGGACGACATGTATATGATCTCCGCTATTTTGCGCAACCGACTGGAAAACGGCGCGGAGCATGACATCCACACGCTGGACTGCGACTCCACAGTTTATTATCCGTACAAAACCGCGAATGACGCGCCGGAGGGCTTCGTAAGCTCGTACTCCACGTATGACAACAACGGCCTGCCGGCAGGCCCGATCTGCAACCCGGGTCTTGAAGCTATTAAGGCGGCAATCTATCCGTCCGAAGAGGGCAGCGAGTATTACTTCTTCTGCCATGACAGTGACGGCACCCCGTACTATGCTTCCACAATGGACGAGCATTTGATGAACATGGCGGAAGCCGGTCTGCTGTAACCGACACAACATTTACGATAACAAAGCTACCTGTGCCTTTCCGGCGAATTTTGTCCGGGAAGGCACAAATGCAGTAAAGGAATGAATTTCATGGAACAAAAACGATATAACGCGCCGGAGCTTCTGGCGCCGGTCGGCGATATGGAGCGCCTTATTTCTGCCGTGCGCTACGGCGCGGACGCGGTGTATCTTGCCGGTAAGTCCTTCGGCATGCGCTCTGCGCCTTCCAATTTTACAAACGAGGAGCTTGAAGAAGCTGTAAAATACTGCCACGCGCAGGGCGTGAAGGTCTATGTCACCTGTAATATTCTGCCGCATAACGCAGAACTTGCCGCGCTACCGGCGTTTCTCGAGTTTTGCCAGGCAATCGGTGTAGACGCGTTCATCATGACCGACCTCGGCGTGATGTCCATGGCAAAAAAATACGCGCCGAATGTCGCGATACACATTTCCACGCAGGCCGGCGTTGTGAACTATGAGACCGCAAACGCATTTTATAACATGGGCGCAGAGCGCGTCGTGCTGGCACGCGAGCTCTCGTTTGAAGAAATCGCGGAGATCCGCGCGAAAACGCCGAAGGCGCTCGAAATCGAAGCATTTGTGCACGGTGCGATGTGCGTTTCGTTCTCAGGCCGCTGCCTGCTTTCAAACTACATGACCGGCAGAGACGCAAACCACGGCGATTGCGCGCAGCCGTGCCGCTGGGATTATTACCTTATCGAGCGCACGCGCCCGGATCAGGTGTTCACGATCGAACAGGATCAGAAATCGACGTATGTCTTCAATTCCCGCGATATGTGCATGATCGAGCACATTCCGCAGCTCATCGAATGCGGCATTTCGAGCCTCAAAATTGAGGGCCGCGCAAAGTCCGCGTATTACGTTGCCTGCGTGACGAATGCGTACCGCCACGGCATCAATGCCGTCATGAACGGTGAGCCGCTTCCGCAGTGGGTCGTGGAC
>OGRU01001256.1_pt1 | contig 19766 bp, 20 predicted proteins | sample 1553541 | NCBI WGS metagenome assembly OGRU01 (sample SAMEA2580068, study PRJEB22360) | human gut metagenome | biome: human gut; feature: human-associated habitat; material: faeces | place: Denmark | collected 2008/2010
TAAATAAAAATATATAAATTTAGTTACTTAAATTATTTTATTATTATATGTTCAAAATTATAGTTTCGTTGAATTAGCTTTTCTTTTAAAAATTCCGGTTTGAAATCAAAATCTTTTAATAGAGGAATGTCAAGCCATTCAAAGTTATGGCTTTTAATTTTACCTTTATCATTTTCTAATTTAGTATAGTTTGGCAACGAAATTTTATCGAAATTGTTTGGAACTACAAGGTAGTAAAAGCCAATTTCGTGTGTTTGAAAAATTTTTTTATCTAAATAAAAATTTTCTACTATAGCTAATTCTTTATCGATTGACACAGAGGTATTAATTTCTTCTAGCATTTCTCTCAATATAGCGGTTTTACTATCTTCGCCTAACTCAACATGACCACCGGGTAAACAATAAGAAATATTATTCTTCATTTTAATTGTCAATATTTTATTGTTATGAATAATAATTCCATTAACTCTATATTTAAATTTTTTTGCGTCTGTTTTGAATTCGATGTCTTCCATATAAAATTCCTTTAATTAAATTTTGTATATTTTATCAAATCAGAAATAAAAAATCAATAAAAAATAATGTTCCTTACATTGCTTTAATTTTTAAATTAGTAAAAATAAAGAGGTTTTGCTATGAAAATAAGATGTTTAAATAGAATCAAACTATATACATGATTTACAAAAATGTAAATGAGGTATAAATGATAAAATTAGGTGATGCACTTTGAAATAAAAATAGACACATAAAATTACAAATGATACAATGTGACAAAAGGAGCTATTTGAAAAAAGTGTCTAATTATGATATAATTAAAATGGAATTGTTTGAATTTAAGGAGGGTTCAATATGATAAATAATCAAATTGAGTTCTATGGAGAAATACTGACAATTAATGCTATTGCTCAAAGAGAAGGAATAGAAAGAGTCACATTAAGAAAATATTATAATAAGTATAAAGATATTTATTTAGCTGTAAATATATGTAAAGAAATAAGAAGAAAATTAGAAGAAACAAAGATTGAATATAATGGTGAAATGCTGGCAATTTATGCTATTGCTCAAAGAGAAGGAATAGGAGCAAGCTCATTAAGAAAATATTATGATAAGTATAAAGATATTTATTTAGCTGTAAATAAATGCAAAGAAATAAGAAGAAAATTAGAAGAAACAAAGATTGAGTATAATGGTGAAATGCTAGCTATGAGAACTATTGCTCAAAGAGTGGGAACAACAGGAGACACATTAAAAAGATATTATGAACAAACAGGAGATATCTATGAGGCAATAAAACAATATTACCAAAAAAAGGATGAGTATGAAAGTGGTAGAATCGAATATAAAGGCGAATTAAAGTTCTTAAGAACAATAGCTAAAGATGAAGGAGTAGCAGAAACTACATTGCGTAGGTATTACAAAAAATATGGTAATATTGATAAAGCAGTTTATATGGCAAAAATCCAGAGGAGTAGAAATCAAAAAGTTACAATCAGAAATACAGAATTAAGTTTGTCAGATTTATCAATTGTTTTAGGAATAAAAGAATCTGAATTGTTAAATATGTTGAATTCTGGAATGAAGATTGATGACATAAAAAAGTTAAAAACTGAAAAACCAAGAAAATCTCCAATGTCAAATAAAAAATTAGTATTACCTAATGGACAATCGTTACTTGAATATTGTATTGAAAATGGACTGAATTTTTCGTGTATATATTATTCAATTCATACATATGGAAAAACAATGGAAGAGGCAATTAAACATTATAGGGAAAAGGGACAAGAAATCCCATCAAGTTGGATATATGAAAAGTATGGAATATTATTAAAACATTTATTATTAAACAATAACATCAATAGTCAAAGAGTAGTTTCGTATATGAGAAAAGAAAATATATCTTTAAATGATGCATTGGAAGAATATGTATTAAGAAAAAACTCTAAAGAAGCAAACGTGGATTATGATTGGATGCACGAATTATATAGTGTATTAACTGATGAAAATATGAAAGATGAATATGATGCCTTCAAGAATACATTTTATGTGACTGATCAGGAAGAAGAGTGTATAATAAAGAGCTATGATGAAATTGAAAATTTACAAAGAAAATTATTGCTTTATGAAATAGCAGAAGCATTTAAAGCAAATGTTTTTGAAGAAACAGAAAAGGAAGAACTATTAAAAATATATGAAGTTACAGAAGATGAAGTGGAAACAATATTTTTAGATTTTTATAATTACTTTGAAAATAAAATAAAACTTACTGAAAAAGAACAAAGAAGAAAGGAGGAAATATCAGATATAGCTAAAAAATGGTACTATCTTTCAGAAGATGAGAGAAAAGATATATTAGATATTAATAATGTTACTAATTATGAACAATCAGTAATTGAGAAACTGTCTCAAAACATTACAAAATATAAAAATATTATTAATGCGAGAGGTAATAAAAAAATGGAAGGAGTAAGTTTTAATGAAGAATAATAAAAACCTATCCCCGACTAAAATATTATTCAATGATTAATTTATATGCTTCATTTTCTAATAAATTATATACATGCTTTCCAATTATACTTCTTAAATTCTCTATATTTTCTAATTTACTAGAAGCAAATTCTTGATAACATTCTTTTTCGCTTATATTATTTAGTTCATCATAAAAATCTGATATATGAACATGAAATCTATCCAATAAATCCTCTAAAGGATATTGAGAAATGTACTTTGGAGAATCTCCTTCATCATATTCTGTTTCTTGTTCAAATGAAATTGATGTGACGTATTCATCTCCAATTTTATATATTCCTTCATTTATTTTTTCGTATTTATTATCATTATATTTTTCTGCATTATAGCTTTTTATATTTTTCATAACCTTTCCCTCCAACATAATAAATTTATTTTATATGTAATAAATCTTTTATAAATCCCAATAATCTTCGAAATATATTTTGTTTTTGTACCTCCATTGGTAAATTTTTGTTATATTCTTCATTTAATTTCTCTTGAACATTTTGAGTAATGTCATTATTATTTACATTTCTATTCTTAAAAATATCATCAGGATTATATTTTACCTTTAAGTATTCATCTTTTTTCTTTTGATTATTAGTTAATATATTATCTATTTCATTTTTTTCATCTTCACTTTTGATCCAATAATTATAATGAAGCATACAAATAAATTCAGTAGCACCTTTACTAATATTTTGTTTCCATAATGGAATACTAACATTGTATTTTGGGGTATAATCCTTAAATCTTTTATCTTCTATCAGATTTAATATTTGCTTTGGAATAGAATCCTTATAATCGTTTCCAAGCATATTTAAAATACCATAAATTTCTGAATACATTGTAGCTTGTCTATTTACTACCATACTAGCCCCCCTTTTTTATATTTTTTTATTTCTTTTGATTTTGTGTAATTTCTTTTCGTTTTAACTCTTTCCTAATCTCTTTGTTCTTTGCATTAACTCCATTTGCATCTATGCTCTCATCTTGGTATAGTTCCATCAAAGCATTTGTTTTTTTAGTTTTATCATGTCCTGAATCTTGCATTATTCCTGTTTCTTCTGCTTGAATTTCTTCAGGAGTTTTCTGTGCATTTTTTATTCTTTCATCTTCATCATCTCCCCATTCGAATTCAGGAACATCAAGGGTTTCTTGTGGTATTTTTACTTCTCCTGCAATTTTCCTTCCTTCTTTTATCATATCACCAATTTCATCTTTTTTTTCTTTAGAAAATTCCCACAATCTTTTATATGTACCATCTTTATCTTTAGCATAATGTAATTTCATTGATAAATATGGTTTTGTTTTTGAAAAAGCCTCTCTTGGATATATACTACATTCAACACCATCAATCATAGTTTTATAAATTGTATTTAGTCTGTCTTCCTCGAACTGCATTTCGTATGGAATTCCATTTGCTTTATAAAAAAGTTCCAATAATTTTCCGACTTCCAATTCGTGAGAACCCATAACTACACTTCTAATTGCTAGTTCTTGATTTGTTGGTGCTAGATTTTTTTCCATAAATGTCAGTATTCTCATTTGTTTTTCCAAATCTCCACAACTTTCTAATCCTAATTGTTGAGAAATTTCTTTTATTCCATATCTTTTAATAAGATAATTCTGTGCAGTTTCTCTAGCTTCTTCAATTTCTTGTTCAGTAACATTTAATATTGATAATGTATTTCTTCTTTCTTCGGTAAAATCTGCCATATCAAATGAGCCTCTTAAACTCTCCAAAGAACCATTATAAAATGTAGGATCGAGAAAGAAATTTCCAGTATCTAATACTTCCGCTGTTACAACCTCATGTGAACAAATATAATTTCCTGTTTCTTTATCGTAAAATTGAACTTGGTAGTTATATGCTTCCATATCTGATGCAATTAATAAATGGCTTAAAAATTCTGCTTGCGATTTACATATACCTTTGCCAAGTATAGCAATACTGAGCCCAGATTGACTTATACTTGGATATAATAGTTGATATTGTACACTATCAATAGACAAGTTTTCATACATTCCACTTATTCTAATATATTCCATAAAATTGAGTATTTTTTGTTTTTGAGAATAAGACTCATCTCCTAAATAACTAGAAACACTCTCAATCTCCTCAAAATATTTTTCAACTAACTCTTTAGGGTCAGCACTAAAAAAGGCTTTACTTGCTGACGAGGCATCCATATAATTTATATATTTTTCAACATCCATTGGATAATATTGTCCTAAGTCACTCTCACCTCTTAATGTTCTTATATTTGCTATGTGTCCTTCGTATTTGTCAAAAACACTCCACTTTAAAATATCTTCTATTTTTTTTCTTTGATTAATGTTCATATAAAACTCCTTTTATATCTTTTTTACATTGACATACCATGATGTTCTTCCATTTCTTCTTCTAATTCTTTCTGCTTTTGGCGTACCTGCTGTATTTTAGCCTTTTCTTGCATTTTTTCTATATATAGTTTTATTCTTTCCAATTCTTTTAATCTTTTTTGTATTGCTTCTGCTTTCACTATTTCTTCATCTTTTTCTTTTTGAATTTCTTTAGGTGTTTTTCCAGCCCATGGTATTTGAGCAATTTCTGGTCCGCTATTATCTCTATCTTCTAATATTTTTCGTAATTCGTCTAAATAACTTAATAATGTTGTATCTATATCCTCCTCATTGTCTCTTTGTTCGTTTAATACAGAGCCTATAACTCTTGCTAGTCTTATCAATTCAGATGATTTCTTTTGAGCCCATTCTTCTTTTAACATATCTATTCCTTTAAATTTTAAGGCATTAACATTTCGCCTTTTTTCCGCTTTTTCCTTATCTTTATCTGATATATCCCAACTATGTTTTTGAATTACTGTCGGTTCAACTTGTTCTTCTGGTGTTTTAGACCATCTATCTTTAGTAGATGTCTGCTCTATTGAAGTTTTTAATTTATCTTCACTTTCTTAAAAACGATCTAGCCAACTTTGTTCAGTTCTCTTAGTTGGTTGTTTTTTATCACTTTTTAAATCATCTAACCAATTACCCATAATAAATCACCACCTATATACATTATATCATTTTTTCTTAAAAAATCAAAGTATTCAACATTTTTGAAAATCATACATTAACTATTTCTTTTATTATGTGATTTTCAAAAACATAATGCTTATTACATAATTCTTTTAGTTTTGTTCTATGTGTTACTATTACATAAGTTTTATCTTTTAAATATTTATCAATCATATTAGTAATTTTTTCTTCTGATTCAACATCTAGGTTAGAAGTTGGCTCAAAAAAAGTTCAAAATAAATTATTTTTTAATTTAATTTTGAGTTTTCTTTATTTCTATTCGAAAAGAAAGCTTTTAACTTACTTAAAAAAACTTTAAAACCACTTTGCTTATTTATTGGTTCATTAATTATAAAATTTACTTTTTTATATATAACAGTTGGAACTTTTAACTCTGATTCATTATAGACATTTTTAAATTGGATATTCTCTAAATCTTTTCCACTGTTTCTTAACAAGAATCTTATATATGCAGTACCAATATCTTTATGTTTGTATAAAAATTCAATCCAATCTTCATCAGCTGAATCTGTAAAACTGCTTTCATTTGATTCGAATTTCTCTATAAATAATCTAGAATATAGTTTATCAACACATTCTTTATAAAATTCTTCTTTAAATTTTATTTTTGAACCGGGTCTTTTTTGAACAATTTTTGAACACTCATTTTTGTAGTATTCATTTATAAAAAATGCTGATTTAATTTTTAAGATATCATTTATATTTGTTATTTGCATATTAGTCTTGTTATCATAAACATTCAAACTTCTTTCGTTATATGAGTATGAATTTAAAATTATATAAATTTCATTGTAATCCAACATATTTAACTCCTCAATCTTTAGAATATAATTAATTATATCAATCCTCAAGGTTTTTAACAATAATTAATTGAAGAAATTTTTATTTTATATTATAATCTATATGAGGGAGTAAATTAATATGAATAATGAACAAAAGCAAGTAATAAGGAAAGAAATAGAAGAACATGTTGCCCAAATTTCTTCATATAAAGAAACAGCAAAAAGAGATTCTGATATGTCTGGAATAAAAAGATTACTACAATATATGGAATCTTCCACTGCTAGTAAAAATTTTTTTGATAATGTTGATGTAGATGATTTAATGGCTAAATATGAAGAAGAACTGATTAGAGTGTCCAAAGCACTGGGAAATTCAACCTTTCCTAGCAAACAAAAGATGTTAAATTTCTTAGAATATATTAGAATTAACGGAATGTACGAGAACATAGATATGCGTAATTTTTTTATGTCACAAACTGTAGCTGCTATAAGTCAATCGGGAATTAATATAGCATTATTAGGTAAAGGTGTTTGTGCATCTCAGGCTAGGTTTTTAAGAGATTTACTACTTACTTCTGGTGAAGAAGCTATTACTAAAAAAGTCTATTTTATTGATGAAGATGGAATAATTGAAGACCAACATCTAGTTACATATGCATGTTCATCTAATAATGGTACTAATTTTTTTCTAGATCCTACATGGTATAATGGGACTATAAATAGCCTAGAAGGTTCTTTTAATTCTGCTGATATTTCAGAACAACATAGGTCTTTATTATCTATACTAGATGTAACACAAGAAGAAATAGAATCAGCTAGAAATAAAGTTCAAGAATATTTAATTGAGAGGTTTCAAATAAAAGATATTTCTACTCAATTAGGTATTGATAAAGCAAGTGATTTAGATAAACAAATTCGAATGTTAACTTTTATGGAAAAACATTTATCTCCAGCTAGCGAATCATTGAATTGTAGAAGTGTAGTTTTAGGAGATAGAGAAATAGAGTGTGGTAAACTATTAGAACTATTTTATAAAGCTAATAATATTCCGTATATTTTAAAATGTTCAGGGGATAAGTATAATTCTGCATATATTACTACTATTGATGGAATGGAATCTACTATATATCCTAAAGTAGCATTTTTCAGTGATAGGAACAATAATCCACTTTCAAGAAAATTGCACTTTGCAAAAAATAAAAAAGATGAGAATCAATATTTGTGGGCATTTTCTGATGAAAGACGACAACAATTTATGACTTCAATTAATAAATCTAGAAAAATAGTCGCTACAGTTATTGTTCCAGGACAAAAATTAGATACAAATTTAACAACAAATAGACAATTTGCTGACACATTAAAAGTTGATGTTTCTCCTGTTGAAAATTCTGAAAACACCCCAGCTGCTGTAACACAAGTAGTTACTCATAATGACACTACTTTAGGATCAGATGAATAAACTTTAAAATGCACGTGATTTACGTGCATTTTATTATTATATTAATATATTTCTCTTGCTCATATTTTTGTATTATTTCAAATTTATCTATATATTGCTATTACTTCTAATTTGACCTTTTAAATCATATTTTATTTTATTAAATTTTTTTTTTGAGAACTGCATAGAAAAAGAGTATTAACCAAATTCCTTTGATTAATACTCTTTCAGACTTTTGCAATTTTCTTGAGTTCCCTCAAAATTGCTATCGTATGGTCGAGGTGAGGCACTCTAACCAATTGCTATTTTTCATTATTTATCAAGCATTTTAAAGTCTTGTATTTTTACCTTGAAACATTTCCTTGAAACTTTATTAAAAATAATTTTCATAAATTCTAATAAAGTTTCAAGGTTTTTCTTTTGTGTTTTTAAGCATAGTCATAATCATAATCTGAATCTACATTAAATATTTCTTTATCTATTAAATAATCTTCAACATTCTTATTTTCTGCCTTTTCAAACTCGACATCTACATCAACATAGTATTTCATTGTGACAGTAATATCAGTATGACCTAATATTTTCTTAAGAACTGCTGGAGCTATTTTTGCCTCTGCACATCTAGTTGCAAATGTTCCTCTTAACATGTGTGTATGAATATCAGTTTTCTTAACTAATTTTCCTTTTGTATTTTTTTCTTCATAAATTCCAATATTCAAATCTAGTGCAATTCTTTTTAGACTGCTATTTATAGAATTTTCTACATACATTGTTTTATCTTCTTTACAAAATAATAAATGTTCTTTATTGTCAATCTTATGTTCTAAAGCCCCTTGAATAATTTGATAAATTATATTATTCATATTTAAGGTTCTCTGACCTGTATTTGTTTTTGTTGTATTTCCTATAATTGCTTTTCCGCTATTATCTTTTGTTTGAGTTCTTCTAATATAGATTTTCATATTTTCTAAATCTATATCTTTGTCATAATCTAAAACTAAAGCCTCTCCTATTCTCATTCCTGTACTTAATAACAGTAATAAAATATATTTGTGTCTACAATCTTTGTAATTTGCATTATTTAAATAATCAACCAGTTTCTTTTGTTCATCAACTGATAGTGAAATTCTATGATGACTTTTATATTCGCTTTTAGGCTTTTCAACTCTATTATAGCCTTCCATAAAGTTATCTGTTATAATATTTTCATATTTCGCTTGTCCAAAAGCCATACATAATAGTTCATAATTTTGTTTTATTGTACTTTTAGAATAGTTTTTCAAGCTTTCTAAATATTTAACTACTTCATCTCTTGTAACTTTTGAAATAGGCTTATTAGTAAAATTTTCTTTTGATAATTTCTTTATTGTATCAGACTTTCTTTTGTGTGTTGCTTTAATTATCTTGCCTAGTTTATAATCTTCTTCAATTTTATTTTTTACAAGATCAATTATTGTTTTATTACTTTTTGTAATTATTTTAAATTCTTGATTTTCTTCCATTTCAATTTGAAATGATAATGCTTTATTAAATGCCTCTTTTTCGTTCTTTCCTACAAATGTTTTTGTAGTTCTTTTTCCTGTAATTGTATCTCTACCTGTTGTTACTATTGCTTTAGGTGTTATAGAAAAATAGAAAGAGTCACATTCTACATTGTTATCAATAACTTTTCCATTTTCAAATTTTGTTATTTGTCTATATTTACAGTTATCTTTCATTTTACAATGATTGCAAATCTCTTTGCTAGATAAACCTTTATCTTTTGGATTTTTAATTGTTTTTGTTAAATAAGTTCCTACTGTAATTCCTTTTACTTTATTCATTTTTTATTTTCCTTTCTTGTTAAACTTAAGGAAAACTCTTGATATATTTTGATTTTTTGTGTATAATAATATCAATACTATAGCAAGAGTTTTCTTATATTCGATTTAAAATAGTAGTTTGAAGGTTTAAATGTCGCATATTTAAATCTTCTTTTTTTATCATTTGTAATCTTACTCATTTACTTCGCTTAAAACTCTACGTGTACTTACGTATTCATTAAATGAACTTACAGCAACTTTAAATGATTTTCCAACTTTAATACAAGGAAAATCAGAATGATGGAATAAGTCTAAACAAGTTTTATTTCCTATTCCTAATATTCTTCTTACATCTGCTGTTGTATAAAATTTAATTTCGTTTTCCATAAGTTTTATCTCCTTTCGTATTTTAGTTTTATGATGATATTTTCCTTACCCCTCATCATCTGGGAATTATTAGATGGTAATTTACATTACACCACTGGACTTTCACCACTCCGACTATGTCCGAGTTGCACCCTATACGATGAGTTAAGGCTATGCAAGTGTCTCATTATGTTGTATCTAACAACTGAAATATTCAATTTTCAATGTGCAATTTAAAGAATTTTTGGAAATTCTATTGACTTTTTAAAGTAATTATTGTAAGCTATACATATCAACAAGTAATTACTCAACTTTATCAAATTATAACGTAAGCTTTATAATTTGTCAAGCGATTACAATAAAGTTTTTAAATAATTTTTAGGAGTGGAAAATGAAAGCTAATTTTTATATAGAAAATCAACGTTTCTGCCTTGCTTTTGACAGATACGTAATCGAAGAAATAAATGGAAAAAGATATGTTTTACCAGAAAAAGAAGCTAAAAGTCATGCTTCAACATTTTCTGATTGGATTGATAGATATTTAATAGATATTTTAAATATTGGAAAAAAAGTATATTATAAAGAGGAAGTTGAGGATATAGAAGTTTTAGATTATGTACGAAATTATGGACTATTTGGATTTATGGCTGATTTTCCAGTTAATAGATATTATGTGTTAGATGATAATGTTGCTTTAAGAGATTATAATTTGATTGATTATGAAGATCATATAACGAATATGAAATTGGAAGAATACTTAAATTTCTTTATGCCAAAACTAAATAATAATCAAATTAAAGAACTTATTGAAAAATGCAGAAAAGATATTTCTCCTAGAATAATGGAAAAATACCTAACACCAGAACTAAATGAATTCTTGATTTTTTCTAAAAACTATGGAGAACCTGTTGATATGATTTTACAATATGCCAAAATTCTATATGAACATCTAGTTCACTTTGTAGAGGAACGTCACTTAATGAATTATTCTCCGCTTATAGCAATAAATAATCTTTATACTAATATAGATAGTTTACACAATAATGAAATAGGTTTAGTATATGGTTATTTAAAACAGGCAATAGATTTGAATTTTTTAGTAAATTTATCACAAGATACTATAATGCTTAAGATTTGTAAATTCTGCCATAAAGCTTTTATACCTAAAAACTCAAAGGCAGAATATGATACACCACAATGTAAGAATAAAGCTAATGTATATAGCTTTAGAAAAAGGGCTCAAGAGGAAGAAAATTAATAATTATTGGAGGGGATATGTTTGAGAATATATTAAGAGAACTAGAAAATTTAGGTAGACAACCAATTCAATATAAATTTCCAATTGAAGTAGATGAAGATGGATATATCGATAAAGAATGTCCTAATGAAGAATGCTTATTTCAATTTAAAATACATAATGAAGATTGGAAAAATATTTGTAAAGATGAAGCTATATATTGTCCTAAATGTGGAAAATCAGAAACTTCTGATAAATGGTTTACAACAGAGCAAGTTGAAGAAGGAAAAAGACAAGCAATAAACAATATTAATGCAAGAATTGGTAGAGCTTTAAATCAAGATGCAACACAATTTAACAGAAGACAAAGTAAAGGTTTTATAAAATTAAATATGAAAGTTTCAGGTTTTAAAAGATATGAAACATTTTTGCCAATAAGCTGTAAAGACATTATTGAACAAAAAATTGTATGCGAACACTGTGGAACTAGGTATGCTGTTGTTGGTTCAGCATTTTATTGTCCTGCATGTGGAACAAATTCAGCTTCTCAAACATTCAACGAATTTATAAATACAACATATTCAAAGCTTAATAATATTGAAAATATAAGAAATGCTATTGAAAATAAAGATGATGCTGAAAGAATTATAAGAGCATTGTTAGAAAGTGTTCCAAATGATTTGGTAGAGTCTATACAATGTTTAAGTGAATCGATTTATAATGAATTACCTAATAAAAAAGAACTAAAGAAAAATGTATTTCAGAGAATATACGACAGTGATAAATTATGGCGAGAAGCAGTTAATCAATCTTTTGAAAATTGGTTAACTCCAGATGAATTTACTACATTCAAAATATATTATCAAAAAAGACATTTATTTTCACATAATAATGGGATAGTAGATGAAGAATATATAACAAAAACAAATGATACAAATTATAAAGTTGGGGAAAGATTAGTTATTAATGAAAAAGATGCAAAAGAGTTTACAAAACTAGTGGAAAAAGTTGGAAGTTCTATATTAAATATAAAACTTGATTAACTAAAAATATATTTATGAGGAGGTGCTAAATGGAAAATTATCCACCATATACAATAACTGATAAAATGTTAAATTATGTATCAGATATTATGAAAAAAATAGGAGAAGCAAACTATTTTGAAAGTTTAAATAGATATCCTGAATTAAGAAGAAAAACAAGAATAAGGTCTATACATTCTTCATTAGCAATCGAAAATAATCAATTATCATTATTTCAAGTTGAAGATGTAATTAATGGCAAAATGGTAATTGGAGAGCAAAAAGATATTCAAGAAGTAAAGAACGCTTATAAAGCTTATGATGAGTTAGATAAGGTGAATCCATATTCTATAGAAGATTTAAAAAAATTACATGGAATTATGACCTATTTAATTGAAGAAGATGCAGGTAGATTTAGAAATCATGGAGAACAAGTTAAAGATGGAAATATAACAATTTTTATAGCACCATCAGAAAAAATGGTTCCGAATCTTATGGATCAATTATTTAACTGGATGAACGAAGCAAAAGAAACAGTAAATCCATTAATACTTTCTTCTGTTTTTCATTATGAATTTGTGTTTATACATCCTTTTGGAGATGGAAATGGAAGAATGGCAAGATTATGGCAAACCGCATTACTTGCAAATTGGGAAGAATTTTTTAAATATATGCCAATAGAAAGTATGATAAAGAAAAATCAAAATGAGTATTATAAAGCAATATATAATTGTAATAATGCTGGAAATTCTACTGAATTTATAGAATTTATGCTAAAAATGATAAATGATACAATTGATGAAATGATGAATTCAAAAGAAATGCAAGATAAATCTCAATTATTACTTACTGAAAATGAATTAAAAGTGATTGAGTGCATTAAAAGAAATGTTTTAATTAGTGCAAAAGAAATAATAGAAGAAACTGGTATTGCTGATAGAACTGTTAGAAGAATTCTAAAAAAATTGATTGATAACAATACTATTGAACCAATTGGAACTAGCGAGAAGTCGCCAAATAAGAAATTTAAATTGAAAGAATAATGGCAAAGTTATGGCAAAGTTGTGGCGAAGTTATGATGAATTTTGAATTACATTATTATGCTATAAAAATATATAAGGAATTGAATTTATGGAAGATTTAATAAAAAATATAATTGATAGAGCAAAATCGATGAGAACTAATCCAGAAATAACGGATTATGATATAGCACAATTTGTTCATATTGAGCTCGGTAAGGTTATGTATTATGATAATAATTATAGTGCTAAACTTGAAAATGGAAAAGGTGAAACAGAGTTGTCTAGTACTAGAAAAAGCAATATGTTAAGAGCAGATACGGATAAATCAAAAAAAGCACAAATATGTAAAGGGATGGCAGAAATTTATGCTGAAATATTAAACGAAGTAGGAATTGAAGCTAGAGCAATTGGAATAGAAAAAAAGGGAGAAACACAAGAATTAAGTCAAGATGAGGCAAAGCATTATTGTGCAATATTTAAAATTGGAGAGCAAAAATATGTACAAGATTATTTGATGGAATCAGCTTTGATGAGAATTAAAATAGGAGAAGCAGAAATAGCTGAAAATATGCCAGGAATTTCCCCTATTGAAGAATATAAGGAGCGTGGACCGAGAAGCTTAATGCAAACAGACTTATCTCATGAATATTTAGATAGAATATTCGGAGAGAATATGATTGATTTAAATGACGGACAGCGTTTTGATCTTATTTTTGAAAAATTGAATCAATATTTTAGAGATACAGAAACAGAGTTTGGATTTGAAGAAGCAAAAGATTTTGTTTTTCTTGCTGGTAAAAATTTTATAAGAACGAAGCCAAAAATAATAAATCTTGTAAGAGAAAATGAAAGTGAATGTGGTTTTGCATGTATATATGAAATTGATGGTAAGAAATATTTAGTAAGAGGTGGAGATGAAAGTTCAGATATTCAATTTCCAGCAGGTGAAATTTCAAATAGTGATTTTGCAGAAATATTAAATCAAGGATATGAAGGAAGAAGTCAAGAAGAAAGAAAATATATTGTACAAGACAGAGGAAGTTACAAGGAGGATAATATGAGTTCAAAAGAATGTTTTCATTTTACATATTTAAATAGAGCTTTTAGTATAAGAGAAAAGGGACTTACGCCAAGAATTGAAGATAATTCAAAAGCTGTAAAAGATTCATCTGATAAAGTTTCTTTTTCTGATGGGAGATATGCAGTTGCTGCATTGATGGCAAATTTTTATAGAGTATATACAGATATAAAAACGGGAAAAAGAGACAAAGATAAAACTGATCCCGATTTGGAAAAGAGAGTTATAGAATCAGAAAGTTTTGAAGATTTTTTAGGTGAAGGTATGTATTTTATTTTTGATGGCACTGATATAGAAAATACAGGTGGAAATAAAGGACATATAAATCCTTTTGATGCTGGGACAAAAGAAAGTATTGAACCTGATAAATTAAAAGTATGTATGTTGAGAAATGAACAAACAGGAGAATTATCATATTCAAAATTTGATTTTGCTCAATATTTAATGATGAATTTAACTCAAGATGACTATTCTAAAATGCCTGATGGATTAATTAGTGATATAGAATATTATAAAGAAAATCATTCTGATGAAATGAATAGATTTAAAAATTCAGAATATAGTATAGAATTTATGACACTAGATGATTTTTGCCAGGTTTACAAAAAAGAAATTGATGAAGATATAAAAAAACAAGAAACTAAACGTAGTAAATGTATTTCTATAAAAGATGTTGTGAAAAATGCAATAAGTAATGGTATTGCTACAGAACAAGTAGCACAAATGGATAGAGCACAAAATACTCTATCTAATGAAAGAAATATAGAGAGGGAGTAACAAAAGATGAATAATACATATTCAAAAGCATATACAGAAGTATTAGAGATTATCAATCATTTTTCTGAAGAAGAATATAAAAAAATACCAAAAGAGAAAATAGATTTTTTTGAAGAAAACAAAGATAAAGATTATAATTTTAAAATTGATCCAAATGTTAATTTAGCTGAACAAAATATTTCACAAAATGCAAATGCCATATTGGTTTCACTATTTAGAGATTGTTTTGCTACTGATAAGCAAAAAGAAGTATTAAGGAACTTATTACAGCAAAATCAAGAAAAAATAGAAATTGAAAAATATGAAAAATATAATCCTAATAATATATTTAATAAGAGAGATTATACAGATGAATTAAAGGATTCAAAAGAAGAATTAGCTTTAGTTGAAATAAAAAATCAAACGTGGTATAAAAAAATTCTAGATTTCTTTAAAAGTATTTTTAAGAAATCTAAATAGAATTTCTTACAAGGGGAGCATACAGCTCCCTTTAAAGTTTTTAAATTTAATACTAATATTCAATATCAAAATCATCATCTTTCTTCTTAAATTGGTTTATATCGAGCTCGTTTTCAAAATTAAAGTTAGTATATGTTTCTTTCTCGAAATCACGTACAAGCTCATCTTCAGACGGATATGAAAATTTATGGCAAAGCCATTTGATAAATCTTTTTAAGGTTACTTTAAATTTATCTATCATCTTATTTAATTGTTTATTTTCTTGCTTTAATTTATGAATTTCTTTTTTATATTCATGTTCCATATTATAAGCTTTACTTTCAAATTTTAGTTCTAGTTCCTTTTCTTTATTTTCCAATTCTTCTTTAAGTAAACTATTTGAAAATCTTAAATTTACGTTCTTTTCTGTCATTTTTATATAGTCTTCTTTGAAATCTTCGGCAAAATCAACTGTATTTACTTGTTTTGATAATTCTTTATGCAATGCCTTGTTTTCTTGATAAAGCTTTTGGATTAGTTCATCTTTGGGCTTTATTATTGCATTTTCTATTTTTTCATCACGGTTAAATATTGCTCTTTTAAACTCTTTAATATTTGGTGTTTGTGGTAATTCTAAAGTTATATTTTCTAATACCTTTTTAGCATTTTCAAAATTAGTTATTTGTTTGTAATTTTGAATCGTTTCGTTTTTTCTTTTTGTTTCTTCTACTGGTAATCCTCTTTGCAAGTCAAAGCCTTTGCTTGTTATATATTCGTGAAAAGCATTTTGCAAATTTCTATAACTGTCTCTACCTTTCCAAAAGTCTCTACAACATACTTTATCAATTTCATGTCCGTCTTTATCTTTTGCATGAATTACTGGAATGTAAATCAAATGCATGTGTGGAGTGGTTTCATCAAAATGAACTACTGCTGAAATTATATTTTTCTCTCCAAGATTTTTGTAATTGCATATAAACTTGTAGCTTTCTTCAAAATATCTTTTAGTCTCTTCCATTCCAATTGTATCAAAGAATTCTTTATCTGATGTAAATATCATTTCACACATTATAATGCTGTTACTTCTAATTTGACCTTGTAAATCGTATTTTTTCCTTAGTTTATCAAATTCCTTTATGTAACTTAATTCATTTTTCTTAAAGTAATAATTCAAATGCAATTTACTAATATCTATTTCCTTATTCGAATGATTTTTTGCTTTTCTATCATTATGAACACATATTCCGATTAGCTTGGCTCATTGTTAATTTTTCATTTCTTACTATAGCATAACTCATTGCTCCGAAGTCCTTTCTTGCTCGAAACAAATTTATTTGTCTAACACACTAGACAAGCTTTCCAAACTTATCGTGTGCTCTGCGAGGCTCTCCTAAAAATGACCTAGCATTTTTAGACTATAAATTATAATGAACTAGTCATTATAATTTATAGTGAAATTGCCCATATAAAGTATAGATGGCAATTTTATATTAGAGCCATTGCTTACGAAGTTATAACTTTGTTATCATAAGCAAAGTAAGTATAGAGAAAATCAGGTGAGCCATTTTCATAGTCCCTTCCTTTATAAGAAACTTTATTTTCTTTTTTCTTTGAAATAGAAATATTTGTATTCCCTAAATTATTATATAAGCAAATCATCAAATAATTTTTAGCATTTTGTATATTAGGTATATTCTTCAATATATCTAATAATTGAATTAAATTTTCTTTTACTATAAGTTTTAATTTGTCTAATATTTTATAGTGATTAACTGTTACACTTCCTACTTTTAAGGTATCTTTATAATATAAGCTATTAATAACATCTTCTAAAATAGTTTTTTCTTCTTGTGAAAAGTCCTCTAGTTTGCATTTATCTTTTATTTCTTTTAAATAAAACTCATCATCACTATTAGGATTGATAGAATCAGTATTAATTATATTAGTTTTGATATTATTAGTATTGATTCCTCGTAAATTCTCCGATTCTAAATTCGTAATATTTTCGTTTACAGAATCGTAATTTTTACGAATCAAGAAACGTAGATTTTCCGTTTCTTCATGTTGTATTTTTCCAACATATATTAAATTAGGCTTTCCTAATCCTTGTCTTTTCTCTTGAACAAGTCCTACATTATTTAATTGTTTAAATGCTTTTGTAGCAGTTTTATCAGACAAATTTAATTTTTCTTGTACTTCTTCTCTTGTAAAGATTAAATATATATTTCTTTCATCATCTATCCAATGATTTTTTTGAGATAGAGATAATCTATCTAGTAAAAAAGCATATAATATTTTACTATCAGAATTTAGTTTATCTTTATATAAAGAACTTACAAATAGTTCTTGTGGTATTTTATAATACGAATTTTCTAAATATTCATTATCTTTATAAGGTTTAAATTCCATAAAAAAGTTCTCCTTTCTGTTTATTTGAAGAACTTTAAAATTACTTGATATTTTTCCTTGAAACTTTCTTGAAACATTATAAGAATTTTCTTGAAACTTTTTCTTGAAGAAAATAACCGAATTTTATAGAATTTTTCTGAACTCAAAAAAATTATGCTATTCTCAAATTTCTTTGAAAAATAGCATAATTCATAACTTTTGAATTTTTATAAATTCTCTTAAATTCCCTTGAAAAAGGGTAAAAAATGGTCGAGGTGACAGGGATCGAACCTGCGACCTCATGGTCCCAAACCACGCGCGCTACCAACTGCGCTACACCTCGATTACAAAGTACCAATATAATATAACATAATAAAAATGAAATTTCAAGCCTTTTTGCAGAAAATTTTAAAAAAACTTGAATAATTAAAAGAGAACTGTTATAATATTAAACGGATATGCACCAGTAGCTTAGCTGGATAGAGCATTCGGCTACGAACCGAAAGGTCGGGGATTCGAATTCCTCCTGGTGCACCAACACTTCCATTTATATGGAAGTGTTTTTTTTAATAATATACAAAATTACATATCCCATAAATGCTTCTTTAAGTCAACATGTAGATTATCTTTAAAAGTAATCCCTTCACTTTGTAATAAGACAATTTGTTCATTCCATCCAGGAACTAATCTACCATTATAATTTACAATTCTATGGCAAGGAAAGTCACCATAGAGTTTTGAGTATTTTAATGCTTTTCCAACTAGTCTGGAATTTTTAGGGATACCAGCTAATCTTGCAATTTGCCCATATGTTGCAACTTTACCCTCAGGAATTTCTTCTACTATAGAATAAATCAAATAAAGTAAATCTTCATCAAGAATTGAACTCATTTAAATCACCAAATATATTTTAGTATAAGTAGTAAAAAGTAAGCAATAAAAATTTAAAATTTAATTTACACAAACAAGTATTTGTGATATATTATCAAAAACAAATGTTTACAAAGGAGGAAGCAATGAAATTTGTACATATAGCAGATATGCATTTCGATAGTCCATTTACAAGTTTGGGAAGAATAGAAGGATTATCAGATATAAGAAGACTAGAACAAAGAAAAATATTTAAAAAAATAATAGAATATATACAAGAAAATAATATAGAGTGCTTATTTATATCAGGAGATTTATACGAAAATGACTATGTAAAACAAAGCACAATAGAATATATAAATAATTTGTTTAAAACAATTCCAAATACAAAAATATTTATTGCACCAGGAAATCATGATCCATATTTAATAAATTCATATTATATGAAATTTAATTGGAATAATAATGTATACATATTTAAATATGATATAGAAAAAATAGAATTAGATGATGTTAATATATATGGTTATGGTTTTAGTAGTTTTTATTCTGAAGGAATAAATATAAACGAGATAAAAATAGATAATCAGAAAAATAATATATTAATAATGCATGCAGATTTAGATGCTTCGAAAGAAGCAAAAGAATTATATAATCCAGTGGCAACAAGAGATTTATTAAAGTTCGATTATGTTGCATTGGGACATATTCATAAACCAAAATATGATAATAGAATTGTATATCCAGGTTCACCAATTTCATTTGGGTTTGACGAGTTAGGAGCACATGGTTTTATTTCAGGCGAAATAAAAAATAGAGAAATAAATATTGAATTTATTCCAATTGATGAAAGAGAATTTAAAGAAATAAATTATGATATATCAGCTATTAATTCAAAAGAAGAATTAATAGAAAAATTACAAGAATTAAAATTAAACAAAAATGATGTACTTGTAA
>OGRU01001259.1_pt1 | contig 19724 bp, 16 predicted proteins | sample 1553541 | NCBI WGS metagenome assembly OGRU01 (sample SAMEA2580068, study PRJEB22360) | human gut metagenome | biome: human gut; feature: human-associated habitat; material: faeces | place: Denmark | collected 2008/2010
TGCGCCAGAAACGTAAGGAGCGCCGACGGTGAGCTTGTCGCCCTCGCCTACTGCCAGAACCTCGTCAAAAGTAATGGTTGCACCGTCCTCCACGCCGAGCTTCTCGACGTAGATCACGTCGCCCTCAGATACCTTGTACTGCTTGCCGCCAGTTTTCAGAATGGCATACATGTGTTTTCCCTCTCTTTCGTTGTAGAGTCACGCTTGGCACGGCGGTGCATCGTTTGATACACACTTACAAAAGCCTATGCACAATGCGGCTTTTAATAGCATAACACAAGCCCCTTCTTCTGTCAAGCGGTTTCCCGAAAATCCGAACGTAAAAGAGCGTACGATTTCCGCATTCTTTTCTGTGCATTTTTACCGCAGCGCGATATATTTGAACGTATACATCGGGTTATTGCCGTTGTAGAGTGAGGACGAACTCAGCACGTTGAAGCCGTTCTCCGCGATCTCGACAGTCTTTGCGGGCGATGCCGCCGTCGCAAGGCCGCCGTAGATCAGATTCGCCTGCGAAAACGCGCCGTCCGTGCGGCAGATGAGCACGGCGCGCGGCGTAAAGCCGAGCGAGATGAACTGACTGGTCTCGCCGTCGCCCTCGTAGGTGCCGAACACAAAAAGCTGATCCACGCGCGCATTCGTCTCGGCGTCCGCGGCGTTCATCGCCTCCACCGTGCTCTGCATGCTGTCCGTGAACGAGCCGGACAGCGCGCTCAGCGACGCCTGCACCGCGCTCTGCTCAGCCTTGCCGGCGATCTCCTGCTGAAGCTCCATCAGCTCGTCTCTGCGTTCTTCCTTCACTTCTTCCGGAACCTGGTCTGCCATCTCTGCTGCCGGGGTATTCTCCTCCGGAGAGTAAGTGAAGACACCGAGACGGTCAAATTCCATCTCATCTACGAACTCCTTCAGTTCTTCATGGTCTTCCTCCGTCTCACCCGGAAATCCGGTGATCAGAGTTGTACGCAGTACGATATCCGGAATCTCCTTACGGAGCTTTCCGACAATATCGATCAGTTCCTGTTTGGAAGTACGGCGGCCCATTCTCTTAAGAATTCGGTCCGATGCGTGCTGGATCGGAATATCCAGATAATGACAGATCTTCTTCTCATCACGAATGGTTTCGATCAGTTCATCGTAAATCTCCTCCGGATAACAATAAAGGATGCGGATCCAACGGATACCTCTGATCTCACAGAGCTTCTTTAAAAGAATGTGAAGAGATTTTTTGCCGTAAAGATCCTTTCCGTAAACGGTGGTCTCCTGTGCTACCAGGATCAGCTCTTTCACTCCCTGTTCAGCCATATCCTCTGCCTGGGCAATGAGGCGCTCCATTGGGACGCTTCGAAATTTACCTCTGAGCTTCGGGATAATGCAGTAGGTACAGTGCTTGTCGCAGCCTTCCGCGATCTTCAGGTAGCCGAAATGTCCACCTGTTGTAAGGACACGTTTGCTTCCTGTATCCGGCAGATAATCAATATCACGGAATTCTTCGAAATGATTTCCGGCTACTGCTTCCTCCAGAGCCTTTACGATGTCGCCGTAGGATGTGGTTCCAAGAACAGCATCGACCTCCGGAACCTCCTCAATGATCTCTTTCTGGTATCGCTGTGCCATACAGCCGGTAACGATCAGTGCATGGCAGCTTCCTGTTTTTTTGTATTCTGCCATTTCAAGAATGGTTTCCACACTCTCTTCCTTGGCATCCTTGATAAAACAGCAGGTATTGATCACGATTGCATCTGCCTGTGTTTCATCGTCTGTGATCTCATGACCTCCGGCTGTAAGAAGTCCCAGCATTTCCTCAGAATCCGCCAGGTTCTTGTCACAGCCAAGAGAGATGAATAATATTTTCATAAAATTACTCCGCTTCTGTCTGAGCTGCTTCTGTAGTCTCAGTGCCTTCTGCGGTCTCGCCCTCTGCTGCCTCAAGAGCCTCCTTCTCAGCTTCAAGAGCCTCCAGCTCTTCCTCTTCCTCCTGTCCGGGAAGAATCTTTACTTTGCCCTTGTAAAGCTCATCAATGGCAACGGAAAGCGGTTTCTTTCCTGCTGCACCCGGTACAAGCGGCTCTGCTCCTGCGATCAGCTGGCGGGCACGTTTGCTTGCTGCAAGTACAAGAGAATAACGGCTGTTCAGCACGAGAGCCTCATCGTCGTCCTCGTTGTTTGTGTTGATAGCCTCAATTAATTCTGAATAAGATGGATGTATCATATCTTTTCTCCCTTCTGTAACGGCAGGGCCGTATTTAACTTGTTAATTGGTATTTATAAAAAAGCTTCCGCTTCTTTCTGGATCCTGGATACAAAATCATGATTCCTGGATGTACGCATGCGCTCACACCGGATGGTCTCATGAAGTGTATCAACACATTCCTCCAGATCATCATTGATCAGGAGATAATCATATTTATCCATTCCTCTGGATTCTTCAACGGCTCTTCTGAGACGTCCGTTGATCACATCCAGAGTTTCTGTTCCGCGGCCTACCAGACGGTTCTTAAGCTCTCCCATAGATGGCGGGCAGACAAATACAAGCAGAGTATCCGGAAATTTCTCACGGATCTTCATGGCACCCTGGATCTCGATCTCAAGGATCACATCTTTCCCTGCGGAAAGCTGCTCCTCTACATATTTGCGGGGTGTGCCATAATAATTCTCCACATACTGTGCATACTCGATCAGTCCGTCTTCCCGGATCAGCTGTTCAAATTCTTCTTTTGTGCGGAAGAAATAAGCTTCTCCGTCTTTTTCGCCTGGTCTTGGATTTCTGGTGGTAACAGAAACGGATAATGCATAATTGTCATATTTCTCCATCAGCCGTTTCATGACGGTGCCCTTTCCGGAACCGGAAAAACCAGAAACAACAACTAAAATTCCCTTACTCATTTCCTTCCTCCCTCTCTTCCTCTCCGTAGGCTTCCGAAAATCTCCTGGCAATGGTTTCCGGCTGCAAAGCGGAAAGCACAAGATAATCATCGGAAGTAACGATCACTGCTTTTGTTTTTCTTCCCTGTGTGGCATCGATCAGAGTTCGGGTTCCCTTGACACTCTGTATCATGCGCTTCACAGGAGCGGCATCCGGACTTACCACAGCCACGATCTTGCGTGAATTGACAACATTTCCAAAGCCTACATTAATAAGTTTCGCCATTTACGCTCTCCCTTTCTGTCTGTGTACAGCCTGTTTCCTGTCCGGTTACTCGATATTCTGGATCTGCTCACGGATCTTCTCGATCTCTGTCTTCAGATCGATAGCCGCGTTGGATACGGTAAGATCATTGGATTTAGACAGGATGGTGTTCGCCTCACGGTTCATCTCCTGTGCCATGAAATCCATCTTACGTCCCACGCCCTCGTCCTCATCCAGGATCTTTCTCATTCCGTGGATGTGGCTTCGAAGACGTACCGTCTCCTCGTCATTGCAGATCTTATCTGAAAAAAGTATCACCTCCGCGGCAATCCTGGAATCATCGATCTGGTTATCTTCAAGTAGCTCGTGCATCTTGGCTTCCAGTTTCTCCCGATAAGCCTTCACTACTTCCGGAGAACGTTTTTCCACTACATCGACCTTTGCTTCCAGTCCGTCCAGCTTCCCAAGAAGATCCTGTTTCAGATTAGCACCCTCACGCTGGCGGGTCTCCACAAATTTCCGGCAGGCCTCATGAAGCGGACCCTCCAGAAAATTCCAGAGCTCTTCCTCATCCGGAGCCTGCTCTTCCATTGTAAACACATCCGGATATCTGGAAAGTGTGGAAACACGGATATCATTCTCGATCCCCAGTTCCTCACTCATCTGGTTCAGATAGCCCAGATATTCCCTTGCCAGCTCTGCATTGTATTTCAGAGCCATTCCGCCCATTGTATAGTCTTCATAGGTGATGAACACATCGACTTTGCCGCGGCGGATATAAGTCTTCATCACATTTCGGATCTCTCCCTCAAAATAGCTGAGTCTTTTCGGCATTTTGATGTTCAGATCCAGATATCTGTGATTGACGGATTTCAGTTCAACAGAAACCTTACGCTCTCTGGAAACTGCTTCTGCCCTGCCAAAGCCGGTCATACTTTTTATCATGTTATCCTCCAATACTGCCTCTTAAGTTTATCAGCTACTGATAAATGCAGTAACTGATTGCATACGGATTTATTATAGTTCATTCCAAAACCCTAGTCAAACTCTTTTTTTACTGTTATAATGATTGATGTTGAAATGGAGGTAAAATCATGGCATTTGACGGAATTACAGTTTCTGCTCTCGTGGCAGAGATCGATGATAATTTAAAAGGCGGACGTATCAACAAGATCGCCCAGCCGGAGAACGATGAACTTTTGATCACAGGAAAGGGCGCAAATGGACAGAAACGTCTTCTCTTAAGTGCAAGCGCATCCCTTCCTCTGATCTATTTTACAGATAAGAACCGTATCAGTCCTTTAACTGCACCGAACTTCTGCATGCTTCTCAGAAAGCACATCGGAAGCGCCCGTATCCTTGATGTGAAACAGCCTGGAATGGAGCGTGTGGTGGAATTTGAGCTGGAGCATCTTAATGAGCTGGGGGATCCCTGCAGAAAACGTCTGATCATGGAACTGATGGGCAAGCACAGCAACATCATCTTCTGTGACGAAAAGGGAATGATCCTGGACAGCATCAAACATGTCTCTTCTCATATGAGCTCTGTCCGTGAGGTTCTTCCCGGAAGAGAATATTTCATTCCCAATACCAGGGATAAAGAAAATCCGCTGACTGTTTCCGAGGAGGAGTTCACACAGCACATCTGTAAAAAGCCTGTGAATATTTCCAAGGCGCTTTACACTTCACTCACAGGTATGAGCCCGGTAATGGCTGAGGAGATCTGCTACCGTGCATCCATTGACGGAAGCGATGCATCGCAGTCCCTGGATGAGGCAGCCTGCACCCATCTTTATCATACCTTTCTCCGCCTTATGGAACAGATCCGGAACAGAGAGTTCACCCCAAATATTGTCTACCGCGGAGAGGAGCCTGTGGAATACGGTGTCTTTCCTTATCAACAGTTTGGCAGTGAATACCGCAGCGAAATCTTTGACAGTGTCTCTGTTATGCTGGAGACCTATTATGCTACCAAAAGTCTGCTGACACGTATCCACCAGAAATCTTCCGATCTTCGCCGTGTAGTACAGACCGCTCTGGAACGTAACCGAAAAAAATACAACATCCAGAAAAAGCAGCTGAATGATACTGCAAAAAAAGATAAATTCAAGGTCTACGGTGAACTGATCAACACCTACGGATACGGGCTTGAGGAAGGCTGCAGATCCTTTAAGGCACTGAACTATTACACCAACGAGGAGATCACTATCCCTCTTGACCCGACACTGACTCCGGCACAGAATTCCAAGAAATATTTTGATAAATACGGAAAGCTGAAGCGTACAGAGGAAGCCGTCACAGAACAGATCACAGATACGGAAAGTGAGATCTCTCATCTGGAATCTATCTCCAATGCTCTGGATATCGCCAGATCTGAAAGTGACCTTTCCCAGATCAAGGAAGAGCTCACTGAGTATGGCTATATCAAACGTCACTACACAAACAAAAAAGGCCAGAAAGCCCAGCCGAAATCCAAACCGCTCCACTACATATCCAGTGACGGTTTTGATATCTATGTGGGAAAAAACAATTTCCAGAATGATGAACTGACTTTCAAGTTCGCAACTGGAAATGACTGGTGGTTCCATGCAAAGAAAATGGCTGGTTCCCATGTGATCGTCCGCACCAAAGACGGTGAACTTCCGGACCGTACCTTCGAAGAAGCAGGCCGCCTGGCAGCCTGGTACTCCAAAGGACACTCTGCTCCCAAGGTAGAGATCGATTATATCCAGAAAAAGCATGTGAAAAACCCTGCCGGTGCGAAACCCGGTTTCGTTGTTTATTACACCAATTATTCTCTCATGGCTTCTCCGGATATTTCGGATCTGAAAGAGGTTACGGAGTAATAACTATTCAACAAAAAACCTTCCTGTGTTTTCTTATTTCTTCAAGACCGGATACCTGTATCTCTGCAAGTATCTGTCCTGAGAAATTTTTCTGTAAACACAGGAAGTTTTTTTTTATTGAACATTCGCACCCCGCTTCGTTACATGCTCACGAACAAAAATCGCAAAACGATTTTGTTCAGATCTCCAGTTTTTTCTTCACTGCCGGTGCAATAGACGTATCTGCTTTATGATATGGGATCAGTGTAGACTGCAGTGCATGGTACAGATCAGATTTTCCGGACCATACGGTTCCTTTCAGATGATTCTGCTCATCCAGCTGATGAAACCAGGAGCCGTTTTCGTGATCCATGACCACTTCATCCAGGTACTTCATAAACGCAGCATAATCTTTCGCATATTTCTCCTTACCGGTCACCTGATAAAGAACTGCAGAGGTATTGATCGCTTCCGCAAGAGTCCAATGCATACGGTCATGTACCACCGGTTTGCCATTCCAATCTGTTGTGTATACAATTCCCGGTGCACCATCTGCGTTCCAGCCGTCTTTTATTGCTGTTGTGTAAAGGTTTTCTGCTGCCTGAAGATGTTTTTCCAGTTTTTCTTTCTCTTCTCCACAATTTGCAAGCGTCCACTGTGTGATCAGCCTTGCCCATTCGATTCCATGGCCCGGTGTCGCTCCGTATGGCTTGAACGGATCATCCGGACGGTCACGGTTGCAGTCAAGATCTGCCACCCATTCCTTCGTAAAATGTTCCGGGATCCTCCAGTTATTATCTTCTGCCCATCCAATTACATGATCAATGATCCTACCTGCACGGATATGATATTTCTTATCTCCAATAACATCTCCAACTGCCAGAAAAGCCTCTACCGTATGCATATTGGCATTTAATCCCCGATAATCATCCAGCACAGTAAATTCTGTATTCCAGGTGTCGCAGGCCAGCCCTTCCTCTTCATTCCAGAAATGTCGGTCATAAACAGCCAATGCCTCTTCAAGGAGCTCTTTCGCCCCGGACCTTCCGGCTGTCAGTGCGGAAGATGCAGCCAGGATCACAAATGCATGGGCATAACACTGTTTATTGGGCACAATACCTCCTTCCGGTGTTACACCTGCATACCAGCCACCGTTTTTTTCATCGTGAAGCTCTCCCTTCAGACCTTTCAATGCCGCATCCGCAAGCTCTCCGCTTCCCTCATGGCCAAGCATCAGACCCAGACTGTATACATGAGCCATACGACAGGTGATCCAGGTTTCCCGATTTCTGTCCTTCCATGGTGTTCCGTCGTCCCCCAGATAATAGGAACCTCCATTCGGTGAAGGAAATCGATGTCCGAAATTCAAAAGATCCTCACAGGATGCTTTCAGGAATTCCCGGTTTTCTTTTGTGTTGATCTCATATTTGCTGTTCATTTCAACCACCCCATCTACTTTTTTCTTTAGGATACCATTCTTTTTTGGGGACTTCAATTCCTTTGGATTCTTTTGACAGATTGACGAAAAAAGGAGAATGCCCTATATGCATTCTCCTCATATCAGATTTCTTAATTCCATTACCGTAACGGTCACAGATAGCCCTGTATTAATCTTCAAAACAGGTGATCACATAACGATCACTTTCCATGATCACATCGGAAACATTATCCCTGTCCCAGATCGCATCACTAATGATATCTTTCAGCTTATCATCCATAACGATATTAAAATTCTCCTCGATCACCTGAAACGGAACTCCCTCATTCTCCTGTGCATACTCCATGATAAAATCAAGAATCTTCTCTTCCATACCTTAAAATCTGCCTTTCTGTAAATACTAACGTTTAATATATTACATCAGATTTCCGCAGATGTCCAGATATTTTCCAGCCATGTCCATGCGGTATTCCATAAGATATTATGCCAGTATACACACCCCTTCACATTTCGTTCTATATCAGAATCTGGTATGTCGGTTCACATATTTTGCTTTATATTTGGAGTACACAATGGTCTGATCCTTGTAAAGGCCATAATATCCCGATGCTGCATAGCTGATAGATACTGCGATCAGATAGAAGGATACTCCCTTAAATCCAAACATTTCAAAAGCAATCAGGATCGAAGTGATCGGACAGTTGGTCACACCGCAGAAAACTGCTGCCATTCCGCAGGCTGCACAGATCGACGGAGAAATTCCCAGAAGATTACCCATCACACAGCCAAAGGTAGCTCCAATGCAGAAAGAAGGTACGATCTCTCCCCCGCGGAATCCTGCGCGCATAGTCAGTGCTGTAAGCACCATTTTCCAGAAAAAGGCGAAAGTATCCGCCTGTCCGTTTTCCACCGCTTTTTCAATAAGCTCCGCACCAGCGCCCATATATTCATCTGTTCTCAGAATAAAGGTGACAACAATGACCAGGCAGGCGCCCACTGCAGCCCTGACATATTTATTCTTAAACCATCTGCCATAAAGTCCTGCTGCACCATTCAGCGCAATACAGAACATAATGCTGACAACTGCACAGCCCAGAGCGATCACTCCCATTTTCAGGCCAGTTTCCACAGTCAGTGCCGGAATATCCGTCACATGAAAACTTTCCGGTGTGACTCCCATTCCGGCTGCAAATCCGGAAGCGATCAATGACGCGATCATACACGGCATCAGTGCTGCATAATACATCACGCCCACACTGACCACTTCCAGCGCAAAAACTGCCGCTGCCATCGGTGTTCCAAACAATGCGGAAAACGCCGCGCTCATGCCGCACATGACAATTACATGACGGTCCTCCTCGTCCAGATGGATCCATCTTCCAAGCTGGTTGGCAATACTTCCTCCAAGCTGGATCGCTGCTCCCTCACGCCCCGCAGAACCACCGGTAAGATGAGTCAGCGCCGTTGTGATAAAGATCAGAGGCGCAGAAAGGATCGGCACATCATCTCTGGAACGCACGGTAGAAAGAACCTGATTGGTCCCTCCATCCTCTTTTCCAAGCTTCTCATACAAAAATACAATGACAAGTCCGGATAATGGCAGCAAAAGAAAAATCCATTCATGAGCCTTCCGGTAACTGGTCACTGCCTTCAACGTAAAAGAAAACAGTGTGCTGGCAGCTCCTACGATACATCCTGTAATGACAGCAAGAACCAGCCACTTGATCAGATTTGAGATATCCCGGCTGATTCTTGCGCTGTAATAATATAAATGTTCCTTTAATCTTTTGTTATGATCGATCCCCATGTTCCTTCCCTTCTTTTCTTTACTGTCTGCATTATACTACATTTTTCTTCACAGTAAAAGCAGGAAGGAGAAAGTCCTTTTATTTTTTCTTCCCGGAAATATATCTATGTATCAGGACCGAGAATACACTGATCATCACAAGAAGCACTGCGGAAAGCCAGAATGCCGGTGATCCGGGATTCTTGATATTTGCTCCAAATATCGTGGCTAGGATAACTCCCGGAAATGTTCCCAGCATCCCGCCCAGCATATATACTTCAAACGGGATCTTCACCGCGCCCAGAAACAGGCTCACTGCATCCCCGGGCAAAAAATTCAGCGTTCTCATAAAAAAAGAGATATACAGCGGATTTCCGTTCTGATAGTCCACCACTGTTTTCAGCTTCGGATATTTGGAAGTAAGATTCTCCACCATGGAAGAGCCGGAAAAACGTCCCATCCAGTAAGGAAGCGCCAATGTAACTGCTCTTCCCAGAAAGTTCACCAGAAGTGCAGTTCCTGTAGAAAACAGATGTCCTACAGCCAGCTGCAGAACTGCAATGGGGAATACAAAGGAAACACTTTTCACGGCATAAAACACAAGCATAAGTAATGCTGCCTTAACAGGTTCCTTCGGTGTATAGCGCAGGATCTTTTCCACAGACAGATCCTTTCTGTAACGGATGCAGAAAAAAAGCAGCACAAAAAGAAACACCACGGGCAGATATTTTCTGATGTTATCAATCATTTTTTTCATGGTCTGATCACTCCGTTTTCAAAAAAAGAGCACCGGCACCTGTTTCCAGTACCGTGCTCTTTCATAAATTCTGTTTTTTTAAGTTTCAGGATCAGCAGACTTTCTTCGCTGCCTTTCTCTCCTGATCTTCCTTCCACATTTCCTCTGCTACCGGTTTCCAGTTTTCAGCATACCGGTCACATTTTGCACAGAGATGCTCTGCACTCTCCGGTGACTGAAGATCTGTGGAATGTGCTCCGGATTTTTCTACCATTTCTCTCAGCTTCTGTGGATTTTCAAGCATCGGGCATGGACGGTACATATTGTCATTAAACGGCTGTCCGTCATGATATGCCATCATCATCGGAGACTGCAGTGCTTCCAGAAGTGTTTTCTCGCGGATATTGGAATCAGAATAATGGATAAATACACATGGATCGATATCACCATTTGCATTGATATGCAGATAACGACGGCCGCCTGCAATACATCCTCCCACAAACTCTGCATCATTCTGGAAATCCATGGCAAACAACGGCTTTGTTGCACGGTATTTGCGGATACGCTCATAGGTTTCTCTTCTCTGTTCCGGTGTTGGGAGAAGCTCCGGTGCAGCATCATTTCCAACCGGCATGTAATGGAAATACCAGATAAAGTACGCTCCAAGATCGATCAGGCTGTCGTAAAATGCCTCTGATGTGATAGACTCGAAATTTGCACTCGTATAACATGCAGAGATACCAAATACAAGCTTCTTCTCTCTGAGAAGATTGATGGCCTTGATAACCTTCTGGTATACACCATTTCCTCTTCTGCCATCTGTTGCAGTCTCAAATCCTTCCAGTGAAATCGCAGGAACAAAGTTTCCTACCCGAAGCATATCATTTGCAAAATCCTCATCGATCAGTGTGGCATTTGTGAAGGAAAGGAAGATACAGTCATTATGTTTCTCGCAAAGACGGATCAGATCCTTTTTTCTTACAAGTGGCTCTCCGCCTGTGTAAATATACATATAAACGCCAAGCTCCTTACCCTGGCGGATGATGTCATCGATCTCATCGTAGGTGAGGTTCAGCTTGTTTCCATACTCTGCTGCCCAGCATCCTGTACAGTGCAGGTTACATGCACTTGTTGGGTCAAGAAGGATCGCCCACGGGATATTACAGCCATATTTCTCACGGCATTCATCCTGTTTCTTCCAGCCTGCAAGATTTGCATTGATAAAAAAGTTTGCAACCAGAGTTTTCATAACATGCGGATCAATATCAGTTACCAATCTATGAATAAACGGATAATACGGATGTTCCGGATCAGAAATGGCTTCGCGGATCATTGCTCTCTGTGTAGGAAATCCACCACCGGAAAATTTATCTGCCCAGTCCATGATCTTGATAAAATTCTTATCCGGATCTTTATAAACATAGTTGAATGCCTGTTCCAGTCCGAATTTCTTAAGTGTGTTCATTGCGCTCATACTATCTCTCCTTATTTCTCTCAATGTAAATATGCAATCTAGCTAAACGGACATCCTCATTCCGTCACACTGCATTTCGAGTAACAAAGCTTTCTTACTGTCTTTGCCTGACTCATGGTGTTACTGTACGTTTTTTCCATTTGAATAACAATAGACAATATAATTGGTATGACCAAAAACTAGGCAAATCTGTTAAAATGCCTAAATATTTTTGGCATTTCTTCTAAATAACATTTGTTATTTTTGTGCATGCTTACTGATTTCACGATATTTGTCTATATAAAAAACACCCTGGCAATGGCAGAAATATCTTCCGCCCTGCTTCGGGTGTTTTTAATTTATCTTATTACTTTACTACGATATTGATGATCTTCTTCGGTACATAGATCTCTTTGATGATATTTCCGGAAATCTTATCTGCAACTGCCTTCTTTCCTTCGGCGATCGCATCTTCTTTGGAGATCTCTGCCGGAATACTGATAACAGCCTTGGTCTTGCCGTTGATCTGAACCGGAACCTCGATCTCATCATCCTTCATAAGCTCCTCATCGTGAGCCGGCCACTGAGCATGGAAAATGGAATCCTCATGTCCAAGCTTCTCCCAGATCTCCTCTGCAATATGAGGAACAAACGGAGCAAGAAGAATGGTAGCTGTCTCGATGGTCTCTTTGTCAACAGCACCGTCGTTCTGCTTTGCGATAGCGATCAGCTTGTTTGTGTATTCCATAAATCCGGACACTACGGTATTCAGGCTGAAGGCCTCAAGTCTGCTGGTGATATCATATACCATCTTATGACGGGTCTTCTCCATCTCTTTGGTAGCCGGGATATCTTTCTCAATGCTGTCAAGAGCCAGATTCCAGAAACGTTTCAGGAATCTGGATACACCATCGATTCCTCTGTCATCCCATTCTGCATCCAGTTCCGGCGGTCCTACGAACAGCTCATACATACGTAAGGAATCACATCCGTAATCATTTACAAGATCATCCGGTGAAATAACATTTCCTTTGGATTTACTCATCTTGATTCCGTTTTTACCTGTAATCATACCCTGGTTGAACAGCTTGACAAACGGCTCATCGAAATCAATAGCTCCGATATCATACAGGAACTTGGTGTAGAATCTGGAGTACAGAAGGTGAAGAACTGCATGCTCTACACCACCGATGTACATATCTACCGGCAGATACTTGTCTGCTTTCTCTTTGGAAACCAGTTCGTTGTTGTTCTTGTTATCTACATAACGGAGGAAATACCAGGAAGATCCGGCCCACTGAGGCATGGTGTTTGTCTCACGTTTTGCAGGAGCACCACAGCATGGGCATGTGGTATTTACCCACTCATCAATAGCTGCAAGCGGTGACTCTCCGGTTCCTGTCGGCTGGTAGCTTTCTACCTCCGGAAGTCTTAACGGAAGCTGATCCTCCGGTACCGGTACCGCACCGCATTTCGGGCAGTGTACGATCGGGATCGGCTCACCCCAGTAACGCTGACGGGAAAATACCCAGTCTCTCAGTTTGTAGTTAACAGTCTTACGTCCGATACCCAGCTTCTCGATAATATGCGGTGCTTCCTTCTTCAGTACGGAAGATTCCATTCCGTTCCACTCACCGGAGTTGATCATGGTTCCGGAAGCCTCTGTGTAAGCTTCTGTCATATTCTGAATTTCTTTACCATCTTTTGCGATAACCTGGATGATCGGAATATCGAATTTCTTTGCGAACTCAAAGTCACGGTCATCATGAGCAGGTACACACATGATAGCACCTGTACCATAATCAGCAAGTACATAGTCAGAAAGCCAGATTGGAAGCTTCTCGCCGTTCAGCGGATTGATCGCATAAGTACCTGTGAACACACCGGTCTTCTCTTTATCCTGAAGACGGTCTACATTGGATTTCATGGAAGCATCAAAGATATATTTCTCTACAGCCTCTCTTGTCTCGTCTGTTGCAAGAGATTTTGCAAGAGCATGCTCCGGTGCAAGTACCATGAATGTTGCTCCATGAAGAGTATCCGGTCTTGTTGTATAGACCGTGATCTTCTCTTCTCTTCCCTCAACCGGGAAATCGACCTCTGCGCCGTAGGATTTGCCGATCCAGTCTGTCTGCATCTTTTTAACCTTCTCCGGCCAATCCAGTTTATCCAGATCACTTAAAAGTCTGTCTGCATATTTTGTGATACGGAGCATCCACTGACGAAGGTTCTTCTTGGTAACCGGGGTACCGCAACGCTCGCAGCATCCGTTTACGACTTCTTCGTTTGCAAGACCTGTCTTACAGGAAGGACACCAGTTGATCGGGAACTCCTTCTCATATGCAAGGCCTTCTTTGAACATTTTTACAAAGATCCACTGTGTCCATTTATAGAAATCAGGATCTGTTGTGTTTACTTCCATATCCCAGTCATAGATTGCCGCGATATCGTTGATCTGACGTTTGATATTTTTGATGTTTGCTGCTGTAGATACTGCCGGATGAACACCCATCTTGATGGCATAGTTCTCAGCCGGAAGTCCAAAAGCGTCCCATCCCATCGGATGGATCAGGTAATAACCCTGAAGCATTTTATAACGGCTCCATACATCAGAGATAACATAACCTCTCCAGTGTCCTACGTGAAGACCGTTTCCGGACGGATACGGGAACATATCCAGGCAGTAATATTTCGGTTTCTTGCCGTCATTGACATTTACCGGCTTCTTTTCCCAGTTTGTGCGCCATTTCGCTTCGATGGCTCTATGGTTATAAGGTGCAGCCATTTTTTTATTCCTCCTGACAAATTACTCAGTATTAATACTTTAATGCTTTCACACACTGCTTTTAATTTTAACTACTTATGATGTATTTGTCAAACAGAAATCCAAAAACAGCTCTTTTCCATCAAAATACGCATAATCCGGCAGATTTGGCCCTGTTTTGTTGACGCTTCTTTTTCCACATGATATAATTTTTTTCATGTATTTTCCTATATTATACATACCACACATATTTTAGGAGGGAACACGTAAATGAAATCTTTTTATTCCTGGTACCGGAAGCATATTACCGGTGCGATCTTCACAGGACTGATTCTGGGTATCCTCACAGGACTTTTCCTGGCCGGACGGTTTGAACCCGTCCTCACTGTGACCAGTCTGATCGGAAGTATCTACATGAACGCCCTGAACATGATGATCTTTCCCATGGTCTTCTGTTCCATTGTCATTGGAATCTGTTCCATCGGAAACGCACGTACTACCGGCAAGATCACTGCAGCATCCATGATCTATTTTCTCTGCACAACGGCACTTGCCAGCCTGTGCGGACTGATCATCCCGAGACTGATCCATCTCGGAAAGGGAGTCAAATTTGAGATGGCAACAGCCGATATCCAGGCTACAGAAATGAGCAGTATCCTTGACACCCTGAAAAACCTGATCCCTTCCAACCCAATCGCCGCATTTACTGACGGAAACATGCTCCAGGTTCTGGTGTTTGCCCTGATCATCGGTTTCACACTGATCGCAGTCGGTGAAAAAGGAACTCCATTCCTGAATCTGATTGATTCCATCAATGAAGTATGCCTGAAGATCATCACAACCATCATGTACTTTACACCCATCGGTGTTTTCTGTACCATCGTACCGGTTGTGGAAGCCAACGGAACTGAAACGATCATTTCCCTTGCAACACAGCTTGTCATTCTGTATGTGGCATTCTTTGGCTTCGCTATTGTAGTGTACGGTCTCTCTGTAAAGCTGATCGGCAAACAAAGCCCGCTGAAATTCCTGAAAGCGATCCTGCCAGCAGCACTGAACGCCTTCGGAACCTGCTCAAGCTCCGCAACCATTCCATTAAGCAAGCAGTGTATGGAAGAAGAAATGGGCGTATCCAACCAGATCACCAGCATCGCCATTCCTCTTGGTGCTACCGTTAACATGGATGCTGTATCTATCCTGATGTCCTTTATGATCATGTTCTTTGCAAACGCCTGCGGGATCCATGTAAGTATTTCTCTTATGATCATTATCCTTCTCGCAAACGTACTGCTTTCCGTTGGTACTCCAGGTGTTCCCGGTGGTGCTATCGCATCCTTCGCAGCACTGGCAACTATGGCCGGACTTCCTGCCGGAGTTCTTGGTGTTTATATCAGCATCAATACCCTCTGTGATATGGGCGCCACCTGTGTCAATGTTATCGGTGATATGGCATGCTGCTCTGTACTGAAAAACGTTATCAAGGTTGAGGAAGAAGTATAAAAAAAGATCTTTCTGAAGTGTTATTTAAACAGAATACAAAATTACTTTACATAAAATATTTTATGTAAAGCACCAGTAACAAAAGCCGTAAGATATATGTTTAAGAAACTTTCACATATACTTACGGCTTTTCTGTTTATCAGCTGTTCACATCCTGCTGTCTGCTTTATTTTTTCAGAACACGGTAATTTTCTTCACTGTCGTAATCCTTATGGATTCCATCGTCCTCATATAAGGTATACTCTGCACCCTCATATCCAAGAAGCTGCATATTTTCCGTATCCAGAGCTGCCACACATTCCGCTGCTTCTGCAACCGGAATACATTTTCCCTTCCGGATAAACAACGGAATCTCATTCAGTGCCACCTCTACATAATGAACACCCTTTTCAAGGATCTCCTCTGCAATGGTTCCATCCGGAAGGAATTTCACAAACTTCATCTCCTCCGGAAGATATACATAACGGCCCCTTGCGTTCTGTTCATAAACCGGAGCGATCATGATCTCATTTCCAAGAAGCAGCTGGTCTTCCACATGTACAGCAATCTTATCCTCCGGATAAACAAAGCCCAACGGCCGGAAATACATATCGTCGTTCAGAGCCGCCTTCATATATTCACTGTAAAGATATGGAATAAGACGATATCTTACACCGATCACATGACGGAAATCTTCCACATTTTCAAACTGGTAGCATTCCTGCTCTCTGGTACCGATTGCTGTATGATCACGCATCAGCGGTGTGAATACTCCAAGTGCCAGGAAACGAAGCAGCAGTTCTCTTGTTGTATCAGCGCCAAATCCACCCAGATCTGCTCCTGCATACAGGAAACCACACATATTCAGAGATGGCATCATCTTCAGGTTCAGGAGAATATGCGCCCACCAGGATTTATTGTCACCGGTCCAGATTCCACCATAGCGGTGCATACCAATGTAAGAAGATCTGGAGAACATCAGGAAACGTTTCTCCGGATCGATCCGTTCAAAAGCCTCACCTGCTGCTCTGGTCATATTGTAGCCAAACAGGTTGTGCACTTTGTCATGGCGGATCTTTCTGCCATCCACATTATGGTAAAATCTCCGATAATCTTCCGGATTGTTTGCAACATTGCGAAGTGCACTCTGCATCTTCCAGATATGGATCTTTCCTTCCGTATCTTTTGCAAATTCTCCTGCAAGCTCTTTGACCTCTTTCAGTCCCTCTGTGGAATAGAAGATCGCCGGCTCATTCATATCGTTCCAGAAACCGTCGATTCCCTTCTCGATCAGGAAACGGTATTTGTCACCGAACCATTTTCTGGCATCTTTGTTCAATACATCCGGAAAATGAGTATCCCCCGGCCATACAGCAGCTACAAAATCACTGCCGTCCTCTCTCTGGCAGAAGTAGCGGTTTTTGACACCCTCCTCATAAACATCGTATCCCGGCTCTACCTTGACGCCGGCATCGATGATCGGGATCAGACGGATATCCTGATCCTTCAGTTCCTTTACGAATTCCGGAAAATCCTGAAAATTCTCTTCACTTAATGTAAAGTCCTTATAAGACTGCATATAATCAATATCCATATAGATCATATCAATAGGAATATGATTTTCACGATATCCAGCTGCAACCTTCCGGAAATCCTCTTTTGTAGTATAGCCCCATCTGCTCTGGCCAAATCCAAAGGCAAATTTCGGCGGGATATAGCTTCTTCCGATCACATGACGGAACTGCTTTACAATATCATAGGGACTCTCCCCTTCGATCACATAAAGCTTCAGGTCTGCATTTTCGCAGGTTACCTTCATGGTATCCATTCTGGTATAGCCAATGTCAAAGGTAATCGCTGCCGGATAGTCAAAAAACATTCCAAAGGTTTCTTTTCCGGACACAATGATAAGATTATGTGCACCGTACAGGGAATGTTTATCCTCTGTATGCTCCGGATCATCGGTACAGTTACTGGTGTAAATGAATCCTCTCTTATTGATACCGCGGTTGGATTCTCCCAATCCGTAGACGATATCCTCTTCATCCATGATATAAGTAAAAGAAAATCCATCTTCTGCACAGATTTCTCCATATCCTGGCTTTCCTTCTGCTGTCTCAATGTTTTCTGTCAGTGCCTCAGTCTCAAAGGGCTCTCCATATACATATTTTTTTATCATTTTTCCCTCTCCTGTTACAGATTTTTGTAAAGAACAAATGCCTCATAAGGTTTCAAGACCACTTTCTTTCCAAAATCCTTTCTTCCAAGATTTGTGATCAGACATTCTGCATTTTTCTGAAATTCTTCCGGAATTTCCATTTTTGCCACATGCTCACTGAAATTGCAGACTGTGAGAAGCTTCTCTCCCTCAAGGGTTCTGGTATATGCAAAAATCTGATCATGATCTCTGTAAAGTGCCTCAAAAACACCGTAAACGATCACCGGTTTTTCTTTTCTTAAACGGATCAGCTTCTGGTAATAACGGAAAATAGAATTCGGATCTGAAAGCTGCTGCTTCGCATTGATCTCCTTATAATTGGAGTTTACCCTGATCCATGGCGTTCCCTCCGTAAAGCCGGCCTGATGAGAATCCTCCCACTGCATTGGTGTTCTGGCATTGTCACGTCCTCTCAGCATCAGGCACTTCATCATATATTCCGGTGTATAAATACCTGCTTCTGTATATTCATGGAAATACTGAATACTCTCGATATCACGATAATCCTTAAGCTCTGTAAAATAAGCATTGGTCATTCCAAGCTCTTCTCCCTGATAAACATAAGGAGTTCCCTGCATCATATGAAGACAGGTTGCCAGCATCTTGGCTGAAGTTTCCCTGTATGCCGGATTATCATTTCCAAATCTGGAAACACTTCTTGGCTGGTCATGATTTCCAAGAAACAGACTGTTCCATGCTTTTCCCGCAAGCTCTTCCTGCCATTTGATCATAACCTTTTTAAATTCCTGGAAATCGTATTTCTCGGTAGTCCATTTACCATGGTCTGATCCCTGATCCTCTACATGCTCAAACTGAAACACCATGTTCAGCTCATTTCTGTCCTCACCTGCATATTTCTGTGCCTCTTCGATAGTCACACCGGAGGTTTCTCCAACTGTCATCACATCGTATCGGGATAAAACCTCTCTGTTCATTTCCTGAAGAAACTCATGGATCCTCGGACCATGGACGCAGTAAGGACCAAAATCACCGTATAATCCTCCATTCATTTCTCCATCCGGATATGACTGATCCTTGGAGATCATGCTGATCACGTCCATTCGGAAACCGTCGATTCCTTTTTCACACCAGAATTTCATCATATCATAAACTTCCCGGCGAACCTTGTCGTTCTCCCAGTTCAGATCCGGCTGCTTCTTGGAAAACAGGTGAAGATAATACATATCTGTCTGTGCGTCATATTCCCAGGCTGAACCGCCAAATACTCCGCCCCAGTTATTTGGCTCCTTACCGTTCACCGGATTTCTCCAGATATAATAGTCGCGGTAAGGATTATCTTTGGATTTACGGCTCTCGACGAACCAGGAATGCTCATCGGAAGTATGGTTTACAACCAGATCCATAAGGATCTTGATTCCTCTTTTGTGTGCCTCTGCAAGGAGAGTTTCATAATCCTCCATGGTTCCGTAATCTTTATAGATCTTTCTGTAATCAGAAATATCATAGCCCTGATCTACAAAAGGTGATTTGTAGATTGGAGAGAGCCAGATGATATCAATCCCCAATTTTTTTAAATAATCTAATTTAGAAATGATTCCACGAAGATCTCCGATTCCGTCTCCGTTTGTGTCCAAAAAGCTTTTTGGATAGATCTGGTATGCGACTTTATCATGCCACCATTTTTTTATCATAATTTTTCCCTTTATATACGAAATTAATTTCGTAAATCCCTTTCTGTTATTGTAGTCTTTTGTATGCTGCTTTGCCAAAATCACATTGAGGCATAACAGAAAATGTATTATACTGCTATTATATGGGAAAAAAAGCCTGATATCTTGCAGTATAGTGTTGTTGTATAACATAATACTGCCTTATAAAAGCATAGAAAGGGAAAAAGAAAATGAAGAAACAGTATTTCCATGCACCGGAGCAAAAAG
>OGRU01001267.1_pt1 | contig 19647 bp, 18 predicted proteins | sample 1553541 | NCBI WGS metagenome assembly OGRU01 (sample SAMEA2580068, study PRJEB22360) | human gut metagenome | biome: human gut; feature: human-associated habitat; material: faeces | place: Denmark | collected 2008/2010
TGCTATAATACAAATAAAGAAAGTGCTGTCTGGCAAACGGTCAGTACCTTTCCGGTTGGTTAATCAAAAGATGACCGCACGAGTTGGTAGCTGGGCGGTCATTTTTTGTTGTTGAAGATCTTCCACGCGATATCGAAAATGCCAAAGCTCACGGTTGCAAGCAATGTGAGCAGAGCCAGAGTTTCTAAAAGCGTCATGAAGCATCACCCCCTTCGCTGCAAAGCGTCGGGGTACGACAAAAATGTTCGCCTTCCCGACGCGGGGCCGAAAAGGCATAGACCGCCTGCCGTATGTAGACAGCACTTTCAAAAGACAGTATAACAGACGTTTCCTGCTTTTTCAACAGCGGGAGGTGTCTGTTTTCTTTTTACTGGACAGAACGGCTTGTACCGGGTATACTGAAAAACAGAAAAACATGATTTTTACACCGCAGGAGGTTCTACCGTGGAAAACTTTGACGAACTGCTGAAAAAATATGCCGATTTCATCGTCCGGGTGGGGGTGAACCCGCAGCCCGGACAGACCCTCATCATCAACTGCCCGCTGGAGGGCGCGCCGCTGGCGCGGCTGTGCGTGCGCAGTGCCTACGAAGCCGGTGCCCGGGATGTGCAGGTGAACTGGAGCGATGACGCTGTGGCCCGCGCCCGCATGGAGCTGGGCAGCGAGGAGGCCCTGACCGACCTCAAGCCATGGCAGCTGCGCCGCTATCTTGACTATGCTGAAAGCGAGGGCGGCGTGTGTGTACTGCATCTCATTGCGGACGACCCGGAGCTGTATGTGGGCATTGACGGCAATAAGATCAGCCGGGTGAATGCCGCCCGCCGCGCCTTTATGGAGGAGTGGCAGGAGTACACCATGAACGACCGGGTGCAGTGGTCCATTGCGGCCCTGCCCAGTGTGCCGTGGGCAAAGAAGGTCTTCCCGGAGCTGGACGCGGATGCCGCAATGGAGGCTTTGTGGAAGCTGATCTTTGACGTGTGCCGGGTCACCGGTGGCGACCCGGTGAACGAGTGGCAGGCCCATATGGAGCGGCTCAGCACTCTGCGGGATAAAATGAACGCGCTGGACTTGGAAAGCGTGCATTTTGAGAGCAGCAATGGCACGGACCTGACCGTGGGTCTTGCGGATCAGGCTGTGTGGGAAAGCGCCGCCAGCAAGAGCGAAAAGGGCGTGGTGTTCCTGCCCAACATCCCCACGGAGGAAGTGTTCACTGCGCCCCACAAGGACAGGGTAGAGGGCGTTGTCTACGGCACAAAGCCCTATGTGTTCAACGGCCAGCTCATCAAGGACTTCCGTGTCACCTTTGAGAAGGGACGGGTTGTGGACTACCACGCCGAGCAGGGACAGGTGCTGCTGGGCCGTCTGCTGGACGGCGACGAAGGCTCCCGCAGCATTGGCGAAGTGGCACTGGTGCCGGCAAGCAGCCCTATCAATCGCAGCGGCAAGCTGTTCTACAGCACGTTGTTTGACGAAAATGCCGCCTGCCACATCGCTTTTGGTGCCAGCTACCCCGGCACCACGAAGGGCGGCACGGCGCTGACGAAGGAAGAGCTGCTGGCCCGCGGCATGAACCAGTCCCGCCTGCATGAGGATGTGATGATCGGTGCAGAGGACAGCCATATCACCGGCAAATGCCGCGATGGCCGCACCGTGGAGCTGTTCCGGGACGGCGTGTGGGTGCTGTAAAAGACCCTGCGGCGAAAAAATCTGCGAAAATGCTTGCATAATCGCGGGATGTATGGTATATTCTAGTAGTACGATATAATTTAACCTGAAACGTGGGCCGCAAGGTCCGCGTTTCTTGTTTGTTTGGAGGTTTTTTATGGCGAAGCAGTCTGGCGGCAACACCGCCCAGAGAGTCGAAGCGCTTGTCCGCCCCACCGTGGAGGGCATGGGCCTGCGCCTGTGGGATGTGGTTTTTGAAAAGGAAGGTCCAGACTGGTATCTTCGCGTGCTCATCGACAAGGACGGCACCATGGATACCGACACCTGCGCGGATGTTTCCCATGCGCTGGATCCCATCCTTGACGAGGCAGACCCCATCGACCAGAGCTATTATCTGGAAGTGGGCAGCCCCGGCCTTGGCCGTAAGCTGACCCGCCCGGAGCACTATGAAGCCCTCAAGGGCCAGAAGATCCGGGTAAAGCTCATCCGCCCGAATGCAGACGGCGTGCGTGAGTTTTCCGGTATCCTGACAGGCCGCGAGGGCAGCACCGTTACGGTGAACACCGATGCGGGCGCTGTCACCTTTGAGGTGAACGCCGCATCCAGCGTGAACCTGTGCGACGATGAAGACCTGTTTGACTAACATAGATAGAGAGTAAATTACAGGAGGAACCCGAAAAATGGCAGCAGCGAATAATGAATTTTTTGAAGCTCTCTCCATGCTGGAGCACGAGCGCGGCATCACCGCAGAATACCTGATCGAAAAGATCAAGGCTGCGATCATCATTGCCGTCAAGAAGAACTATGAGGTGGAAGAGGACCACGTGAAGGTGGATATCGACCCCGCCGCAGGCCGCTTTGATGTGGCCCTGATCCAGGACGTTGTGGCCGACGAGGACTGGTACGACGAGCACTCTGAGATCGGCATTACCGAGGCACAGAAGATCCGCAAGAGCTACGAAGTGGGCGACCGCATCGTGACCCCCCTCAAGACCAAGGACTTCGGCCGCATTGCAGCCCAGACCGCAAAGCACGTGATCCGTCAGGGCATCCGCGAGGCTGAGCGCAGCCAGCAGCTGAGCGAGATCCAGTCCCGTGCACACGACATCGTGCAGGCCACCGTTACCCGCGTGGACCCGGAGAAGGGCATCATTGCTTTGGATCTGGGCAAGGGCGGCGAGGCTATCCTGCCCCACAACGAGCAGGTGCCCGGCGAGGTGTACACCGAGGGCCAGACCCTGCAGGTCTACGTTGTGGACGTGGTTAGCACTGAGCGCGGCCCCCGCGTTATGATCAGCCGCACCCACCCCGGCCTTGTCAAGCGCCTGTTTGAGCTGGAAGTGCCCGAAATTTTTGACGGCACTGTGGAGGTCAAGGCCATCAGCCGCGAGGCCGGTGCCCGCACCAAGATGGCTGTTTGGAGCAAGGACCCCAACGTGAACCCTGTTTCCGCCTGCATCGGCGAGCACGGTGCCCGTGTGGCTGCTGTTGTGGAAAAGCTGGGCGGCGAAAAGATCGACATTGTGAAGTGGAGCGAGGATATCTCCGAGTTCATCTCCGCAGCACTCAGCCCGGCCAAGGTGGTCAAGGTTGAACTGCTGCCCGGCGAGACCCGTTCCTGCCGTGTGACCGTGCCCGACCAGCAGCTGAGCCTTGCCATTGGCAACAAGGGCCAGAACGCACGCCTGTGCGCACGCCTGACCGGCTACAACATTGATATCCGCCCCGAGAGCGGCTATTATGGCGAGGAAGAGCCCAAGAAGGAAGCCGAGACCGACACCGAGTAATTCCGGCGCAGATGGCCAAAGGAGGGAAACCGGATGGCACAGAAAAAGATCCCTTCCCGCCAGTGCATCGGCTGCATGACCAGCCGCCCCAAAAAGGAGCTGGTGCGTGTGGTGCGTGCACCCAGCGGAGAGATCAGCATTGATCTGGTCGGCAAAAAGCCGGGCCGCGGCGCGTATCTCTGCCCGAACCCCGACTGCCTGACCAAGGCAAAAAAGAAAAAGGCGCTGGAGCGCTGCTTTGAGCAGCCGGTTCCCGCCGAAGTTTACGAGGCTCTGGCCGCACAGCTGGCCGAAGCCGCAAAGGAGGCAGCAGCAAATGGCAAAGAAGAATAACACCCCCGCAAAGCCCAAGCTGCCGCCTGAGGAAGCGCTGTTTCAGGCGCTGAGCCTGTGCCGCAAGGCGGGCGCACTGACCATGGGCTTTGATGCCGTGGAAGATGCCTGCGTCAAGAGCAAGGCATGGCTGGTGATGGTGGCAAGCGATGCCAGCGCCAAGACCGTGCAGCGCCTCGACTATTCTGTGGGCGATCTGGTGGATGTGATCACCATGCCGCTTACGCAGGATAAACTGGCCGATATCAGCCGCAAGCCTGTGGCTGTTTACGCGGTGACTGACCGCAACCTCGCAAAGCTCTGCTTTGACCGCCTGTCGGACTGCGGAGCAATCAAAAATGAGGAGGATATGACCGAATGATCGTAAAATATAAAGTGAGTGATTTTGCAAAGGACCTGAACCTTTCCGCCAAGAAGGTCCTGGATGAGCTGAACGCCATGGGCAGCACCGGCAAGAAGAACAGCTCCAATCTGGAAGAGAACGAGCTGAACTACCTGCTGGAAAAGTTCAGCAAGGATAACAGCGTGGCAAATCTGGACGAATTCCTGAACAGCGCCAAGGCCGCAAAGGAAGAGCCGAAGCCCACTGAGAAGAAGGCCGAGAAGAAGGCCGAGAAAAAGCCCGAAGCTCCCAAGGCAGAAAAGAAGCCGGAGCAGCCTGCCGCCAAAAAGGCAGAGCCTGCCCAGCAGGATAAGAACGGCAATAAGCATAACGAAAAGAAGAACGAGCAGCACAAGAAGCGCGAGGAAAAGACCGTTTCTCTCAGCGAACTGGCTCGTGAGACCGGTGCCAAGGCATCCGCTGCTCCGGCACAGGCTGTGTCCGTGCGCCGCGAGGACAATCAGGTCACCGTGGATACCCGCACTGTGGATATGAACGTGGACCGCTTCGATGCCCGTTACGATGATCTGGCTTCCACCAAGAACACCGAGAATCGCCGCAAGCCCACCCCGCAGGGCAACAAGCAAAAGTTCACCCAGCGCGGTCAGCGCCAGCGCCAGCAGTTCCAGAAGGGCAAGCGCGAGACCGAGTTCGAGCGTCTGCAGCGCATCCAGCTGGAAAAGGCCCGCAGCGCACAGCTGAAGGTGATGATCCCCGACGAGATCACCGTGGGCGAGCTGGCTGCCCGCCTGAAGCAGCAGGCCGGCAAGGTCATTGCCAAGTTTATGCAGATGGGTGAGATGCACGCCATCAACGATGTGATCGATTTTGATACCGCTTCTCTGCTGGCAGAGGAGTTCCACGCAAAGGTCGAGCACGAGGTGCATGTGACCATCGAGGAGCGCCTGTTCACGCAGGAAGAGGATTCGCAGGAGGACCTGGTGGAGCGTCCCCCGGTGGTCTGCGTCATGGGCCACGTTGACCACGGCAAGACCAGTATTCTGGATGCCATCCGCAAGACCAACGTCACCGCAGGCGAGGCCGGCGGCATCACGCAGGCCATCGGTGCATATCAGGTCAAGGTCAACGACAGCCTCATCACCTTCCTGGATACCCCGGGCCACGAGGCGTTCACCTCCATGCGTGCCCGCGGTGCCAACATGACCGATATTGCAGTTCTGGTGGTTGCTGCCGACGACGGCATCATGCCCCAGACCATCGAGTCCATCAACCACGCCAAGGCTGCAAATGTCAAGATTATCGTGGCAATGAACAAGATGGATAAGCCCACCGCAAATCCCGAGCGCGTGATGGAAGGCCTGACCAAGTACGGCATCATCACCGAGGACTGGGGCGGCGATGTGGCCTGCATCCCGGTGTCTGCCCTGACCGGCATGGGCATCAACGACCTGCTGGAGCGCATCGTTCTGGAAGCTGAGGTCATGGAGCTGAAGGCAAACCCCAACCGCCGCGCCAAGGGTGCGGTCGTCGAGGCCCGTCTGGACAAGGGCCAGGGCCCCATTGCCACCATTCTGGTGCAGAACGGCACCCTGCACTCCGGCGACGTCATCATTGCCGGTACCGCTGTGGGCCGCGTGCGCACCATGCGCAGCGACAAGGGCCAGCTTCTGAGCGATGCCGGTCCTTCTACCCCTGTGGAGATCACCGGCCTGACCGCAGTGCCGGAAGCAGGCGACCTGTTCGAGGCTGTTGAGGACGAGCGTCTGGCCCGTGAGCTGGCCGAACAGCGCGTTGCTGCCGCCAAGGAAAAGCAGTTCTCCTCCTTCCAGAAGGTCACGCTGGATAACCTGTTCAGCCAGATGGCACAGAACGACATGAAGGAACTGGCCATCGTGGTCAAGGCCGATGTGCAGGGTTCTGCCGAGGCCGTCAAGCAGAGTCTGGAGAAGATCTCCAACGACGAGGTGCGTGTGCGGGTCATCCACGCCGGTGTCGGCGCTATCAGCAAGTCCGACGTGGATCTGGCCGATGCCTCCAACGCCATCATCATCGGCTTCAACGTCCGCCCGGACAATGTGGCCAAGGAAGAAGCTGCTGCCACCAAGGTGGAAATGCGTATGTACCGCGTCATCTATGATGCCATCAACGATGTCACCGACGCTATGAAGGGCATGCTGGCTCCCAAGTTCCGTGAGGTGTCTCTGGGTGAGCTGCAGGTCCGTCAGGTGTACAAGATCTCCAATGTGGGCACCGTTGCAGGCTGCCGCGTGACCAGCGGCAAGATCACCCGCGACAGCAAGGTGCGCGTGGTGCGTGACGGCATCGTGATCACCGAGGACGAGATCGCATCCCTGAAGCGCTTCAAGGATGATGCCAAGGAAGTGGCCGAGGGCTACGAGTGCGGCGTTACTCTGGCAAAGTTTGCCGACGTTAAGGAAGGCGACGTGTACGAAGCCTTCAAGATGGAAGAGTACCGCGATTAAGATCTGAAATATCCCTCTCCGTCATTGCTGGCGCAATGCCACCTCCCCCGAGGTGGGAGGTTTGCAGAGAAACGGAACGTTTGCCGTATCCACGCAAAAAGCTCGTCCCTCGGGAGAGCTGCCGAGCGAAGCGAGGCTGAGAGGGTTTTCTTTTATAGGGAGAAATACTATGTCTCAGAAGAATATGGGCCGTCTGGCGCAGGATATGAAGCGCGAGATCATTGCCATCATCGGCAGACTGAAGGACCCGCGTCTGGAGGGCGGTCTGCTCACCGTCACCCGTCTGGATGTGACCCCTGATCTGGATGTGGCCAAGGTGTATGTGAGCGTGATGGGCCGCGAGGACGGCCCGAAGCCCGCCATCGAGGCACTGAACCGCGCGGCAGGCCATGTGCGCACTGAAGTGAGCAAGAAAATGCACATCCGCAAGGCTCCCCGCTTCATCTTCGTAGAGGATGACGGTGCCGCCTATGCAGCCCACATCAACGAGCTGCTCCGCACGCTGAACGTGAACGGCGACGCTGACACCGAAGCCAGCGCACCGGAGGAGACCGAAGAATAATTCCGCCTGCGGAAAGGATGGATCATGGAATGACAGAACAGTTGAATGTGCAGCAGATGGCCCAGCGCCTGATGACGGCGGACAACATTTTGATTCTGTGTCACAAAAACCCGGATGGCGATACCATTGGCTGCGGCAGCGCGCTGTATTGTGCACTGAAAGCACTGGATAAAAACGTGGCAGTGCTTTGCTCCGATGCCATTCCCAACCGGTATGCGTTTACCAACGCACATATGTTCAAAGGTGAGTTTGAGCCGCAGACGGTGGTAGCGGTGGATGTCGCCAGCGTGCAGCTGTTTGGAGAAAACAACGGTATGACGCAGTTCTCGCGCCATGTGGACCTGTGCATCGACCACCACGCAGGCAACAGCGGCTATGCCGACTTCACCCTGCTCAATGGCAGCGCCGCAGCTGCGGCAGAGCTGCTGTACGAGGTAATTAACGCCATGGGCGTTGCCATTACGCCGCACATTGCAGACTGCCTTTACACCGGCCTTGCAACCGACACCGGCTGCTTCCGGTTCTCTTCCACCACGGCAAACACCCACATCGTGGCGGCAAAGCTCATTGAGGCGGGCTGTCATGTGGAAGAGCTGAACACCCTGCTGTTCGATACCAAGCCCCGTGAGCGCATGGAGGCCGAGCGTATTGCCCGCAACCATCTGGAATACTATCTGGATGGCCGGTGCGCGCTCATCTACCTCACCCGGGACGAAATCGAGCAGAGCGGGGTGGACCCGGCCGATCTGGAAGAACTGACCAGCCTGCCTGTGAGCATTGAGGGCGTAAAGGTGGGCCTGACCCTGCGGCAGCAGCCCGGCGGCAGCTATCGTATCAGTGTGCGCACCGCAAAGGGCGTGGACGCCTGCGCTATCGCCCGGCGTCTGGGCGGAGGCGGTCACAGCCGCGCTGCAGGCTGTGAGCTGCTGGGCAATCTGGAAAACACAAAAAATGCAATTCTGGCAGAGGTGGAAGCCGAGCTGGACGCACCGCAGGAGGAAGCATAAATGCAGGGCATCCTGATCGTTGACAAGCCCATGGACTGGACCAGCTTTGATGTGGTGGCAAAGCTGCGCGGCGTGCTGGGCACCCGCAAGCTGGGCCACAGCGGCACGCTGGACCCCATGGCCACCGGCGTGCTGCCGGTGTTCTGCGGCGGTGCCAGCAAGGCAGTGGACCTGCAGCTGAACCACGATAAAAGCTACCGTGCGGTTTTAAAACTGGGCGCGCGCACCGACACCGGCGATGTGACCGGCACTGTGCTGGAAACGGCTCCGGTCACGGCGGGCGAAGGGGAACTGCTGGCCGTGCTGTCACAATTCATCGGCCCGCAGATGCAGGTGCCGCCCATGTACTCGGCCATCAAGCTGAACGGTCAGCCGCTGTATAAGCTGGCCCGTGAGGGCGTGACCGTGGAGCGCAAGGCGCGCCCCATTGAAATTTACAGCATCACCTACGGCGGCAGCCCTGCCGAAAATGAGTATGTGCTGGATGTAACGTGCTCCAAGGGCACCTATATCCGCACATTGCTGGAAGACATTGCCGCCGCCATGGGCCAGAAGGGCACCATGAGCGCACTGCGCCGCACCTCGGCGGGCGTGTACACCGAAGCCGATGCCCACACGCTGGAGGAAATTCTTGCCGCAAAAGAGCAGGGCATGGACGCACTGGAAGCGCTGATGCTGCCGGTGGAAAGCGTGTTTGAGAGCCTGCCGCTGCTGGTGGTGGAGCCTTGGGTGGAACAGCATTTGTACAACGGCTGCCCCACCAGCCGGTATCCGGCAGCAGATGGCCGCTACCGGGTGCGCAATGCCGCCGGACAGTTTTTGGGCCTTGCCAATATCGTACAGGGTGTGCTGCGGGTGGAAAAACTGTTCGTAGAACGTAATTGAAAAAGGAAACAAAACCCATGCAGATCATTTCACAATTTGCACCGCTGCCGCTGGCGCAGCCGGAAAAAGGCACCGCAGTGGCAATGGGCTTTTTTGACGGCATCCACATCGGCCACCGTGCGGTGATCGAAAGCGCCGTGCAGTGGGCCAAAGAACACGATGCCGCCCCGGCGGTGTTTACCTTCAAGCTGCCGGTGGTGAATAAGATGAAGGGCAAGCGCCTGCTTTCCACAGCGGATAAGCATGCTCTGATCGCAAGCCTTGGCGTGGAGTATTACCTCACGCCGGACTTTGAGGAGATCAAGGGCCTGACCCCGGAGCAGTTCGTGCTGGGCATCGTGCGGGACTGCAATGCCCGTGCGCTGGTCTGCGGCGAAAACTTTACCTTTGGTGCCAAAGCGGCCGGCAACCCGGAGCTGCTGCGCACCCTCTGCGCTCCGTTGGGCGTGGAGGTGATCGTGGTGCCCATGGCGCAGTTTGAGGAAAAGCCGGTGTCTTCCACCCGCATCCGCACCGCGCTGGAAGGCGGCGACATCCCGGCAGCAAACGCCATGCTGGGGATGCCCTATGCCATCCGGTTCGAGGTGCAGCACGGTGCAGGTCTGGGCCACACGCTGGGGGTGCCCACCATCAACCAGCTGTATCCCGAGGGCTTTCAGCTGCCCCGCAGCGGCATTTATATCACCCGCACCCACATTGGCGGGGTGTGGTATCCTTCAGCCACCGGCCTTGGCAGCCGCCCTACCGTCAATGATGATGCCACCAAAGTGACCTGCGAGACCTTTATCCCGGGCTTTTCCGGCGACCTCTACGGCACCGACCCGGTGGTGGAGTTCCACGCCTACCTCAGCCCCAGCAAAAAGTTTGATACGCTGGACGAGCTGCGGGCCTGCATCAACAACGCTGCAAAGCGTGCACAGGAATATTTTGCATAAGAAAAAGACCTGTCCTTCCGGAGATCCCGGAAAGGCAGGTCTTTTTTTACTGCTTATTCGTAGTCGATGGGCAAAGTGGGCAGACCGTTCAGTTCAAGGCCCGCTGTGTGGCCTGCAATGTACTGGTAATACCCCTGCGCCGCGATCATAGCGCCGTTGTCACCGCAGAATTTCAGCTCCGGCAGATAAACTTTTGCACCCAGCTTCTGGGCACCGTCGTTCACCAGCTGACGCAGCCGTCCGTTGGCGGCAACGCCGCCTGCCAGACACACCTGCTTTGCGCCGGTGTCCGCTGCGGCCAGCAGCAGCTTTTCGGCCAGAATGCCCGCAATGCGGTCCTGAAAGCTGGCGGCAAGGTCGGGCACATTCACTTCTTCGCCCTTCATCTGGGCCTTGTTCACCTCATTGAGCACGGCGGTTTTCAGGCCGGAAAAGCTCACGTTGTACTTGCCGTCCACATGGGGCACCGGCAGGCGATAGGCCTTGGGGTTGCCGGTCTTGGCGGCATTGGCCACGCTGGGGCCGCCGGGATAGGGCAGACCCAGCGTGCGGGCCACCTTGTCAAAGGCTTCACCGGCGGCATCGTCCACCGTGTGACCAAGGATGTGGTAATGGGTGTAGTCCTGCACCTCCACAATGTGGCTGTGGCCGCCGGATGCCACAAGGCAGAGGAAGGGCGGCTTCAGCTCCGGGTGGGTGAGGTACAGTGCGGCAATGTGTCCGCGCAGGTGGTGCACCGGCACCAAAGGCTTACCCGCCGAGTAGGCCAGACCCTTGGCAAAATTCACGCCCACCAGCACTGCACCGATCAGGCCCGGCGCAAAGGTGACGGCCACGGCATCCACATCGTCGATGGTCTTGCCGTGGGCGGCGCACCAGTCGGTGCAGTCCACAAAGAGCATATAGGTGCCTTCGGGCTTGGAGACCGTGACGCCTGCAAAGTGCTGCTCGATGTAGTCGCAGGCAAAGTTCACATTGCCGCTCAGCACCTCGCAGAGCTCGTCCGTCCACTCATAACCTTCGGGCTGGTAGGCACCGATGAGGGCGTGCATGGACAGCACGTTCATCATGTTGTAGTTGTTCAGGCCGGACTCTTTCCCGATGCGGTCACGCCACCAGTTGTTGTACACGATGTGGTAGCTGCCCACGAGACCGGCCAGGTTGAAGGTCTTGGAGGGGGCATAGAAGGCGGCGGTGCGCATCCGGGCATCCTCGCTGACGGACTGGGTGGGGGTGTGCTTGTGGCCGTTCAGGATGATGTCTGACCAGATCTCGTCGGAGACGACATAGACGTCGTACTTTTTGAACAGCTCCATGGCCTTTTCCAGCTCCCAGCGCTCCCAGACGCGGCCGCAGGGGTTGTGGGGGTTGCACAGGATGGCTGCATGGATGTGCTCTTCCTTCAGATGCTTTTCCATGTTCGCAAAATCCATCCGCCAGACGCCGTTTTCGTCCTTCACCAGCGGGGAATGCACGGCCTCGTAGCCGTTGTTCTTCAGGCTCATGGTGAAACCGATGTAGGTGGGGCTGTGGATCAGGATCTTGTCGCCGCGGGAGCAGACGCAGTTCAGCGCACTGATGACGCCGCCCAGCACACCGTTTTCGTAGCCGATGTGCTCCGGCTTCAGGCCGGTGACGCCGTTGCGCTTCTCATGCCACCGGATGATGCTGTCGAAATACGCATCCGTGGCTTGAAAATAGCCGAAGGCCGGGTGTTTTGCACGCTCAATGATGGCTTCCTGGATGGTGGGCACGGTGGGGAAATTCATGTCGGCCACCCACATCGGGATGGCGTCAAAGCCCTCCTTCGGGGGAGCCGGGGAGAAGCCGTCGCCCTTCAGGCCGTCCACTGCGATGGCGTCTCTGCCGCGGCGGTCCATGATGGAAGTAAAATCGTATTTCATAAGTGCGCTCCTTCTCAAAAAAATTTATCTGGCCCCACCTTAACACATTTGGGAGCCGGATGCAACCGCCCGCCGGGAAGTTGAAAAAATCGTGCGGAAAAATCACGAATTTCTACGATAAAAAAGAGCCTTCCGGCCCTGAAGTGAACCCCAAAAGTCAGACCAAAATAAGAAATATAGCAATCTTCAAAATGAAAGCACTTTTTGGGGCGATAAGGCACAAATAAGGCACATTCTAGCCAAATTTCAGGATTCTGAAAACAAAGAAAGCCACGACAAAACCGCATTTGTAAACGGTTCATCGTGGCTTTTTTCGTATCGAGCAGAGCCGGACAAATCCGAACTATTTCCCACTGTTTCTGTGGTAGTCAAGGCATCCTCAAAGCGGATGGTTTGAGAGCCATCCTTGTAGTTGAACGTGATCAGCATCCGGTCATCATACAGGAAAATGGCGTTCACAAAAATCTCAATCAGTGCTTTGCGCTGTTTTTGCTGCGATATATCGAACTTTCTGAATTTCATCAGCCAGAACCGGATGAAATCGGCATTGAAGGATGGCTTTCGCAGTTTTTCATCAGCGATTTTTGCAGTCAGCTCATCCTTCTGAGCTTCCAAGGCATCCAGACGTTCCTTGGTCGTTCGGGTGAATAAGCCTTCCTCGATTGCTTTCATCAGGTTGTCCAGTTTCCTGTCCACCTCTCGGAGCTGCTTTTCCAAGAGCGGAATCGTAGTGTTCTCCTGATTCTGAAAATCCATGACCAGCTGAACGATTCTTTCGATAACTGCATCATCATGAATCAGCTTCATCGTCTCTTGGACGACCAGATTCTCCAGCCACTCCTTTTGTACGGTTTTCTTATTGCAGCCTTTGCGCCGCTTGGCAGTAGCACATTTATAGTAATAGTAGGTTCGTCCAGTGGCGCTTGTTCCGCTTTCGCCAAACATCAATGCTCCGCACTTGCCACAGAACAGCTTGGTAGTCAGCAAGTATTCCTCATCTGCCTTTCCGTGAGCCGGTGCGCGCTTGTTTTTCTCCAAACGCTTTTGAACACGGTCAAACAGGTCTTTCGGGACGATAGCAGGAATCGCATCTGGCACAACGGTATCCCGGAAAGAAAGCTCTCCAATGTAACGGCGGTTCTTCAACATGGTGTTCATGCTGCTGCACGTCAGCTTTCCACCCAGCATATTACGAACGCCTTTTGCGTTGAGATAGTTCAGAATCTCAACGATTTTCTCACCATTATCGTAGCGCTGAAAAGCCTCTAATACAAGTGGAGCGACCAGTGGGTCGATACGATAGAACTTATCTGCGTCGATTTTATAGCCAATCGTTCCGGTGCCGCCTGTGCATTTGCCTTTCAGGGCATTTTCCGTCTGACCACGGATGACCTTTTCAGATAGCTCAGCAGAGTAGTATTCTGCCATGCCTTCCAGCAGTGTTTCCACAAGAATACCTTGCGAGCCTTCAGCAATCGGCTCCATGACCGATATCAGGTGTACATTGTTCTTTTTCAGAATCATCTTGTAGTTCGCACTGTCAAAACGATTCCGGGCAAAGCGGTCAAATTTCCAGACCAGAACGATTTCAAACAATTTTTTGTTGCTGTCCCGAATCATTTGCTGAAAATCCGGGCGATGATCTGTTTTAGCGGAGAATGCACGGTCAATGTAGTGCCTGACCACCGTGATACCGTTTCTTTCTGCGTAGGCTGTGCATTCCCGAATCTGACCTTCGATGGATTCTTCGCGCTGGTTGTCACTGGAATAGCGGGCATAAATCACAGCATTCATAGCAAGCACCTTTCTTTTATATATCATCGAACGGTAGGTCGTTCATTCAGGATGTTGCTTCGTATAATGTATATACCACACTTCATAGGGGTTTGCAAGGACAATTTTGAAAGATATCCCAATGTGAAATAGCAGCCACTCCGGTGATTTCAGCCATTTTAGCACCCTACCTTTAGATATGCTCGCAATTTGGCCTGCAAAATCGGATCTTCGGACAGGAGGAATTTACGTTCGCCAACCTGTATCACACGATCCGGGGAGAGCTGGGCACGATACTCCGTGGGGGTGCGGTGAAGGGTCGCGCGGAACCGGGCATTGAACGTTTTCAGGTCGGCAAAGCCATTGCGCAGGGCAATATCGGTCAGTCCGTCCTTTGTCAATGCCAAGTCGTTCAGGGCGTGCTGGAAGCGCACACGGCTCAGGTATTCGTGGAAATTCACCCCCACCACCTGTTTGAAGAGGGTCGAAACATAGGTCCGGTTATACTGAGCGAAATCCGCCAGATTTTCAAGGGTGAGCTTTTCTGCGTAATGCTCTTCGACATAGGTCAGAAGGCGGCGGATCGCGGAACGTCTCCGCTCATCCTCTGGCATTTCATTCAGCCGCTGCGGTTCAAATTCGGTACACAACACCACCAGCAGCAGCTCAAGGCTCGCCCTGACCGCCAGCTGCGCATAGAGGCTGTTCTGCTGCATCAGAGTAAAGATCTGGCTGGCATAGAACCGGATCTGACGATACCTTTCTTCTGTGCGTGTTCCCTCATCCGAAAGGCAGGTGGGGAAGTGGTACACGCCGCTCTTTTTAAAGAAGGGGCGGATCGCCGCTGCTGAAAAATGCAGAACGATCGCCGTCGTATTCGCCTGCTGTCCGAAGGACGCATGGCCCACGCCCGGCGGCGTGAGCAGGACGTCATCCTCCTCCAGAAGGACATTCTGTGTTCCACGGCAGTATTCCTGACTGCCATGCAGAAGGATGTTGAGTTCGTATTCGTCCGGATGCCAGTGATAGCGGTAGTTCATAATGTCATGCGCAAAGCAGCGGACCGTAAGCCCTTCCCGGGGCCATTCCATCTTGTAATTGGCGAAATCCATCTTCTTCTCCCTCTGAAATCCAAACATTTTCCCTGTGTCAAATTTTCGGAGCGCAATTTCCTCCGCTCCTGTCTCTTTCAAGATAACGGACAAAATATCTCCTGTCAACTGATTTTTTGAAGTTCATCAACAAATTTTTTGTTTGAAATTTGGCGTTTTCGCCAAATTCAATCTCCTCGATTCAGCAAATCGCACAGGGAAAATATTTAGATTTCTTTCGGCCTTTTTGCGGCATTCCTCCCCTTCCTGTCCGGGCTGCGCCGACCGGTGGGCGCAAAAAGATGCAAATTTTTGCATCGACAGACAAAAATCGTTTTGTTAAACTATCCACAATGAGCCTGCCCGGGCAGCAAGCAAATCAAATTCAGACGGTTTTTTCGTATCAGGAAAGGAACACAAGCTTATGAATACTCAAATGATCATCTGTATGGTGATCTTTGCGGCAACGCTGATCAGCTATATGCTGAACAAGATCCCCATGTGGCTCACTGCAATGATCTCCATGGCTGCATTGTATATCACCGGCTGCATTGACGCGACCGGTGCCCTGTCGGGCTTTTCTAATGTAAACACCCTGCTGATGGCCTGCATGTTTATTGTCGCCGCTGGTTTCCGGCGCACCTCATTGGTTGGCAATATGTGCAACGGTATTATGAAGCTGACCCGTGGAAGCTTTAAAATGGCGTACTTCGGTTATATTCTTCTGGCTGTTCTGCTCACCAACTTCATCGCAAGCCCCATGGTCGTCTATGCGATCGTCAGCCCGCTGCTGGCTGCTCTGTGCGACAAGACCGGCCACAGCCGTACCCAGTATATGTTCCCTGTCATGGTCGTCTGCGTGGCCTGCTGCGGCATCCTTCCTCTGGCAACTGCCATTCAGGTATCCGGTCAGTTCACCGGCTTCATGGAGACCTATGGCTTCACCGGCGTAAGCGTCCGTCCTATCGACTTTACCATTGCCGAGTGGCCTGTTCTCTTTGTCGTTCCTCTCTGGGCACTCTTTCTCGGCCCCAAATTCACCCCCAAAGAACCCGTTATTCCCATTGAAGCCTTGGAAAAAAAGGATTCTACAAAGGTTCAGCAAACGCTCAGCCCTACTGTGGATAAGATCGGTATTTTCCTGTTTTTTGCAACCATCATCTGCCTGATTTTCTCCTCTCAGCTGCATTTGGCTTCCTGGTTTGTCGCTCTTGTCGGCAGCCTGCTGATGGTTCTGTTCGGCGTCGTCGATCAGAAATCCGCACTCCGTGACATTCCTTGGGATATGCTGATGCTCTTTGTCGGCGCACTGGCTCTGGGTACTGCACTGACCAATACCGGCGCAGGCGACATGATCGGCAACGCTCTGGCAACCGCTGTCGGCGGCACCCACAACAGCTATGTCCTCGGTGCGCTGTTCTTCATCATCCCCTTCCTGCTCACCCAGTTCATGCTCAACCGCTCGGTCTCCGCAGTCTTCATCCCCATCTGCCTGCTGACCTGCTCCGCTCTGGGCGCAAATCCTATCGGAGTTTCGATTCTTGTCCGCGCAGGTGCTATGACCGCCTTTCTGACCCCGATGGCTACCCCTGCGGTTCCCATGTGCATGGCAGATGGCGGCTATGACCTGAAGTCGATCATCAAGAGCGGCGCACTCATCACCCTGATCCTGCCTTTTGTTTATGTTTTCTATACCATGACCGTATTCCCGGCGTTCTGATCCGCATAAAAGGAGTATATGTCCTATGACATTTGAAGAAAAAGTCGCTATGGCTAATACCATGCGCAGCCGTAGCCGAGTTGGTCCGGTCAGCCCGGAAGAGCTGGCTGTCCTGCCCGGCACCGAAAAAGAGCTGTGGATCGAAGTGGCCGACGGCCGCAAGGTGCATCTGTTCGAGGAGCGCCCGGACGCTCTGCCCGAAAACGCTGCCCTGCTGTTGAATTTTCACGGTGGCGGCTTCATCAAGGGCCGCACCGACCGTGACCGCCGCTATTGCTGCACCCTGATGGAGCAGCTGAACTGCCTCGTCTGGGATGTGGACTACTGTCTTGCGCCCGAACAGGCGTTTCCGGCAGCGGTCGAGGAGACTTACGGCATCATCGCTTACGCCTCCGAACACGCTCCGGAACTCGGGATCGACCCGCAGAAGATCCTCCTTGCCGGGCACAGTGCCGGTGGAAACCTTGTTGCCGCCGCGCTTATCAAAGATGCGGAGATCCATCGGCTGCATCCCTGCTGCGCATTGCTCGAATATTTCCCTGTGGACAACACGGTCGATCCGATCGACCGGCTCTCCCCGGAGCTGCGGGCCGATCCGTTCTGGGTCAAGCGTGCCCAGACGGAAAAGCTGTACACCGACTTTTATGTCGGGGATGCCGACCCCGCCGATCCGCTGTGTTCCCCGCTCAAGGCGGACGAGACTGCGCTGGCCGCTTTCCCGGACTGCCTGATCCTCTCCGCGGGGGAGGACAGCCTGCGGAACGACACCGAGGCGTTCGCGCTCCGGCTCATCAAGGCAGGGATCTGCGTGACAGCACAGCGCATCCCGGAAGCAATGCACGGGTTCACGACCAACCGCACCCCCGGCTGGGAGCGCGCACTGGAAGCACATTGCAAATTTTTCCGACAGCATTTATAATACTTATAACGTGACAGGAGAAAAGCACCATGAAAATCACAGATGTAAAGCTTCGCTTTGCAAAGCATTATCTCTTTGTTCAGGTCTACACCGATGCCGGTATCGTAGGTCTGGGTGAAGCGGGCAACTGGGGCTATCTGCAGGCAACTGCAGCGGCCATTGAAAAATTCGCGGACTACCTGATCGGGAAAGACCCCTTCCGCATCGAGGACTTCAACCAGAACTTCCTGCGTTCGGTCTATTTCCGTGGTTCGGTCATTATGAGCGCGATCTCTGCCATCGACATTGCGCTGTGGGACATCAAGGGCAAGGCTCTGAGCGTCCCCGTCTACGAGCTGCTGGGCGGCAAGACCCGTGACAAGGTGCGGGTCTACGCCTCGGTGATGCACATCACCGAGGACAAGAACGAGCTGGCGGCTCAGTATCAGCAGCTGCAGCAGATGGGCTTTACCGCAGCAAAGATCTTCTGCAACGGCCCCACAAGCTCTTCGGACGGCAAGGGCGAGTTCTTCTCCAGCCGGATCGAGCGGGAAGTGGAAAAGGTGCGTGTCTGCCGTGAAGCGGTCGGCCCGGATTTTGATTTCATTCTGGAAGTCCACCGCGGCATGACCCTGCCGGAGGCAGTCGCTTTCGGCCGCGCCGTCGAGCCTTACCGCCCGATGGTTCTGGAAGATCCCGTTCCGCCCGACAATGTGGATACCATGGCCGAGGTCGCAAGCAAGATCGGGGTGCCGATCGCCACCGGCGAGCGCGCCATCGACCTGCGGGAGTGCGAAGTCCTGATGTCCCGTCACGCCTGCCAGTATATCCGCCCCGATGTATGCGCTGTGGGCGGCATTACCACCAGCAAGAAGATCGCTGCGCTGGCGGAAGCGCACGATGTTCTGGTGATCCCGCACAATCCGCTTGGCCCGGTCTCGACGGCCGCCTGCCTGCAGATCTGTGCTTCCATCCCGAATCTGGGCATTCAGGAGCTTCCCGGCTTCTGCCTGAACGGTGCAGAGGACAAGATGGTAAAGGAGCCGCTGCGCTATGAGAACGGCTGTATGCTCATCCCCGACGCTCCCGGCATCGGTGTGGAACTGGCAGATGACGCCGAGGAACTTTACCCGGCAAAAGAACGTGGCAGCAATGCTGCCCGCCGTGCATTTGATGGTGCGGTGAAAGACTGGTAAAAAAGAATTTGAGATTTGCTTATGCCGATTGGAGTTTTGACAAACTGTGCCGCCGTGCTGCTTGGCGGTCTGTTGGGAACGTATCTTGGAAAGATCCTCTCACAGGGACTAAAAGACAATCTGCCGACTCTTTTCGGCTTCTGCTCCATTGCGATCGGCATCAACTCCATCATTAAGGCGTCCGGAATGACCGCCGTCGTGCTGGCGATCCTTGTCGGCTTCACCATCGGGCACAGCCTGCATCTGGAACACTGGACCAGTAAATTTTTCCACGGCCTTGTCCGGACGCTCCACCTTGGCGGGGGAGACATCGACATGGAATTCTACATCACGGCGGTCGCGCTGTTCTGCTGTTCCGGTTTCGGATGGTACAGCACCCTGACCGAGGGCATCACGGGCGATCCCTCCCTGCTGATGTCAAAAGCCGTGCTGGACTTCTTTACCACCATGATCTTTGCGGCCTCTCTGGGAAAAGCCATCTGCGCGATCCCTCTGCCGCAGTGCGCGATCCTTCTGGTCGTGTTCATGGTCGGCCGCACCTTATCCGCATACCTGACCCCCACAATGTTTGCGGATCTGTCGGCCTGCGGCGGGATCCTGACCCTTGCCGCCGGTTTCCGGGTCTCCAAGATCAAGTCCCTTCCCCTCGTTGACTTGATGCCTGCCTTGATCCTAGTGATGCCTTTCAGTATGGCGTGGAGCGCACTGATGGGCTGATAGGAGCGTTCTCCCTTTCAACCGGGCTGTTCTTTCATTTATGAATAGAGCAGCCCGGTTTTCTTTTTGGCTGACTTTGCACGAATGATGAGGAAAGAAACTATCGACAAAGAATAACTGTTTTAACAGAAGTCTTACTATTGTCGCTTTATCGTGATAAATTTTGCAAAACCATCTTGACGTACCCACGCTTCCATGATACCCTTTATTCCAAATCCTGCTGAAAAAGTGGTGGTTCTCACCGTGATAACCACCACTTTCAGCGGATAATCACCTCGGAAAGAACGTACCGTCCCGCAACACACCCGATTCATTTTGCCGCCGATTCACCCGACAAAATCCATCGCT